>Ga0302283_1002892_pt1 | contig 13541 bp, 8 predicted proteins | sample III_Fen_E1_4_FD_198770 | JGI IMG/M metagenome (GOLD analysis project Ga0302283, IMG submission 198770) | Peat permafrost microbial communities from Stordalen Mire near Abisko, Sweden - III_Fen_E1_4 | ecosystem: Environmental > Terrestrial > Soil > Wetlands > Permafrost | place: Sweden: Abisko...
TCTTCGAGAACCTTCGCCTGGAACTGCGCCGCGGCTGCCTGGCTCTGGCCGTTCTGGCCCAGCTTCGCCAGGAGCACTACGGCTACACGCTGCGCAAGGCCCTGGCCGAGCGCGGTCTGGCGATTGAAGAAAGCACGCTCTACCCGCTGCTGCGCCGCCTGGAATCCCAGGGCCTGCTGGCCAGCGAGTGGCGCGAAGAAGACAAGCGCAACAAGCGGTTTTATCGCCTCTCCAGCGATGGCGAGCGCATTTTCGGCCAGCTCCTGGAGGAGTGGCAAGCCATCAACACATCCATCAACAGCATTCTGTAAGGAGTGAAGGGAGACCTATGGACCTTCTCGATCGTTATTTGCAAGCCGTAAAGAAGCACCTGCCCTGGAAGCGGCAGGACGACATTCTGGCCGAACTCCGGGCCAACCTGGAATCGCAGCTTGAGGACAAGGAGTCCGAACTGGGCCGTCCGCTGACCCGGGGCGAAGCCGAGGACTGGCTCCGGGAGATCGGCCCGCCGATGCAGGTGGCCATGCGCTATCAGCCGCAGCAGTACCTGATTGGGCCTGCTGTCTTCCCCTTGTATTGGTTCGTGCTGCGCCTGGTGTTTTTGTGGTCCATGCTCATCTATCTCATCGTGAGCGCCGTGCAGTTTTTTGCCGCGGGCGCCTTCAGCGGGACGTTTGTGCTGGAAGCGGTGTTGCGCGTGCCGTGGGTTCTGATGATGGCTACCGCGTGGGTCACTCTCATCTTTGCGGTCCTCGAGTTTTGTCTCACGCATTATCCGGCGAAATTCCGTGAAATCGCCGAAAAAGCCGGTGATGGGAAACCAGAGTTCGCGTGGTTCCCCGGACTTTCCGCCAATTGGTCGCCCTCCGATCTGCCTGCGGTGGAGAAGGAGCCGGAAAACGGCAAGAAGCCGCGCAGCTACGCCCAGGCCGTGGCCGAAGTGATCTTTGGCTTTCTCTTTCTGGTCTGGCTGCTGCTGATTCCCAACTATCCTTTTCTACTGTGGGGGCCGGGCGTGCTCTATCTGCGGGTTTCCCCGTTTCAGTTGGCGCCGGTGTGGATCCAGTTCTACTGGTGGATGGTGGCGCTGAACGTGATGCAGTTGGCCTGGCGCTCGGTGGACCTGGGGCGCGGAACCTGGCAGCGGCGGCGGGTTACGGAACAAATGGCGATGGGCGCTTTCGGGCTGATTCCGCTCGGGATTCTGCTTGCCGTTCCGGAGCACGCGTATGTCGCGCTGAAGCATCCAGCGCTGGATCAGGCGCAATATGGCGCGGCGATGGCTTCGATCAACCAGGCGATTCACTGGGGTTTTCAGGTTGTCTTCGTCATCGTGGTCCTGCAATTGGCCTGGGAAATCGCGCAAATGTACCTGAAGGTCTATCGCAAGCGCGAGGCCGCGGTGCGGTAATTGTATGCGTTGTTGTAGCGGGCCTTTCAGAGTCCACCTTTTCTTGCCGGGCTGTCGTGCATAATGGAGAACACGATGGCCCTCTTGTGGAATCCCGAGAGCTGGACCGGGCGGCTGGCGGAGCTGGAAGCGCGCACCGGGGATCTGAAGGAAGCGCCCTTGCGTCGCGACGTGCGCTCGCTGGGCACATTGCTGGGCGAGGTGCTGCGCGAACAGGCGGGTGAGGAGCTTTTTGCCCACGTGGAAGCGCTGCGCCAGGGCACGATTCGGCGGAGGGACGCCGAGGCTCGCGGGTTGGAGGCGGAAGCCGCCCAGCACGCCGCCAAGGCGCTCGAACTGGTGCATTCGCTGCCCGTGGAGCGCGCGATTCTGCTGACCCGCGCCTTTGCCTTCTACTTTGAGCTGATCAACCTGGCGGAGACCAATCACCGCAAGCGCCGGCGCATCGCCCTGCAGTTGAGCGGGAACACCGGACGCCAGAGGGGTTCGCTGGCCGGAACTCTGTGCGAGATGCGGCGCGTGGGCATTGGCGCCGAAGAGGCGATGGACTGGCTGCGGCGGGTGCTGGTGGTGCCTGTCTTTACCGCCCATCCCACGGAAGTGGCGCGCCGCTCGGTGATGTTCAAGCGGCGGCGCATCGGCGAATTTCTGGCTACGCTGGACCGCATTCCCGTTCCGGCGCAGGGCATGGCGCGGCTGGAAGAGCTGATTCGCGCGGAGATCACCAGCTTGTGGCAGACGGACGAGGTTCGCTCGCGGCGGCCGACGGTGTACGACGAAATCAAGATGGGCCTGGACTATTACGACGTGTCGATCTTCGCCACGCTGCCCAGCCTCTATCGGGAAATCTCCGAAGCCCTGCACGCCTCTTACGGTTTGGAGATTGAGCCCCACGCGCTGCCCCAGGTGTTGAGCTTCGGCTCCTGGATCGGCGGCGACCGGGACGGCAATCCTTTTGTCACTCCGGAAGTGACGCGCGAAGCGATTCAACTGGCGCGCGGACACCTGCTGCTGCACTACCAGCACCTGCTGGATGAGATTACCGACCTGCTGACCTCCAGCGCCCAGCAGGTCGCGGTGAGCGAGGAACTGCTCGAGCGGCTGCAAGCCTACGTCTCCCTGGTGCACACGCCGGAGTCGCAGCTCTTCGGCGAGCAGTACGAGTTTGAGTATTACCGCCGTTTTGTCATCTGCCTGAAGGCGCGCATCCAGCGCACCCTGGAATCGATGGAACAGGCGGGACCGGCCGGCGCGGGGCTGCCGGTGATGCCCTACACGCTGGCGCAGGGGCAGGACAAGCTGGCCCAGGCGCTGCCGCCGTACTGCTCGGTGGAGGAGTTCATCGCCGACCTGGAGACGCTGCGCGACTCGCTGGCCGCGCATCGCGGGCTGCGCATTGCGCGCACCCAGGTGGATCCGCTGCTCCTGCAGGTGCGGACGTTTGGGTTGCATCTGCACACGCTGGACATTCGCCAGCACGCCAAGGTGCACGCCAAGGCATTGCAGGAGGCGATTGCGGACACGGGGTCGCCGACGCTGGCAGGGCGACTTTCAGATGAAACGGCGAGCGTGCTGGAAACCTTCCGCGTGGTGGCGGAAGTGAAGAGCGGTTGTACGCCGGAAGCGATTCGCCAGTACGTGATCAGCGGCGCGTCCACGGTGGAAGACGTGCTGGCGGTGGTGCGGCTGGCGCGGCTGGGCGGGGTGAACGTGGAGGGCTCCGGACGGGACCCAGGTTTGATGCCGGTGCCGCTGTTCGAGTCGATCGACGACCTGCGCGAGGCTCCAGCCGTCTGCCGCGAACTGTGGAGCCGGCCCGACTATCGCAAGCTGCTGGCGAGCTGGGACAACTGGCAGGAAGTGATGCTGGGCTATTCGGATTCGAATAAGGACGGGGGGATGTTGACCTCGACCTGGGAGATTTTCCGCGCCCATCGAGACCTGCACGTGGTGGCGCGGGAAGCCGGGGTGAAGCTGCGGCTGTTTCACGGGCGGGGAGGGACCGTGGGGTGGGGGCCCGACGCATCGGGCCATCTTCGCGCAGCCCATGGATTCGTTCGACGGTCAGTTGCGCATTACGGAACAGGGCGAGGTGCTCAACTTCAAGTACGCCGACGAGGTACTGGCCGAGCGCAACCTGGAGCTGATGATTGCGGCCTCGCTGGACGCGCTGACCCGGCCCAACGCACGCGACCCGGAGGGGCACTTTACCGGGGTGCTCAAGCCGGAGTGGGAAGCGGCCTTGGACGAGCTTTCGTCGCTGGCCTTCGACTTTTATCGGCAGCACATTCTGGACGATCCGGGGGTGGTGACCTACTTTGAGCAGTCCACCCCGGTGGGCGAGCTGGAACAGGCCAAGATCGGCTCCCGGCCCTCTCGGCGCAACGCCTCAACCAAACTGACCGATTTGCGCGCGATTCCGTGGGTTTTTGGCTGGACGCAGTCGCGGCTGCTGGTTCCGGCGTGGTTTGGGGTGGGCTACGCGATTGACCAATACCTGGCCCGGCCCGGTTCTCTGGTGCTCCTGGAGGAGATGGCGCGGGAGTTTCCGCTCTTCATCGACCTGCTGCGCAACGTGGAACTGGCCCTGGGCAAGGTGGACCTGGCCACGGCGCGTCTTTACGCTTCGCTGGTTGAAGACGCGTCCCTCCGCGAGCGCATCTTCGATATGTTTGAGGCCGAGTTCCATCGCACGGTGCGCGCCCTGCTGGCCATTACGGGGCAGAAGGAACTGCTGGAAGACAACCCGGTACTGGGCCACTCCATCCGGCTGCGCAATCCTTACGTGGACCCCATGCATCTGATTCAAGTGGATCTGCTGCGCAGGAAGCGCCAGGGCGAAGACACGCCCGAACTGAACCGCGCCATCGCGGCCACCATCAGCGGCATCTCGGCAGGGCTGAGGAATACGGGCTAACTCTTTCGCTTGCCATGGAACGCGCCTCGGGTCTACGCTATTTGCATGCAACGATGTCGCTAACACCGTCCTGGTGACAGCTCCGATGCAGACGTGCGCCGAGTTCGCGCTCGCTTTTTACTTCCACAGCATTTTCCTCACCCAAAAAACTTGACGACCCTGGGGTAGTATCCCTGGGAAAGGAGATTCATATGGCGCATATTGCTGCGAATGTGACTGAACTGATTGGTCATACCCCGTTGGTGCGGCTGAACAAGCTGGCCGCCGGCCTGCCCGCAACGGTAGTGGTCAAGCTGGAGAGCCAGAACCCGATGTCGAGCGTGAAGGACCGCATTGGTCTGGCCATGATCGAGGCCGCCGAAAAGGCCGGCAAGATCCATCCCGGCAAGACGGTACTGATTGAGCCCACCAGCGGCAACACCGGCATCGGGCTCGCCTTCATTGCTGCCGTCAAGGGCTACCGCATCATCCTCACCATGCCGGAGACGATGAGCCTGGAGCGCCGCATTCTGCTGCTGGCCTTTGGCGCGGAGATTGTACTGACGCCCGGGCCGAACGGCATGAAGGGCGCCATTGCCAAGGCCAACGAGATTCTGGCCAAGACGACCGATGGTTACATCCTGGCCCAGTTCGACAACCCCGCGAATCCGGCCATCCATTACGCCACTACCGGCCCGGAGATTTGGGACGATACCGACGGCAAGGCCGACATTCTGATCTCTGGCGTGGGCACCGGCGGAACGCTGACGGGGGTCGCGAAGTACATCAAGGAACGCAAGCCGGAGTTCAAGGCCATTGCCGTGGAGCCGAAGGACAGCCCGGTTCTTTCTGGCGGCAAGCCCGGACCGCACAAGATTCAGGGTATCGGCGCGGGCTTTGTGCCCAGCATTCTCGACACGCATCTGATCGACGAAATTATCCAGATCAGCAACGAAGAGGCGATCAGCACGGCGCGCGAGCTGCCGCTGAAGGAAGGGCTGTTTGTGGGCATCAGCTCGGGAGCGGCCGTCGCCGCCGCGCTCCAGGTTGCCGCGCGGCCTGAGAATGCCGGCAAGCTGATCGTCGCCATCCTGCCCAGCTTTGGCGAGCGTTACCTGTCTACGGCGCTCTTCGACGCGCTGCGCCAGCAGGCACTGGCGCTGCCGACCGAAGCGATCGCCGTGTAAGCTGTTCTGTGGCCGGCGAAGTGGATTGCATTTCGCCGGTTGCAGGAAATTTGTTCGACCCGGCAGGCTATGCCCTTGTTCGACCGCATCCGCGAAGACGTAAATTCCGTGCTGACGCGCGACCCCGCTGCGCGCACCAGGCTGGAAGTTTTTCTGTGCTATCCGGGGCTTTGGGCGGTGTGGATTCACAGCGTTTCAAACCGGCTGTGGCGCGCGGAATTCAGGCTGGCGGCGCGGCTGCTCTCGCAGGTGGGGCGCTTCTTCACGGGGGTGGACATTCATCCTGGCGCGCAACTGGGACGGCGGCTGTTTATCGACCACGCGACGGGTGTGGTGATTGGCGAGACCGCCATTGTGGGCAGCGACGTGACTTTGTACCAAGGCGTGACCCTGGGCGGCACCGGCAAGGGCCACGGAAAGCGCCATCCCACCGTTTGCGACGGCGTGTTTGTGGGAAACAACGCCAATCTGCTGGGCAACATCACGGTCGGCGAGAATTCGCGGGTGGGCGCAGGGTCGGTGGTTCTGTCTGACGTGCCTCCCAACTCCACCGTGGTCGGGGTTCCCGCGCACATTGTCTATCGCAACGGCGAGCGGGTGCTGATTACCGATCCTCACGACATCAAGGACCCGCTGTCGGACGCGCTGATTGCGCTGGCTGCCCGGGTGGAAACGCTGGAAGAGCAGTTGGGCGGGCAAGCGCAGCCAGCCGACCAGTTTACCGCCGAAGCTGCGGAACGCGAAGCCTACCGCACAAAACTGGAGCGCATGCGCCAGTACGTCTCCATGGGCGAAGGCATCTGAGGAGAGCCTCCCGCCCGGTGCTAGAGTGGATTTATTCACACTTGATTGCCGGGGTTTGTCTTCTTGCTTTCTCTTCGTACGTTGTTTGCGGCCATCTTTCTGATTCCCGTTGCTGTCCATGGGGCCGTTCGCGTGCAGTCAGCGCCGGTGCCTGAAGAAATGCGCTCCACCGCCTTTACGATCACGGTGAACGGGCAGACGGTGGGCGTGGCTCATGCCGCCGCCAGCTACGAATTTGCCAGCTTCGACGCGACCGGGCCGGTGGACGTGGAGATTACTTCCACGGAGCCGGGTTTCTGGAAGCCGGGCGTGGACATTGAGCCCTGGAGGCTGGGTCTGCGGCCGACCCTGGTCGATGGAGAGAAGGGCCAGACCATCCGCTTCCGGCTCGCGGGGCCGGCCAAGCTTTCTATCTCCCGGCCTGGCGACTTTCTGAACCACGCGCGCATGCTTTTCCTGTTTGCGGGCACGCCGCCTCCTGCGCCGCCCACTGGCCCCAATGTGCACATGATTCCCGCGGGGATTCACCGCGAGAGCCTGAACCCCAAGAGCGGCGACACCTATTATCTGGCTCCCGGCGCCTACATCTTTGGCAGCCTGAACCTGTGGAAGGTGGAAAACGTGAAGGTGCTGGGGCGGGGAACCATTGTGTACGAAGGCACGCAGGACCCCAATGCCGACGAGGGCTGGATGCAGAAGCCCGACTGGCACTGCATCGGCTCGATGGAGAGCCGCAATGTGGAGATCGACGGGCTGACCTGCATTGTGAGAGCGCGGACCTGGTCCATCCAGATGAAGGACTCTACGGGGTTCACGTACGACGATCTGCGCGTGATTGGGGGCAACCCGGGGAACGCCAACCAGGACGGGATGGATTGGCTGGGCGGCGGGGACACGGTGGTCCGCAACTCCTTCCTGCGCGCCTCCGACGATGTTTTCGCGATGCAGGGCAACTGGGACGGCTACACGGACGAAGATATGCTGCGTCCCGGCCACGATGTGCAGAATATTTTGATTGAGCACAGCGAGCTTTCCACCAGCATCTCCAACATTGTGCGCGCCGGCTGGCCGCGCAAGACCTTCAATTCCAGCAAATTCACCCTGAGGGACTCCGACATTCTGCACGGCGGGATTGGCGCCTGCGGCCAGGCTTTTGGAGTGCTTGGCTTCTGGGGCGCCAACGGCGCCAAGGGCGAGCACTCCAACTACACATTCGAGAATCTCTTTCTGGACAACTGGTATTCCCTGGCACAGATTGAGCAGCAACAGCCCGCCTTGAACGGGATCACGTTTCGCAACATCTGGGCGCTGGATCAACCGCCGCTGGTCGCCTCGACCATCACCGGCCAGGTGACGGGCGTGGCCTTCGACAATGTGAAATACGGCCAGAAGCGCGCAGCGAGCGACGCAGACCTGCCGCTGGTGACAGTGGAAGGCGCCCAGCTGGCTCATTTTGAGGCGCCGCATGACCCGGTGGCTTCCTTTGCGGTGGACCCGCCGGTCCTTGGTCCCGGACAGATCGTCACCTTTACCGCCCAGGCTTCACCCGGCGCCAGATATACCTGGCTCTTTGGCGATGGAAGCGAGGCAAAGGGCCGCCGCGTGCGCCATCGCTTTCCGGACGCCAAGGGCACCGAACTGGATGGGGAAAATGGCGCAGGGCGCTTCCGGGTTCTGCTCCACGTCGAAGACAAGGAAGACCATCAGGACTGGGCGGCGCAGGGAGTGGTGGTGGTGGCGCACTGGCTGGATGCCGCGCCGGGCACCACTCCGACCGTGCCCGGCCTCGCCTGGCAGGTGTACCCCGGCGTGTGGACGCTGCTGCCGGATCTGGCCCAGGAACACGAGGTATTCAGCGGCCAATCGCCCAACCTGCATGCCGATCCGGGAGGCTTTACCCGCTACGCCGCCGTGTGGGACGGCATGATCGACATTCCCGCGGATGGCGGCTACACCTTCCATCTGCTGGCTCGTGATGGGGCGCGGCTGGTGATCGACGGCGTCCAGGTGGCCAAAACCGGACCGCCGTTTGCCCAGGTGTGTGGCTCGCCGGGCAACGCCATGCGCTACGAGCACGGTTCGCTGGGTCTGCGCGCCGGCAAGCACACATTCCACCTGGAAGGGCTGCACTCCATCAGCCAGGGCGTGCCGCGGCTGATGTGGGAGGGCCCGGGGCTGCCGCTTACCGAAGTGCCTGCAGTGGCTTACAGCCACGTGGGGCAGGATGCGGTGACGAGGTGAAGTAGGGAATAGGACGCAGGTTCAAGGGGTTGAGCCGCCCTGAAGCCTCCGGAATTCTCGATTTACAGCTGTGGTAATTGGCGCGCAGGCAGAGGCGTTCGGTAGGCTGGCTGAACCCTGTTCTCTACTGCTTATTCCCTGTTCCCTATTCCCAACTCCCTATTCCGCGTTACTTCGGCAGTTGCGAGGCGTCCCAGCCGCCGCCGAGGGAGCGAACGAGGCCGACGCTGGAGACGAACTGGCGAGTCTCGAGGTCGATGGCGGTGCGCTGGTTCTGAAGCAGGGTGGCTTCGGCGGTGAGCACTTCAAGGTAGCTGGTGACGCCGCCCTTGTAGCGCTGGTTGGAAATGTCGAAGGAGTGCTGGGCGGAGGCTACGGCCTTCTGCTCGACGCCCGATTCCTGTTCCAGAATCCGCAGGCTGGAAAGCTGGTCTTCCACGTCGTTGAAGGCAGAAAAGATGGAGCCCTTGTAGGCCGCGACCTGGGCCTCGTAGTCGTGGCGGGCCTGGTCGGTGAGGGCGTGGCGCAGCCCTGCGTCGAAGAGCAGTTCCGCTGCTTGTGCTCCTAAAGACCAGAGGGAGCTTGGGCCTTGAATCCAGGTGCCACCGTGCATGCTCTCGAAGCCGCCCGATCCGCCCAGGGTGATGTTGGGATAGAAGGCACTGACGGCGATGCCGATCTGGGCGTTGGCTGCGGCTACTCGGCGTTCGGCGGCGGCGATGTCGGGGCGGCGCTCCAGCAGTTGCGAGGGCACGCCGAGAGGCACCTTGGGAAGCGGCAGATCCAGCGGCGAAGGCGGAATGCTGAAGTCGGAGAGTTTGAGGTTGGCGATGGTGCCGATGGCGTGCTCGTACTGGGCGCGCGCCACGCCCACGTCCACCTGTTGGGCGCGGACGGTTTCAAGCTGGGTGCGGGCCTGGGCCACGTCCGCCTCTGTGGCCACTCCGCCTGCGAGGCGGCGCTGGGCCAGGTCGAGCTGGCGTTCGAGATCGGAGACGGTGTCCTGGAGCAGCTTGTTCTCGGCATCCAGACCGCGCAACTGGAAGTAGTCCGCGGCCATTTCGGCGTGAAGGCTGAGGTCGATGCTGGCTATCTCCGCGGCGCTGGCCTGGGCGTTTTCGCGGGCCGCTTCGACGGTGCGGCGGACGCGGCCCCAGAGGTCCGGCTCCCAACTGGCCTGGCCGGTAAGCGCGAAGTCGTTGTACTCAGTGGGCTTTCCGGCTGAGAAAGAGGGGCCATTCTGCGAGATGTCGTTGCGGCTGGTGGATACTCCGGCGGAGAGGGTGGGGAATAGACCAGCGCGGGCGGCTTTGACCTGGTCGCGGGCGGCCAGGTAGGTTTCCAGAGCCTGGCGCAAGGTCTGGTTTTCCGGGGCGATGTGCTCTTCCAGGCCGTTCAGCTGCGGGTCCTGGTAGATTTCCCACCATTTGCCGCGCAACATGCCGTCGGAGGGCGCGGCCGGCTGCCAACTGCCGCCGTTCTCCGGGTTGGGAGGAGGCGCCAGAACCGCCGAGGCGCCGGTTTCCTTGTAGGCCGAAGGAGCCTGATAGCCGGGACGATTGTAGTTGGGGCCGACGGGCTTGCAGGCGGTGAGCAGGGACAAGGCAACCAAAGCGCTTGAGGCGAAGAACGCAACGCTGCCGAAAGACCGGTGAGCAAAGGGGAGTGCGGGGCGCCGCATCGCTATTTGCCTCCCGCATGGGGCTGGCTCGTGGGGTTGACCACGCGCACCTGTTCGCCCTCGATGAGCGAGTCGGGCGGGTCCTGAATGACCTGGTCGCTGGGGCCGATTCCGGTGACGATCTGCACATTGGCTCCATCGTCTTCGCCGATGACGACCGGGACGAGGTGCGCCACGCTGCCGTTGACCACGACGGCTACGCGCAGCCCTTCCTTGCGGAAGATGAGGGCCGCGGCCGGGACGATGGAACTGGTGGTAGCGGTGGGAGATTTGAAGTGCACCTGGGCGAGGGAGCCGGGCAGCAGTTCTCCCCCCCGGTTATCCACATCGATTTCCACAAGCAGGGTGCGGCTGGCGGGGTCGATGGCGTAGGAGGTGCGCACCAGGGTTCCCTGGTAGGTTTCGCCGGCGTGCTCGGGGAAGGTCAGGCCGATCTTCGCGCCTGCTTTGGCAGTTCCGGAATAGATTTGCGGCAGGTTGGTGTAGACGCGCAGGGTCTGGATGGCCTGGAGGTGGAAGAGTTCCTTGCCAGCGCCGGGGTCGATGAGCTGGCCGGTGTCGACGGTGCGGGCGGTAATGACCCCGTCGAACGGGGCGTAGACCTTCTCAAACGATTGCAGATCGCTCAGGCGCTGCAGGTTGGCCTGGGCGGAACGGACGGCGGCGGCGGTGGCCGTGGCCTGGTTCACAAACGTGTCGGTGTCCTGGCGGGAGACGGCGTCGGTTTTGACCAGTCCGCTGTAGCGGTCGGCCTGGATGCGCGCGTTGTTGGCGTTGGCCTGAGCGGTGGCCAGTTCGGCCTGGGCCTGGGCCAGTTGCTGGTCGACCTCGGGAGTGGCGATCTGTGCCAGCAGCGCACCTTTTTTCACCTTGGCGCCGATGTCGAAGTACCAGCGGGTGAGGTAGCCGGAGGTGCGCGCGTAGATGGGGGAATCGGTGTAGGCGGTCACGTTGCCGGGGAGGACGAAATCGGTGACCGGCGCACCCTGCCTGGGCGCGACGGCGATCACCGTGGGCGCGGCCAACTCTTCGGTGGTGTTGGCCAGAACCTTGTCGGCATGCATGCGGTTCCAGATGCCCACGCCCGCCAGGATGGCCGCCAGGAGCAGCACCACGGCCACGCCCACCAGGGCCAGGCGGGGAGGGAGGGGCTTTTGTTCGGGCACGGTCTCTTGTCCTTGAGCCGGCTGCGGGTTCGGATTGGATTCGTTGCTCATGAGGAATTACTCCGGTAGTTCTTGAAACTCGTCAAATGTTCCAGCCGATTGGATGCCCTGGGCGATTTTGCGATGGCGCTCCAGACGGCCGTGCACCAGCGAGAAAAATGCAGGAACAAAGAACAGCGTGGCCACGGTGGCCAGCAGGAGGCCGCCGATGACGGCGCGGCCGAGGGGCGCGTTCTGTTCACCGCCGTCGCCGAGGCCGAGGGCCATGGGCACCATGCCGATGATCATGGCCAGGGCGGTCATCAGCACCGGGCGCAGGCGCACAAAGCCGGCATTCAGAGCGGCTTTGCGGGCATCGCCCACCAGGACATCCAACTGTTCGCGGGCAAAGCTGACCACCAGAATCGAATTGGCGGTGGCTACACCCATGCACATGATGGCGCCGGTGAGGGCGGGCACGCTGAGCCGGGTGTTGGTGAGGAACAGGAACCAGACGATGCCGGCCAAAGCCGCGGGCAGCGCGGAGATGATGAGGAACGGATCGAGCCAGGACTGGAAATTGACCACGATGAGCAGGTAGACCAGCAGGATGGAGAAGATGAGGCCGACCAGCAGGCCGATGTAGGACTTCTTCATGGTCTCGCTTTGGCCGCGGAGGTCAAAGTGGGAGCCGCGAGGCAGGTCGTGATTCTTCTCGTGCCGGGTGATGACGGCCTCAATGGCCTTGGTTACGGAGCCCAGGTCGGTTCCATCGACGTTGGCGTAGATGTCGATGACCGGCTGAATATCGTAGTGGCTGACGGTGCCCAATTCGGCTCCGGGGGTAATGGTGGCCAGGTTGCCGAGCACCTGCACCTGGCGCGCAGCGCCGGGAGCCCCGGTGGTGGCCGCTGCACTGGCAGGAAGTGCAGCGGCGCTGCCAGTGACGGGGAGGCTGTTGAGCGCGGAAAGGGAGTCGACTCCGTACTGAGGAGCCTGGATGGCGATGTTGTAGGTGACGCCGTTCTTGGGGTCGAGGAAGAAGCTGGGGCTGGTCTGGAAGCTGCCGCTGAGAGCGACGAGCAGGCTGGTGGCCACGTCCTTCTGCGTGAAGCCCACCGACTCGGCGCGGGTGCGGTCCACATCTACCGTCATTTTGGGGTAGTTGAAGGGCTGCTGGATGCGCACGTCGGCGGCGCCGGTGATGTGCCGGATCTCGTCGGTCATGCGCTCGGCGAGAGCGCGGTTGCCGTACAAGTCCGGTCCGACGAGTTGAATATCGATGGGCGCGGAAAGTCCGAAGTTGAGAATCTGGGTCACGATGTCCACGGGAAGTACGTAGAAGATGACGCCGGGGTACTGGGTGGCCAGATCCTTGCGCAGGGACTCGACGTAATTCTGGGTGGGATGGTGGTCCTTGGTCAGCTGCACCTGGATGTCGGCGTCGGCAGGGCCGATGGGGGCCGAAGTCGAGTAGGCCAGGTTGGTTCCCGAGGTGGGCAGGCCGATGTTGTCCACAATCGAGACCACTTCCTTGGCCGGAACGTGCTGGCGGATGGTGGAGTCGATGTGGTCGCAGAGCAGGGCGGTTTCTTCGATGCGCGTGCCGGTGCGGGCACGGACGTGAATCTTGAATGCGCCGGAGTCCACCGAGGGGAAGAAGTCCTGGCCGAGCCAGGGCTCAAGCAGCGCCACCGAGCCCACCGTGAACGCGAGGAAAAGGAGCAGGAAGACCGGGGCGTGATCGACGCACAGGGTGAGCAGGCGCAGGTACGCGTGGCGGAAGCGCTCGAAGCCGTGCTCGAAGCCGCTCTGAAAGCGGACCAGCGGGTTGCGGCTGAGGCGCTTTCTCAGGGATTCGGCGTCGTCGTGCTCCTTGAGCAGGTACTTGGCCATGGTGGGCACAAGGGTACGGGAGAGCAGGTAGCTGGCCAGCATGGCGAAGACCACGGCTTCGGCCATGGGAACGAAGAGGTAACGCGCCACGCCGCTCAAGAAGAACATGGGGACGAAGACGATGCAGATGGCGAGCGTGGAAACCAGGGCGGGAATGGCAATCTGCGCCGAGCCGTCCAGAATCGCCTGCTCCAGATCCTTGCCGGTTTCGAGATAGCGATTGATGTTCTCGATGGCCACGGTGGCGTCGTCGACCAGGATGCCGACGGCCAGCGCCAGG
>Ga0302283_1002897_pt1 | contig 13533 bp, 9 predicted proteins | sample III_Fen_E1_4_FD_198770 | JGI IMG/M metagenome (GOLD analysis project Ga0302283, IMG submission 198770) | Peat permafrost microbial communities from Stordalen Mire near Abisko, Sweden - III_Fen_E1_4 | ecosystem: Environmental > Terrestrial > Soil > Wetlands > Permafrost | place: Sweden: Abisko...
CATCGGCCAGGAGGCCGCGCGCCGGACGTTGCGCAGGTTGGGTGCCAGGCGGGTGAAAACCCAGCAGGCCCCCGTCGTCTTCTCGCCGGAGGTCGCCCGCTCCATCATCGGCAACATCTTCGACGCCGCCAACGGCGACGCCATCTACCGCCATGCCAGCTTCTTCAGCGGCAAACTTGGCGAGCGCGTCGCCGGCGACAATGTCACCGTCATCGACGACGGCACCCTCGTCTTCACCCGCCCCATCGATCCCGACCCCGTCGTCGACAACGTGAACCTCGGCGGCACCTACGCCTACGAGGGTGGTGTGCAGCCCGGCCTCGCCAGCAGCAACGACATCAGCATCCAGGTCGGCGGCTTCGGCACCGCGCCCTTCGACGGCGACGGCCTGCCCACCCGCCGCACCGTCCTCGTCGAAAACGGCATCCTCAAGAACTACGTCATGAACACCTACACCGCGCGCAAGCTCGGCATGACGTCCACCGCCAACGCCTCCCGTTCGCTCGCCTCCAACCCCGGCATCGGCGCGGGCAACTTCTACCTCGTCCCCGGCAAGTTCTCGCCCACGCAGATCATCGCCGGCGTCTCCAACGGCCTCTACGTTACAGAGACCATGGGCTTCGGCATCAACCTCGTCACCGGCGACTACTCCCAGGGCGCCGCCGGCCTCTGGATCGAGAACGGCGAACTCGCCTACCCCGTCGAAGAGATCACCATCGCCGGCAACCTCAAGGACATGTACCAGAACATCACCGCCATCGGCAACGACCTCACCTTCCGCTCCGCCGCCGCAGCCCCCACCCTCCGCATCGACGGCATGACCATCGCCGGCAGCTAGGAACGAGAATGGGCTGGACACTGTAGAGATCGTGATGCGTTGTGATTCACTTGGAGAAAATTTCCCATAGATGTGCGGATAGCTGTGCAGATAGCTGTGCGGATAGCTGTGCAGCTTGTCTTCACAGGGCCGAAGGCCCGGCACATACCAGCCTAGGCCGAAGGCCTAGGTAGGCGGCCCTCCGAGAATCCGAGGGCCGAAGGCCCGACACATACCAGCCCAGGCCAAAGGCCTAGGGTAGGCGAGCCTCCGAGAACCCGAGGGCCGAAGGCCCGACACATACCAGCCTGTGCCAAAGGCCTAGGTAGGCGGGCCTCCGAGAACCCGAGGGCCGAAGGCCCGACACATACCAGCCTGGGCCGAAGGCCTAGGTAGGCGGCCCTCCGAGAATCCGAGGGCCGAAGGCCCGACACATCGAACGTCTGCATACCATCAGGAAATCCACACTCCCTCGCTTTCTTCGCGCAACTCGACTAGAAAAGTACATGCTCTCGACGCGCACTCTTCTCGTCGCTCTAACCTTCGCCGCATCCGCCAGCGCCTTCGCCCAGACTCCTCCGCCTGCGCCAGCCGCCCACGTCACGCCATCCGCCACCGGCTTCGACGCCACCCTCGGGCCTGAGACACTCCGCGTCACAGTCTGCACCGACGCCATCGTCCACGTCGTCACGCGCCCCAACGGGGGCGACGCCACGCTCGCCCAGCCCTGGCTGCTGCCCGCAGCGCAATCCTGCCCCGGCACGCACTTCGACTTCGCCCAGGACGCGAAGCGCGCCACGCTGAAGACCGCCGCCCTGACCGTCTCGCTCGATCTCGCCCACGGCAACCTCAGCTTCGCCACGCCCGACGGCAAGAGCTTCCTGCGCGAAGCCGGCAACGTTCCGCGCACCTACACAGCGGTCACGCTCAACGGCCAGCCCACCTACCACGTCGTCGACCGCTTCTCGCCCGACGCCACCGAAGCCCTCTACGGTCTGGGCCAGCACCAGGGCGGCCTCTTCAACTACCGCGGCTCAACCGTCGAGCTGGCGCAGAACAACACCGACATCGCCATTCCCGTGCTGGTCTCCACCCACGGCTACGGCATCCTGTGGAACTCCGCCAGCCAGACGTACATGGACAACCGCTTCCCGCTGGAGCTGAAGTTCGACACCCTCTCCGGAGACGGCGCCGACTACTTCGTCCTCTATGGCCCGGAGTTCGACCAGATCGTCCACGACTACCGCTCGCTCACCGGCCATGTGCCCATGATGCCGCGCTGGTCCTACGGCTTCATCCAGTCCAAAGACCGCTACACCTCGCTCGACGAGATCCAGACCATCGCCGCCCGCTACCGCACCGAGCACATCCCCGTCGACACCATCGTGCAGGACTGGTACTGGTGGGAGCATGAAGGCGACCCCATCTTCAACAAGAACTACCACGACGTTCCCACCTACCTGGCGAAGCTCCACGACGAGCACATCCACACCATGATCTCCGCCTGGGGCCTGATGGACCCCGCCTCCGAGACCTACAAGAAGCTCGACGCCGCCAACCTGCTCATCTCGAACGCGCACGTCTACGACGCCAGCAGCGCCCAGGGCCGCCAGATGTACTGGGACAACCTCCCCGGCAAACTCTTCGCCATGGGCTGGGACTCCTTCTGGCTCGACTCGGCCGAGCCCGAGGAGTACTCCCCGCATTTGGGCGACGCCATCCTGAACTCTCGCACCATCGCCATTGGTAACGGAGCGACCTACACCAATGTGTACCCGCTGCTGCACAACCAGGGCGTGCAGGAGAACTGGCGCAAGACCACCGACCAGAAGCGCGTCTTCCTGCTCACGCGCTCGGCCTTCCTCGGCTCGCAGCGCGTCGGTGGCACCGTCTGGTCGGGCGATGTCTACCAGAGCTTCTGGGCGCTCGCCCGCCAGATTCCCGCCGGGCTTAACTACACGCTCTCCGGCCTGCCCTACTGGACCACCGATGGCGGCGGCTATCATCCCCTCGGCGATACCACCACTCCGGAGTACCAGGAGCTCTACACCCGCTGGTACCAGTTCGCCACCTTCTGCCCCGTCTTCCGCACCCACGGCCATCGCCCCAACAACGAGCTGTGGAGCTACCCGCTGGTCGAGCCCACGCTGCTCACCTTCGACAAGCTCCGCTATCGTCTGATGCCTTACATCTACTCGCTCGCCTGGCGCGTCTCCGCCGACGACTACACCGTGATGCGCGCGCTGCCCATGGACTTCCGCGCCGACCCGCTCACCTGGAACGACGCGACGGAGTACATGTTCGGCCCCGCGCTTCTGGTCAATCCCGTCACCGAAGCCGGCGCCACCAGCCGCCGTGTCTATCTGCCGAAGGACACGACCTGGTACGACTTCTGGACCGGCGAGAAGCTCACCGGCGGGCAGCACCTGCAGGCCGCCGCGCCGCTCACGCGCCTCCCGCTCTACGTGCGCGCCGGCTCCATCCTGCCCCTCGGGCCGGAAGAGGAGTACGCCGACGAGAAGCCGAACGGACCCATCGAGCTCCGCATCTATCCCGGCGCCAACGGCAGCTTCACCCTCTACAACGACGAGGGCGACAACTACGACTACGAGAAGGGCGCCCACGCTACCACCACCCTCACCTGGTCCGACGCCGACCGCACCCTCACCTTCGGGGCGCGCAGCGGCACCTACCCCAACATGCCGCAGCAGACCACCTTCCACATCGTCGCCGCCCGCCCCGCCCACGGCGCCGGCGAAGCCACCACCGACACTAGCGACCGCACCGTCAACTACACCGGCACAGAACTGAAGGTAAAGATCGACTAGTGTCCCAAGTCTGAAGGCACGCCATCATTCTTACCGCTTTGTCATTCTGAGCGCAGCGAAGAATCCCCGCATTTCGCTCCCGCCCGCACTCGCGATTTCAGACTCAGGGGTACTAGCCGCGGAGCCAGCGCAACTGCCCGCGGCTACAATTCTGACTGTGGCCGCGCCCTTCCATTTCGAGCACTCGCTCACTTTCTCACCGGAGACCGCGCCCGAAGTCCTGCGCGCCATCCCCGCGCTCCCCGGCATCTTCGCGCTGCATGGCCCGAGCGCCGAGGCCCAGCCCTACCTCACCCGCGCCGCCGACCTCCGCCGCCGCATCACCCGCATCCTCGCCCCGCCGGACTCGCAGTCCAAGCGGCTGAATCTCCGCGACCGCGTCGCCCGCATCGACTACACCGTCACCGGCTCCGAGTTCGAGTCCACCCTCGCTCTCTACCACGCCTCCGCCTCCGTCTTCGGCCTCGACGAAGCCCGCCGCCGCCTCAAGCTCCGCACCCCGTTCTTCCTCCGCTTCACCGCGGACAATGCCTACCCGCGCGTCTACTCCACCAACCGCCTCGCCAAACGCTCATTGGCCCACATGTACGGCCCGTTCCCCTCGCGCGCCGCCGCCGACCGCTACTGCGACGCCGTCCTCGACCTCTTCAAACTCCGCCGCTGCTACGAGGACCTCGCTCCGTATCCGGAGCATCCCGGCTGCGTCTACCAGGAGATGAACAAGTGCCTGGCGCCATGCAACCAGGCCTGCACACCAGCCGGCACCGCCGCCTACGCCGCCGAGGCCGACGCAGTCCACGCCTTCTTCCAAACCCACGGCGACTCCATGCTCGCCCCGCTCACCGCCCAGCGCGACCAGGCCTCCGCCGACCTCGACTTCGAGCGCGCCGCCGAACTCCACGCCCAACTGCAGAAGGTCAAAGCCGCCATCGCCCTCGCCGACGAACTTGTCGCACGCATCCCCAACCTCCGCTCCATCCTCGTGCAAAGAGCATCGCAGGGAACAGAGAACCGGGAGCAGGGAACAGAGGATCACGCCGCGATCTTCCTGCTGCATGGCGGCTGCCTTCTAGGCCCCGCGCACCTCTCTACCCTCGGCATCCGCGCCGTCAAAGAACAATCCTCCGTCGGCAGCTCCCTGTTCGCCCAACCCCTCATGCTTCAGGCCATCCCTCTTGAAGAATCCTCTTCGGATAAAAACTCCGTCATCCTGAGCGAGCGCAGCGAGTCGAAGGACCCCGACGAATCCCATGCCGCAGCGACTGCTCCTGGCCTTCCAGCCACTGAACCCAGGCCACTCAGCCCCGCCGTAAGCCCCGAACTCCGCGCCGCCGCCCTCATCGCCGCCCTCGAACAACAAGCCTCTGCGCCAACCGACATCGCCACCCTCAGCGACCACCTCTCGCTCCTTCGCCGCTGGTACTACCGCCCGGAAAAGCAGCGCGCCGGCGAAGTCTTCTTTCCCCGCAAAGACAGCGAATCAGCATGGCCCATCCGCCGCATCCTCAACGGCGCCGCCCGCCTCGCCCTCGGCGAACCCAAACCCATCGCCGAAACCCACCGCCGGGAGATCAATGGAGAATGAGATAGGTCCCGAAGTTGCGGTTCAGGGCATAATCGTTTCCGTCGTATCTCGCACCAGACCGATCCGACTCCAGCAGGCTGCCGCTGTCGGGCCGTCCGCTGGAGTCCAACGCCTGCTCGCTCAGGCTCGATGGATCGATCTCCGCATCAGCGTCCGCGTCAGGAACGCGCATAACGGTCCACCGATGAACCCCCGATCCCCGCGCTGATACACTTCCCCCAGCGCACCTGCTGTTCAACGAGCAACGAACAACCGCCCTTATGATCGATCTCTGTTTCTCCATCCTCGCCTCGGACTTCGCCCACCTCGCCGACGAAGTTGCCGCTGCCACCCGCGGCGGCGGCACCATCGTCCACGTCGACGTCATGGACGGCCACTTCGTCCCCAACATCACCTTTGGCCCGCCCGTGGTCAAGGCCCTGCGCCCCATCACCACGCTGCCGCTCGATTGCCATCTGATGATCGAAGACCCCGACGCCTTCATCCCCGCCTTTGCCCAGGCCGGCGCGGACATGATCTCCGTCCAGCAGGAGGTCTGCCGCCACCTGCATCGCACGCTCTCCCACATCGCCGAGAACAACTGCCTGCCCGGTGTCGTCCTCAACCCCGCCACCCCAGTAGAAACGCTCATCGAAATCCTGCCCATGGTCCACTATGTGCTCGTCATGAGCGTCAACCCCGGCTTTGGCGGCCAGCAGTTCCTGCCGCTCGCGCTGGACAAGATCGCCCACCTGGCCGAACTCCGCGAACACATGGGCCTGAACTTCCGTATCGAAGTCGACGGCGGCGTCGCTCACGACACCGTCGCCTCCGTCGTCCAAGCAGGAGCCGATATGCTGGTCGCCGGCTCAGCCATCTTCGAAAAGGGGCGTGCCGAGCAGAATGCCGTCGAGTTCCTGCGCATCGCCCGCGCCGCTGCACCCGCGGCATAGCCCGTCCCACGTTTCGCAGCGAGCTTTTCGCCAAGAAAAGCCGCCCACTCCACCCCTGCCGAGGCCACGCAATCCCCCGGATTGCTCTAGAATAAAGGGGCGGCACGCACATCGCCCGGTGCGCGCCAGCCAGCGGTCCCCAGCACGCGGCAGATGGAGTTTCCCGCATGACGCAACGCACCACCGAAGACTGCACCCTCAGCACCCAGGCTCGTTCCTTCTCTCCAGTTCCCTGCTTCTGCACCGGCCGCGGCGCGGCACCGTCGCGCGGAATATCGGCGTGCGCAGTCCTGGCTGCTGGATTCGCCCTGGCGGTTCTGCTTGCATCCCCCATTTGCCTGCGCGCGCAGGATGCTCCTGCTGCCAGCGACCCCGCCGCAGCACAGCCGGCAGCGGCCGCCCAGGCCCCGGCGGGCGCCGTCATCAGCAATCGCAAGCCCGCCAAGGCCAGCAAGAAGGACGACAAGGTCGTCCAGACCAAGGACACCAAGAAGGAAGTCAAGAAGGTCCAGAAGACCAATGGTCTGGAGGGGATCGACTCCAAGATCCCCGACAAGCAGCTCTTCGACAAGGCCGAGGACGCCATCAAGCATGGACGCTTTGACGTCGGTCGCCTCGACCTCCAGACCCTGCTGAATACATACCCTGAGTCGCAGTACATGATGCACGCCAAGCTGGCCATCGCCGATAGCTGGTTCAAGGAGGGCGGCACCGCGGCCCTCACCCAGGCCGAGCAGGAGTACAAGGACTTCATCACCTTCTTCCCCAACGCGCCCGAAGCCGCCGAGGCCCAGATGCGGATCGGCGACATCTACTTCAAGGAGATGGACAAGCCCGACCGCGATTACACCGCCACCACCCACGCCGAGCAGGAGTACCGCCTGATGCTGCAGCAGTTCCCCGATTCGCCGCTGGTGCCCCAGGCCCGCCAGCGCCTGCGCGAGGTACAGGAGACGCTCGCCTCCCGCGAGGCCGACATCGCAAACTTCTACTCCACCCACTCCAACTGGCCTGCCACCATCGCCCGTTACCAGACCGTCATCGATACCTACCCGCTCTACAGCCACATGGACGAGGTCCTGGTGGCCGTCGGCGACGCCTACGAGGCCGAGTCCAGGTTCGTCCGCGGACTCAAGCTGCCCGAGGCCGGCAAGGCACGGCTGCAGAAGGTCTACGAAGACGAGGCCTATGCGGCCTACAGCAAAGTCGTGCTGGAGCACTCCGCCGCACCGCACGTGGAGGATGCACGCGACCGCATCGTTGGCATGGGGCTGCCTATCCCGGTTCCCACAGCAGAACAGATCGCCGCCAGCGTCGCCCTGGAGAACAGCCGCGGTCAGTACACGCTGTCCAAGCGCGCCACCCTCCTGTTCCTGCACCAGGCAGACACCGTCCCGGCCGCCACCATAGGCGAACCGCCGCTGGAAGACGCCAAGCCCACGCTGGCGCCGCAGGTCGTCCGCCAGTCCGTTGCTGACTTCAACACCGCCATGAACCCGTCCGCCGCAGCGCCGCGCCAGGGCCAGCCAATCGCTCCAGCCGCCGCAACCGACCCGGCTCAGTCAGCACCCCCGGCCCAGCCCATGTCCTTCCAGGACGTTCCCGCCGCAGACAACTCCGGCACATCCTCCTCGGGCGCCTCCTTGGGTGTGGAGATTGTGCAGCCGTCTTCGAACTCGAAATCCCAGGCTCCCATTACGCCGCCGGCTCAGCCTCCTGCCTTCCCCGGCACCACTCCTGCTGCCGCTGCGCCGGCCCCCGCCGCCGCAATCCCGGCACCCGATCCCATGGGCGGGATCAAGCCGGTTGCGCCGCCCAATAACACCGCGCTGGCCCCGATCGAGAAGCCGGCCGTCGCTCCCGACGCCATCAACGAGGTCAAGCCCGGAACCCAGCCTGCTGCCCAGGCTCCCCCGGCTGACGGCAAGAAGGCCAAGGCAGACATCGACAAATCCGACACATCCTCCAGCAAGCGCAAACCCAAGAAGGGCCTCGGCAAACTCAACCCCTTCTAGTCGTTCTCGCGCCTCTTTTGCTTGTCATTCTGCCCCGGAATTCGCTGCCCCTGAATTGGCTTGTCATCCTGCCCCTGAATTCGCTTGTCATTCTGAGCGCAGCGAAGAATCCCCGCATTTCGCCTTTGCTGCCCCCGAATTGGCTTGTCATTCCGCCCCTGAATTCGCTTGTCATTCTGAGCGTAGCGAAGAATCCCCGCATTCCGCCTTTGCTGTCGCTGTTGCTTATCGAACGCGAAGAATCGCGGTAGAGGATCCTCTGCTTCGCTCAGACGACTGCTTCAAAAGCGCCGAAGGCGCGTCCTATACCAGCATGGGGCGAAGCCCCATGACTGGGCGATCCATAAGAATCAGAGGGCTGAAAGCCCGACCTATCCCCCCCGGCCATGATGGATCGCCACGAACTGGACCTGTCCGCCCCGAATTCCTGCAAACTCGATACACTGTTATGGACCGTTTCCGGATGGTCCTTTCAATTCAAGGATTTCGGGTTTAGTATTTCAGCTCTGGATTTCGAGGGGACGGTTCGAGTCTGGAATGGGACACAACGCACCAACCCGTAAGACCGCGCATGGCACCGGCGCGTCCGCGTCCGATATCCCGGACAAGCTCTACTTCCGCATCGGCGAAGTCGCCCGCCTCTGCGAGGTTCCCGCCTACGTCCTCCGCTTCTGGGAGAGTGAGTTCCCCCAACTCAAGCCCAACAAGGGCGGCACCGGCCAGCGTCTCTACCGCCGCCGCGACGTGGAGATGGCCCTCCGCGTCAAGAGCCTGCTGAAGGACGAGGGCTACACCATCCCCGGCGCACGGGCGGTGCTCAAGTCCGAGTTCAAGCAGAAGGAGCCGCAGCTTTCCCTGCTGGGCGACGCCGGCCCTGGACCCACCGCCGCGCAGTTGCGCAGCCTGCGCCGCGAGTTGGAAGCCCTAGCCGCGATGCTCGGCCGCCCCGTCGGAGCGCCCAGCCCCGCCAAGAAGCATCTGCCCATCCAATCCATCCGCGCCCAGCGCCACGCCGCAAAAAAGATGCAGCCCGGCGAATTCTCCTTCGACCCTCCCTCCAACCCATCCGAATAGCCCCACTCCACTCGCGCCGCCATCCCTGATCCGATGGCCCAGTTCTCGCGCCAGCTCCTTCCCATCCCCCTCCGTGATCTCTCTTCTCCTCTGTGTTCTCTGTGATCCGCTTTTGCCTTTGTCCCCTCGCCTTCCCAGTAGAATCGCAGTATCCCGATCCCCCTCTGTGTTCTCTCTTTTCCTCTGTGTACTCTGTGATTCGCTTTTGCCTTTGTCTTCTCGCTTTCCCCTTAGAATCGTAGTATCCCGATGAGTCTCCCGCCCTCGCTCGAAGCGCAGCCCCCAGCCCCGCGCGCCACCAGCAAGCAACACACCGCCGGTTCCGCCGCCATCCTGCTGATGCTGTCCTCGCTGGCCTCCGGCCTCCTCGCCCTCATCCGCATCAAGTACGTCAACCACCTCTGGGGCGCGGGCATCGAGCAGGACGCCTACCAGGCCGCCTTCACCCTCCCTGACCTGCTCAACTACTTCCTCATCGGCGGCGCAGCTTCCATCTCCGTCATCACCATCCTCAACCGCTACCTCGTCGCCGGGGATGATGAAGGCGCCGACCGCGCGCTCTCCGTCATCCTCACCACCATGCTCGTCGTCCTCGGCGCCGGCGTCCTGCTCGGCGAAATCTTCGCACCGCAATACGTCTGGCTCGCCAACAAGGGCTTCCGCCACGACGCCATCCGCGCCGACCTCTGCGTCTCGCTCACCCGTCTCATACTGCCGGCCCAGCTCTTCTTCTTCATCGGCAGCGTCATGAGCTCGCGCCTGCAGGTGCGCAAGATCTTCCTCTACCAGGCCTTCACGCCCATCATCTACAACGTCGGCATCATCGCCGGCGCGCTCTTCCTGCACAACCGCATCCACGACGGCCACCAAGGCATCCATTCCCTCGCCTGGGGAGTCCTCGCCGGCGTCATCCTCGGCTCCGCGCTGCTCAACTCGCTCGGCGCCTTCCGCATCGGCCTGCGCTATCACCCCATCATCGGCTTCCGCGATCCGGCCTTCCTGGAGTGGCTCAAGCTCTCCCTACCGCTGATGATCGGCGTCTCGCTGGTCATGTTCGACGGCATCTTCCTTAAATACTTCGGCTCCATCCAGGTCGGCGGCATCACCTTCATCACCACCGCAAAAAACCTCTTCAACGCGCCGTTCAACATCATCGGCCCCGCCGCGGGAGCGGCCTCGCTGCCCTTCTTCGCTTCACTCTTCCAGCAGCGCCGCGCCCACGATTTCTCCGCCTCTGTCGCCCGTTCCGTATCGCGCCTCTTCGCCGTCGGTATGATCGTCTCCGCCTGGATGATCGCCCTCGCCCCCTGGCTCATGGACCTCTTCCGCGGCGGCCGCTTCAACCATGACGACGCCGTAGCCACCACCCAGCTCTTCGCCATTCTCTCCGTCACCCTCGCCCTCTGGGCTGTGCAGGGCATCTACGCGCGCGCCTTCTACGCCGCCAGCGACACCAGAACCCCCGCCATCACCGGCACTCTCATCACCCTCATCTCGGTCCCCATGTACGCCAGCTTCTTCCACGCCTTCGGACTCCGCGGACTGGCCGTCGCCTCAGACATCGGCATTCTCGCTCAGACCGCATCGCTCGCCATCCTTCTGCATCGCAAACGCCTGGTCTCGCTTGCGCACCTCGAGTTCGCCGAACTCGCCCGCGCCTTCACCGCCGCGCTGGTCGCCTTCGCCGCAACCGCCACTGCGGCTCATCTCCTGCCGCCCGTCTCCACCCATTCGCGCGACATCCTCACCATCGCCATCGCCAGCCTCGCCTGGGCCGCGGCCGCCGCCCTTACCCTGCTCGCCACCGGCTCCAGCCTCCCCCGCCAGATCCTCCGCCGCAGGTAGCTCAACTGGGCAACAATCGTGCCTCGGCCTTCAGCGCTGAAAGCCCGACACATACCAGCCTGGGTCTTCAGCGCTGAAAGCGCGACACATACCAGCCTGGGCCGAAGGCCTAGGTTACAGAAACCAAAGAGTCAGAGGGCTGAAGGCCCGACACATACCGGCCTCGGCCTTCAGCGCTGAAAGCGCGACACATACCAGCCTAGGCCGAAGGCCTAGGTTACAGAAGCCAAAGAGCCAGAGGGCTGAAAGCCCGACACATACCAGCCTGGGTCTTCAGCGCTGAAGCGCGACACATACCAGCCTAGGCCGAAGGCCTAGGTTACAGAAGCCAAAGAGCCAGAGGGCTGAAAGCCCGACACATACCGGCCTCGGCCTTCAGCGCTGAAAGCGCGACACATACCAGCCTAGGCCGAAGGCCTAGGTTACAGAAACCAAAGAGCCAGAGGGCTGAAGGCCCGACACAAGGCCGGACCACAAACACTCAGGGATGATTACGCTTCTCTGTTCTGCCTGAGCTAACTGGATAGATTCTGGACTGACTTCCTTTGGAAGACCCCGGCATGGCTTGGAGGCGTAGGTGGCTTCCGAGCCATCTGCTTTTACAAAAACTTTTCCAAGCTCAAGGAAGATAATGATGTCGACGCGCGTTCCCGAGTATTCCACCCGATTTCACCGTGATGTTAAGCTTGCCCAGAAACGAGGCTAGGACCTGACAAACTGCGCGAAGTCCTGGCACTCCTGATTGACGACCAACCATTGCCTCCTCGGTGCAAGGATCATGCCCTCAAGAACGACTGGTCGGGCTACCGCGACGCTCACATCGAACCGGATTGGCTGCTTATCTATCGAATGGATCAGGAAATTGTCCGCTTTGAGCGCACCGGCTGCTGGCTGCAATGGTATGCCGTCACCCCTGCAAAGTTATGCCGCCACCTGGCGGAGGCAACGCTGCAAACTTATCTGGGCACCCGTTTCAGACGAATTCCGCCAGTCAGCGACGGGGAAAATTCTCAGTTTCCCAAAACGCCGATTTAGAAGCCGTTCAATGCCTGGGGCAAGCAATATCCTGGCTAGCCCACGAAAAATCGCTGTATGCGGGGGCCGCACCGATAGAACCATCCAGCGCCCATGGACCAAAGACCTATTTGGAAAGCGTTCGCGCTCAGATAGAGCATCTCTATGCGGAAGGAAAATACCACGCGGGGATCGCTTACACTCGTACCCGCGCGATGTGCATCCCTCACAACCTGAATGATGCCGAGTATTTGGTGAGGCAGGGCGACAATGTCCGAGATTGCCCAAAGCAGAAGATAGGCGGCAAAGAGCCGGCTTACAACGCGGACAATCTGGTAGTGTGTGGCGGGAGCGGTTGGGTCAGGCATTTCCTCGATCATGCCAGCCATCGTCTCAGGCTCTCCCGCGGTGCGCAAGGGCATAGTCCGGGGTCACTTGGCGAAAATCCCGATTCACGAGCACAACATGACGTTACCGGCTGCTCGCTAAGCTGGAGCTTGGAGTAAACGCTCCAACTCGGAACATAACTTCAGGTGCCTCAGTGCTTCCTCCTACGGTATAAGCTCTGCTCCGACCGGCAACTCGCCGCGCCAGAAGGCTTCTCGATGAGCTTGGCTTCCAATGTCCATCTTGAAATTCAGCCACTGTCCAGCCGACGCTATTATGCCCACGTTCCAGTCTCCCGTGACCCCGTCAGAGAATTGCCACAAGATCGTATTTCCCGCTTCATTGCTGAAACCTTCCCCATCGGCCTGTAGGATGCCTCCAGCTGCGTTCCAAACCGCTGCGTAGACCTGATGCAGCAAGGCCCAGCCATCGTCTGTTTCAGTGCCACTCAGCACTTGGAATGCGTAAATTACTTTGACGTTGGGGAGATATTCTGACAGCCAGGTCGCTGCCGAAGCTGGCTTATAGTCTGCAACCTCATTGATAAACTCCTCTAATTCTTCGGCCCCGAGTTCCCCTTGAGCGACCACATTTCTCTCGATGAGGGCAATCTCTTCTCCCGCTTTATGCTTGAGAGTCAACTCGTTCCATTCGGATTCGACCCCTTGGTCACTCTCGATCACCCCGGGCTCTGCTGCTCGCTGGAGGTCTTTCAATGCAGGAGGGGTGGGGTTCTTACCTAGAATGCGGATGTAGTACGCCACTGACACCTTCTTTCATATGCGCCCAAGTAACCGGATCCGAACGCGGAGTGCGTCCACGACATTCTAAGGCAAAGCTGTCGCTCGAATTTACCGGCGATGCTGAGTCAAAATCCGGTCAATTCCGGCGGCCTGCCGAGATACGGGGTTTCTATGAGAAGGTCGTCTGTGTCAAGGGTTGATCTCCGTTTTTTTATTCATAGGGTTTTTGCTTCTGTTGTTGGTTGCGACGCATGTTGTTTCTCCACCGTGTTTCTATACGCACTTTGTATGAG
>Ga0302283_1002907_pt1 | contig 13509 bp, 11 predicted proteins | sample III_Fen_E1_4_FD_198770 | JGI IMG/M metagenome (GOLD analysis project Ga0302283, IMG submission 198770) | Peat permafrost microbial communities from Stordalen Mire near Abisko, Sweden - III_Fen_E1_4 | ecosystem: Environmental > Terrestrial > Soil > Wetlands > Permafrost | place: Sweden: Abisko...
GCGCCGGGCGCAGATGGGCCGTAGCGCGGGCTCCCTGTTGGCCGCCGGACCACGTCCCGTGGCCGCCGCCGGGCCGGGATTCTGGCTGGCGCTGAGCGGCGCCCCGGCACTCGACGCCAACCTGGCCTTCGTGGACACGGATGACCCGGGGGTCCGGGACGGGGTCCTGGCGGCCGTCGTCGACGCCGCCGTGCCCACGACGATGATGCTCGCCGGGGCGGCGATCGGTGTCGATCTCGGGTCGGACTGGACCCGCGCCGGCGCGATGCCGTTCATGCGGACCTCCCTGGGGGGAGGGTCCGGGGTGTCCGACCCACGGGTCCGGCGGGCCGATGCCGGTGACGTCGACAGCGTGCGCCGCCTCCAAGGGGCGGCGTTCGGGCTCGACGATGCCGTCGCCGGGGTGATCGCCGATCTGCTGACCCTGGACGACACCGGCGCCCGGGTCTGGCTCCTCGTCGACGAGGGCACACCGGTGTCGAGCGTCATCACCGACGTCGTGGACGACGCGGTCTGCGTGTGGTGCATGGCCACCCCGGCGGTGTACGAACGGCGGGGCTACGGGAGATCCGTACTCGGTCACGCGCTCGCCGATGCCGCAGCCGATGGGCTCACCGTCGCCCTCCTGGGGGCCACTCCGGCCGGCAAGCCGCTCTACGACGCCACGGGGTGGACCACTCTGGAGGAGTGGGATCTGTACGCCGCCACGTAGGCCAGGCCGCAGTCAGCCAGGCTGCTGCCGTCCGGTCAGATCAGGGGTCCCCTGGTGGCGGACCCCTGGTCGGTCCTCGGTCCGAGACCCGACCGCTCCCGCACCACGAACTCGAAGGCATCCGGGTCGTCAGGGGTGAGGAACGGCTTGACCCGCCTGCCCAGGTCGAGGATGAGCCCGGTCGCCTTGTGCGGACGCTGGGGGTCGAGGTTGGCCCAGTAGCCGGGGTTGGCCGTCCCCCAGATGCGGGCACGGCCCCGGGCCGCGGTCAGATCGACCCGCTGGATCCCCCGGACGGAGGAATAGGCGATGTGTTTCGAGCCCCAGGGGATGTAGTAGCCGCGCACCTCGATGCCGGCCGGGGTGCACCGGACCCTGGGGTCGGCATAGTCGGCGGTCTCGTCCACACGGCGATGCTACGCCCGGCCGCACCGGCCCGGTGTGGTAGTCAGTCCCCATGCCTCGCCTCTCTCCCTTCGCCGGTCTGCGCTACGACCCGGCCCGGGTGGAGGTCGCCCAGGTGGTGGCCCCGCCCTATGACGTGGTCGGCCCCGACGAACGGGCCGCTCTGGCCGCCCGCCACAGCGCCAACTCGATCCTGGTGGAGCTTCCCGAGCCCGATCCCCGCACCGGGACGGACCGCTACCTGGCCGCGGCGGCCCGACTGGCCGGGTGGCAGGCCGACGGGATCCTGATCCGGGACCCCACACCGGGCGTCTACCCCTACCGGATGACCGCGCCGGACGGCTCGGCCACGCTCGGCGTGCTGGGCGTCCTCGGCCTCGAGCCGACCAGCGCCGCCGAGATCCTCCCCCACGAGGAGACGCTCCCCAAGGCCAGGACGGACCGACTCGACCTGCTGACCGCCACCCGGGTCAACCTCTCCCCCGTCTGGGGTCTGTCCCTCGCCCCCGGACTCACGGCACTCCTCGACGTCTCGGGGGAACCGGTGGCGAGCGCGGTGGACGACGACGGCGTGCGCCACGAGCTGTGGGTGGTCGACGATCCCGCCGCCGTGGCCGCGGTGACCGACCTCGTCGCCACCGCACCCGTGGTGGTCGCCGACGGGCACCACCGCCTGGCCGTGGCCGCCGGCTACCGGGAGGGCGCCGGCGCCGGGACACCGGGGGCGGACGGCGTCCTGGCCCTCGTGGTCGAGCTGGCCGACGACGCCCTGTCGGTCGGGCCCATCCACCGGCTGCTGTCCGGGCTACCGGACGGGCTGGACCTTGTCGACGTCTTCGCCTCGTGGTTCGACGTGGCTCGGGCCGGGGAGTTCGACGACCGCACCACGGCCGCACTCGGCGAGACGTCCGCCCTCGCCCTGGTGATGGCCTCGGGCTGCTGGCTGCTCACCCCGAGGGACGGGACGGCCGAGGCCGCCGGTTCCGATCTCCTCACCTCCATGGTGGCCCTGGTGATCGCCGAGCTGCCGGACCACGAGCTCGCCTTCGCCAACAGCTGGCAGGCCGCCGTCGCCGCCGTCGCCGGGGACGAGGCCCAGGCGGCCGTGCTGCTGCCCCCGGTCCGCATCGACCAGATCGGGGACTGGGCCCGGGCCCGACGGCGGATGCCGCCCAAGAGCACGTTCTTCCGCCCCAAACCCCGTACCGGCATGGTATTCCGCCCGCTCGACCCCCCATCTCCCGGCTGACCCATCCCGCCGACCCGCCCCGGCCGGTTCCGACCTGACGGCAGGTGTCCCTCCGGTCGCCGCTAGCCTTGCCCGGCGGTACGGGGGTCGGACCGAGTCGGAGGCGCAGTGAGCACAGCACGTCGCGGGGCGAGGAGCGCAGCCCTGGCTGTGGCCGTGCTGTCCGCCGTGGTGGCGGCCGCCTGCTCCGGTACGGCCGCGACCCCGGTCCGTCGGTCCGTCACCACGACGGTCCCTCCGACCACCTCGACAACGACGACGACCCTGCCCTCGGCCGTCCCGACCACGACCCCGACCCCGGTGGTGCCGACGGTGGGTTGGTCCCGTCCGGTGACGACGCTTCCGCCTGCCGGCGGATTCACCTCACTGTCGTGCATCTCGGCCGTGTTCTGCCTGGCCGCGGGCGGTGGATCGAACGAGGCCGACGCCGCCGACTCCACCGGCCCCGGGGCGGTGGCCGCCTGGGACGGAGCCGTATGGAGCCCACCGACCACCTACTACCCCACCGCCCCGGGTACCGCACCGCCCCCGTGGCTACCGGCCATCTCGTGTACGGACGGGCCGCTGTGCGTGGTGGTGGACGGGTCGGGCCACGCCTCGCTCGGGGACGGGACCACCTGGGCGGCACCCACGCCGGTCGGTCCTGTTCCGTCGACGGCGCCGAATCCCGCCGATCCCGGTCCCGGGCACCTCGACGCGAGGAGTGCCTCGGTGTCGTGCCCGACCGCACAGTTCTGCTCCTACGTCGACAACACCGGCCACCTCTCCACCCTGCACGGGACCACCTGGTCGGCCGCCCAGGCGTTCACCACCCGGGTCGGTACCTCCACGGTCGGGCTCTACCAGTCCGGCCGGGTGGGTGTGTCGTGCACCGACAGCTCGACCTGCACCGCCCTGGTGGGCGGCACCGTGCTCGACTGGGACGGTGCCACCTGGACGGCGTCGGTGGCTCCGTGGGGACCGTCGGCGGTATCCGGTGACACCGCGGTCTCCTGTCCGGCGGCCGGCACCTGTGTGGCCGTGCACGGCACGGTGGTGTCGACCAGGGTGCCGGGGTCCGGCTGGTCGACACCCCGGGCGATCGACGGCAACGGCCGCCTCGACGCGGTGTCCTGCCCGTCGGTGGCGGTCTGCGTGGCCGCCGATGCCTACGGTGACGTCCTGCGCATGACCGGAGGGTCGTGGGGGCCACCCCAGAAGGTCGTCCCCACCGCATCGGCCTACACCGGGGACGGCACCAGCCTGTCGTGCCCGTCGGTGCAGTTCTGCATGGTGGTCGACGGCGACGGCGACTACGCCACCTACCAGGGGGTGACGGCCCCGGTGCCCTCCACCACGCCCGTGCCGGCCGCCACCGTGCCCGTCGGCACCTGATCGCCTACGGGAGTCCGGCGATCCCGGCCAGTGCCGTCACGGTGCGCCAGTTCCGGGTGGTGGCCACCTGCCCGAGCTCCCTCTCCAGCATGGCGTTCTGCAGCTTGGTGTCCGAGTATCGGCCGGGTACGTGCAGGTACACGTCCGGACCGACCACGGCGAACCGGTCGGGGAGGAACTCGGCCGCCCTGGCCCCGAGCGCGTCGATGCGCCGGGGGTCCGGCGCAGCGGCCAGGAACGTCACATGGCGCCCGGACGCGTCGGCGGCGTTCGGGTCGTCGGTGGCGATCGCGTCGGCCACCATCAGGGCGGACCACTCCGCACCCGTCCGGGCGACCACCGGGACCGAGAGTCCCAATTCGTCGAGGATCGCCGACGACAGCCGCTGGGCGACCACCGGGGCCGCACCGGAACCGGTGCAGACCACGTTTCCGCTCTGCAGGTGGGTCCGGACGTCGCCGTGGCCGAGGTCGGCCACCAGGGTCCGGAGGTCGGCCATGGGCAGCCTGTTGCGGCCGCCCACGTTGATCCCGCGGAGCAGCAGGACGTAGGTGTCCACCGTGTCCGGGTCCGGCCGTTCCGTTACCGGGAGGTCACGAGACGGTCCAGGAAGACCCGGAGCGCAGCAGCGCCTCGAAGTCACCGGGGCCCCGGCGCTCGGTGGCCGTGGCGATCTGCTCGGCCATCTGCTCGCCGTACTCGTCGTGCTCGACGTCGCGGAACACGCCGATGGGGGTGGGCTCGAACGGACCACGCGACAGGCGGCTCAGCTGGAACGCCAGTCCCGGGTTCTCCTTGTGCTCGTCGTGGACGAGCAGTGCGTCCTCGCCGACGGTGGCAACCTCGACGACCTCGACCGAGCCGTCGGGGTCCATCACCACGCCGAACTGACCCTCGGACCCGAAGCGGATGGGCTCCCCGTGGACCAGCGGGATGAGCATGTCGGCCCGGTGGTCCTTCCCGGTGATCGCCTCGAACGCACCGTCGTTGAAGACGTTGCAGTTCTGGTAGATCTCGACGAAGGACGCGCCCTTGTGGGCATGGGCCCGGCGGAACATCTCCATCATGTGTTTGCGATCCATGTCGTGGGTGCGGGCCACGAAGCCGGCCTCGGCACCGAGTGCCAGGCTCAGCGGGTTGAAGGGGTGCTCCAACGATCCGAACGGCGTGGACTTGGTCACCTTGGCCATCTCCGAGGTCGGCGAGTACTGGCCCTTGGTCAGCCCGTAGATCTGGTTGTTGAAGAGCAGGATGGTGATGTTGACGTTGCGGCGGAGCGCATGGATCAGGTGGTTGCCGCCGATCGACAATGCGTCACCGTCACCGGTGACGACCCACACGTCGAGGTCGGGTCGCGTGGTGGCGAGGCCGGTGGCGATCGCCGGGGCCCGGCCGTGGATCGAATGCATCCCGTAGGTGCTCATGTAGTACGGGAACCGGGCGGCGCAGCCGATCCCGGACAGGAACACCGTCGACTCCCGGCGCACGCCCAGATCCGGCATGAGCATCTGCACGGCCGCCAGGATGGAGTAGTCGCCGCACCCGGGGCACCACCGCACCTCCTGGTCCGACGACCAGTCCTTGCGGGTGGTCAGGGGAACGGGCACGGCCTCGGTCACATCGGTCATCGGTCGGTCCCCTTGTCGTCGGCCGATCCGTCGGCCGTCTCGTCGATCAGTTGCAGGATTGCGGTCTCCATGGCGGCGGCCCGGAACGGGATGCCCGACACCTGAGTGAGCGACACGGCGTCCACCAGGTACTCGGCCCGCAGGAGGCGGCTCAGCTGGCCGAGGTTCACCTCGGGCACCAGGACCCGGTCGTACCGCTTCAGCACGTCGCCCAGGTCGGCCGGGAACGGGTTGAGGTGGACCAGGTGGGCCTGGTCGACCTTGTGGCCGCGGGCACGGACCCGCTGCACGCCGGCGGCGATCGCCCCGTACGTCGAGCCCCAGCCGATGACGAGCACCTTGGCCCCGTCCTCCTCGTGGTCCACCTCGGTCGGCGGGATGTCCGCGGCGATCCCGGCGATCTTGGCGGCCCGGAGCCGCGTCATCCGTTCGTGGTTGGCACCGTCGTAGGCCACGTTTCCGGGTCCGTCGGACTTCTCGAGGCCCCCGATGCGGTGTTCGAGTCCGGCCACGCCGGGCGGCGCCCACGGGCGGGCCAGGGTCTCCGTGTCGCGGAGGAAGGGCCAGAAGACCTCGGTCCCGTCCTCCTCGGTGTGGTTGGGCCCGGTGGCGAATCCGGGATCGATGGCCGGCAGGTCGTCGAGGACCGGGAGCTTCCACGGCTCGGTCCCGTTGGCCAGATAGCCGTCGGACAGCAGCATGACCGGGGTGCGGTACTTGACGGCGATCCGCACCGCCTCGATGGTGGCGTCGAAGCAGTGCGACGGGGTCTTGGCCGCGATGATCGGCATCGGCGCCTCGCCGTGACGGCCGTACATGGCGTGGAGCAGGTCGGCCTGCTCGGTCTTGGTGGGCAGTCCGGTCGACGGACCGCCCCGCTGGATGTCGATGATGAGCAGCGGCAGTTCGAGGCTGATGGCCAGGCCCATCATCTCCGACTTCAGGTCGATGCCCGGACCCGACGTGGTGGTCACGCCGAGGGACCCGCCGAACGCGGCGCCGAGCGCGGCGCCGATCCCGGAGATCTCGTCCTCGGCCTGGAACGTGCGCACGCCGAACTGCTTGTGCTTGGACAGCTCGTGCAGGATGTCCGACGCCGGGGTGATCGGGTAGGTCCCGAGGAAGAGCGGCAGGCCGCTCCGGATCGACGCCGCCACCAGACCCCAGGCCGCTGCCGTGTTCCCCGTGATGTTGGCGTACTCACCCGGCTCGAGCACCGCCGGCTTGACCTCGTAGGAGGACTCGAACAGCTCCGCGGTCTCGCCGAAGTGGAAGCCGGCCTTGAAGGCACGTTGGTTCGCTTCGAGCACGAGGTCCTTGCCGGCGTACTTCTGGGCGATCCACTCGAGGGTGGGCTCGACCGGCCGGGTGTAGAGCCAACTGATCAGACCGAGGGCGAAGAAGTTCTTGGAGCGCTCCGCATCACGCGGCTTCACCCCCAGCTCCTTCGACGACTCGGTGGTGATCGAGGTCATGGGGACCTCGTAGACGGTGAACGCGGACAGCGACCCGTCGGCCAGGGGATCCCCCTCGTAACCGGCCTTGTGCAGGTTCCGCTCGTCGAAGGCGTCCGAGTTGACGATGATGGTCGCCCCCTGGGGCAGGGCGGTGACGTTGGCCAGCAGGGCGGCGGGGTTCATGGCCACGAGCACGTTCGGCGAGTCACCCGGCGTAGAGATGGTGTGGTCGGAGATGTGCACCTGGAACGCCGACACACCGGCCAGGGTCCCGGCGGGGGCCCGGATCTCGGCGGGGAAGTCCGGGAACGTGGCCAGGTCGTTGCCCAGCAGGGCCGATGACGTGGTGAAGCGGTCACCGGCAAGCTGCATGCCGTCCCCCGAGTCGCCGGCGAACCGGATGACGACGCGGTCGATCAGATGGGGGGACTTCGGGTCGGTCGTGGTGTCGGACACCTTGCTCCTCTTCGTGCTGCGCGAGCGCTCATGGGCGCCGGTGGTCGACGACCCTGCCATGGCCCGGCACCCGCTCGGAGGCGCTCCGGGCCTGGACGCGCCGTGGTCACCCGGCAGGTCCTCCACGACACTACCGCCGCCCACGGGGCGTCCCGGCGATCGTCCACACCGGTTGCAGATCCGGGTGCGGGGCGGACAGCGGGACGGGCCCGCACCACCGGTTCCCCGGCTAGGCGATCGTCACCTCGGAGTCGAGGTAGACGTCCTGGATGGCGTGGATCAGCGCCGCACCCTCGTCGGTCGGGCGCTGGAACGCCTTGCGCCCCACGATGAGTCCGGCCCCGCCCGCCCGCTTGTTCACCACCGCCGTGCGGACGGCCTGGGCGAGATCGTCGGCGCCCTTGGACTCGCCACCCGAATTGATCAGGGGGATCCGGCCGGCGTAGCAGTTGACGACCTGCCACCGCGTGAGGTCGATGGGGTGGTCCGTCGTCAGCTCCGAGTAGACCAGCGGGTCGGTCTTGCCGAACTTCAGCGCGTTGTAACCGCCGTTGTTCTCCGGCTGCTTCTGTTTGATGATGTCGGCCTCGATGGTGACGCCCAGGTGGTTGGCCTGCCCGGTCAGGTCGGCCGACACGTGGTAGTCGATGTCGTCCTGCTTGAAGGCCCCGTTGCGCAGGTAGCACCACAGGACGGTGAACATCCCGAGCCGGTGGGCTTCGGCGAACGCCCGGGACACCTCCACGATTTGGCGGTCTGCACCCTCGGACCCGAAGTAGATCGTGGCCCCGACGCCGACGGCACCGAGGTCGGCGGCCTGGCGCACCTCGGAGAACATGATCTGGTCGTAGGTGTTCGGGTAGTTGAGGAAGTCGTTGTGGTTCAGCTTCACGATGAACGGGATCTTGTGCACGTAGCGCCGGGACACGATACCGAGGCCGCCCAGCGTGGTGGCGATGGCATTGCAGTCCGCGGCGATGGCCAGGTCGCAGAGGCGGGCCGGGTCGAAGTAGGCGGGGAACCTGGCGAAGCTGGCCGCCGCCGAGTGCTCGACGCCCTGGTCGACCGGGAGGATCGACACGTAGCCGGTGCCGGCCAACCGGCCGGTGTTGTAGAGCGTGCCCAGATTGCGCAGGACGGTGGCCGACCGGTCGGAGTCCCGGAACACGTCGTCGAGGACGTTCGGGCCGGGCAGCGTCAGGAGGTCGGACGGGAACGCGGTTGCGGTGTGCGTCAGCAGCGAGTCCGCTTCGTCACCGAGAAGTTGTTCGAGGCTCATGGCGGCAGAGCCTAACGGGCGCCACGGGTGCGGTTGGGCGTCCGGCGGGCCTTGGTCGGCGGACCGAGCGACTCGAGCCGCTCCCGGACGTCGTAGGCGTCGGGATCCACGGCCGCCACCCGCAGGAACAGCTCACGGGCCTTGGCCAGGTCGCCCGAACGCTCCGTCAGGTCGGCCAGCACGTACCACTGGCGCAGGTGCCGTTCGGACGGGTTGCGGATCAGGCGGCCGGCCCCGGCATCGACCAGGAGCGATACGGCTCCATCGAGATCCCCCAGGTCGGCGCGGGTGCCCGCCAGCACCAGGCGGCCCTCGGTCAGGACCTCGGGATTGGGAGACCCCTTGCGCAACTCCTCGAAGAGCGCCTCCACCCGCTTGGGGCGACCGAGGGCACGCTGGCAGTCCATGCGCACCGGATGCTGGTCCACCGAGCCGGTCAGGGTGGCGAACATCTCGAGGTTGGGCAGGGCGGCCTTCCAGTGGCCCTGGTGGTACTGGCTGAGGCCGAGCAGCTCCCGGGCGGACGGGGCGGTGGGGACTGCGTCGACCACCGTGCGCAGGATCCGCGCCGCGTCCCGGTAGCGCTCCCGTTCGTAGGCACCGATACCGGCCGTCATGCGCTCGGTGATGCGGATCCGCAGGAAGTTCCAGTCCGGGCCGGCCGCGGTGGCCAGCTCCTGGGCGATGTCGGCCGGGAGCTCGTCGGGCTCGCGGACCGGGCGGTGCGCCGGCTCCGGCGTCCGGCCCGGGTGGGTTCCCCGGCGGTCGTCGACCCGGACGAACGTCTCGGGGACGAACTCGTCGGTACGTTTCTTGGCGCGGCGTCGGCCCTCGGGCGTGTCCTCGTCAGGACCGTGGTCGACACCGTCGCGCACCTGGGAGGCACCCCGTCGGGCCACGCTCCCCCAGCCCTTGCGGACGACCTGTCCCCGGTCGGGACGCCCGTCCGGCCGGTCGGTGTAGCTCGAGCCCGAGCCGGACCCCGTGCGCCGGGCCGGTGGTCGCCCCGACCGGGCGCCGTCGGGGCCGTCGGTCCGGCCGCCGCGGGCCCCCCGCTCGCCCGGATCGGTCCGCCTGCCCTGGTAGCCCGACGTGGCGCCGTCACGGCGGGGGGGGCGGCCGGAACCCGAGCCGGATCCGGGGGCGCCAGGACGTCCCGAACCCGAGCCGGATCCCCCGGCGCGGGGTGCCCCGGCCGTGGCCCCCCGGGCCGATCCGGAGCCGGACGTGCGACCGGAACCGCCTGACCCCGACCCGCCCGATCCCGACCCCGGCGGACGCTTGCCGGAACCGGCCGACTTCGAACCACCACCGGGCGTACGCGGGCGCGGCGGACCAGGCGGGGTGCTCGACGACATCTCCCCAGTCTACCTGCGTCAGGTGTCGTCCCTGGGGCCCGCGACGCGACGCACCCGTGCTCCCGGGCGGGCGCGGACTCCGCACCACCCCGCTCCCCTACCCTGGTTGGCCGGCGCACCGCCCGTGCCGCCCTGCCACCATGACCCCGATCCGCCCCGACACGCCCCCGGACACCCTGCGCCCGAGCAGGCGCGCACGACCGGCAGCAGCGATCGCCGTCGTCGCCGCCCTGGCCGCCGCCTGCTCGTCCACCGCCGTCCCTCCATCGGGCGAAGCCCACACCGCACCGGCCGGGGCACCGTCCGCCTACGGCGCTCCGCCGGCGGCGGCCCCGGCGGCCACCCAGGCGGCACAGGCAGCTTCACGGGCGTTCAGTGCACAGGTCGACGCCGCCACGTCGGCGTTCGGCTCTGCCGTCGGTCGTCTCCAGGCAGATGTCACATCCGGCGACACCGCGGCGGCCCGTTCCGACGAACTCGCCGCCCAGGCCGGGTTCGACGCGTTCCGGGTACTCGAGTCGGGCAACGCCGTCAACGGGGCGACCCTCGACGAGCAGTCCACCGACGTCGGCGCCCAGGAGTCGTTCGGCGGGCTGCACGCCATCGAGCGGGACCTGTGGACGTCCGGGCCCCTGGCCGCCGACGTGTCGGGCCTGGCCGGCCAGGCCCCGGTGGCCCAGTTCCTCCTCGGACGCGAGCGGCTGGGACCCGAGGCGGTCGGCGTCGTCGCCGTCGACCAGTTGAACTGGATCACCGACGACGCGCTGCCCGTCAGCCAGGAGCGGTACTCCCATCTCGGACTGGTCGATGTGGCCGCCACCGAGCAGGCCGCTCACCAGACGTTCACGGACATCCTCCCGTTGGCCGAGGACGTGGACCCGGCGCTGGCTTCGACCGTCGCCGGGCAGTTCACCGTCCTGGACGGCGAGGTGGCGGCGCTCGGCGACCCGGCGACGGTGCCGGACACCTCGGTGGCCCCGGCGGCCCGCCTCGCCGTCTCCCGTCAACTCGACGCCACCGCCGCCACCCTCGCCCGGCTCGCTGCCACCCTGACGCCCTACGGCACCCGGGGGGCACCGTCGTGACCGCCCGCCGGGGAGCCCCGATCAGCCGGCGCCGGATGCTGGCCGGATCCGGTCTGGCCACCGCCGCCGTCCTGGCCGCGGCAGCGGCCGTCCCGGAGGCGGAAGCGGCGGCCGCCACACCGGCGGTGGCCGGCACCCTGCCCTTCCACGGTCCCCATCAGGCCGGGATCGCCACTCCCGAGCAGGCCCGTCTGGTCTTCGCCGTCTTCGATGTCACCGCGGCAGACCGGGCCGGACTGGCCGCCCTGCTGGCCACCTGGACGTCCGCGGCGGAGCGGATGACCCGGGGAGAAGCGGTCGAGGGTGGCTCCGGGATCTTCGCCCCACCGGCCGACACCGGTGAGGCGGTCGACCTGCCCCCGTCCCGACTGACCCTCACCGTGGGATTCGGCCCGTCGTTGTTCGATGACCGGTTCGGTCTGGCCGCCAGCCGCCCGGATGCGCTCATCGACCTCCCGGTGTTCCCCGGGGACCAGCTGGACCCCACCCGGTCGAACGGCGACCTGTGCGTGCAGGCCTGCGCCGACGACACCCAGGTCGCCTTCCACGCCGTCCACAACCTGGCCCGCCTCGCCCTGGGTTCGGCGACCCTGCGCTACCTGCAGACCGGTTTCGGGCGGACGGCCTCGGCGGGCGGCGGCACGACCACGCCGCGCAACCTCCTGGGGTTCAAGGACGGGACCGACAACCTGGACACCAGCCATGCCCCGGCGATGGACACCTTCGTGTGGGCGGACGGATCCGATCGGGCGTGGATGCGCGGCGGCTCGTACCTGGTGGCCCGGCGGATCCGGGTCCATCTCGAAGCCTGGGACCGCAGCACCCTGGGCGACCAGGAGCAGACGATCGGCCGGGTGAAGGGCAGCGGGGCGCCGATCGGCTCCGCACACGAGCACGACCCGGTGCCGCTCCACGCGCTGGACACCTTCGGCAACCCGCTCATCCCCGAGGCCGCCCACATCCGTGTGGCGGCGCCGTCGACCAACCACGGGGCGGCCATCCTCCGACGCGGCTACAGCTTCGTGGACGGCGTCGACCCGGCAACCGGCGAACTCGACGCCGGCCTGTTCTTCATCTGCTTCCAGAAGCAGCCCGCCAACCAGTTCGTCCCGATCCAGCGGCGCCTCGCCGAGCAGGACGCACTGTCGGCGTATCTCGCCCACACCGGAAGCGGCATCTTCGCCTGCCCTCCCGGCACGGACCCGGGTCAGCCCTGGGGCCACGGCCTGGTCTGACCGGCTCGGCGGATCGCCGCGGGCCGGGTGGTCGACTCCGACTCCCCGTTCCCCCACGGAGGTCGCCGGGACCAGCAGGGTCCACCAGGTCAGCCGCAGGCCTGCGCGTACGCGGTGGTCCCCGGCTGCAGCGCCTGCCCGGAGTTCGGGGTGACCATCAGGCAGGACTCGTCGACGGCGACGAACCGATCGGCCGGGATCTGCTTGAGCTGGTCGACCTCGGTCGCCGTCCATCGGGTGTCCGCCGTGCCCTGGAAGAACCAGTTGCTCCCGTTGTCGGCCACGATCAGGCCGTAGGTCTGCATGGCGGTGACCACCGCCTGGCACATGGCGGCACATGTCGCGGCCGGAAGGGTGAACGTCGGATCCAACCGGAACCGAGCGCCCATGGGCGGGCAGTTCGGATTGGACTGCCCGGCCTCGTGGCGGGCGGGCCACAGGTAGGCGGTCGTGGTGCACACCACGGTGAACCGGATGGCGTGGTCGAGGGCGCCCGAGGCGGCCTCGTCATAGTTGACCAGACCGGGCAGGATCGGGAGCCCGGCGGCGTCTGCCGAGGTCTCGCCGGCCGGACGCAGGGCGTCCGAGTCGAGGTCCCAGATTGCTCCCGATCCGGCTCGGGATCGGCCCTCCGAGCGGAAGTGAGTGGAAAAGGTCTCGAACAACGTGCACGCGGGGGCCGTGGCCGAGGGGTTCGGGTCGACCATCAGGGCGTGGCGGTCGGACCCGGACTCGATCGGCGTGGTCGCGGTGAGGGGGTAGGGCCCGACGTCGCTCTCGGAGGCGTAGGTGAAGCGGATCGGGGTGCGGGGCGTGCCCGGAGCCACCACGGTCCACGGGATGCCATACGGCTTCTTCTTGTTGGAGGACGGTCCGAAGTCGGGGTGCAGCAGTGTCGTCGATGAGGCCATGGTGCCGAGCCACGTCGAGCTCATGGCGGCCACCGGCAGGCCCGTGACCGGCGTGTTCCACACGTTGTCGGCCGGGAATGCCGGGCACGAGGTGCCGGGCAGGATCGTGCCTCCCGAGGCCGCCCCGGCAAGTGGGTCGGGGCCCGCGGAGACACCCAGGACGCCGATGAGGACCACGGCGGCGAGCGCCGTCGCACGCACGGGCGTCCAGCCGGACCCCCACACCCTCGATCTCGAGATCATCGACCGCTCGCCCCTTCCGATCCCCGGTCCGGTCCGGTCCGAGGGGACAATCGAACGGTACCAGTGGACCCGGCAGCCGAATCGAGACAGCTGCGGGACCCCTTCCCGTCAGTCGGA
>Ga0302283_1002920_pt1 | contig 13484 bp, 14 predicted proteins | sample III_Fen_E1_4_FD_198770 | JGI IMG/M metagenome (GOLD analysis project Ga0302283, IMG submission 198770) | Peat permafrost microbial communities from Stordalen Mire near Abisko, Sweden - III_Fen_E1_4 | ecosystem: Environmental > Terrestrial > Soil > Wetlands > Permafrost | place: Sweden: Abisko...
GCGGGGCGATGATCCTGAGCACCCCTTCCTTCACCTGCACGCGGATATCGACGTAAGCGGGGTAGCGGCCGGTATCGAACCAGAACGGCGCGTCGAGGCGCTGGCTGAGCGAGCGGTCCATCGCCCGGTCGATGCTGAGGATCGAGATCGGCTTCTTCCGTGGCAGATGGCCCTGCGGTTGCAGGATGATCGACAGGTCGAGGGACTGTTCGGCCCGGTCCGAGAGCCGCTTCAATCCGGCCGGGGTCGGGTCGTCCTGATAGTCCTGCAGCACCCAGGCGATCTCGCCCGCCAGGCCATCGGTCAGGTGGCTGTTCACCGTCTGCCAGTAGCTGTCGAAGAAGAAGAAGGTGACGGCGATCTGCATCACCGCGATCGGCAGTACGATGATCAGCAGGCTGCGGCCGAACAGCGTGGTCGGCAGCCGCCGCTTGATGGCTCGCAGCAGACGGGGCGCGCGCAGCCTCATCCGTCCGGGACCAGCATGTAGCCGACGCCGCGCACGGTCTGCAGGTAGCGCGGGTTCTTCGGATCCTCCTCGATCTTGCGGCGCAGGCGCGTGACCTGGATGTCGACGGCGCGGCCGGTGGCCTCGGCGCTGTCGCGGGCCAGCTCCAGCCGGTCGACCGGCGCGTGGGCGGCGCTGGCGAGCTGGCGCAGCAGCTGGGCCTCGCCCTCGGTCAGTCGCACCGGCTGGTCGCCGCGTCGCAGTTCGCCCCGGCCGACGTCGAAACTGCAGTCGCCGAGGCGCAGCGGGCCGTCGGCGCCCGGCCTGGGCCCAACCCGGCGCAGGATCGCCTCGATCCGCAGCACCAATTCCTGCGGCTCGAACGGCTTGGCCAGATAGTCGTCGACGCCGAGGGAGAGGCCGGCGATGCGGTCGTCGGGCTCGCCGCGTGCGGTGAGCACCAGCACCGGCGTCTTGCCGGTCTCGCCCGACCGGCCGCGCAGCCATCGGGCGAAGGACAGGCCGTCCTCGCCGGGCATCATCACATCCAGCACCAGCAAGTCGAAGCTGAGTTGCTCCATCATCCGGCGCGCGGCGGCGGCGTCGGCGGCGGCGGAGACGCGGAATCCGGCCCGGGCCAGATACTCTTTCAGCAGCCCGCGGATGCGGTCGTCGTCGTCGATCACCAGCAGATGACGGTAGCCGGCGTCGGGCTTCTTCAGCGGCCGGGCGGTCATGCGCGGGCGGCCATTTTGTTTGACGGACCGGTCCTGGCGGCCTCTAAAGACCGGACCTGATGAAAGGAAGGTCTTCGGTCCAATGTCACTGGTTCCCTTTGATGATCGCGATGGCTGGATCTGGCTTGACGGCCAGTTCGTCCCCTGGCGCGAGGCGAAGGTGCACGTCTTGACCCATGGCCTTCACTACGCCTCGGCGGTGTTCGAGGGCGAGAGGATGTACGGCGGTGAGATCTTCAAGCTGACCGAGCATACCCAGCGCCTGTTCAAGTCGGCGGAAATCCTCGACTTTTCGATCCCGTTCACGGTGGCCCAGATCGACGAGGCGTGCAAGGCGACCTGCGCCAAGAACGGCCTGACCGACTGCTACCTCCGGCCCATCGCCTGGCGCGGATCGGAGAGCATCAGCGTCGCGGCGCACAACACCACCATCCACACGGCGATCGCGGTGTGGGACTGGCCGAGCTACTTCCAGCCGGAGGAGAAGGCCAAGGGCATCCGGCTGACCTGGGCCAAGTACAAGCGCCCGTCGCCGGAAACCGCGCCCACGGCGTCCAAGGCCGCCGGCCTCTACATGATCTGCACCATCTCCAAGCACGAGGCCGAGCGGCAGGGCTACGCCGACGCGATGATGCTGGACTACCGCGGCTACGTGGCCGAGGCGACCGGGGCGAATGTGTTCTTCGTCAAGGACGGCGTGATCCACACCCCGACCCCCGACTGCTTCCTCGATGGCATCACCCGCAATTCGGTGATGGCGCTGGCCCGGGAGAAAGGCTTCGAGATCACCGAGCGGCACATCCTGCCGGAGGAGCTGGAAGGCTTCTCAGAATGCTTCATCACCGGCACCGCCGCCGAGGTGACCCCCGTGTCCGAGGTCGGCCAGTACAGGTTCAAGCCGGGCAACATCTCACTGTCGCTGATGGACGACTACGCACGGATGGTACGGCGGCAGCTGCAGCCGGCGTAGGCGACCCGCCGTTCCGTCAGCGACCCCCGCTCTCAGTAGCCCTCGCCCCGCGCAGCGGGGAGAGGTGGCCGGACGCGTCGGCGTCCGGTCGGTGAGGGGCCTCGCCACCGCAGGCGGCGAGGATGGTCCCGCAAATGTGGTCGAGTCCGCCGTCCCACACGCCTTCGCTGCCGAACCGGATGACCTGCAGTCCCTGACGGTTGAGAAATTGCGAGCGCCGCGCGTCGTACTCGACATTGTCCTGGTGTTGGGCCCCGTCGAGTTCGACAACAAGGTGTGCGGCGGGGCAGTAGAAGTCTACGATGAACGGTCCAATCGGCGCCTGCCGTCGCCATTTCCAGCCGCCCATCCGCCGGCCCCTCAACTCGCCCCACAGACGGCCCTCGGAGTCGGTTTGGTTGGCGCGTAGTTCGCGGGCGCGGTTCAGACGCTCGTGCTTTTGCATGGCCCATCTCCGCATGAACAAAACAAGAACATTCTAGCGCCGGTGACCGGCTCGGTCCACCCCTCACCTCACCTCTCCCCGCTTTGGCGGGGCGAGGGCTACTGAGAGAGCGGGGATGCGGCAGGGATGCGGGGTTTTGGGCTGCGACCCTCCCGGGCCTTGCCATTTTTCAAACGGTTGTTAGTCAGGTGTATGGCCGACGACCAAAGCGCGAACCTCGAACCCGACGAAAAGCTGGATGACGACGAGCCGGTGCGGCTGCAGCCGGATATGCCGCCGGAGATCGCCTCGCCGCTGAAGCCGTTCGGCGGTGAGCCGCCGCCGTCGCCGGAGTGGTTCACGCTAGCGCTGGCCAAGGCGCCGGAGCGGCGCATGGTGCCGGTGGACGGGGCCAATATCGAGCTGCTCACCTGGGGCAAGATCGGCAATCCCGGGCTGATCCTGGTGCACGGCAACAGCGCCCACGCCGACTGGTGGAGCTTCATCGCCCCTTATCTCGCCGACGACTATCGGGTGGCGGCGATCTCGCTGTCGGGCATGGGCGATAGCGACTGGCGCGAGACCTACACCTTCGCCACCTTCGCCGAGGAGATCTGGGCCTGCGCCAAGGCGGCGGGGCTCTATGAGGCGAAGGTGAAACCGATCTACATCGGCCACTCCTTCGGCGGCTCGCAGGTGTTCTATTCGGCCTCGGCGCATCCGGAGCGGATGGCCGGCGCGGTGCTTGTGGACACCGGCTTCGGCGGTCCGCCGACCCGCGAGCAGGAAGAGCAGTGGCGCAAGGAGGCGGAAAAGTCCGGCCAGGGCCACCAGTTCCGCGGCCCGCCGCACCGGACCAAGCCCAACCGGGTCTATGCGACCCTGGAAGAGGCGTTGACTCGATTCCGCTTCATGCCGCCGCAGGTGCCGGGAAACCTCTACATCGCCGATTTCATCGCCCGCAAATCGCTGAAGCGCGCGCCGATGCCCGATGGCTCGGGCGAAGGCTGGACCTGGAAGTTCGACCCGTTCCTTTGGGGCAAGCTCGACCGCAGCGCCATGCAGGGGATGAAGCCTGAGAAGGCCGCGCCGCTTGCCCAGATTTTCGGCGACCGATCGGCAGTGATGCGCCGCATGGAAGCAGGCCAGCGGTCCGATTTCGTGCCGCCTGGCGTGCCCTCAGTGGCGATCCCGGATTCGGAGCATCACATCATGGTCGACCAGCCGCTGGCGCTGGTGGCCGCCCTTCGCATGCTGCTGGCCGTCTGGCCGGGTTGAGCGGCGCGGGCGCATCGTGTAGCACCCGCCTCAAGTTCCTCTGAAGGAGACGCCGCCCCCATGGCCGAAGCCGCCCACGAATATCACACCGGCGATCAGGACATCTCCGAGCAGGTGGCCACCTTCAGCCTCGTCGGCGGCATGCTGAAGTGGGGCTCGCTGGGCATCGCCGTTACGCTGATCATGCTGGTGCTTTGGTTCTGCACCAGCGCCGGCTTCTTCAGCGGCCTCATCACCGGGGTGATCCTGCTGGCGGTGGGCATCTACTTCCTGCGCTCCAAGCCCGACGCCGAACACTAGCCGGCGGCGGTTGGAGCCGCCTCCGAGTCGCTGCATAACTGCCCAATCCTTGACTCGCCCTTGAAGGGGAACGCTTCGCGAATGCCCGTCCTCGCCGTCACCAAGGAGCGTCGCGCCGGCGAGACGCGGGTGGCGGTGACCCCCGACGCCGCCAAGAAGCTGATCGCACTGGGCTTTGAGGTCGTCGTCGAGACCGGCGCGGGCCTCGCCGCCGCCGCCCCAGACGCCGACTATGAGACCGCCGGCGCCAAGATCGTCAAGGACGCCGCCACCGCCCTGAAGAGCGCCGACGTGGTGCTGAAGGTGCGCGGGCCCTCCGACGAGGAGATCGGCCAGCTGAAGGCGGGCGCGATCGTCGTCGGCCTGTTCAATCCGCACCAGGACAAGCCGCTGCTGGAGGCGCTGACCAAGGCCGGCGCCACCGTCTTCGCCATGGAGTTCGTGCCCCGGATCACCCGCGCCCAGGTGATGGACGCCCTCTCCAGCCAGGCCAACCTGGCCGGCTACCGGGCGGTGATCGAAGCCGCCGAGGCCTATGGCCGGGCGATGCCGATGATGATGACCGCCGCCGGCACCATCGCCCCGGCCAAGGTGTTCGTCATGGGCGCAGGGGTCGCCGGCCTGCAGGCGATCGCCACCGCCCGGCGCCTCGGCGCCGTGGTCACCGCCACCGACGTCAGGCCCGCAGCCAAGGAGCAGGTCGAGAGCCTGGGCGCCAAGTTCGTCGCCGTCGAGGACGAAGAATTCAAAGCCGCCGAGACCGCCGCCGGCTACGCCAAGGAAATGAGCCCGGAATACCAGGCCAAGCAGGCCGCGCTGGTCGCCGAGCACATCAAAAAGCAGGACATCGTCGTCACCACCGCCCTGATCCCCGGCCGTCCGGCCCCGAAGCTGGTCAGCGCCGAGCACGTCGCCTCGATGAAGCCGGGCTCGGTGCTGGTCGACCTGGCGGTGGAGGCCGGCGGCAACGTCGCCGGCGCCAAGTCGGACGAGATCGTCGAGACCGGCGGGGTGAAGATCGTCGGCATCGCCAACCTGCCCGGCCGCATCGCCGCCGACTCCTCGGCGCTCTACGCCCGCAATCTGACCGCCTTCGCCGGCCTGCTGATCAAGGACGGCGCCCTGGCCCCCGACCTGGAGGACGAGATCCTCAAGTCGGCCCTGGTGGCCACGGGCGGCGCGGTCGTGCATCCCGCCCTGAAGACCGCCTGAGGGAGACCGTCATGGACGCCGTCGTCGACCCCACCGTGTTCCGCCTGGCGATCTTCGTGCTGGCGATCTTCGTCGGCTACTATGTGGTCTGGAGCGTCACCCCGGCCCTGCACACGCCGCTGATGAGCGTCACCAACGCCGTCTCCTCGGTGATCGTCGTCGGCGCGCTGCTGGCGGCGGCGGCCAAGGTGACCCCCGGCGACCACGGGGTGTGGATTTCCAAGGGCGCCGGCGCGGTGGCCGTGGGCCTGGCGTCGGTGAACATCTTCGGCGGCTTCCTGGTCACCCAGCGGATGCTGAGCATGTACCGCAAGAAGGAGCGGCCGAAATGAGCCGCGAGACCCTGGTCTGGATGGGCCTGGCGTTCGGGGCGGCGGCGATCGTGGTCTATTGCATGGTGCTGGCCCTGCGCCCGGGGATCGTGCGGATGCTGAACGGCTCGGGGCTGTTCTTCACCGGCCTGGGGCTGATCCAGGTGGCGCTGTGGGTGCGCTACGCCGGCCCGTCGCCGACCTGGTTCAACGCCGACATCGCCCTGGTGGCGCTCAGCGTCGCGGTGGTCGCCCAGAGCCTGGCGGTGCTGCGCAATCGACGCGCCTGGGACGGCGTCGACCGACGCGACACGCCGGCGGGGGCTTAAGGCATGGACGCCAACACCGTCGGCAACATCGCCGCCCTCGCCTACCTGGTTTCCGGGGTGCTGTTCATCCTGACGCTGCGGGGCCTGGCCAATCCGCAGACCAGCCGGCGCGGCAACATGCTGGGCATGACCGGCATGGCCATCGCCGTCGGCGTGACCCTGTGGACCCTGTTCGCTTCCAAGGACCAGCTACTCGACCCGGTGACTATCGGGCTTATCTTCGCCGGGGTGCTGATCGGCGGATCGGTGGGCGCGCTGATCGCCCGGCGCGTGCAGATGACCAACATGCCGCAGCTGGTGGCGGCCTTCCACTCGCTGGTCGGGCTGGCCGCCTGCCTGGTGGCGGTGGCGGCGATCTTCGCCCCGGCGGCCTACGGCATCGCCGAAGGGACCCACGTGAAGCTGGAGAGCCTGATCGAGCTCTCGCTCGGCGTGGCCATCGGGGCGGTGACCTTCACGGGCTCGCTGATCGCCTTCGCCAAGCTGAACGGCAACATGTCCGGCGCGCCGATCATCCTGCCGGCCCGGCATCTGCTGAACATCGTCATCGGCCTGGCGGTGGTGACCCTGATCGTCATCCTGGTGATGAGCGGCGGCGACGCCAAATGGGCCTTCTGGGGCATCTTCGGCCTGGCTCTTGTCGCCGGCGTCACCCTGATCGTTCCCATCGGCGGCGCCGACATGCCGGTGGTGATCTCGATGCTGAACAGCTACTCCGGCTGGGCGGCGGCGGCGCTGGGATTCACGCTGGCCAACACCACCCTGATCATCACCGGCGCCCTGGTCGGCTCCTCCGGGGCCATCCTCAGCTACATCATGTGCAAGGGGATGAACCGCTCGTTCGTCTCGGTGATCCTGGGCGGTTTCGGCGGCGAGACGGCCGTCGCCGGCGGCCACGTCGAGACCCGGCCGGTGAAGCAGGGCTCGGCCGAGGACGCCGCCTTCATCATGAAGAACGCCTCGAAGGTGATCATCGTCCCCGGCTACGGCATGGCCGTCGCCCAGGCGCAGCACGCGCTGAAGGAAATGGCCGACAAGCTGAAGGCCGAGGGCGTCGAGGTGAAGTACGCCATCCACCCGGTCGCCGGACGCATGCCCGGGCACATGAACGTGCTGCTGGCCGAGGCCAATGTGCCGTACGACGAGGTGTTCGAGCTCGACGACATCAATTCCGAGTTCGCCAGCGCCGACGTGGCCTTCGTCATCGGCGCCAACGACGTCACCAACCCCGCCGCCAAGACCGACAAGACCAGCCCGATCTACGGCATGCCGATCCTGGACGTGGAGAAGGCGGGCACGGTGCTGTTCGTCAAGCGCGGCATGGGTTCGGGCTATGCGGGAGTGGAGAACGAGCTATTCTTCCGAGACAACACGATGATGCTGTTCTCGGACGCCAAGAAGATGGTCGAGGGGATCGTCAAGGCGCTTTAAGCGGCGACGGACTCCGGCGAGAGGGCGCCCGCGGCAGCCATGTCGGCATGCAGCGCTTCGGGGCTCCAGTCGTAGCCGTTCGGCCACGTCAGGGCGCCCATTTCCAGGAAGACCCGTCCGAAGTAAGCCGGGTCTGTGAACGGCTCGACCATCGGCCCCGAACGAGCGGCAAGATCTGAGAAATCCCACTCTCCGGCCATGCCATCGGTGAACCAAAGCTTCAGCCGGTAGCCACCGAGACGCTTAAGCTTTTGAACGTGAACGATCTCAGTCTTCTTCATCTGCATCCAACCCAGGAATCCGTTCTGGCGCTCGCGCAGCCCGAACCAGCGCCCAATCGGCCATCAGGCGTTCACGATACCGCAAAGTCCATTCCTGGACGAGACGCCGCTGGGTCGATGGTAAACCGCCGCCCATAATCTGGGCCGTCTCAATCGACACCCGGGCTTCATGGCGACCATAAAAGGCATGAAAATGCGGCGGCGCATGGTCGTTGAAGAACATGCGGATCGAGATTCCGAAGAACCAGGAAATCGTCGGCATGATCAGGCGCTAGCATGGGACGCCGACGCTGTCGCTGCAGCACAAACGGCCGCTGCATCTTAGGCGCGAATTGTGTCATGTTACCCCTGGTCGAACAGGGGAACTCAAGCGTGGCCAAGCCCATCCAGCCCGCGCCCGTCGTCCCGCCTCCCGCGGCGACACCGGATGAGGCCGAGCCCAAGACCGCCGTGGTGGTGATCCACGGCATGGGCGAGCAGCGGCCGATGGAGACGCTGTGGGGTTTCGTGCAGGCCGCCTGGGTGCGCGACCCAGACCTGGTCGGCGAGCGCAATGACGATGTCTATTCCAAGCCTGACTCGATCACCGGCAGCTTCGAGCTGCGCCGGATCACCACCCGCGACTCCCGGGCGCTGGGCGACCACCGGGTGGACTTCTTCGAGTTCTACTGGGCGCATCTGATGACCGGCAACACGGCCACCAGCGTGCTGGATTGGGCCGTCGGCCTGCTGGTGCGCGGCCCGTCGAGCGTGCCGGCCAGGCTACGGAGCCGCTGGTTGGTCGGACTGGCGCTGCTGGTGGTTTCCCTGATTCTGGTGGTCGCCGGCTCGCTCAGCGACCTCTGGAAGCCGCTGGTGAAGGCAGGGTTGGTCACCGGCTTTACGCTGGTTTCCCTCGCCGCCGGCTGGTTCACCGCCAAGTGGCTGGCGCCCGTGGCGGGCGACGCCGCCCGCTACCTCAGCCCGACCCCGGACAATGTCGCCGCGCGCCAGGCCATCCGCGAGGCCGGCGTCGACCTGCTGCAGAGGCTGCAGGACAGCGGCCGCTACGACCGCATCGTCATCGCCGGCCACAGCCTGGGCAGCGTGATCGGCTACGATGTGCTCAACGTCGCCTGGGGCCGCATCGACAAGGAGGTGTTCTGGCGCGTTCATCCGGCGGGTTCGCCGCTGATGAAGGCCCTGGGCCAGCTCGAGCAGCGGTCCATCGAACTGATCAAGGCCAAGGGCGACGCGGTGGAACCGGCCCGGCGCGCCTATCGCGACGCCCAGCGGACATATTTCGAGTTGCTGTCGGCGGCGCGCGACGACGGAAAGGCCATCTGGCTGGTCAGCGACTTCGTCACCCTGGGCTCACCGCTCAGCGCCGCCGACGTGCTGGTGGCCAAGGACGATGACGATTTCAAGCTGAGGAAGGCCTATCGCGAGCTGCCGACGTCGCCGCCCTGGCTGGAGAAGCTGGACCCGCCGAGGTTTTCCTTCGACATGCGTCGCCCCAGCCGTTCGCCGCACCAGGCGGCGGTGTTCGCGCCCACCGTCTGGACCAATATCTTCTTCGAGGTGAAGTGGGTGCTCGCCGGCGATCCGATCGGCGGGGCGGTGGCCCCGCTGCTGGGCTGGGGCGTGCGCGATGTCAGCCTGCCGAGCCCCGGACTGGCGTTCCGCCACCTGGACTACTGGACGCGGCCCGACGCCAAGCCGGCGACGGCGGCGGTGATCGCGCTGCGCCGAGCGCTCAACCTGCGCCGGCAGACCGAGGACCAGATCTGGGGCGCGGGTGTCGTTGACGCGGGCGATCACACCGACTAACCACCCTCCTGCTCTTTGGGGAGTAGTCGCCCTCGCGTGACAGAGGGATGCGCGCCAACATACTCGGCTTCGGCCGTGGCGCGGATGGCCAGTTCGGCTTGGCGAGACCATCGGGAACGGCGCTCGTCCATGGGTCGGGCGAGAGCGCCGGTCCATGGATCGTGCCGCCTGACCCAGAGAGATCCAGCGTGAACACTCTGCCCGCCATCCTCGGCCTGCTGCTGGTCTCGGCGGTGGTGATCTACCTGTCCTGCGAGTACTTCGTGAACGGGGTCGAGTGGGTCGGGCGCAAGCTGGCGGTCGGCCAGAAGGCCACCGGCACCATCCTGGCCGCGTTCGGCACCGCGCTGCCGGAGAGCGTGGTCACCTTCGTCGCGGTCACCTTCCCGCACACCAGCAGCGACAAGGACATCGGCGTCGGCGCGGCGATGGGCGGGCCGCTGGTGCTGGGCACGATCGCCTACGCCGTCGTCGGCGGCACGCTCTGGCTCTGCCGGCGGCGGCTGCCGGAGGGCGACGAGCGGCAGCGCCTCTACGCCGGCCTCAGCCGCGACCAGGCGTGGTTCTTCGTCATCTCGATCGTCAAGCTGGCGGTCGGCATGGTCGCCTTCGCGTTCAAGCCCTGGCTGGGCGTGCTCTTCCTGGGCGCCTACGCCGCCTATGCGTGGAAGGAGCTTCGCGGCGAGCAGGAACTCGACGGCGACGCCCTGGAGCCCCTGAAACTCACCCCCAAGGCGGCCGATCCGGCGGCGTGGGCGGCCATTCTGCAGACCGTGGCGGCGCTGGTGGTGATCTTCGCGGCCTGCCGCTTTTTCGTCGGCCAGTTGGACGCGCTGGGGCCGTTCGTGGGCCTGAAGCCTCAGCTGCTCTCGCTGCTGATCAGCCCGATCGCCACCGAACTGCCGGAAACCCTGAACGCGATCATCTGGATCCGGCAGGGCAAGGTGCAACTGGCCCTGGCCAACATCTCCGGCGCGATGATGATCCAGGCGACCGTGCCGACGGCGTTCGGCCTGTTCTTCACACCCTGGATCCTGGACCAGGCGCTGGTGCTGGCCGGGGCGATCACCTTGTTCGCCGTCGGCGTGCTGTTCCTGGCCTTCTGGCGCGGCTGGATCACCCGGCGCTACCTGGTGCTGATGGCGGCGCTCTACCTCGCGTTTGCGGCGGCGACGGTCGCCCTCAGACTTTAGGCGGCGCGATCCGGCGATTGGGTCCCCGGCGACACACTGGCGTCCTCACGGAACCCCTCGGCGCGGCCACGGCTTTCCTCGTCGGTCGGCCGCGTCTACAGCCCTGGTTCATGCGGCGCGCGTCAGAAGCCTTCGGTGTGATCGTGCTGGCGATCGCGCTGTTGTTCGGTCCTGGAGGCGCGATGAGCGCGGAAGCCGCCAGTCCTCAGCCTCGCGGCCAGATGGTCGACATCGGCGATGGCCGGCGTCTGCACATCATCTGCGCCGGACCAGCGGCTGGAGGCGCGCGACCGACGGTGCTGCTGGAGGCTGGCGCGTTCGGCTTCTCGGCTGACTGGGCGGCGGTGCAGGCCAAGCTGGCGGACGTGGGCCTGCGCTCCTGCGCCTACGACCGGGCGGGCCTGGGTTTCTCCGATCCGGGCGCGCCGCCGCGGGATTCCAACGCCATCGTCGATGACCTTGAGGCGCTGCTGGCCAAGGAGGGCGAGAGCGGGCCGTTCATCCTCTGCGGCCACTCCATGGCCGGGCTGCACCTGCGCGTGCTGGCGGCGCGCGACCGATCTCGAGTGGTCGGCGTGGTGCTGGTCGACGCGGTGACGCCGGAAGCCATGGACGCGGCGGCCGAGCGCCAGGGCGTGGCCAATTTCAACATGCTGGCGCAACTGGCCTCGCTGGGGGCGGCGTCCGGGCTGCTGCGGCCCCTGGGCGCCTCGTTCGGCGACTCGATCGGCCTGCCCCCGCAGGCCAAGGCCGAGAAGCACTGGGCGTTCGGCAACCCGCGGCACAACCGCTGGGCCGCCGCCGAGTCGGAACAGTGGCCGCAGGACGCTGTCGAGGCCGAAAAGGCCGGGCCCTACGATCCCGACTGGCCGGTGGCGGTGATCCTGACCGGCGACGAACACTCGGCGGGGCCCAGGCAGGCCAACGAGTCGGCGCCGGCGAAGGCCTCGAAGCAGGGTTTCGTGCTCTATGTGCCGGGGGCCAACCACGCCACGCTGCTGGGCGAGACCTACGGCGGCCGGATCGTCGAGGCGATCCTTGACGTGGAACAGGCGGCGAAAGCAAAGGCCTCTTAGGGATTTGCTGCCTAGGTGGGGCCATGACCCCGGCCCTCAGCCTAGACGGAGTGACCAAGCGCTACGGCGCCTTCACCGCCGTCCGCGACCTGTCGTTCCAGCTCGATGCCGGAACCATCCTTGGATTCCTCGGCCCCAACGGCGCCGGCAAGACCACTACACTGCGGATGATCCTCGGCCTCGTCACCCCTACCGCCGGCAAGGTGGAGGTGCTGGGCGAGAACGACGCGCGGCGGGTGCGGGCCAAGATCGGCTTCCTACCTGAAGAGCGCGGCCTCTATCGGCGGATGACCGCCGTTGGCGCGATCGCCTTCCTGGCCTCGCTGAAGGGTGTGCCGGGGGGCGAGGCGAAGAAGCGCGCCCGGGCGCTGCTGGAGGCCAATGGCCTCGGCGAGGCCGCCAACCGGCAGATCCGCGCCCTCTCCAAGGGCATGGCGCAGAAGGTGCAGCTGCTGTCGGCCCTGGCCCACGATCCGGAGCTGGTGATCCTCGACGAGCCGTTCTCGGGCCTGGACCCGGTGAACCAGCAATCGCTGGAGACAATCATCCGCGACCTGGCGGGGCGCGGTGCGACGGTGATCTTCTCCACCCACGTGATGCAGCACGCCGAGCGGCTGTGCGACCAGGTTGTGCTGATCGCCGGCGGCAAGAAGGTGTTCGACGGCAAGGTCGGCGAGGCCTGCGCCGCCGCGCCCCGCCGACTGGTGCTGGAAGGCGCCTTGTCGCCTGACGCCCTGGCCTGCGCCCCCAGCTTCACCCGCGTCGACTGCGAGGCCATCGAGGCCGGCCGCACCCGACTGACCGCCGAGCTGGCCGCCGGCGTGCCGGTGCAGGCGGCGCTGAAGACGGTGTTCGACCGCGACCTGGACGTGATCCGCCTGGAACTGAAGGAGCCGCACCTGCACGACGCCTTCATCGTACTCACTGGCGCGGGAGGCGACTCATGAGGCGCATGCTGCTCATCGCCGGGCGCGAGTACCTGGCCTTTGTCCGCACGGTCGGCTTCTGGCTCTCGATCTGCCTGATGCCGCTGGGACTGTTCGTGGCCATCTACGCCTCGGGCATGGCCGCCAAGTCGGCGCCGACGCCGAGGCTGGCCATCGTCGACATCTCCGGCGGGAGTTACGGCCCGCAGCTCACCGGTGCGCTCGGATCGGCGGGGCCAACCGCGCCCAGGACGGCGATCGTGGTCGCCGCGCCCGGCGGCCCCTACGCCGACCTCGCCCGGGCCACCGCCGGGCTGAAACCCTATCTTACCGGCGACCTGACCACGCCGGCGGGCGTACGGCTGGATGACGTGGCGATCGTCCATGGGCCGCCCGACTCGCCCTCGCTCGATCTCTGGACCCGCAATATCGCCGAGCCGGGACTGCAGGCGCGGCTCGGTGACGCCCTCTCCGACGCCGTCCGGCGCACTCGGCTGGCGCATTCGGGGCTGTCGCCCGCTGCCATCGCCGCCCTGGACGCCGCCCAGCCGGCGGTGACCCAGTTCTCGCCGCGCAGCGCCGAGGGCAAGGTCTCCATGCGAGATCGCCTGCCCACCGCCGTCGGCTTCGGCATGGGCGTGGTGCTGTGGTCGCTGATCCTCACCGGCGCCGGCATCCTGCTGAACAGCGTCATCGAGGAGAAATCCAGCCGCATCCTGGAGGTGCTGCTGACCTCCGGCTCGGTGCCGGAGATCATGG
>Ga0302283_1002942_pt1 | contig 13420 bp, 14 predicted proteins | sample III_Fen_E1_4_FD_198770 | JGI IMG/M metagenome (GOLD analysis project Ga0302283, IMG submission 198770) | Peat permafrost microbial communities from Stordalen Mire near Abisko, Sweden - III_Fen_E1_4 | ecosystem: Environmental > Terrestrial > Soil > Wetlands > Permafrost | place: Sweden: Abisko...
CCGTCAAGTTGCTCGCTTATAGGTTCCTGGATCGGAAGGGGAGGGAGAGCAGGGAACTCACTGGTGCGAGCGCCAAGGGTGCATTGGCATCACCTCGAACACCAGGGGCTCCGAAGTCGTTGCACATGGTCGGCCCGTTCCACACCCGAAGCCACGAGGACCACCCCGTCTACCACGATCGGGACGACTGCCCGTATGGCCAGGAAGTCACCGGCGACGGCAATGACGAGCCGGGCACCGACGGCCGCGTCCGATGCGACTGGTGTGCCAAGGCAGTGGCGGCACCGGTATGAAGCTCGAACAGGCGGTCCTGGACGAGCTGATGGTCCATCCCGGGGAGCCGGCGGGGCTGAACCGTCGAAGCACCGAGTCCACGACCGCCGAATGGAAGGGTGCGTCGAAGAAGCACTACAAGAAGATGGCAAAAGAGGACCTGCGTTCCTTCGTCGCCGAGCTCGTCGAGGCGCAGCGACGCTTCTGGGCGAACGACTCCCATGCGTTGCTCGTCGTCCTCCAGGCGATGGACGCGGCCGGCAAGGACGGGACCATCCGACACGTGATGTCGGGAGTCAACCCACAGGGCTGCAAGGTCGAAGCCTTCAAGCAGCCGTCCCACCAGGAGTTCGACCACGACTTCCTGTGGAGCGCCTCGCAGGCGTTGCCGGCTCGGGGGATGATCGGGATGTTCAACCGGTCCTATTACGAGGAGGTCCTGGTGGACCGGGTCCATCCCGAACTGCTCGGACGGGGCAAGCCCGTCTCGGGGAGCTTGCCACCGGCTCAGGTGTGGCTGGACCGCTACGAGGACATCAACGCCTTCGAGCGCCACCTGAAGCGCAACGGCACTCGGATCGTGAAGCTCTTCCTACACGTCTCAAAGGAAGAGCAGAAGGACCGGTTCCTCAAGCGGCTCGACGACCCGGACAAGAACTGGAAGTTCTCGTCCAACGACCTGGCCGAGCGCGGGCACTGGGACGAGTATCAGACCGCCTATGAGGATGCGCTCACGGCGACCTCCACCGACTGGGCCCCGTGGTTCGTGGTCCCAGCGGACCACAAGTACGCCTTGCGTGCCCTGGTCGGAGGCATCATCGTCCACGCCATCGACGCGTTGGACCTGCAGCCTCCCGCACTGATCCCGCAGGAGCACGAGGCCCTGGCCCGGGCCAAACGTCAACTGCTGGCTGAGTGACGTCCTTCGCCTGGGAGGATTCGAGGCGAATCGTTCACCCGGCTGGTTTCGGGGTCATGGGACCGCGCCGTCAGCACCGGGCACGGTCTGAGTGAGGATCCCCGCGAATGTTCGTACGGACCACTTCCGGTATGCAACCTCGACGAGAATGCTCACGACCAGCGTGATCCCGAGGGCGATCGCCGATGACGGGGCATCGATGATCATGTGGTCCAGGAGGACGACGAAGAGGAGCAGGCACGCCATCACCGACGCAACGATCAGCCATGCCGCTGCACCAGTCTGTTGTCGAATCCTGAGGTGGCCGACGCCGACCGCCGCATAGACGAGGAGGAAGCCAGCGCTGCCCATGGAGGCAACGGCGCTGAGGGGGAACAGTAGAACGAACAGGAGTACCACTCCCGAGGTGATGAAGAGGCCTTCGATGTCGCGGCCCCAGAGCCTGCGGTCGAAGGCGGCCGGGAGCTGACCGTTCTTGGCGATCTGATACGCGATGTTCGTCGCCCCGAACAGGGTCGCGTTGGCGGCCGATGCCGTCGACAGGAGGGCGGCGACTGCGATCAGCCGGAAGCCCACCTGGCCGAGGGATGGCTTCGCAGCAACGGCCAGCGCGGAATCCCCCAGTCCCTTGAGAATCCCGAGTGGGACGTTGGTCACCACCCCGATGCTGACCAGGAGGTAGATGACGATCACCACGGCCACACTTCCGTAGATCGCCCGTGGCAGTTCCCGCTTCGGCTTCGCCATGTTCGCTGCGGCGTTGGTGATCAGACCGAAACCTTCGTAGCCGACGAACAAGAGGCCAGCCCCCGTGATGATGTCCAATGGGCCTGGCCACCCCGCTGGTGACAGCCGGGAGACGCCCTTGCTGGTAAGTGCCAGGATCGCGGCCACGATGAAGACGGCGAGAATGGTCAGTTTGATGGCCACGATCACCGTCTCGGCCCGTCCCATCATCCGGCTGCCGAGAAAGTTGATCGCCGTGAAGACGAGCACGACGCCGACCGCCCACACCTTCAACGGAAGGTGGATGAACGTCGAGGCGTAGACGGCGAACCCCGTCGCATAGAGCGCGATCGTGATGATGAAGCTGAAGTATTGGAAGAGGCTGAGGGCGCCCGAGAGGACGCCGTCTCCATAGCCCCGGACGAGGAACGTCACCGAGCCCCCGATGCTGGGGAACGTCTTGCCGAGCGCCACGTAGCCGTAGGCCGCTAGGCCGGCGACGGCCCCACTGATTGCGAACGAGAGGGGAAGTACCGACCCCGACACATGGGCGACGACACCGAGGACAGAGAAAATCCCTGCGCCGATCATTCCGCCGATGCCGATGCTGAGTGCCGCCAGCAACCCGATGGTCGACGTCTTGGCGGAGTCTGGCATCGAGGGGCCTTTCCCTGGTGTCGTCAACCTACTGGAGCTGCGGGCTCGGGTGTCGGCGCACCACGCCCAGCGCTACCGGGGTCCGCGGCGACGGGCGTACGTCGAAGTGCTGGTGCGGACCAGATCTATGGCCGCACCAGGGATGTGCCCATCGATCTTCGTAGGTTCCGCCTGGCACCCACCCCGTCGTGTGCTCCTCCTCGGCGATTCACGAACCCATCGGCACAGGGCATCCGATGGTCACAGCTCGGCCGCAGGTAGTTCTTGGACCTGTTCTCTGGTCAGGTTGAGTTGGATGCCCGTATCGAGACCTGCGAGGGCACCGATGGAGATCGCGACCCGCTTGCGGCCCCAGAGGTGGCCTTCCTGAAGAAGGAACTGGTTCACCTGATGTGATGAGCGGTCGACGACCACACCTTCCACCTTTCCGATTTCGCCATCGGTGGCATGGACGTGGTCACCTCCGTGCACGGCCATGCAGCCCGATGGAAGTGTGTCGTGGACAAGCGGTTGCGGGACGCCGTACCCGCCTGGTCCCGGCGAGAAGTCAGTCACTTCGGCTGCTTCGAGCCGTTCGAACTCGTCCATGCTGCAACGGAGCCGGACCTCGTCCGGCGTAGCCTCGACCAGGTCGAGGGGAACAAGCCGGCCCCGTCCCTGGAGTTTCGGCTCGACCACCAGATTGGTGACCCGATGGCGGGGGTCGATCACCACACACAGGACCCGGCCACAGAGACCATCACTGCACCGGGTCTCTACTCCGATTGTCAGCTGCTCAGTTCCTGTCATCATCCTCGTCTGGGCTCACAGACATCCCTGGGTGCCATGCTGCGTTCATCGATGCGGCACACCCTCACTCCGACTCTCGGCGGGTTGAGCCGGCCACCCGTCGAGACCGTCGGCGGCAACTCCCTGGATCGCGTTGCGCGGGACCTCGTCGGCCTGCAGTTCGAATGTCGGCCCGGCCAGTCTTCAGACGCTGCAGGTGGTCGTTTTGGAGCTCCCGATGTGCCGGGGCCCACCGTCTCCCCATCGTGCGAACTTGGCGTCAGTGGATCAACACCTTCAGTGCGTCGTGGTCCGCCGCATGGCCGAAGACCTCGTAAGCCTCGAGCATCTGGTCGAACGAGAATTCGTGGGTCACGAACTTGTCGGCCGGAAGCTTGTGCTCAGCGACGAGGGAGAGCAGCATCGCCAAGGTGTTGGTGTTGACCAGCCCCATCGAGATGTCGATGTTCTTGATCCACAGCTCGTTGAGCGCGAGGTCCACCGATCTTCCGTGGACCCCGATGTTGGCGACGTTGCCCCCGGGCCGGACGATGACCGTCGCCATGGTGAACGTCTCGGGGATGCCGACGGCCTCGATGGCCACGTCGACGCCGAGCCCGTCCGTCAGGGCCAGCACCTGGTCCTTCCAGTCCGGGTCCCCGGAGTTGACCGTCTCGGTGGCGCCGAACTCCTTGGCCCGCTCGAGGCGGGCGTCGTCGAGGTCGATGGCGATCACCTTGGACGGCCCGTAGAGGCGGGACGTCATGACCGCCGAGAGCCCGACCGGTCCGGACCCGATCACCGCCACCACGTCACCCGGCTGCACGTGCCCGTACTGGACCCCGATCTCGAAACCGGTCGGCAGGATGTCCGACAGCAGGATCCCCTCGGCATCGGTCATGCCGGCCGGGAGCCGGTAGACCGAGTTCTCGGCGAACGGGACCCGGACGTACTCGGCCTGGGTCCCGTCGATCATGTACCCGAAGATCCAGCCGATCCCGGCCATTCCCTCGGTCGCCAGGCAGTGGCTGTAGACGCCCTTGCGGCAGTAGGAGCACCGCCCGCAGGAGCTCACGCACGACAGGATGACCCGGTCACCCACCGCCAGCTGGTCCACACCGTCACCGACCTCGGTGATCACCCCGATGCCCTCGTGGCCGAGGATCCGGCCGACCGTCACCTCGGGGACGTCACCCTTGAGGATGTGGAGATCGGTGCCGCAGATCGTGGTGGCGACCATCCGGACGATCACGTCCGTCGCCTCCTGGATCTTCGGGTCGGCGACCTCTTCCCAGGCCTTCTCTCCGGGACCCTTGTAGACCAGTGCCTTCATGACGGACCTCCTGCACTCGGTGTTCCGAGCAGCATGATGCGACCCGTGAGGCCGGTCTCCACCCGTGGTCGGGCACGCCGGCTTCCGTCTCCGATGGTACGGCGGCACCGGACATCGGCCCAGGGCCGAACGGCACTTGGCGAGGCGTCGGGACAGGGAGTGGCGCCGGTCGGAGCGCTCGCCGGGCCCTCCGGTCCCGGGCGCCGGACGCGTTCCGCAGACCGGTCCGTCCGACGGGTGGCGGCTGGACGCACCGTCAGGACAGCACGGCGAGCACGAGGACCAGGAGGAGGATGGCGATCGACACGACGACGGCCACCCGCATCGCCGTGGTGGTGGGGATCTGCGGTACCGGCGTCCTCCGGTAGAGCGCGCCGACGAACCCGGGGCCGTCCCGTTCAGGCGGCATCGTGCGCGCTGAGTGCATGCCGGATCCCCCGGATCGCCTGGTCGAGGGTGTCGATCAGGGTGGTGAGCTGGTGCGACAGGTCGGCACTGACGTCGAGGCGACCCTGGACGGCCGCACTGGTGAATCCGCAGGCGAACAGCGCTCGGATGAGGCCGTCGGCGTCCTCCTCCAGTGGTCGGAGGGTCGTCGGCTGAGGGAGGGGAACCGGCGCCGGCCGCAGACGGTCGAGGTCGGCCTCCGTCCGAACGGTCCCGACCCGCGGGCCGGCGGGCCGATGGAGGGGTGACTCGTCGGTATCCATGGACAGCTCCTGGTGTGCTGCGAGGTCACCGGGGTCGGGAGCGACGAGTCGGGGTCGGGCCTGGGGGCCGACGACGAGGCTGGTGGGCCCCGCACCCGTCATTCTAGACCGGATCCCACCTCAGCACCACGGTCGACACCCGTCAGGTAGCGGGTTTCCCGGGTCCCGGCCACGGGTTCGACGAGATCGCCCGCATCCCCGGCTGTCGGGGCAGGGGGTCGAGCCCGACGATCGACGTCGTGCCCTCGGCGATGCCGCGTGCCAGCTCGGTCAGTCGGAGGTTGTGATTCCGGGCGTGGTTGCGGATGCGTTGGAAGGAGCGGTCCATGTCGAGCCCGGACGCCTCGCTGACCTTGCCCTTCGCCTGTTCGATGATGATCCGGCTGTTCAACGCCTCGCTGAGCTGGCTGTTGAGCACGGCCGCGCTGACCGACGCCTGGTGCTGGATGATGGCGATGGTCGCCACGTCGGCGAGTGCCTGCGCGACCAGCACGTCCTCCTCGTGCAGTGATCCGGTATCGACGCGGAACATGTTGAGCGCCCCCACCGTGATACCCCGGAGGTGCATCGGCAGCGCGTGCACGGAGTGGAACCCGTCGACGACGGCCCGCCGGGCGAACCGGGGCCACCGGTCGTCGAGTGCCGAGAGCTCGAGGTTCACGATCGGCTCTCCGCTGATAAAGCAGTCGAGGCAGGGACCCTCGTTGGCCTGGAGCTCGAACATCTCCAAACCTCGCATCGCGACGCTCGAAGATGCCACCACCTGGAGCTGACCGCCCGGAGCAGCGAGCATGACCCCAGCTGAGTCGACGTCCAGAACCTCGACGCACCGGTCGCTGAGCACAGTCAGGACGTCGATCACGTCGAAGTCGTCAACGAGGTTGTCTGCAAGCTCGACCAATGTCCGGACAAGCGATGCTTCTCGAGTCGTCATCGTTCCGCCGATCACATCGGTCTGGACTCGTCGGCGACGCGAGCGGGAGTGGGGGCCAACTGCAGACTACCCACCGGGCGCTGCGACGGAAAAATCGCCCGGCCCGCTCGGGCGCTCATTGTCGAGGCGAAGTCGCCGCTCCACGACATCCCGGCTCACATCGTCGATGGGACGCTCGGTCAGAAACGAGTGGGCTCGTAGCCTGACCAGCGCCTCGGCCACGCTGACATCCAACTGGATAGAAACCATGCCGGCGGCCTGGTGGACCACGAAATGAAAGTTTGCCCCCTCTTGCAGCTCGATCGCCACGGATCCGGGAGGCGCATCGGCTTGCAGGGCAAGGATGGTGCGCGCCGCAACAACACAAATGGCGAGAGCATTTCCATACTGGGTGTCATCGAGAGTCCCAGGAGTGTCACGGAACAGCGTCAACGCACCGAGACGCACCGCCCCGATCCTGAGCGGGAAGGCGAACACGGCCCGGACGCCGGCACCGACGGCTGACGGAACCAGTGCCGGCCAGCGAGGAACTGCCGGTGCCGCGAGGTCAGGTTCGATCACGGGATCACCACTAGCTTGGGCATCGAGTGAGGGTCCTTCACCCAGGGCGAACTGCAGATCGTCAAGGTAGACGGCGACTCCGTCAGTTGTGCAAAGTGATCCCCGTGCGAGTTCGTCGGACAGAAGCATGATGCTCGCCCCACTCATTCCAGTGACTTCCGCTGCCAAATCGCAAATGACCAGGGTGCCTTGACGGTCGTCCTTGCGGAGCACCAGCTCGTTCAGGATGCTGGACATCCGGTCGTCCGGCAGCGTCATCGAGGCAACTCGGGCATCTTGAGCGGACGAGAGAGAAGTGATCCGCCACGGGTCATCGATCGCCTCCTGGGTGTAGGGCGAGACGTTCAACGTGGACCGGATTCAGCGTTTCGGCCGCAGGGGCGACCGGCTCGTTATCACCTTACACAGAGGATTGGCGGAGGACTGATCCATGACCGGCGACGATGAGGTGTACGGTGCTCGAAGAGTCCGGTCCCCTTCCACCTCGAAGGTATGAGACCGTGGCACGTCGCTCCAGAAGCCGGTGACGAAGTTCAGCACCGAGGCATCCATGCCGAACCAACCGGGCAAGCGGATCGATCTACATCTCTCGCTGGTTCCGGCGTGTGACGCAATTCGTCCGAGCGATGGTGCCGAGCAAACCTCGTCATTTGGGCGCTCCGGGCCGGCCGAACCGACATTCCGGCAGACACGCGGCGCCGCCGCGAGTCCATTTCGGACGCCCACACCAACAAGCGTTCGGAGGCGGTCTATCCCGGAAATCATTCGCCCCGGCGACTCAACTGCCTAACCAATACGCCGATACAGCTGCGTCAGCGTCCACAACATCCGCTCAGATTGAGCACCCGATCCCCCGCTTCCGGGGGAAGATTGGCGGTCCCCTTGGGACTCCGAAGCGATGCCCCTAGCACCGGTAGTGTGTGACGGAGGTCACCACCCTCTAGGCATTTGAACGTGTGGATCGGGCCTTTAGCTCCATGAGAAAGCGAACCCCGGTCCGTTCGATGTGAGCAGGATCAGAGCGGGTCCGAGTAGCCAGGACGATCCAACCGTTCGGCTCGAAACCCTGAGTCATCACCCAGATGGAAATAGATGTGGCCCCACAGGGATCCATCGGCTTGAAGAACCGCAGTGCCTCGTCCGCTGGTGGCGTCGAGTTCGTCGCTACCGCTCCAGCTGAACTCGACGGCTGGTCCGTTGTCTGTCTGAACCGCCCGACAATCCATGCACCCTTCGACTGCGATGAATCGAAAGCTTCCCGTGCCGTCCTTCCGGAATTCGATGTAGCCCGGACCCAGCAGCTCGATTGCCTCGCGATCCCAAAGATCCATCTCGATGATCCGCCACTGGCCAAGCAGATTCACCGCGTCCCTCGATCCATCTCTCTGACGCTACGGCCAATGTGGACCGATGTAGGGGTCCTGATGGTCGCGTGCCCACTTGTCCAGATGCTTCGCCAGGTGAGCAGCGAGGCCGCCACCCCTCGGAAACCTGGACTTGCGAACGAAGACGACCGGCACGCATGGCGCGCCACTGTGTTGGCGTTCGTCAAGGAGTCGGGCGAAATCAGCGAAGTTCTCGGTCACAATCAGTCGCTCTTGCAACACGGCGAGGTCGAACACGTCGTTATCGGCAGCGCCGGCCAGCTCCACGTCGTGAACCGATACGGCGTCATGATCCAATGCGGTGAGCTGTTGCGCCAGAGCTCGCGGGAGCATCTCGTCTAGCAGCCATCTCACGAGGACAGCAGGCGCTCTCGACGGTTGATGCGCTCACTGAGTTGCTCGGCAGCCAGATCATCGGCGGCGATCCGATCGTCAACCTCGGCAGGGTTGACTCCATAGAAGTCGATGGCAAGCCGGATCTGTGCCGTCGATAGTGCGAGTTCGTCGGCCAAGGTCCGCACGCGCCGCTCATCCTTGCCCGGCGTCTCCTTGAGGGCCCGGATGATTTCCCAGACATCAGGTCCGCCAACCACTGCTGCTCGCCGGCCGGTAGGCCCATCTCGGTAGACGATGCCCGGAAATCGACGGGTTTTCAGCCCTTCATCGAGGATGTTGGTGACCAACGTTGTTGCCGACGATCCTGTCGAAGTGGCCTCATTGTCGAGACGTTCGAGGAGCTCCTCGGGAAGGCGGAACGATGTCGGGCGGGCCATGATCAACTCCTGTAGCGGACTGTATGACATCGTAGCGCACCAGGCATCCTTCGGGGACAGCAAAGGTCGCGACGAGGGGCCCATCAGGGGAATCCAGGTCGCCCAGGAAACCCAACATTCCACCCAACAAACGCGTCGCAGGAGGTTGCGGTGTTGCGCACCCTGTTTCATCGGGCCATGAAGACAGCCGATCCGACGTGGGCAATTGCGACGGCGTCGGACCGGCCGGCTCCCGGTGCGACGATCCGTTCCGACCTCTCAAGGTGGCGACACGGGTTCGAATCCCGTTGGGACTGCTCTGCATCGTGGCTGGTCAGAGGGGTGATGGAGGCGTTGGCTTCCTCCCCCTCGACCAACATCTTCCGTGTTTCGTCCGTCAGTGCTTCGGCGGGCACCACTGAGATGACCGCCGGACCCGGGGCCATGGCCGCCAGCGATTTTGCCATTCCCGGTCCCGTGCCATCGTGGCGTGCTGGTACCGCAAGGCCGCCGCCGGGCTGGCGTGGCCCCCTCGCTTCATGATCTCGGCGACGCCACCGACGCCTCACAACCAATGCCTCTCCCAGGAACCGAGGTTGTCAATCGAAACCGGTTCCGGGATCGCCGCGGGCAGGCACCCACCAGGCTGGCGGGACCAGGACGACCGGGTGTCGCCAGCCCACCTACTGCGGGCGCGTCCCCACAGTTGTCCGACGCTGTCGGCCCCGCCCCCCTCAGATGCTTCCGAAGTCGTGCCGAGCCTGGAGCCTGCTCACAGACCGGTCACGGCTACGGGAGTGGAGGAACTGGTCCCCGTCCCGTCACCCAGCTCGCCGTACTGGTTGTTTCCCCAGCAGTCCACCGTGCCCCCGCTCACCACGCCACAGGTGTGCAGTGGGCCGGCCGACACGGCGAATACCTCGGACAGCCCGGTGACCTCCACCGGGATGTTGGAGTCGGTGGTGGTCCCATTGCCCAGCTGCCCTTGATCGTTGTTCCCCCAGCAACCCACGATGCCGTAGATGACCAGTGCACAGGAGTCCTCGCCACTCGAGGCAACTGCGTACGCCGTCAACGGACCGCTCACCGGCACCGGAACCGGAGCATTCGTACCCACACCACTCGTCGCGTTTCCGACGGCGCCGTAGTAGTTGAAGCCCCAGCACTCCACCTGCGAGCCGGCCCCCAGCGCACAGGCGTGCAGTCCACCGTTGGACAGGACGGTCACCCCCGACAGACCGGTCACCGGTACGGGGGACGGGGAGGCGATGGTCGTTCCGTCGCCTAGTTGGCCGTCCATGTTGAACCCCCAGCACTCCACGGTCCCGCCCGTGACAACCGCACAGCTGGTCAGGCCACCGGCCACCACGCTCACGACGCCGGACAGACCGGAGACCGCGACCGGCACGTCGGAACCGGGGATAGTCCCGTTGCCGAGCTGGCCGTAGGTGTTGTCGCCCCAGCACTCGGCGGTCCCACCGGAGACCGTGGCACAGGTGTCCTCGGCCGCCGCCGAGATGGCCACGACCTTGTTGAGCCCGGTCACCGCCACCGGAACGACGGAGTGGTCCGCATACGACCCGTCACCGAGCTCACCGAATCCACCCTCTCCCCAGCACTTGACCGTCCCGCCCTTGATCAGCGCACAGGTGTGCCCCTCGCCGGATGCGATGGCGGTCACCTTGGACAGGCCGGGCACCACCACCGGGGTGGAGGAGTTGGTGGTCGTCCCGTTCCCGAGTTCGCCGTAGTAGTTGTACCCCCAGCACTTCACGGTCCCACCGGTGATCAGGGCACAGGTGAAGCTGTCGCCGGTCGAGACGGCCAACACGCCGGACGTCCCCGTGGCCGCCACCTCGAGGGGGATCGCTGCACTGGCGGTCGTAGTGGTGGTGATCGGCCTGCCCAGGGGGTTGAGGAGGACGTACTTCTCGGTCACCTTGACGGTGACGTTGTAGGAGCCCGATGGGAGCGACGGCGACGGCTTGCCCGACAACACACCGGCCGACGAGACCGCGAATCCGGCGGGCAGTGCCTTGGCCGGAGCTGCTACAGCGCCCTTGCTCCAGGTCACGGTCGTCATGGCCGGACTTACGCTGGGGGTCACTCCTGTGACGGAAAGTGCGACCGGGCCGTAGGTACCTCCCGCCGCCGCCACCGGGAGCACCGCCGTCGAGATGGCGAGGTGCGGACCGGAGGTCGAAGCGACTTCGGTGTTGCCGTGCTGTCCGGCCGACGACGTCGGTGCGCTGACCGACGAGTCAGCCCCTGCCACGGTCGATGTCACGGCCACGGTGGACATCGACGCCAGGACCAGCGCTCCACCGACTGGCAGCAGCGACACAAGCCGCCCTTTTCGACCGGAGCGGTCCCGCTCCCGATGGTGCACGTGTTCCACGATCCGCCTCCTCGTTCATCGGAGTTCCGTCTCCGGCGGGGACGATCTTCGCGCGCTGCACATCGGGCTGCAATCAGTATGACGACACCTCCATCACCATCCGATCGGCCATCAGTTCGATTCGCTCGGTAGCGCTCACATCCCCGGTGGACGACACGCCTGCGAACTCACCGAGGTACTTCCCAAGGTGAGCCCTGCTCGTCGAGGGGTGCGTGGGAGATGAGGGGATCTGGCGGGAACGGGAGTCAGGCCGATGTGCTTCACGATCTTCGTCCGTCTGCGTCCGTGAGAGGTCGAGAAAGAGTGCGAGACGACACCAACCTCTGAACACTGAATCCCCAGGTCAGTCCACGTTTCCCCTGGTAGACGGATCGTCCTCCGACACCCTCTCAAGGTGGCGACACGGGTTCGAATCCCGTTTGGGCTGCTTGTGAAGTTGTAGGTCAGCGACCCGCTCGGTCATGTCACCGGGCGGGTCGTCTGCTTCCATCGCACGGTCATCGCGGACTGCGATCGGAATCACCGGGGCGAGCGCCGACATCTCGGCGAGGGGTCGATCAGGATGATCTGACCCTGACCGGGACCGCAGAGACGATGCTGGAGAGCGGCGAAGTAGGGTGCACCATGGTCCGCCTACAGCAGGGCGACCTCGAGCGAGTTCTCACCGTGGTGCGCGGCGTCGCAACGGCTCGAGATCCCGACGAATTCGCCCGGGCGGCGGTCGAACAGCTGTCCGAAGTGATTCCCTCCGATGTCATCACCATGAACGAAGTCGAACCTTCGGCCGGACGCACGGTGTTCACGATGGCACCGGAGACGTTTTCGATCCCGCCCGGCAGTCAACGACGCCTCGCCGACATGGCGGACCAGCATCCCCTGATCCACCACACTGCGTCGACCGGCGATGGCTCCGCCCGGAGGATAAGCGACTTCTGGACGCAGGAGGAGTTCCATACCAGCCCGATTTATCGGCTGCTCTACCAGCCGATGGGCATCGAATTCCAGATGGCGGTGGCCCTGCCGGCCTCCCGACCGATTCACGTGGGCATCGTGTTGAGCCGCCACGACTCCGATTTTTCGGAGCGCGACCGGGACGTGCTGAATGTCCTCCGACCCCATCTCGTGCAGGCGTGGTTCAGCGCAAGGGACCAGGCGCACCTCCGGATGCTCGTCAACGCGGCTACGGACGCCACCGTGGACCGTGGCGTGGGGCTGATCGTGCTGTCAGACCCGCCGCACGAGCTGACGCCGGGAGCACTGGTGTCGCTCTACCGGTATTTCGGGCGCCCCAGCCGGACCAGCCCGTTCCCCGCACGCGTCGAGCGTTGGTTGAACCTGCAGGCCGCGCGACTCGAGGTGGACGCCTCGCCGGAATTGCCGAAGCCCCTTCGAGCGGAGACCGAGGCCGGGCACATCGTCCTCCGTTACCTTCCCAGTCAGGTGGGCCACACGGGTGCCTTGTTGATGCACGACGTCTCCGGGCAACCGCATCACCTGAATCTGCAGGCTCTGGGTCTGACGGTCCGGGAAGCGGAGATCGTGGACTCTGTGATGAAGGGTGAATCCAACGCCGCCATCGGCGAGGCTTTGCACGTCTCGGCGGGGACGGTCAAGAAGCACCTCGACAACATCTACTCGAAGCTGGGGGTCCACGGGCGGGGCCGGCTCACGGCGTTCGTACTCGATGCCCTGGAACGGTGACCGGTTCCAGGAGTTGTGATCTAGCGCCGGACGGCCGGCCACTCAGCGTCGGCCTCGTCGGCGCCCACCGTGGCATTCATCCCTCAATACGCCGTTCGGCATATTGCCTTTGCGTCCGACATCCCTGACTATTGCCCACACAGTCGGAGCGCGTGAGCAGGCGCGGCCGATGCATCACCGAGTTTCCGTCCGGTAGTGGCGGTCGGAACCGTCGCACTCGTTGCGTGCCACGCAGTGGTTCGTGCATCGCAACGGGAGCGATCGGTCGACGCAACACGACAGTCGATCCCACCGAACTGGAGA
>Ga0302283_1002951_pt1 | contig 13385 bp, 4 predicted proteins | sample III_Fen_E1_4_FD_198770 | JGI IMG/M metagenome (GOLD analysis project Ga0302283, IMG submission 198770) | Peat permafrost microbial communities from Stordalen Mire near Abisko, Sweden - III_Fen_E1_4 | ecosystem: Environmental > Terrestrial > Soil > Wetlands > Permafrost | place: Sweden: Abisko...
CGCCCCCGGCCAGCACGCGCTGGTGGTGGTGATGGATCACATCATCGCGGACGGGATGTCGCTGGGCATCCTGTGGCGCGAAATCGAGGCGCTCTACCGCGCCCACCTGGCCGGCGAGCCGTCGCCCTTGCCGCCCGCCAAGCAGTTCGCCGAGTGCGTCGAGGCGCAGAATCGCTGGCTCACGACGCCGACGTTCGCGCGGCAGCTCGGCTACTGGACGACCCACCTCGCCGGCGCCGTCGCCCCGGACCTGCCCGAGGACAAGCCTCGGCCGCCGGTCCGCTCCTACCGGGGCGACCTCGCGGTCACCGAGATCCCCGCGGCGCTCACCGCGAGCCTGCGGGCGCTCTCGGTGGAGCGCGACGTCTCGCTCTTCGCGTCGCTGCTGGCGGGGCTCGACGTGCTGCTGGCGCGCTACTCGGGCCAGGGCGACATCGTCGTCATGGTCCCCATCGCGTGCCGCCAGCGCTTCGGGGCGGAGGCGGTGATCGGCTTCTTCGCCAACATGGTCGTCCTCCGCACCGAGGTACCCGACGACCTCGGCTTCGGGGAGCTCGTGCGGCGGGTGAACAAGGAGATCATGGCCGGCGTCTTCCGGCAGGACGTCCCCTTCGAGAAGGTCGTCGGCGCCCTGCGCCCGGAGCGCAGCCTCAGCCACGATCCCCTCGCCCGCGTCGCGCTGAGCTTCCTCCCCGCCCAGGCCTCCGCGCTCGACCTGCCGGGCGTCCAGGCGACCTACCGCGAGATCCCCAGCGGCGGCGCCAAGTTCGATCTCCACCTGGTCATCCTCGAGCACGAGGATCACCTCAGCGTCAGCGCCGAGTACAACGGCGACATCTTCGAGGCGGCGACCATGGAGGCGCTCCTCGAGCACTACCGCCGGCTCCTCGCCTCGGCGGGCGCTGCCCCGGACCAGGCCGTCGCGGACCTGCCGATGCTCGCCCCGGCGGAGCGGCAGCGCATCCTGGTCGAGTGGAACGAGACCGCGGCCCCCTACCCACGCGAGGCGACCCTCCCGACGCTGTTCGCCGGCGCCGTGGCGCGCAGCCCCGCGGCGCTCGCCGCCTCGTTCGAGGGGCGCGAGATCACCTACGAGGCGCTCGACCGGCGCAGCAACCAGGTCGCCCGCGCCCTCCGCGCCCGCGGCGTGGAGCCGGGGGTCCACGTGGGGATCGCGCTGGACCGCTCCCTCTCGATGGTGGTCGGCCTCCTGGGCATCCTCAAGGCCGGCGGCGCCTACGTACCCCTCGACCCGGCCTACCCGCACGACCGCCTGAGCCTGATGGCGGAGGACTCTGCCCTCGGCGTCCTCCTCACCGAGGACCGCTTCGCCGACATCGTCCCGAGCGCCGCGGCCGAGCGCCTGCGCATGGACCGTGACGCCGCCGAGATCGACGCCCAGAGCTTCGCGCCCCTCGACGTGCTCCTCGATCCCGAGGCGATCGCCTACGTGATCTACACCTCGGGGTCGACCGGCCGCCCCAAGGGCGTCCAGATCCCGCACCGCGCGCTCGTCAACTTCCTCGCCACCATGGCCGAGCGGCCTGGCCTCTCCTCCGACGATCGCGTGCTCGCGGTGACCAGCCTCTCCTTCGACATCGCCGGGCTGGAGCTGTGGCTCCCGCTCACCTGCGGGGCCCACGTCGAGATCGCCAGCCGCGAGACCGCCGGCGACGGCGGCAAGCTGCGCCGCATCCTCGACACCGGGCGGATCACGGTGATGCAGGCGACGCCGTCCACCTTCCGCCTCCTGATCGAGGCCGGGTGGACGGGTGCTCCCGCCGGAGCCGCCCTCCCTTCCGCCTCCACGCTCCCGTCCTCGCGCCCGCCGGACCGTTCCCCGTCGATCTCCCCGTCGTCGCGCTCGTCGCGCCCGCCGGCTCCCTCCGCTTCGAGCTTCCCGAGCGTGCGCCCGCCGGCTCTTTCGACGCTGAAGCACCTGACCGGCCGCCCGCCGGCTTCCGCGTCGGCCTACCCGAGCGCCCGCCCTCCCGTCCCCGCCGCCTCCACGCTCCCGCCCTCCGCTCCTCCGCGTCTGAAGGTGCTCATCGGCGGTGAGGCGACCCCGCGCGAGCTGGCCGACCAGCTCCTCGACCGAGCCGCCTCGGTCTGGAACATGTACGGCCCCACCGAGACGACCATCTGGTCGTGCATCCATCCCTTGCAGAAGGGCGCGCCCGTCCTCATCGGGCGGCCGATCGCCAACACCCGGACCTATGTCCTGGATCGCCACCTCGCCCCCGTGCCGGCCGGCCTCACCGGCGAGCTCTACATCGGTGGCGACGGCCTGGCGCGCGGCTATCTCGGCCGGCCCGAGCTCACCAGCCAGCGCTTCGTCCCCGATCCCTTCGGCGTCGCGAGGGGGGCTCCCGCCCGCCTCTACCGCACCGGCGATCTGTGCCGCCAGCACCGCGACGGGACCCTCGAGTTTTGCGGCCGGATCGACTTCCAGGTCAAGCTGCGCGGCCACCGCATCGAGCTCGGCGAAATCGAGGCGACGCTCGCCGAGCACCCGGCCCTCCGCCAGGCCATCGTCGTCGTCCACGAGGAGACGCCCGGCGATCAGAAGCTCATCGCCTACCTGACCTTGCAGGGCGAGGCCGGCCCGAGCGGCCCTTCGGGGCCCGCGCCCGAGCTGCTCCACGAGCTGCGCGCCCTCCTCCGCTCCAGGCTGCCCGAGTACATGGTGCCGGCGCGCTTCGTGGTGCTCGACACCCTGCCGCTCACCGCGAACAACAAGATCGATCGCAAGAGCCTCCCTCCGCCGCCCCGCCTCGTCGTCTCCGCGAGCCCGTCCGGCGCCCCGACCGCAGCCGGACGCGAGGAGGGGGGACCTCGAGGGGCGCTCGAGCTCCAGCTCCTGGCGATCTGGGAGGAGATCCTCGGCACCAAGGGCATCGGCCTGGGCGACAGCTTCTTCGACGTGGGCGGGCACTCCCTGCTGGCGCTCAAGCTCTTCGACCGCATCGAGGAGTCGCTCGGGGTCAAGCTGCCGGTCGCGTCGCTCTTCCGCGCGCCGACCATCGCCGAGCAGGGCGAGCTGCTCCGGGGCGAGGGCTGGGCGCCGAGCTGGTCCAGCCTGGTGCCGATCCAGACGTCCGGCTCGCGGGCCCCGCTGTACTGCGTCCACGCCGTCGGCGGCAACGTCCTCAACTACCGGCTGCTCTCGTGGCACCTCGGCGACGATCAGCCCTTTTACGGGCTGCAGGCGCGCGGCCTCGGCGGTGACGACCCGCCTCACGCCACCGTCGAGGAGATGGCCGCCGGCTACCTCGACGAGATCAGGCAGGAGCAGCCGCGTGGGCCCTATCTGCTGGGCGGCGCCTCCTCCGGCGGGGTGGTCGCCTACGAGATGGCGCAGCAGCTCCGCGCGGCGGGCGAGCGGGTGCCGGTCCTGGTGATGCTCGACACCTACCTGGCGGGTCCGCCGACCGAGCGTCATCGCGAGATGCTCGCGGCCTCACCGCTCCATGGTCCGGGCTACCGGCTCGACTACCACGTCGGCCAGCTCCTGCTGCGCTCGCCCCGCCACGGCCTCGAGTATCTCACCGGGCGGATCCGCCAGCGCTTCGGCGGCGTGGCCGGCCCCATCGCGGCGGCGATTCACGCGGCGTCGCCCGCCGTCCGCCACGTCATCGAGTCCAACCTGCGTGCGCTCGCCGCCTACGAGCCGCAGCCCTACTCCGGGCGCGTCGAGATGCTGCTCTCGCGCGACGAGCCCGAGCGCGCCTTCTGCGACCGGCGGCTCGCCTGGGCCGACTTGGTCGAGGACGGCCTGAGCCTGCGCTACATCCCCGGCAACCACGACGGGATGCTCGAAGAGCCCCAGGTCGCCACCGTCGCCGCCGTCCTCGCCCGCTGCCTCGGCCGGGCCACCGGGGACTGACTGCCTCACCCGATGCCGCGCCGGCGCTGGGCCGCCGCGCGCAGCATCCCGAGGAGCTGGCGTGACGCGGTCGGCGCCAGGAGCAGCGCCGAGGGGACGAAGACGAGGGCGCCCGCCACGATCTCGAGGACCAGGCGCGGGCCGTGGACCGCGGCGCGCGCGCCGAAGCCGAGGAGCGGCTGGTCGACGTCGAAGATCGCGATGCGCCCCAGCCTCTGCTGGAGCAGAAGGATCAGGAGCACCATCGGCGCGCACGCCAGGAGCGGGGAGACCAGCGGCACGAGCTGATCGACGAGGCTCACGTCGTCGACCTTGCGAATGATGAGCAGGTAGCCGAAGGCGCTCGCCGCGAACACCGCGACCACCGAGGCGCAGGCGGCGGCGACCGCGGCCTCCGGCCCCAGCACCCGGCGCGCCACCAGGGCCGTCACGTGCATCACCCCCACGATGCCCACCATGCGCGCGAGCTCCATCATGCCGAGGACGCGCGGATCTCGGCCGACTTGGAGGTAGGAGACCGCCGTCCAGATGATGGTGCGCGGGACGGCGAACATCGCCAGGATGCGCAGCGGGAGCGCGAGATCGTAGCTGGGCGGGAACGCGAGGCCGACCAGATCGGGGGCGACCACGGCGAGCCCCACCGCCATCGGCGCCACCAGCAGGACCAGGATGCGGAGGGCGAGGAGGAAGGCGTTCTTGCGCCTCTCCTGGCTCTCCATGTGGGCGAACGAGGGCACGAGCACGTCGCCCACGGTGTCGGCGATGAGCGACGCCGGGATGTCGGCGAAGTTGTAGGCCAGGTTGTATTTGCCCACCGCCGCTTCGCCGTAGTGGTGCGAGTAGACGAAGTTGTCGAAGCGCTGCGATCCGAAGTTGGCGATGCCGAGCACCGAGAGCGGCAACCCGAAGCCGAGGAACTCGCGCGTCCGCGCCCAGGTGATGCGGTGGGGCTCCGCCCAGTCGCGCCAGGCGGTCGTTGCGAAGAGGAAGATCAGGCGCGCCACGCCGCGGGCCACCATCGCCCACACCAGCGCCCGGCCCCCGCCGAAGCGGGTGCCCGCGCAGGTCGCCGCCAGCGCCACCGAGACCACGCTGTAGGTGAGCTCCCCGAGCGAGCGCTGGATGCCGACCGAGCGGAAGCGCATGTCGCGCACCTGGATGCGATCCTGGACGACCGCGATCCGGTCCAGGCAGGTGCTCACCACCAGGATTGGCAGGTAGTCGCCCAGGGCCGGCGTGCCAAGGAGGGCCCCGATCGACCGCTGGAAGACCACCACCGGCACGAGCGCCACGACCCCGAGCAGCAGGTACCAGAAGGTCGCGTGGAAGACGACGACCCGCTCCGCGTGCGGCCGAGCGGCCAGGTACTGGCTGATGCCGAGATTGGCAAAGACCCCCGCGGTGAGCGTGACCAGCGCCGCCACCGACGCCTCGCCGTACTCCGCCGGGCTCAGGTAGTGGGTGACCGCCAGCGTCCCCACGATCCCCACGACGCGCCCACCGGTGCCCGACAGGATCGTCCAGAACGCGCCGCGGACCGCCTGGGCCGCCATGCTCTGTGGCCGCTCGCGACGGATCTCGGGAGGCGCGTCCGGCGCGGGTTTCGAGGAGGAGGGCATGGTCGAAGGCACGGAACGGGTTGGATGAGGATGCCCCGGCAAGACGCCAAGAAGCCAGAATCATTGGACCTTCACGGCAGTCCGGTCGCCAGGGGAAGGAAACGGGCTCGCGAAGTCAAGGGCACCGTGTCGCAATCTGCCCCGACAGAGGCCGTCCTGGTCCGTCGCCGAGGCGCGGGGTGAAGGGAGGAAAGGCTCCGGGTGAGGGAGGAGAGGCGCGGGGGTGAGGGAGGAGAGGCGCCAGGTGAGGGAGGAGAGGCGCCCGGTGCTGGAGGAAAGGCTCCGGGTGAGGGAGGAGAGGCGTGGGGTGAGGGAGGAGAGGCGTCGGGTGGGGAAGGGAAGGCGCGGGGTGAGGAAGGGAAGGCGCCGGTGAGCCTGTGCAGGGGATCGCGAGCGGTCGCACGGAAATGAGCCTTATTGGAGGACAAACCCGTGACGACCATCCGACCGGAACTGTTGGACGAGCTCCTGCAAGGGGCGACTACTCAAGAAGCGATCTTCGGCTTCGGCCCCGCGGGCGTGCTCAAGCGGCTGACCGGAGCCATCGTGGAGCGCGCCCTGGCGGCCGAGCTCGACGTACACCTGCGGCAGGAGCAGGAGGAGGTGCGCTCGGGCAACCGGCGCAACGGCAAGAGCAGCAAGACGCTGCAGAGCGAGCAGGGACCGGTGCCGATCGCGGTGCCGCGCGACCGGCTCGGCACCTTCGAACCGCAGCTGATCAAGAAGCACCAGACGCGTATTCCGGGCCTCGATGAGAAGATCCTGGCGCTGTATGCGCGCGGGGTGAGCACGCGCGAGATCGAGCAGCATCTCGAGGAGCTGTACGGAACGGAGGTGTCACCGTCGTTGGTCTCGGCGGTGACCGAAGCGGTGTGCGAAGAGCTCAACGAGTGGCAGAACAGGCCGCTGGACGGGGTGTACCCGGTGATCTGGCTCGATGCGCTGGTGATCAAGGTGCGCGACCAGGGCCTCGTCCGTAACAAGGCGGCGCACCTCGCCGTCGGCCTGACGCTCGAGGGGCGCAAGGAGGTGCTGGGGCTGTGGTTCGAGACCAATGAGGGCGCGAAGTTCTGGCTGCGGGTGCTCACCGAGCTCCGTAACCGCGGCGTGAAGGATGTGCTCTTCGCCTGCTGCGACGGCCTCAAGGGTTTCCCCGAGGCCATCGAAGCAGCCTTCCCGCAGGCGACGGTGCAGACGTGCATCGTCCATCAGGTGCGCAACTCGCTGGCGTTCATCCCCTGGCAGGATCGCAAGCTGGTCGCCGCCGACCTGCGCACCATCTACACGGCGAGCAACGAGGCGGACGCGGAGGACTCGCTGCGCCAGTTCGAGCAGAAGTGGTCGCCGAAGTACCCCACGATCGCGCCGAGCTGGCGCAGGAACTGGACGCGACTCGTGCCGTTTCTTGCCTTCCCGCCCGAGGTTCGCAAGATGATCTACACGACCAACGCGATCGAGTCGCTGAACTCGGTGCTGCGCAGGGCGGTACGTGGGAAGGGCCACTTCCCCAACGACGACGCGGCACTCAAACTGCTGTACTTGGCGCTCCGCAATGTCGAGAAGAAGTGGCGGGGCGCGACGAACGACTGGAAGCGGATCTACCCGCAGTTGAAGATTTTCTTCGAGGACCGGCTCCCCGCGTGACCGCCGCTACCCCCGCACAAACCCCTGCACAGGCTCGCGCCGTCCGGAGGCGCTCTCCTTTCCCGCTCACCGCGCCCGAGCGGGAGCAGCCTTCTTTCCGGCGGTCTTTTTCACCGCCACCGCGCGCCCCGCGACGTGTGGCGCCGCGGCGAGGATCGCCGCGAGGGTGTCGAACGGCAGTCGTCCGTCGACGTGAAGTTGATGCAGCTCTTCCCCATCTTCAGCCTGGCGAGCGCCTCGCCGTGCGTCGCGCGCAGCTCGGGCTGCGTCGACAGATCGCACAGGTAGAGGCTCAGGTAATTCTTCTGTGCTCCCAGCGACGCGAACAGGCGGCCGTCGCAGGAGTAGCCGAGCATCCCGTGGAGGATCGCTTCGGTGGCCTGCGGCACGGTCTCCTTCACCAGCGCGCGCACCCGCTCGAGGTGGGGCCGCCGGACGGGATCGACCGCCGCGACGTAGCCGTTCGCATCCTTCGCATCGATCTTCATCGCGCCATCCTATCCCGGGTGACGCGGCTCGGTCACCGCGCCGCCACGGGCTTGCGGTAGGCTCCGCCGCGGAGGCCACGATGAACACGGCATTGCGCGCGCGGATCGCCGAGGAGCTGGGGCCGGGCCGCTGGACCCCGGAGAACCACGCCAAGCTGGTGAGCTTCCTGGCGACGTACGCGATCGAGGCGCCGGGCCGCCCGGCGGGCGCTCCCATGGCGATCTTCGACGCCGACAACACCACCTGGACGGGCGACCTCGGTGACGCGGCGTTCGTCGCGGCGCTGCGCGACCTCGAGCTCAGCCCGCGCCTCCACGAGGTGCTCCCGGACTTCGTCGACGTGCCCGACCGGGGCTTCGGCGTGGGCGCGCCCGGCCGCCTGTTCCCCGCGGCCCGCGTGCGCGAGGCGCTGGAGGTGATGGCGCGGGTCTACGGCCGGGTGGTGGAGCTCTCGGCCTCGGTGCCGGAGCTCCTCCGCGGGTTCTCCGAGGCGCTGATCCTGCCGGGCGGACCGCTCCACGGCGAGGCCGAGTTCGCCGGCGCGTACCGCGTCTACACCGGGACCCTGCTGGCGCTCTACAACCTCCTCGAGCACCGCGTGGGGAGCGTCGCCTTCGACTTCGCCGATGCGCGCGACGCCACGCTGCTCTACCCGAGCCTGGTCCGCGACTTCTACGCCCGGGAGATCGCGCGCGGCGCCGAGGAGCTGGTCCCCTTCACGCGTTCCGGGCCCGACGGCCGCTGCGACATCCTCTTCCCCGCGGTCCACGACACCGGCCCCGATCAGCGGGCGCTGCGGTCCGGGGGGCGGCTCGGCGCCTACACGCAGATCGCCGCCTGGGTCGCGCTGGACCGGACGCCGGAGGAGCTCGGCCGGTTCGCCCTCCGCGTCTGGGAGGGCTCGCCCCCGGTCGACACGGCCTTCGACGTGGTCTTCCCGGTCGACGCCGCCGGCTCCGCCGCGCCCGCCCCGCTCGACTTCACGGCCATCCCGCCGGGGGCGGCGACCCTCGGGGGAGGCCTCGCCTTCGGCACCAGCTCGATGCGCCATGGCACCCGGATCCGCCCGGAGATCGTCGACCTCATGGCCGTGATGGCGAGGCACGGGATCACCCCGGTGGTCATCACGGCCAGCCACGTCGATCTGGTGCGAGCGGTGCTCGCCCGACACTACGCGTTCGGCGAGCACCCCCTCGTCGGCATGGCGCCGGTGCTGGTGGAGGGGCGCTACGGCGCCGATCTCACCGCGCCGGTGCCCTACCGGCCGGGCAAGGTCGACGCGGCACGCGCGGTCGCCCATCGCCTCACCGGACGGGAGGACGCTCGCCCGGTGTTCTGCGCGGGCGACTCCAACACGGACTTCGAGTTCGTCGCCTACTCGAGCGACTACCGGCTCTTCTTCGATCGCGGGGCGCGGCCGTTCATGGATCTCGGTGCCTACCTGGCGGCGCACGGGGACGGGCAGAGCACCGTCGTCCAGTCACCGTTCTAGGGGCTCACCGGCTCCGCGGGGATCTCCGACACCCCGCGCTGGCGGCGGATGACGCGCCCCCCGTCCTCGTCGAAGCGCTCGCGGAAGTCCATCTCCAGCGGGCCGAAGTCGTTGACGCCGCGCCTCCCCGTGTAGTCGTACCCGACGCCGAAAATCAGCTGCGACTGATCGGGCCCGGCCAGGGAGATCTGGAGCGTCGAGTCGATGCTGATCCGGTGCCCCTTCAGCAGCCAGTGCCAGAAGAACCCCTGCAAGGTGAGCACGTGCGTGTCGTACGCGACGGGCGTGATCGATCCGGCGAAGGTGTGGGTGCCCGTGTACCCCACCGACAGCAGCGGCCAGAGCCCGCGCCCCGGCGCGACGTCGAACGAGGGCGTCACGTACACGTTGTTCACCGAGGCGAAGTCGTTGAGGTGAACGCCGGTCCGCAGCCGGAGGAACGTGTCGATGGTCGGCCGCAGCGAGGTGAGGAGCGAGAGGAAGACGATGCGCGGGTGGATCGAGCTCGGCAGCAGGTAGACGTCCGGATCGTGGACCTGCGAGTCGTCTGCCGGGGGGGCGACGACCCGGCGGATGTCGAGGCCGACGGTGGGCACGAAGGCCAGGATCGAGGTGGGCATGACCTGCCACCAGAGCCCGGAGTGGAGCTTGGCCGAGACCCCGAGAGAGGTGAGCTTCTGGGCGTAGATCTCCCCCTCGACGAAGGCCCGCGGGACGAGGCCGAGCGGCCCGTTGACGTCGATGCGCCCCGCCAGCCCGAAGGTGGACGCGCTGATCCGCGGCCGCACCAGCGCTCCGGCGCGCACGTAGGCGAGGTCGCCGAAGAGCCGGCGGCGGAGCTGCACGTCGAGCTCCAGGTAGTCGGCGCTCACCTCGCGCGGCACCGCCGGATCGCCGAGGTAGCCCATCACCGCGTGCGCGTGGGTGGAGAGCGTGAACGGTCCGGGAGAGGGATCCTCGCCGACCTCGGGAGCGCGCGACCAGGCGGGCAGGAGCAGCCCGGCCTCGGCGGCGGGAGATCGAGGCGGCGGCGCGGCCTGCGGCCTGGGGAGCCCGTGCGGGCCGGCGACGCTGGGCAGGACCAGCGTCCTCCGATCCGCGACGACCCGCAGCACGTGCGGGCCCGGCGCCAGCACCACGAGCTCGACCACCTGCGGCTCGTCGAGCGCGCGCAGGGGCGGGCTCTTCACGCCCCGGCGCGACGCCTCGGCATCGGTGGGCAACGCGAGATCGAGCTCGCCCGCCGCCAGGCCGTCGACGAGGACCGCGACGCGGCCGCCGCCCTCGGGCCCGCCGCGCCCGGCCACGCGCACCAGCGTGGGCCCGGCGAACGCGACCGCGAGCGGGTGAGCGGCGTCGATCTCGAACCAGCGCGCTGCGCTGTCGAGCGGGAGCGCGGCTCCCGAGCCGTGGTCGCGGAGCCGCACCCAGCCGGTCAGCTCGGCGAGCGCGAGCAGCGTGACCTCGATCCGGTGCGGCCCCGGGGCGAGATCGAGGGTGCAGCCGCGGGCTCCGTCGCAGGGGCGCGCGGATCCGTCGACCTCCACGAGCGGTCGGCACACCGAAGACCGCGCCTCGCCGGTCGTGAGCAAGGGGCTGCACTCCGTCTCCACGAGCACCCGGCGCGACGAGGAGAGCACGGCGACCGCCCGCTCTCCCTCGGTGAGGACGATGGCGTCGGCGGGCGCGTCGAGGAACGCCCGGCGCACCCGGGCCGCGAGGCTCGAAGCCGACCGCGCGTCACCCCCGCGGCGCTGCACCCACGCATAGCCCAGCGCGACCGCGTCGGCGGCGTGCTCGAAGCGCACCGCCGGGTCGAGGCGCGCCCGCGCCGCGCGCGCGTCGGCGCCGGCGAGATCCCCCTTGCGCGCGAAGAGGTAGCCGCGCAGGGCGAGATCCGGGTCCCTCCGGGAGAGCGCCAGGTCGGCGAGCGCGCTGGCCGCCTCGACCGCCGCGGCCGGCGACCCCCCTTCCAGGGCGAGCCTCTCGTAGGCCGAGGCGGCCACCTCCCACCGCTGCGCGCGGGAGGCCGAGAGCGCCAGCAGCAGCGTCGACTCGTCGGCGCGTGGTGGGCGCGTCGCGCCGGCGAGGTGGTCCACCACCGCCGCGAAGTCCCCCGCCTCCATGCGCGCGACGTCGCGATCGGAGATCGCTCCCGCGGGGGCCGAGGCCAGCACCGGCACCCGGGCGGCGACGTTGAGCGGCACCACGGGCCCCGCGCGCGGCGGGAGCGCCCGGGGCTGTGCCGGCTCGTCGCCCTCGGCCCCGTCGTCGTCCGAGCGCGCCACCTCCTCCGCTTCTTCGGCACGCGCGCGGTCCGAGCCCGCCAGCCGAGCGAAGCCCAGTCGCTGGAGGAGAGCCGCGCGCTCCCGGAGCGCCTGGGTGGCGTCACCGCGGATCGTCCGCAGCCCGTGCGAGAGCGCGCGGACGCGGGCGACCGCCGCGTCCTCGTCGACGATGCCGGTGCCCGCCGGCGCCGCGGCGCTCGCCGGGAGCCGGCGCAGGCGGGCGCTCACCCGCACCAGCACCGGGCTGGAGACACCCACGCGGACCGAGCTCCCGCCGCGCCGCCAGGGCACCTCGACGCTCGCCTCCTCGCCCGCGACGAGGGTCACCTCGGCGCGCACGCCGGCGGCGTCGATCGTCACGCTCTCCGCGGGCGGACCCTCGCGCTCGCGGCGCACCGTGATCCGGAGCGCGGTCTCGGTGTCGCCGGCCGGGATCCGCCAGGGCAGCGCGTCGTCGACGCGATACCAGCGCTCCAGATCCCGGAGGCTCTCGCAGGGCAGGGGATCCGCGCGCGGGAACAGCGCGAGCACCGGCGGCGCGCCCGGCGCCAGGGCGACGCGGTGCGGGCCCGCGGCCAGCGCCACGCGCGAGGGGAGCCCGAGCTCGGAATGGACCGGGACGGGGACTCCGTCGAGGGTGAGCGCGCCGCTCCCGAGCCGGTCACGCGTCTCCGCGCGGAAGCTGCCCGCGACGTGGGTCGCGCCCGCCGGAGGCTGGACGTCGAGCGACGCGGCGCCCCCGGCGAGGCGCACCCAGCGGTGCCCCGAGGGGCCCTCGGGCGCGCAGCGTCCCGCCGGCAAGCCCTCCCGGTACGCGGGCGTGACCCAGCGCAGCAGGGCCTCCGCGGGCCGCACCGGCGCCAGGGCGCGCCACGCGCTCTCCGCCGTCCACGCGCGTCGCGCCCGCGCCTTCGCGTCGGGGAGCAACCCGTGGCCGAGCGCGTAGCGGGAAGCCTCGTCGGCCATGGCGGGGCGGCGTCCGTCGCGAAGCGGATCGAGCGCGGCGAGCGCGGCGCGGATCGCCGCGACGTCATCGTCGTTGCCGTCGGTCGCCAGGGGCGCCAGGGGCGCCAGCCGGGCCAGCCCCGCGAACGGGGACCCCGGCTGCGGCGCTTCGTCGGGATCGAGCCGGCGCTCGAGCAGGGCCTCGACGAGCGCGCGGCGCACCGGCACGGCGACGCGCGGCGCCAGGGCGGCGGTGGCCTTCCACGCGGCGACGACCGCCTTCACGGCCGCGGTGGTCGACGGCGCGAGGCGCGCGGTGGCCCAGAGCAGCGCGGCGCGGGGCCCCGGCGCGAGATCGCTGGCATCGGCCGCGACGAGGTCCTGGAACGCGACCGGGCCCGGCTCCCGCCACGCGGCCGCGAGGGCGCGCAGCATCGGCCCCGCGGCGGGCCCGCCCGCGACCGCGGCGAGGTGCGCGCGATCGCGGCGCCGGGTGAAGGTGTCGCCGATCCCGACCCGGTTCCAGAAGGCGGTGACCCCGACGAGCACGCTGCCTCCCTCGACCTGCAAGCTCACCGCGCGCTGCGCGATCGGGAGGATCACTCGAGCGTGCCCCGGGGTCACCGGCGCGTCGTGTCGCCCGGGCAAGGCGAAGACGTGGACCGGCAGGCCGCCGGCCCGGACCACCACGCGCGCCGGGCTCTCCGCGGCGGCGAAGAGCGTGAGCTGCACCGCGTCCGCTCCCGCGGCGACGACGGGGAGCTCCCCGCCGCCCGCCACGCGGCGCCACTCCACCCGGCCCGGCCACTGCACCGGCGTCGACAGGTCGGCGTAGAGGGCCCGGTCCGCCGGCGTCGGCGCCTCGCCGCCGAGCTTCAGCCAGGCGGTGGGGTAGGACATGGCGAGGAGCGGGCGGTGCACGAAGCCCGCCTCGACCAGCAGCAGCGCGAGCCACGCCTGGCCTGCGGTGGTGCGCGCCGCCGGGCCGAGCGCCTCGCGCAGCGCCTCGATCCGGCGCAGCG
>Ga0302283_1002954_pt1 | contig 13384 bp, 10 predicted proteins | sample III_Fen_E1_4_FD_198770 | JGI IMG/M metagenome (GOLD analysis project Ga0302283, IMG submission 198770) | Peat permafrost microbial communities from Stordalen Mire near Abisko, Sweden - III_Fen_E1_4 | ecosystem: Environmental > Terrestrial > Soil > Wetlands > Permafrost | place: Sweden: Abisko...
TGGCCAGTGGAAACTGCTACAGTCCAAGCGGCGAGCTGGTTTGGATCGCGAGGGCGCTTGCCTTTGCCGACGGCCATTATTCAGCTACCTTCCCGCAGGGGTGGAGATCAAACATGTCTAGCAGATACTTCTCTGCGGCCACTTTGTCGCTCAGGAGAGCAACGGGGGTAACAAATTCCTGCCGACATTTGGCGCAAGAAGCCTTGGGCGGAATCGAGCCGTCATGTTTCGGAACGATTAGGTAGCTGCGTCCTATCGCCATAGGGACATATGATGCCACAGGCGGGATGCTAAAGCGAGGCTGTGGAAATTCAAACTGGCCCACTACCGAACTACCATATCGCTTGCAATGCCAGAATCGGCTCGTTCCTGGGCAGATTGCCGGCAGCTCGAAGCCGAACCGCCAAGTGCGCCCACGTCACTTACCAGCCGCTGCGCCTTCCTCCGCCTTCTCCGTCTCCGCCGACAACTTGCGCAGCGACAACCGCTCATGATGGGAAAGCAGCAGTCCAACCGGCACGATAGAGACAAACGTCACCAGCCACAGCATGATGCCGCAACTCACGGCGAGTTCCTTGGGGACAATATGAAAGACGTGGTCGAGCGCGCTGATGGTAGCCAGTTGCGAGCCGCCGCCCACGCCCGGCAGTTGCACCATCGATCCGATCATGCTCGACCCCATCAGCAGCAGCACCTTGCTGGTGCTCAACATGCTCATCGGAGCGCCATAAGCCATCGTTACTTCCCTGTACGACAAGGCAATCACCCACCACATCAGCACCGACACGGCCGACACCTGTAAGAACGCAACCGGGCCGTGGATGGTATTGAGTCCCACCGTAAATTCGCGAATTTTCTGCGCGATGCGATGGCCCAGGTTTTCCGCCAGATGCGCAAACCTGCCTTCGACCCACTCCGCGATGCGGTTTCCCCGGTACGCCATCAGCACTGCGGCGGAAAGCAGTCCCAGCACGAGCGCGATCAGAGCGTACCCCGTCAGATGAATCCAGTGCCGGACGTCCGGCGGCGCGGCTTCGGTAAATGCGCGCAGCTTCGAGGGCAGAAAAATGGCCGTCACCAGCAGAACCGTAAAACCGCCAACGTCAAAAATTCGCTCCACGGCCCAGACCGCAACCTGCGAGGCAAACGGCAGGTTCTCGCGGCGGGCTATTAAATAGGGACGAATCATCTCCCCAGGCCGGCCCAGCAAGGCGAGTCCCGTGAATCCGATGACCGTCGGCGAGACGAGACCCAAGACAGACGCCTGCGGGCGCACCGGCCGCAGAAAAATCTTCCACCGCACCGCCCGCAGGATATAGGCGAAATAGATGAGCGCGACCCCTTGAAAAATGTGTCGCCAACTCAGCCCGTACTGAAACAACCGGGCCCAGTCGAAGTTCCGCCAGGTACGAAACTGCAGATAGATCAGCGCGCCCAGAATCAGGAAGACGACAGCCGAGGCTGCGTAGCGTTTCTTGTTCATTCCGTTCCGTTCATTTCGTCTTTGCCCGAGTGTCTGGTGGGATGACGAGCATCTGCTGCGACGCGGTGGTGACCAGCAAGGCTCCGAATGAAGGTAAATGAGAGAGCAGGCAGGGTCAACGTCGACATCGTCTAACGCGAGGAATCGGCGGCGATGGTAGCGGCAGGAGGTTTCGGCGCGCTGTGTGCCTGGTTTGAGGACTTGGCGGGCGCCGCTTTCTGTTTCGCCGCTTTTTCCTGCGCGGTCTTCTTCTTGTTGTATTCGTGCACGATCCGCGCCACGTAGTTGTGGGTTTCGCGATAGGGAGGCACTCCGTTGTACTGCTCAACGCGCCGCGTGCCCGCGTTGTAAGCGGCCAGCGCCTTGACTAGATCGAAGTTGTAGCGTTCCAGGAGTTCACGCAGATAGCGGCTTCCGCCCGCCACGTTCGCTTCCGGATCGAAGCTGTCCTGCACGCCCAACTGGCTGGCGGTGCCCGGCATCAACTGCATGAGCCCGCGTGCTCCCTTCGGCGAAACAGCGCGCGCGTTGAACCCGCTTTCGGCGTGGATGACGCTGTTCACCAGGTCAGGATCAAGATGATAAGCAGCGCTCGCCGAGGCAACCACTTCATTGAGAGGCGGCGCAGGTTTCGCCGGTCCGGTCTTTGCAAGTCCAGTCTTTGCAAGTCCAGGCGTCGCCGCAGCAATTCTCGCAGACGCGGATGCCGAAGGAACGGCGGCGGGCGGAGTCACCGCTTCCGGAATCACGAGCTCCTTTTCGAAGCCGGTAATTTCTTCTGTTGGAACGTCGATAAAGCTGGAATCGTCGACCGAAGTGAAGAGGCGAGTTGTGACTCCCATCACCAGATGATGATCATGTGGAATGGGAGAGAAGCCGTTGCGGAGGGTCGCCAGTTCGGCCGCCGTGGCCGGATGCGCAAGCAGGACGATAGCGGCGGCGCAAAAAAGCACTGACGCCTTCGCGGCAATTCTCGCAGCGCCCTCCATCGCCGATGGTTTTCGTGCAATCATCACAAGCTGCTCACGATCGCCGATCCGTCCGTTTCCGCGCCACCAATCTCGTCCACCACTCCCGCTTCGAGCGCCTTTCCATACAGCAAATGCTCAATGGCGGCTGCTACGCCGCTAGCCGCGTTCGAGCGGGTCAGCGCCCAGCCTCGGCCACGCAGCTCCTCCGAGGCATTCCCCATGATAAACGGATGCCCGGCGAAAGCCAGCATTTCAATATCGTTGTAATTGTCACCAACGGCCATGACCTGCTCGCGCGTAATCCGCCGGTAATTAGCCCAGCGCTCCAGCGCATGCCCCTTGGAACATTCCGCATTAAGCACATCGACAATCGAGAGATCGCGGCCCGGGTACTCAGTTCGCAAGACGGTAATCGGCAGTCCGCAGCTCCCAAGCATCTGCAATGCCCGCTGCATTTGTGCCACCGGGCCGCAGAACATGGCCTGCACGGGGTCGGTCGTCAGCGCATTCTCGATCGGAACCACAAACTGGATATACTGCCGATTCTTCTCCAGCCAGCGCTGGATGCTGGCTTCCAACTCATCCAACCGCTCGATCACAATCGTGCCCGCCCCATCGCCGTCCTCGGCCATGCTGTCAAAGGTCAGAACGGTCTGCCCGCGAAATTCTTGCATCACGCGCACCAGTTCGCGGCAAGTCCCCTCCGGCAGTAAATCGCGATGGAACGTTTCTCCCGCAAGCGACCGCGTCACGGCGCCGTTCGAACTGATCAGCCAAAGATCGAATCCCAGTTGTTGCGCGATGGGCAGCGCAAAAGTGTGTCGCCGTCCGGTGACCAGAATGACCTCGACGCCCTCGGCATGCGCCCGCCGCAACGTGGCCAGATCGGTGGCGGAAATCCGAAATTCCGGGTTGAGCAGGGTGCCGTCAATATCAATCGCAATGAGGCGGATAGAATCGGCAGGCACATGTAATTTTAGCATTGGCGGCGGAGGTGGGAAGAAGGCCAGAATGCGGAATCCGGGGACCCGACCATTAAGCCGCAAAATCTAGCAAACTCCTTCATTGTAAAGGACCCACACGCAAAGATAGGAATTCGTCGCCGGTCAGGCGTGGTGAGGTTAGGAAAAGCCATCCGCCCGCACCGAAAATAAATTGATATTCCCGCTACCAATCTGGGATTGGTCTGTCGTATGATGGCCAGCAATCATGCGAGAGGTAGCCCAAATGGGTAGTAGCTCTGTAGCGCCTATCATTATCGTGATCGCCGTCGTCCTGGTCGGCCTGTTTACGGCGAGTTGGTTCCGACGTATTGAGCGCCAACTCAAAGAAACCCGGAAAATCCTGGGCGAGCTCGAACGCAGGTTGGACGTCGTACGTTGCCGATATCGCGACGAACGAGATCAGGATATGCAGCGCTTGAAGGCAGTTTGACGCGCTGCTCCGAAACGTTTTCCCACTTGCCCCGCAAGTGTCCGTGATCTTCGGATGGGCGCATCGGTTCGCAACTGTACGACAATCAATCTCCAACGGAGGCTAGCCAATGAGATTGCGATTCCTTCTCGTATTTTTAACCCTGCTCCCCGCCTCTCTCCCCGCTCAGCCCGCGCCGGAAACCGGCAAGCCCTTCGTCATCGAGTATTACTACAAAACCAAGTGGGGACATGCCGACGAGTTCCTCCAGCTCTTCAAGAAAAACCATTACCCGCTCTTGAAGAGGGAAGTCGAAATGGGCCGCATGCTCAAGGTCTGGATGGACCAGCCGCGCTATCACACCACCGAAGACGGACGCTGGGATTATCGCGTCACCATCGTCTTCAAGAACGCCACCGTAGCCAATGAGCCCTTCGACGAAGACGCGCTCAAGAAGCAGCTTTGGCCCGATCAGGCCACCTATCTGAAAGAAGAGCAGCGGCGCTTTGAGATTCTGGACGCGCACTGGGACTTGCCGATCCGGAACATGGAGCTGGACGGGAAGTGAAGGGAAGTAATCGGTGACCGTCCGCAGCCGACGGTGCCTCCAGCACTTCTGACGGTCGGCTGTCTCGGATCTTTCCCGGCTCCCGAACGCGCGTCCCAAAATGGTACTTCCTACTGCAACTTTCCGGCGTGATTTTCTTGACAACAACTAGACCTGCTTGTAATGTTACCCACGGTCATATTGGCGGAGTGCGGAGTGGACCTTCGTAGATTGCTGATTTTGCTCGTGTTGCTTGCCCAAGGGTTGCTCCTCGAGCAAGGCGTTGGCCCGTTGCAGCAATCAGCTTTGCCTGTTCAACGCTGCCGTCCTCCCCTGGCAGCGCGGATCCCCAGGGAGATACCGCCCCGGGGATGGCCGAAGTGCACGGGGGAAATCAATGTTTCCTTAAAGGAGAATTATGGTGCGTAAGTTCGCCGTTCTCACGATCACAATCCTCGCGATTGTGTTTCTCGCCAACACCCTCATCCAGGCGGAATCACTGCCCCTGTTGACGCGTCACGTGCGCGACGTGGTTGTCAATGGAGAGGCGAAGTCCGTCGGGCGACTCCCGGCTACGCAGTCCATCCACTTCGACGTCGTTCTGGCGCTGCGCGATCGCGCCGGGCTGCAAAATTTTCTCCAGGAAGTCAACGATCCCGCAACGCCCTTTTATCGCCAGTTCATTACTCCGGAGGAGTTTACCGCGCGGTTTGGCCCCAGCCAGGAAGATTGGGACGCCTTGGTTGCGTTCTCGAAAGCGAATGGTTTTGAAATCGTCAGCGGCTCCCGCGATGCCATGGATCTGCGGCTCATCGGCACGGTAGCCAATATCGAGCGCGCCTTCCACGTGACCTTGGGTGTCTACCAGCACCCCACCGAGAACCGTACGTTTTACGCGGTCGACCGCGAGCCGACAGCGGACCTGCCGTTCCAGCTCTGGCACATCTCGGGTCTGGATAACGACTCCAAGCCGCATCCCATGATGGAGAGCAAGTACGACTACGCAAAGAAGCATGGGATCAATCCCGACCTCGTCGTCAAGCCGAATGCCACCACGGGATCGTGTCCTTCAGCATCCTTCTGCGGCAGCGACATGCGCGCAGCCTACTACGGTGGAACTTCCCTCACCGGCTCCGGCCAGAATATTGGATTGTTTGAGTACTACGGATACGACATCGTCGACCTGAACAACTACTGGGCCGGTTCTGGGCAAACAAACTTATCCAGCAAAGTGACCGGCATTTCCACCGACGGGACGAGCCTGAGTTGCGTCTATTCGGCCTGCGACGATGGGGAACAGATCCTCGACATGACCCAGGCGCTTGGCATGGCCCCGGGCATAACCGGACTGTATGTGTACGTGGGAAGCACGGATACGGCCATCATCAGCGCCATGACCGTGACTACGGATGCTCCCTTGTCGAAGCAGGAAAGCTGTTCGTGGGGCTGGACCCCGGCGGACGCCAGCACACTGGACCCGTACTTTGAAAAGATGGCGTCGCAAGGCCAGAACTTCTTTGCCGCGTCGGGCGACAGTTCCACCTGGTCTTCTTCCAATGAAGCCTGGCCAGCGGACGATGCCAACGTGGTTTCGGTCGGTGGCACGGACCTGACAACCACCAAAGCGGCTGGCCCCTGGGCATCGGAAACCGCCTGGACCGATAGCGGCGGCGGCATCTCCCCCGATTCCATCGCGATCCCATCGTGGCAGAAGCTTGCGGGTGTGATTAACTCCTCCAACAAGGGATCCACAACCTTACGCAACGGCCCAGACGTTTCCGCCAATGCGAATTTTACTTTCTACACCTGCGGCGACCAACAGGCCTGCCAAGCCAACGTATACGGCGGCACCAGCTTTGCCACACCCATGTGGGCCGCCTACCTCGCTTTGGCCAATCAACAGGCGGCGGCCAACAGCGAGTCGATCGGCTTCATTGATCCGATCATTTACCCGGCGGCTCTGACCTCGAGCTACAGCACGCTGTTCCACGACATCACCAGCGGCAAGTCCGGCAGCTACTCCGCCGTGACCGGCTACGATCTGGTGACTGGTTGGGGCAGTCCGAACACGACTGGCCTGATCAACCTGCTGGCCGGGTCGTCGACGCCGAGCTTCACGCTCTCGGATTCACCCAGCAGTCTGACCATCACCCAAGGCAGCAACGGCGCCACTACGATCACGGTGACGCCAGCCGGCGGATTCACCGGTAGCGTAACCCTGACCGCATCTGGTTTGCCGAGCGGTGTGACCGCGGTGTTCGGTACGAACCCAACCACTTCGACGAGCACACTCACATTAACGGCAAGCAGCACAGCCACTACCGGCACGGCGACGGTGACCATCAGCGGAACCTCCGGCAGTCTGAACGCAAGCACAACCTTAGCGCTCACGGTCAATGCCGCGGCTTCGCCAAACTTCACCATCGGCGCATCACCTGCTTCTGTGACCGTAGTCCAAGGCAGCAACGGAACCAGCACCATCACCATCACCAGCCAGAACAGTTTCAGTTCTGCAACCACCTTGACCGCTACCGGCTTGCCCAGCGGAGTGACGGCAGGGTTCTCCGTCAACCCGGTGACTCCGCCAGCGAATGGCAGCGCCACTTCGGTGCTTACGTTAACCGCTTCGGCAACAGCCACCACTGGCGCGGCCACAGTGACCGTGACCGGAACCTCGGGTTCGCTCAGCCACAGCACGACGATTGCGTTGACGGTGAACGCGTCGGGCAGCGGCGGAGCGCAAATCGCAACCTACAACTCCACTTACACGGCTCCGGCCTGCTTGACCGCGGGCTCTTCGTGTGCCTCGGGTACGTCGGTGTCAACCAGTCTGCTCAATTCAGCTGGCAACCTCACCGGTCCTAAGGAATCCAACGCACCCAACACGCTCAAAGCCAGCAGCTGCGCCGACGGCACAGTCTCTGGAACCTACCACAGCGGCATGGAGTCCGACGATTTGATCAAGGTCTCCGCCGCCAGCGGCAATATCACGCACGGCACCTCGGTGACAGTAACGGCATCGTGGTGGGCGTACAGCACATCGCAGGACTATCTTGATTTCTATTATTCGGCGAGCGTTACCAGCCCGTCGTGGGTCCTGATCTCAGCCAACAACAAGGCCACGTCGACAACGGCGGAAAACACGACGACGGTCACATTTACTCCACCCGCCGCCGGAACCTACGCAGTGCGCGTGCAGGAACGCTACGACCCGGGCAGTAAAGTGACCAGCCCGGCCGCTTGCCAAGCCAACAGTGGCTATGACGATCACGACGACCTGGTTTTCGTCGTGCAGTAACACTGACAATGGAGCGACGGGCGTCTCGCCCGTCCTCTCTTCCACCAACCATTCGAGCCGGTTCCGCAAGGGACCGGCTCGATGTTTTATGGGCCTCACCATGCCCGGATCTCGTCCACCCCAGCCCGGCACCAGTACCACCCAACGCGCCGCAGACGCCATTGAACCGAGTTTCCCGTGGATTCAAGCCCGCGCGTTTGCCAAAAGCGCACCCGATACGAGAACATACTTGGTTTGCATACATCCCACAGTTCCTACAAGGAAGCAGCCACACTATGGCGAAGCTGAAGAAGTCCCCTGCACGAAGAGTGAACGAACTGAAGAAGGCCTTGGTCGAAGTGAAGTTGTCCGGCCGCGATAACAGCGGCGCCGGATACACGATCGAACCGGCCAAGGGCAAGCTCGGCGTGATGATCCCCGGCATGGGCGCCGTTGCCACCACGTTCGTGGCAGGCGTCGAAGCCGTACGCAAGGGAATCGCCCACCCCATCGGCTCCCTCACCCAGATGGGAACCATCCGTCTCGGCAAGCGCACCGACGGCCGCTCTCCCAAAATTAAAGACTTCGTCCCTCTTGCCGGCCTCGACGATCTGGTCTTCACCGGCTGGGATATTTTCGAAGACAACATGTACGCCGCCGCCCGCAACGCCGGAGTCCTCGAGCGCGACCTGCTCGACAAAGTCAAAGGCCGCCTCAGCGCCATCACTCCCATGAAGGCCGTCTTCGATCACGAATACGTCAAGAAAATCAACGGGCCGAACGTAAAGAAGGGCAAGAACAAGATGGACCTGGCCGAGCAACTCCGCCAGGACATCCGCGACTTCAAAAAGTCCAGCCGTGCCAGCCGCTTAGTCACCATCTGGTGCGCGTCCACCGAGAGCTTCATCAAGCCGAAGCCCATTCACCAAACCGTGAAGTCGCTCGAAAAGGCGATGTACAAGAACGACAAAAACATTCCGCCCTCGATGATCTATGCCTACGCCTCGCTGATGGAGGGCGTCCCCTTCGCCAACGGTGCGCCGAACCTGACCGTCGACATTCCCGCCATGCTCGAACTCGCGCGCGAGCGCGAAGTTCCCATCTGCGGCAAGGATTTCAAAACCGGCCAAACGCTTCTCAAGACCGTGCTCGCCCCCGCCTTCAAGGCGCGTCTGCTCGGCTTGAGCGGATGGTATTCGACCAACATCCTCGGCAACCGCGACGGCGAAGTGTTAGACGATCCCGGCTCTTTCAAAACCAAGGAAGAATCAAAACTCGGAGCCCTCGAGCACATCCTGCAGCCGGCTCTGTATCCCGAGCTCTACGGCAACATCTTCCACAAGGTCCGCATCAACTATTACCCGCCGCGCGGCGACAACAAAGAAGGATGGGACAACATCGACATCTTCGGATGGCTCGGCTATCCCATGCAGATCAAAGTCGACTTCCTCTGCCGCGACTCAATTCTTGCCGCGCCCATCGTGCTCGATCTCGTCCTCTTCATGGATCTCGCGCAGCGCACGCCAGAATTGCGCCGCCTCGGAATCCAGGAGTGGCTGAGCTTCTACCTCAAATCGCCCATGACCGCCCCCGGCCTCTATCCCGAGCACGATCTCTTCATCCAGCTAATGAAGCTGAAAAATACCCTGCGCTACTTGAAGGGCGAAGAGTTGATTACGCATTTGGGGTTGGAGTACTACGACTGAGGATTAAGAGCGGAGGGACGGGTCAAGCCTGTCCCTCCGCCGGATCGTGTCGTTGGCCAAATCTTCGGGATGCAAAGGGACCAGTTTGACGAACGGTACGCCACGTTTTGTAATGATCACGTGTTCTCGCGTTTTGCGGACGTGCTCGATCCACGCGTAGCAATGTGTCCTGAATTCGCTGGCACTGACCTTTTTCACAGTGAACCTCTAATCATCCAGCTCCCAAGCCTTCGCAAGCCATTTTCTTAATTCATCGTCAATATCCGCCTTCGACTTGACCTCGATCCTCCGCGTAATCCGATCCTTCTTCTCATACCCGCCGGTATCAATCAGCCGCTTCGGAGTTTTCATGTTCCCCAGCGCAAAGCCAAGATCGATTCGCGTATTCGTCGCCGGCTTGATCTGCGCGAACACGTGTTTGCGATAGAAGGGAACCATCGTCTTGCAAGGGCAAGCCTTCACATCCTTCCCGAGAGAAAGCCCGAGCTTCAGCAACTCTTCATACAGCGGACGCAGCCTTGCCCGCGGCCCCGAGTACTGCGCCTCCACCCATTCGGCGGCGGTTTTCAGGTAAGCCTCCGGCGAATCTTCCTCTGTGTTCTTGCCTTCAAGGCGCCCGGCGATCCAGGTGGCGGAAATCGTTCCGAACTTATGTTCTTTCTTCAGCCACTCGCGGCGTTCCGTCTCGGTTGCGGGGCCGGACTTTTCCGTAAGGGCGATCCACTCTTCCAGCGAACGCCCGGTTTTACCCGGCAACTCCTGGACCCACTTCTGAATTTGGGCAACACCCGGGTGCACGGAGTAAGGGTGAACGGAGTAGGAGAGCGCTTTCTTGGCGGAAGGCATTGCAATCTCCTTTGGATTGCGATGATACCCAATTCGCGCGTCCCTTCGCGATAGAATCTTCCGATGCCTCGCAAGAAGCACGAAGCCGGACACGACACCCGCTACATCCAACTCCAGAAGAATTACTGCTTCGCCTGCGGGACGGCGAACCCCGACGGCATGCGCCTCCGCTTCACCTACGACGAGCCGCGCGACTGCTTCGTCTGCCGCTTCCGCCTCGGCAAGCGCTACACCGGACCTCCGGCCCACTGTCACGGCGGCATCATCGCCACCATCCTCGACGAAGCCATGGGCAAGGTGAACAAGCTGCGCCACGTGGTGGCGCTGACGTCCGAGATCACCGTGAACTACCTCAAGCCCGTGCCCCTGAACCGTCCCCTCCGCGTCGAATCGCGCGAAGTCAAAGTAAAAGGCCGCAAGCACATCAACATGGCCGAGATCCTGAACGAAAAAGGAGAAGTCCTAGCCCGGAGCCAGGGCCTTTTCATCGCCATCGACCCGCACAAGATGTTTGCCAAGTTCGTCGACCGCTAGCAGACGTGGCCGGTGGAGCGACGGGCGTCCCCGCCCGTCCCCATGGCAATCGGCTAGGGTGGGGACTCTGACTTAAGATTAGACTGTTTGCTCAGGGGTACCGCGAATCGCAAACGGGCTGTAAAATTAAGATGAAGTCTAGGAAGAGAGCCACGCCATGTCGCAAAACAACGGACACACCACCAGCCTCCGCCTCAAAACCGGCCTCGCCGAAATGCTCAAGGGCGGCGTCATCATGGACGTCACCACCGCCGCCCAAGCCGAGATCGCCGAGCGCTCCGGAGCGGTAGCCGTAATGGCTCTGGAGCGAGTCCCCGCCCAAATCCGCGCCGAAGGCGGAGTAGCCCGCATGGCCTCGCCCAAAATCATCCGCGAAATTATGGCCGCCGTAGACATCCCGGTCATGGCCAAGTGCCGCATAGGCCATTTCGCCGAAGCGCAAATTCTCCAAGAACTGGGCGTAGACTATATCGACGAATCCGAAGTCCTAACTCCCGCCGACGAAGCCCACCACGTCGACAAGCACGCCTTCACCGTCCCCTTCGTCTGCGGAGCCCGCAACCTCGGCGAAGCTCTCCGCCGCATCGCCGAAGGCGCCGCCATGATCCGCACCAAAGGCGAAGCCGGCACCGGAGACGTAGTCCACGCCGTAAAACACATCCGCCAGATCGTGCAGGAGATGAAAATTCTCACGGTGCTAGGCGAAGAAGAACTCTACGCCAAAGCCAAAGAGCACGGAGCCCCCTACGAACTGGTGAGGATGGTGGCGCGTGACGGCAAACTGCCCGTCCCGAATTTCTCCGCCGGAGGCATCGCCACTCCCGCCGACGCCTCGCTGGTCATGCAACTCGGAGCCGAAGCCGTCTTCGTAGGCTCCGGCATCTTCATGAAGAACTCAACCGAATTCGCCGACCCCGCCGAAGCCGAGAAGCGCGCCAAAGCAATAGTGAAAGCCGCCACGCACTATCAGGACCCGAAGGTGTTACTCGAAGTTAGCGAGGACTTAGTCGGAGCGATGAAGGGGCTGGCTGTGTCTGGACTGGATGAATCGCAGATGCTGCAGACTAGAGGTTGGTGACGTGAGCAGCAATCGCCTAGAACTTGCGCTCGATACCCTCAAGCCGGCCCAATGGGACCGCTTCGAGAAATTCGCGTCGCAATTTCTTGTTTCCGAGCTCCCAGACCTTCGCACGACGGCTGCCCCGTCTGGAGACGGCGGACGCGATTCCGAATTATTTTCTCCGACAGGCGACGCTACACACGTTCTGCAGTACTCGGTCGCTGAGGACTGGCGGGAAAAAATAAGAAGGACCGCAAAACGCGTCCGCGAGACGATGCCGTCTGCTCAACTATTGACATATGTCACTAATCGCCCAGTCGGAGCCGATGCTGACGAACTGAAGCAAGAGCTCCGTAAGAAGTACCAGCTGCATCTCGATGTACGTGATCGCGGCTACTTCCTTGATCGGATATTCAGAGACGCGAGCACCGAAGCTTCAGCCGAGTCTCTAGCGAGGGATATTGTCGATCCATATCTCTCATCGAAGGGCGTCTTGGCCGGGCGGCCTGCGGTCTTGGAAAGCAATGAGGCGAGAGCCGCCCACGTTTACCTCTCCCTTCAACTCCGCGACGAGGCACAGGAAAAAGGGCTAACAAAGCTGTCATTTGAGGCCCTCGTTCGGTCGGTGCTAATTGGAACAAAACCAGAGAGTCGGATGTCTCGCAGCGATATACGAACTCGAATCCGACAACTCCTTCCTCATGATGTGGTCGAACAAGTGGAACAGCTAACGGACAGTGCTCTCGTCCGACTCACGAAACAGGCGATTCGGCACTATGTTAAGGAGGACGAATTCTGCCTCAGCTATGAAGAGAGCCAGCGTCTCGCCGAATACCTCGCAACCCAGGAACTTCGAGAGGCCGAACTTCACAGGGAAATTGAAGCCGTCGTCGGTAGTGTCGCGCCCCCAACTGGCAGCAAAGCGGCCGCCGACACCCCAGGGGTCGCCGTCCGCGTGCGACGCATACTCGAACACTGCCTATACGAGCGAGCGGAGGCCTTTGCGAGTGCGGTTCTCGCAGATAACGCATCGAAGCTCGCGACCGACCATATCCAATCGGTCATTGTGGATGATCTAAGGGTCAACCCTCCAAAGAAGGGTGACACGGAAGGGAATCCCCGGTGGCTGGAGGCCGTGGTACGGGAAATGTTAGCGACTCTTCGCGAGCCGATCCAGCAATATCTTCGCGACCTCGCAGACGCCTACACCCTGCTCGAGTTCCTGCGACAAACTCCGGACGTCCAGGGAGCCGTCAAAAAGATCTTTTCGCATGGCCAGATATGGCTAGATACATCGATTATTCTGCCATTGCTAGCAGAGCAACTATTGGAAGAAGGCAAGCGCCGCTTCCAACAAATGACCAGAATTGCCATTGATGCCGGGATTGAGTTTTTCATCACTGCGGGCGTTGTTGAAGAGGTAGATCGCCACATCGATTTGTCGATCCTGTGTAGTAGGCAGCTAGCGACATGGGAGGGGCCGTTGCCTTTCCTGCTCGAGGCTTTTCTCCAAACAGGACGCGCTCTTGGCGAATTTGATAGGTGGA
>Ga0302283_1002957_pt1 | contig 13379 bp, 9 predicted proteins | sample III_Fen_E1_4_FD_198770 | JGI IMG/M metagenome (GOLD analysis project Ga0302283, IMG submission 198770) | Peat permafrost microbial communities from Stordalen Mire near Abisko, Sweden - III_Fen_E1_4 | ecosystem: Environmental > Terrestrial > Soil > Wetlands > Permafrost | place: Sweden: Abisko...
GGGTGGGGTCGGTCGTCGGGCTCGGGGGCCGTTCGGGCCGGCCGTCGTAGACGTGCTTCCAGTAGAGCTGACCCGTGTCCGCGTCGATGGCGTAGAGGGTGTAGCCGCCCCCGACGATGACGAGGTTCGGACGGCTGCCGTCGCCGGGCTCGTACCAGGCGGTCGACGTCACCAGTCCCCCGTCGGAGTCAATGGTGCGGGGACTCTGGCCCGGGTACGGCGTCACCGCGGTCTGGGAGTCCAGTTGGTACGACCAGCGCAGCGCCCCGGTGGCGACATCGACGGCGTAGAACTTCGTGTCCCAGGACCCGAAGTAGGCCACGCCGCCGACGATCGTCGGGGTGGCGGTGACCGCGTCCCCGGTGGGGAAGAACCACGCCTCCCGCAGCGAGTTGACGGACGAGGGGGTGAGGGTCGTGGGCCCCGTGAAGTCGTGCTCGGGCCCGTTTCCGTAGCTCGCCCAGCTGCCGGAGGGCAGCGCACGGGCCGGAGCCGTCGTGGCGGTGGAGGCGGACAGGGTGTCGGCACCGGCCGAACAGCCCGCCGCCACCAGGACGGTCGCCAGCAGGACGCCGATGGGCGCGAGCCGCCGATGCCGGGAGGTCCCGTCGGACATGGTCATTCCCCTTCGGAGGGGCTCTCGGGGGTCGGCAACGGGGTCCGGTGGTCGGGGAAGGGACAGAGCTGTCTGGTCGGGACGCAGATGGTCACGCTCGTCGGGAAGGCGAAGTGGCCCGCGACCGTGGTCGGCGGCGCCGGCTTCCGTCCGGATCCGAACCGGATGGACATGACCCGACCTTCGTAGTTCGCGGGCCCGCAGTTGGTGAGCGGAGCCGAACAGGTGATGTGGATGTCCACGAAGTAGAGCGTCCCGTCCGGAGCGAACGCCATGCCGAACGGATTGAACCCGCTCGGGTCACTGCCGAAGTCGGCGAGCGACTCCCCGGTGACGCTCGGTCGGTCCACCGGGGTGCCGGCCGCCGTGAACCACTTGACCACGGCATCGTCCGCTCCCCCGCCGAAGATCGACGAGATCGCATAGCAGTCGCAGGTCGGGTCGTGGGCCACACCCATCGGCACCGGCAGGTTGTCGGTCGTCGCCTGGAAGAACACCGACGACCGGATGAGGGACCGCGGGTAGCGGCCGTCGGGGCACTGCGAGGCGCTGGTGGGGAACGACGCATGGTCGAACTCGAGCACGTCCCCGGGGAACCCGCCGGAGGCCGATCCGGCCTGGGGCACCAAGATGCTGCCATCCGGCAGAGCGGTCATCATGCCCGGCTGGGAGAGTCCCCCGGAGCCGTCGGTGTGGTTCGGCCCGACCCCCCCGGCGTCGGGTCCGTAGAGCACGCACGCCGAGGTGTAGGACGGCGCGAACCACTCGACCAGCCGGCCGTCGGTCGGCACGGGGAAGGAGCCCTGGGCCGTCCCGATGTCGCTGGCGAAGATGTTGTGCCGGCCGTCCACGGCGCACCCGGTATAGGTGGACTGCCCGTTGAACACCCCGGTGCTGTCCGCGGGCGCATCCTGGCCCGGCAGGCCGGGCGCCATCCGGAAGGGCCCGGGCACGTACAGCGTCTGGCCGGTGAACCCGCCGTGGACGTTGTTCACCTCCTCGCTGTCGGCCGGCTGCTTGAACGGGAGGCTCGGCGGGCCCCCGGGATTGAGCTGGCTCGGATTGGTCGGGTCCGAGCCACCGATGAACCGGCCGGAGCCGTCGTTGAGGACGCACGTCTGCCCGTTGAGGTCCCACGGGGCCATGAGCTGCCCCTGGGACCGGTCGGACGAGCTGTAGTAGTCGACCTCCTCGTCCTGGTCCCAGTAGACGAGGTAGCCCGACCGGGGAGCGGACGACGTCGCCGGCGGCGTTCCACCCGATGCCGGAGCCGCCGCCGTGCTGCAACCGGACAGGACCACGGTGGCGACGAGAAGCGCTCCCAGGACCGATCGGCGTCGGCCCTCGGGACGGTGACCACCGGGCCGGAACGGCAGGGCAGCGCTCACGACGGGCCTCCTCCGGTCGGATCCGCTAGGGCACGGACGCAGTTGTTGGCGGTGTCGGACACCAGGATCGAGCCCGCCGGTGTCACGGCGACACCGAGCGGATTCGAGAGGGCCGCCGCCCCGGCCGGCACCGGCGACCGCCGGGACGTCTCGCAGCTGGCCGTGCCCCCACCGGCGATCGTCGCCAGCTCACCGGCCACCATCGGTTGGCCGTAGAAGGTCCCGGTCGATGCGGCCACCACCGAGATGCGGTCGGCCGCCGAGTCCGCCACGATGAGGTTGCCCGCCCGGTCGACGGCGACGCCGGCCGGGGAGGAGAGCTCGGCCGCCACCGCGGGCCCACCCCCACCCGACTTCCCCTGGGTGCCGTCACCCGCGACGGTGTAGATGTCCGCGGTGGTCATGGCGGTCCCGTAGTACGACCCGGTGGAGCCGGCGACGACCCGCACCCGCTCCCCCAGGTAGTCCCCCACCACCACGTTGCCGTGGGCGTCGACGGCCACGCCGATCGGCTGGTCGATCGATGCCGAGGCGGCCGGTCCGCCGTCGCCGTCGCTGTTCGCGTCGCCCGTGCCGGCCACCGTGTAGATGTGCCCGGACACCACGCGCCTGTCGAAGGCGGTGCCGTCCACCGCGGCGATGAGCCGGACGCGGTTGCCGTAGAACTCGGTGACGTAGACGTTGCCGGCGGAGTCGAGCGCCACGCCCTCGGGGGCGTAGAGCTCGGCGTCGGTGGCGGGCCCGCCGTCGCCGCTGCTCCCGACGGCTCCGGTCCCGGCGAGGACGTACAGGTCGCCGGCGGTCATCGAGCGGCCGTAGAACTCACCGCTCGAGGCGGCCACCACCAGCACACGGTTGCCGGCGAACTCGGCGATGACCAGGTTGCCGTGGGCGTCGAACGCCACTCCCGAGGGGGCGTCGAGCTCCGCCGCCCGACCCGGGCCACCCGCGCCGGAGGCGCCGGCGGCCCCCGTGCCGGCCACGGTGGTGATGGCGCCGGCGACCAGCGACTGCCCGAAGGCGTGTCCGCTCCGCGCGGCGACGAGTCGCACCCGGTTGTTGTTCTGGTCGGCCACGGCGACGTCGCCGGTACCGTCCGCGGCCACCCCGGTGGGCAGGTTGAGGAGGGCGCCGGGCGCCGGCCTCCCGTCGCCCGAGTACCCGCCGAGACGGCCGGTGCCGGCCACCGTCCCGATCGATCCCGCGGCGATGTGGTGGCCGAACGCCGGTCCGGTGCGCGACGCGACGACCCGGACCCGATGGTTCCCGGTGTCGGCCACGACCAGATCACCGTTGCCCTCGACCACCACGGCACCCGGACGGTCGAGCGAAGCGTGCCCCGCGGGTCCGCCGTCACCGCTGAAACCGGCCGTGCCCGTGCCCGCCACCGTGGTGATGTCGCCGGACCGCACGGACCGCCCGAGGACGGACCCCGTGCTGGCGGCCACGACCCGGACACGGCTGTTCCCCGTGTCGGCGACGAACAGGTCGCCTCGTCCGTCGACGGCCACGCCGGCCGGCCGGTCGAGCTCCGACGCGGTGGCCGGGCCGCCGTCCCCGCCGTAGCCGGCACGACCCGTGCCGACGACCCGGTAGATGTCGCCGGCGGTCATGGGGACCCCGTAGAAGGTGCCGTCCGTGGCCGCCACCACCCGGATCTGGTTGTTGGCCAGGTCCGCCACGACGAGGTTGCCGTGGCTGTCGATGGCGAGTCCGTCGGGCTGGTCGAGCTCCGCCAGGACCGCCCGGCCCCCGTTGCCCGTCGACCCGGTCGTCCCGGTCCCGGCCACGGTGTAGATGTCTCCGGCGGTCATGGCGACCCCGTAGAAGGTGCCGTCCCTGGCCGCCACCACCCGGACGGCGGCATTGCCCGAGTCGCAGATCACGAGGTTGCCGGAGGCGTCCAGGGCGAGGCCGGCCGGATAGGCCAGTTCGGCCGCCGGTGCCGGCCCGCCGTCGCCGCTGTATCCCCAGGTGCCGTCGCCCGCCACGGTGGAGACGGACCCGGCGGTGACCGACTGGCCGAACCGGGTACCACTGGAGGAGGCCACCACGCGGACCCGGTTGTTCTGGTCGTCGGCCAGGTACATGTCGCCGGCACCGTCGGACACGAGTCCGTCCGGCGTGTTGCACGAGGCATCGGTGGCCGGGCCCCCGTCCCCCCCGTAGCCGGACGTGGCGATGTTGCCGGCGCACGCCACCGTGGTCTCCGCGCCGGACGGGGCGAGGGACCGGACGACCATGGTCGTCCCGTCGCCGATGTCGAGGGAGCCCGCGTCGGTGGTCCCCAGCGACACCGGGTCCTGCGCGATCGTCGCGCCCGGGCCCACCCCGGTGCCTCCGACGGCGGTCGACACGCCGGTCGCGGCGGCCGCGGCGGCCGCGGCACGGGGGGCGGCCGGGACGGAGCACACGACGATCGCCGCCGCCAGTACCACCGACCGCCGCCAGCGGTGGGACCGCCGCGGACCCACCGTTCGGACGTTCACGGGCCGGGAAGTCGCCGCGTCGAGGCGCGACCCGCCGAAGTCTCCCTCCATGCTCCCCCTTCACATCTCCGGTTCCCCACATCCGGACACTCGGCATGACGCCGATCCCGTGACCCTAATCCAGCGCGTCCCGGCGTTGCTGAGGTCATCACCGCGGTGCCGACAGGCGGGACCTCGCCGGTCGGTGGCACCATGGGGAGGTCCGTGCCGCTGACGAAAGTTGACGCTGCCCATGACCACGCCCTTCCGCGGGAAGATCGAAGTCGACATCCGGGACTCGACTCCCGACTGGACGCCCTACCTCGCGCCGAAGGCACCCGCAGGGGCGCCGAACGTCCTCATCATCGCCTGGGACGACATCGGCTATGCCACCATGGACTGCTTCGGCGGCCCCGTCGAGACGCCGAACATGGGCCGGATCGCCGCGGCCGGTGTGCGCTACGGCAACTTCCACACCACAGCCCTGTGCTCGCCCACCCGGGCGTCGCTGCTGACCGGCCGGAACGCCACGACCAACGGCATGGCGACGATCGCCGAGTTCGCCAGCGGGTTCCCCGGGATCTCCACCCGGATCCCCTTCGAATCCGGGTTCATCTCGGAGGTGCTCGGGGAGCAGGGATACAGCACCTACGCGGTGGGCAAGTGGCACCTGACCCCGGGCGAGGAGTGCAACCTGGCGGCCTACAAGGGCCGATGGCCGCTGGGGCGCGGCTTCGAGCGGTTCTACGGCTTCCTCGGCGGCGAGTCGTCGAGCTGGTATCCCGACCTCGTCCACGACAACCACCAGATCGACGCGCCGGCCACGCCCGAGGAGGGCTACCACCTGTCGAAGGACCTGGCGGACCGGGCCATCGAGTTCATCCGCGACGGCAAGGTCATCGACCCGGACAAGCCGTTCTTCATGTACCTGGCGTCCCAGGCCGCCCACGCCCCCCACCACGCCCCCGAGGAGTGGATCGAGAAGTACGAGGGCCGGTTCGACCAGGGGTACGAGGCGATCCGGGCCGAGGTGCTCGCCCGCCAGATCGCGCTCGGCCTCCTGCCCGCCGACACCCAGCTGACCCCGATCAACCCGCACGGCGAGCCGGGGCGGACCGGGCCCGACGGCCAGCCCTGGCCGGTGCTCGACACCGTCCGCCCGTGGGACTCGCTGAGCGCCGACGAGCAGCGGCTGTTCTGCCGGATGGCCGAGGTCTTCGCCGGCTACGTGTCCTACACCGACCACGAGCTCGGCCGGGTGCTCGACTACCTCGAGGAGTCGGGACAGCTCGACAACACGCTGGTCGTGGTGATCTCGGACAACGGCGCCAGTGGCGAGGGCGGGCCCGACGGTGCCTTCAACGAGTGGTTCTTCTTCAACGGCGTCCCCTCGACGTCCGCGTCCAACCTCGAGCACATCGACGAACTCGGCTCGCCGAAGTCGTACAACCACTACAACACCGGCTGGGCCTGGGCCTTCGATACCCCTTTCCCCTACTGGAAGCGGTGGGCCGGTTACGAGGGCGGGGTGGCCGACATGTGCCTGGTGTCGTGGCCGGCCCGGGTGCCGGCGTCGGGCGAGGTCCGCCAGCAGTACGTCCACGCGGTCGACGTCGTCCCGACGGTCTACGACCTCCTCGGGATCGACCCTCCCGACGTCCTGAGGGGCTACACCCAGTTCCCGATCGAGGGCGAGAGCTTCGCCGCGTCGTTGACCGATCCCACGGTGCCCGGCAAGCGGACCCAGTTCTACGCGATGTTGGGGCAGCGGTCGCTCTACCACGACGGCTGGCTCGCCTGTTCGCTGCACCCGCCCATCAGCGGCTGGGGCGGTTTCGGCAAGGACGAGTGGGAGCTCTACCACCTGGAGACCGACCGGTCGCAGTCCACGGACCTGGCCGCCTCCGAGCCCGCCCGTCTCGAGGAGCTGAAGAGCCTCTGGTTCTACTATGCCGGGATCTACAACGGCCTGCCGCTCGACGACCGGTCGGCACTGGAGCAGGTGCTGGCCGACCGTCCGCACCCCGGGCCCGACCGGACACGGTACGAGTACTACCCGGACATCGCCGACGTCCCCGAGGTCGCGGGCGTGGCGGTCAACGGCCGGTCGTTCACGATCAGCGCCGGTGTCCGGGTGGCCGACGGTGCCGAGGGCGTCGTCTACGCCCACGGTGGGGTGGCCGGTGGCCACAGCCTCTACGTCAGGGACGGACTGCTCCGGTACACCTACAACTGGCTGGGCCAGCAGCTGCAGGAGTTCGTGGCCGACCGCCCACTGACCCCCGGGGACCACGTCCTGGTCGCCGAGTTCGTGGCCGCGGGTCCCAGCGACGACCCCGCCATGCCCGGTGCCCACGGCACGATGACGCTGTACGTCGATGACACCACGGTGGCGTCCGGTGGGCTCACCACCCAACCGGGGTACTTCTGCCTGGTCGGCGACGGCATCTGCGTCGGCCGCGACAGCGCGTCACCGGTCACGCCCGACTACACGGCGCCGTTCCGGTTCACGGGGGGCGCCATCGACAAGGTGGTGGTCGACGTGTCCGGCGACCGGTACGTCGACCACGAGGCCCAGGTCCGGGGCTGGTTCGCGCTGGACTGACCCCGTGCCGGCGCCGGTGGTCCGGCGTGGCGGCCACCCACTCCGACAGGTCGCGCCGCCCGTCCCCACCGTCGCCGACGCTCCGCCGCGGTCGTGACCCGGGCGGACTAGCGTCGGCCGCGATGGCGCTGTTCCCCGATCGCTCGCTGGGCCTGGCTCCGGCCTCGGTCCGCGACTACCGCGAACTGGCCCGTCGGCGGCTCCCCCGCCAGCTGTTCGACTACATCGACGGCGGCGCCTACGAGGAGTCGACGCTGCGGGCCAACATCGACGACCTCGCCGCCATCCACCTGCGCCAGCGCGTGCTGCGGGACGTGTCCGAGCTGCAGCTGGCCACCACCGTGCTGGGCCAGCCGCTGGCCATGCCCCTGGTGCTCGGACCGGTCGGTCTGGCCGGCATGTACGCGCAGCGCGCCGAGGTGCAGGCGGCCCAGGCGGCCGAGCAGATGGGCATCGCCTTCTGTGAGTCGACCGTGTCCATCTGCAGCATCGAGGAGGTCGACCGGGCCACCTCCGCGCCGTTCTGGTTCCAGCTCTACGTCATGCGCGACCGGGACTACGCCGAGGACCTGATGTCCCGTGCGTCCGCTGTCGGCTGTCCGGTGTTGGTGCTCACTGTCGACCTCGCGGTCGTGGGTGCCCGCTACCGGGAGGTGCGCAACGGCATGGCGGCACCCCAGCGTCTGCCGGGCCGTGCCGTCCAGGCCCTCGACTTCGGCCTGCACCCGCGCTGGGCCCGTGACGTGGCCGTCCGGGGCCGGCCCCACACCTTCGGCAACCTCGAGAAGGCGGTGCCCGGGGCGACCAGCCCGGACGCGTTCAAGGAGTGGGTGGACCACCAGTTCGACCCCTCGGTCACGTGGGACGACCTCGACTGGGTGCGCCACACGTGGCCCGGGCGGCTCGTGCTCAAGGGCATCCTCGACCCGGAGGACGCGCGCCGGGCCGTGGACGCCGGCGTCGACGGCATCGTGGTCTCCAACCACGGTGGCCGCCAGCTCGACAGCACGCCGTCCACGATCGCCGCCCTGCCGGCCGTCGTCGAGGCGGTGGGCGACTCCCTCGAGGTGCTGGTCGACGGTGGCATCCGCAGCGGCCTCGACGTGGTGAAGGCCCTGGCGCTCGGGGCCCGGGCCTGCCTGCTGGGCCGGGCCTGGGCCTGGTCGGTGGCCGCCGGCGGGCGCCAGGGCGTCGTCGACGTGCTGCACACCATGCGGGGCGAGCTGAAGGTGGCCCTGTCGCTGACCGGGTCCGGCGACGTCCACGCCCTCGACCCGAGCGCCCTGCTCGACGGAACCGGCCGACCCCTGGGCGCCTGACGGTCGAGCAGGGCGGCCTGCGGTCAGGCCAACGGGGCGGGATCCGCTCCGAGGAATCCGGCGTCGCCGTAGGCGAACACCCCACCGTCGGCCGCGGCCAGCCAGTAGCCCTGTCCGTCAGGCGTGGCGGCCATGCCCACGACGGGCCGGTTGAGGTGGGGGGCACCCTCGGACCCGCGGAACTTCGCGGTTCCGTAGGAGGAGACCCCTCCGTCGGCCCGAGCTGTCCGTTCCGCCCCACCCGCCCTGGCCGCCGGTCATCGTCAGAGTCAGCGCGGTCACGTTGGCCGGGACGGTGAACGTCTGCAGGGTGTCGTCGTCGAACCCGAAGTTCTGGGTGACCGTGGGCGGCGTGCCGGCGCCGGCGTTCGTCGTCCCGACCCCGGTGACGATGGGTGCGACGATGCTCGTGGCGAGGGCGACGGCAGCGACGGCGGACGCCGTGACCATCCGACGGAGGCGACCCGGGACCCACCCGGTCCTGGGGGCCAAACCGTGATGGCTCGACGTGAGTCTCCGACCCTCTGATGTCATCTGATGGCAGACCATGAAGGGTTGACTCGGCAATCACGGGTCGCACCTTGGGTGGGCGCTGGGCCACGAACGGGTCCGGCGCCTCCTGGATCCCCGGCCCGGACACCTTTTCCACAGGTGGAAACGGTGTCCGTTGCTCTCGGGGACCCCGTAGTGGGGTTCGGGGGCGAACTCGCTCCGGATCCCGCGGATCAGCCCGGCCTCGCCCCCGACCCCGCGGCGAGGGGGGCGACCGGCCGGAGCACCTGCTCGAGCTTGTCGAGGAACGGGGTCGACCACAGCACCCCGTAGGCGGGATCGGCGAAGTAGCGCTCGTTCCACACCACGACCACCGACCGGGACGACTCGATTTCCTGGGCCACGGTCAACGGGACCTGCCGCACGCCACCGTCATGGATCCAGACCAGGTCGCTGAAGAACGGGGCCAGCTCGGGCACCAACGATTCTGCGAACGAGTCCCCGATGAGCAGCGTGCGGCCGGGCGCGAGCGGTGCGGCCGAACTCGTGGCCGTCGTCTCGGACGACTGCACGCCGACCACGGGCGGGGGTCTCGTCGTCACCACGACGCCGGTGCGCTGGATCGAGGCGTCGAGTCCCTTGTCCGGGGTCGGCGTGCCCAGGAGCGTGGTGAGGTCGCCGACATAGGTCCCGATCCACTCGTGCTCGTGGACGTCCGTCACCAGTCCCGGCGCCAGCTTGGCCACCAGGGCCTGGGTGACCGCCGCCGCCGCCACGCCGTTCCAGTGGGTGTCCTTGCGCTGGTAGTAGTCCCGGTGCTCGACCTTCTGGTGCTGCTCGATGAGGGCCAGCGAGTCGACGTATCCGGTCAGGCCCGCCCCGGCCAGCAGCTGGTAGGTCTGCCGCTTGGCCTGGGTGTCGCACGCCTCGTCGGGCCACGGATCGGGGAGATGGTCCGGCTCCGCGGTCGACTTGTCCGGGGCGAGGGTCAGGACCAGCTTCCGACCGGTCGCCGCCAGGATCGACTGCAACCGCTGCAGGCCCTGGATGACCTCGGTCGGCGGTGTCACCGGATAGCACTCCTTGTAGAACTCCCCCATGAGGTAGAGCCAGCCGTCCTGACCGACCAGCACGGTGCTGGAACCCTCGACGACCGGCTCCGGCGGGGCCGGTGGCAGGTCGACGAACTCCTTCTGGCGCTTCGAGGTCGCGGCGCGGGCCGGGGCCTCGCCGAGCGAGGACGTCGCCGAGGCCCCCGACGCGGTCTGGCCGGCGGATCCGGCCCCCACCGACGCGGCCACTCCGGACGACGCGCCGCTGGGTGGCGCCTCCCCGAACACGGAGTTGCTGAACCGGGCCCGCCAGCCGACGGCGTCCTGCCGGCCGGGCATGGCGTCCGTGAACCACTGGTCGAACTCGTCGAGCACCACCCAGGAGGCCGTGGGCGAGGGGAAGGCGGCGAGCGGGTGGTTCTCGAACGGTCGCGCCCGGGCGCCGCCGAGATACATCACCGTGGGGAGCAGGAAGAACAGGGCCGCCAACACACGGAAGACCGGGGCCGCCCGGCGCCCCTCCCCCCTCGGGTGCGCCCGTGCCCGCGACGGACCGTCGGGCCGTCCGTTCGTCGCCCCGACCATCCGTTCATCCGAGTGTGTCGACATAGTGATCAGAACTGGTAGTAGAGGAAGGGGCTGAACGTGCCGGCGGCCACCAAGATCGCACAGACCGGTGCGGCCACGAGCACGTACCCGAGCCGCAGCGCCCCGATCCGCGGGCCGGTCCCATGGTCCATGATCCGACCGAGTGAGAAGCGCCGCGGCAGCAGCAGCACCGTCAGGGCCAGCGCCAGGGTCACCGCCCGCTCGTGGGTCAGGACGGACGCCATGCGGGCATCGATCCCGAAGCCGCTCGGGAGCACCAGGGCCCGGTAGATCCGGCCGGCCTGCGACAGGTCGGGCGACCGGAAGAGGACCCAGCCGACCATGACGAGCAGGAACGTGCGGGCCCGCATGAACACCACCGACCAGCCACCGGGATGGAACCCCTCGGCCTCGATGTCGACCTCACGGAGCCTCGGGTTCCGACGTTCCCAGATGAGCAGCCCGCCGTGGTAGAGGCCCCAGAGCAGGAAGGTCCAGGCCGCGCCGTGCCAGAGGCCCGTCAGCACGAACACGATGATCAGGTTGCGGTACGTCTGGGCTGCCGATCCGCGATTGCCACCCAGGGGGATGTACACGTAGTCGCGGAACCACCTCGACAACGACATGTGCCACCGACGCCAGAAATCGGTGATCGAATGCGCCGAGTACGGCCGGGCGAAGTTCTCCGGGAACCGGAACCCGAACATCCTGGCCAGACCGATCGCCATGTCGGTGTACCCGGAGAAGTCGAAGTAGATCTGCACGCTGAACGCCAGCACCCCGATCCAGGCCGAGACGGTGGTGAGGCCACCCGACGTCTGCGAGAACAGCGCATCGGCCAACGGGCCGACCGAGTCGGCCACGACGACCTTCTTCGAGAGTCCCAGGATGAAGCGCGGGAACCCGGCGGCCACGTCGGCCGCCCGGTGGGTGCGCACCTCGGTGAGCTGGTCGGCGATCTCGTGGTACCGGACGATCGGGCCGGCGATGAGCTGGGGGAACATGGCGATGTAGGTCACGAAGGTGAGCGGGTGCCGCAAGGCGGGAGAACGCTCGCGCCAGACGTCGATCACGTAGCTGAGGAGGTGGAAGGTGAAGAAGGAGATGCCGATCGGCAGCGCCACGTCGATCACCGACACACCGTGTCCACCGAAGAGCTGGGCGAGCGTCCGGGCCTGTCGGGTGAAGAATCCGGCGTACTTCCAGTAGCCGAGCACCCCGACGTCGGCGACGACCACGGCGGCCAGGTACGCGTTCCTGCGGAACTCCGACTCCGCCTGCTCGATGGCGATACCCGCCGCGTAGTTGACCCCGATGCACCCCAGGAGGAGGAACACGGCGGCATGGGCACCGTAGGCGTAGAAGGCCAGGCTGGAGACGGCCAGTACGGCGTTCCGGTGGTGCGCCGGGATGATGAGGTAGGCCGCCAGTACGACCGGCATGAATCCCCACAGGAAGATGGGGCTAGCGAAGGACACGGGCGCTCCGGCGCATCATCGTCACAGCCTGCTGACCCTCCGCCATGGTGTCGGGACCCTCGTCGGCCACGGGAGGGGCCGCACGGGGTGAACGTAGTGGACCCTGCCGGGGCGTGTCACCGGACGGTGTCGGCGCGGCCGGTGCGTGTCGGTACCTCCCGACCCGGAGGGCGGGCCGGCCGGCTGACGGCCGGCTCAGCCGAGGGACATCCCGACGATCGGCTGGTTGAGGTGGATGTTGCCGGTCGAGCCCTGGAACGTGGCACCGGGCCCGAAGGCGAACACCCCGCCGTCCGACGCCACCAGGTAGTAGCCGTGACCCGTCGGCGCGGCGGCCACCCCGACGACCGGTTGGTTGAGGTGCACGCCGCCGAGTGAGCCGAGGAAGGGAGCGTTGAAGCTGAACACGCCGCCATCGCTGGCGATCAGCCAGTAGCCGCCCGTCACCGGATCCACGGCGATCCCGACGATCGGCTTGTCCGTAGGCGAAGACACCGCCATCGGAGGCCACCAGGTAGTACCCGCCCCCCGTCGGTGCCGCCGCGATCGCCACGATCGGCGCGTTGAGCGGGATGTTTCCGGCGGACCCGAAGAACGGGGCGTTCGACCCGAAGTTGAAGACCCCACCGTCCGACGAGGCGAGCCAGCAGCCGTTGCCCCCTGGTGCGGGCGCGACACCGACCACCGGCTTGTGCGGCGTGACGCTCAGACCGGCACAGTCGGCGGCATGGGGCCCGAACCCGTACACCGCGCCGTTCGCGTCGGCGAGGTCGTAGCTACCTCCGCCGGGCACGGCGGCCATGCCGGCGATCGGCTGGCTCAGGGCCAGGCCGGACCCGGAGCCGAGGAAGGGGACGCCGAAGGCGAAGATGCCACCGTCGCGCGCCACCAGCCAGTAGCCCGACGGTGAGGCGCTCGGGACGGCGACGGCCTGGAGCGGGCCGGACGGGGCCGGATTGGGCTGGAGCACACCGAACGCGCACTGCCCGGTCGCGAAGCCCCCGACGACGTTGGCCGTTCCGCCCGAGTCGCCGAAGTGGACGGCGGGTGAGTTCCCCGAACACAGCAGGTTTCCGGCGATCTGGTTGGTGAGGGTCTCCATGGCGTCCGGGTCGGTCAATGAGTTACCGGAGAAGGTGACGCTACCGGCCACGTGGTCGCGCAGGGCGCCGAACCAGCACGAGCCGAGGCCGGTGACCCGCAGGTTCCCGCCGATGGTGCTGTCCTCGTAGTCGCTGTACACGGGGGATTCCAGTGTCGAGAAGATCCCCGTGGTCGGCGTGGCACACGTCTTGCCCCCGCCACCGCCCGACTGGGTGGCATCTCCACCGATGGACGAGTCGTGGATGATCACGCCCAGGGGGTCGGTGGAG
>Ga0302283_1002986_pt1 | contig 13306 bp, 12 predicted proteins | sample III_Fen_E1_4_FD_198770 | JGI IMG/M metagenome (GOLD analysis project Ga0302283, IMG submission 198770) | Peat permafrost microbial communities from Stordalen Mire near Abisko, Sweden - III_Fen_E1_4 | ecosystem: Environmental > Terrestrial > Soil > Wetlands > Permafrost | place: Sweden: Abisko...
CAAGAAGCGGCGCGACTCGAATTCCGCGATAGCAATCCACTTTTCGGGTGGGAGTTCCGACGTGGTCGGCATCGGGGACTGCGTGATGTGCTGGGTTCTGCATGCTGCGATCCCAAAAGCGAGAAAGATGATTCGCAGACGCATCATGGCCCACCTGGATTGTTGCCTCCCCAAGTGATCGGGAACGACCAACTCGAACATATGCAGTCTTGAAAAGTGTGGTTCTGTCGATCGCATATCTGCTCAGCGTCTCCTGGCTGAATGCCCTGTTCGACGTAGTTGGTAATGCATAAGCCTTGGGCGCTCCAAGCGAGCGCGCTACAGTAATTTGATCGCTGCGGTGTTGGGTTGCACTGCTGCTGTGGCGGCGGCGGTGGTGAACACCCTCCTGGCAAAAAGGCACAGGGCGCAACAGAACAGAAAAGGGACGGCCCGAACGCTGAAAAGTTCAATGCGCCGTTGTCGCCCGACGCGGGATCTTGACCCTCCGGGTCGGATCTGTTGATCGCGTCATCTCCTGCATAGACGTATAAGTTGACCTGCTTTCCCCAAAATCCGATTGGGTCCTGCTGTATCCACCTGCCAGTATGCCCATCGTAGTCCCTGGCCCCGAATCGGACGAGACCCGTATCGTAGTCGAAGATGCCACCCGCAAACCCAAAGGGCTGGAAAAGCGCGCATGTCTTCGCCAGCGCGCATTCCTGATCGCCTACGACGGTCGCGTTGCCGAACTCGTCGTAGTCGATCCGCTGAGCGACGGCGCCCGTCGCCGTATTGACCACGAGCCGGACGCTCCCGAGCTGGTCGGAGACGAACCTGTACGTGCTTCCCCCCCGGACCACGTAGTCCGGCACATCCTGCCGCGTCCCATAGACGAACACGGAGACGACGTTGCCCGACCCATCCAGCTCGGCGACCGGATGCAACGCCCCTTGATATAGGAAGCCCTGCGTGTACGCGCCGGTCTTCTTCTGCACCCGCCGGTTTAGCCCGTCGACCTCGTAGCTCACCGTCGTCGTGGGCGTCGTGACGGTGCGCAGGTTGCCGAGCAGGTCGTAGTCGTACGCCCACCCGCCGCTCTTGCCCTGGAGCGACCCGTTGTTCGAGTAGTTGTAGCTGGTCCCCGCGTAGGACGTGAGCCGGTCCTGCGCGTCGTACGCGCCCACGGTCACCCCGTTCAGCGCGACCCGGTTGCCGTCCGCGTCGTAGCCGTACGTGGCCGTGGCCGTCGCGTCGACCGTCGCGGTCTCAAGCTCGCCCTTGGCAGTGTACGTGTACGTGTTGACGTGCGCGGCAACGCCCGAGCCCCCTTCGGTCTTCGTCAAGACGCGCTCGTCGAGGTCCCGCGTGTACGTCACGGAGTACAGCGTAGCGCCGCCGTACTGCACCGTGTAGCTCGTCGGTTGGCCGGCGGAGTCGTAGGTCCACGCATCGGTCACTCCGCCCACGGTCGTGCCCGCCAGGAGCCCGTTCATCTGGCCGCCTGGGTCCCGCTGAGCGGAGAGCGCTCCCTCGCTCTTGAGCAGACCGCCCGTCGTAGCCGTAGGTCACGGGTGAGGTGCCCATGACGGTACGCGTGGACAAGCGGAAGTAATTGTCGAACGTCTGCGCGACGCTCCCCGAGACGGGTCCGGTCCAGGTCTCCGAGACTCGGAGCGACCCATCGTACCCGTACGTCACGACCTCTCCGTCCGCCGTCTGTACCGTGGCGAGGCGATCGGCGGCGTCGTAGCCGTAGGTCGTGCTGTACGGACCGAAGGTGACGGTCGAGAGCCGCCCTGCGGAGTCGTACGTGCGGGTGATTGTCCCGTCAGGATCGACCATCGAGAGCAACTGCCGGTCCGCGTTGTACGCGTAGGTCGTGTTCCCCGAAAAGCCGAGGTTCGGCGGAAGATAGTCGTGGAGCAGGTCGATGGGGGTGTAGTCGAAACCGTGGGCGGCGCCCGCGGGCGGCGTGAGCTTCGCCAGGTTGCCGTCGAGATCGTAGGAAGACGCGATGGTGCTCGTGCCATCCTGGAGCACGGTGCTCGTGATACGGCCCACAGGATCGCGCTGGCTGTAAGTCACGGTCTTGCCGAGCGGGTCGGTGATGCTCTTCACGAAGCCGGTATCGGGCGTGTAGTAGCCGTACGAGGTCGTGCGGGCGCCTTGCGTGATCGCGGAAAGTCGCCCTCCCTGCGTATCGTCGTACGCCATGGCCACCGGGTCGAGACCCGGCACCGCAATCTGGACGGAGCGGTCCTTCGAATCGAGCGTGGTGGTCACGGTGCGAGGCATCCCGGTCGACGAGATGACGGGGCCCGTAACCACGCGCTGGTTCGTGCTCGAGGTGAAGGCCGTCGTAAAAGTGCTCACGCCGTTCACTGTCACGTTGTCGGTCTGCGTCGCGAGGGCCTGCGGGTTGCTACCTTGGACGGTCGCTACGCGGGTGCTCGCCACGGAGTAGGTCAGGCCGGACGGGGTCGTCACCGTCTCGCTCGCCACGTACGGCGCCATCATCCCGAACCTCGGGTCTGCTGCCTTCTGGAGTGTTGTCACCGTTCCGTTCGCGGCGGTGATCGCTTCCGAGCCGTCCAGGTTCCGCTGCCACGTCGACATCGCGCCACTCGGCGAGACGAATGTGCGGTAGTCGGCGTTCGTCGAGAGGGTCTCGTTTCTGTAGGAGGTGGTGCGCCCTTCGCCGCTCGTAAACGTGGAGTCCCAGCCGTCACTCACGACCGTCCGCGTGAGGGATTCCGACGCACCCGCCGGATCGGTATCCCTCAGCAGGTATCCCTCGGGCGAGAAGGCGAACTTGTGGACGAAGCCCTGGGTGCCGAACCCGTTGGGCGGTTGGAACGTGGCCAGGAGCCCGTTCTCGGCGCTCGCGCCCGTAACGTACGAGAGCGTGAAGTTCTCCTGGTTCGGGTCGGTCACGCTCGCGAGGTAGCCGCTGCTGTCGAGGGCGAGCGTCGTCTTCTGCCCGTGCGGGGCTGTGATCACCACATGCGAAGGTTGCGAGCGATCGATGGCGGTGACGTTTCCGTTCACGTCGGTCACAGACGAAAGCAGTCCGTTGGGGTCGTACCCGAATGTCAGCATGGTCGCTCGCCCCAGCCCGTCCACTGTGGTCAGGTGGCGGCCGTTGACGTCGAAATTGTAGAACTCGCTCCCGTCCTTGCTCGCGAAGTAGCCGGGGTAGGTGTTGCCGATGAGGCGCACCCGGTAGCTGGCCATGTCGGCGACGAGGAGGTTGCCCTCGGCATCGACGGAGAGGCCGCGCGGGCTGAAGAACTGCGCGTTCAGGGGCGCTCCTTGATCTCCATCAAAGCCGGCGGCGCCCACGATGCCCGCGAGCTGGTGGGCAATGCCGAGTGGGTCGATGCTCCAGACGGTCTCCGAGAGGTCGTCTGTCACGAAGACTGTCCCATCGGGCGAGACGGTGACTGTCTTCGGCGAGCTGAGCGCAAGGCACTGCGTTTGCGAAGCCGTGCACGCTGCGGGCAGCCCATCTCCTGCGACGGCCCCGGGCGGGACCGCCATCGAGCCCGCGAAGATATGCACAAGGCCATCGGGCGTCATACGCCGCACGACCGCGTTCGCCGTATCGGTCACGTAGAGGCTTCCGTCCGGTCCCACGGCGACGTCGGAGGGAGTGTTGAACTGCGCTTGAAGCCCCGCCACGTTGTCGATGGCTGGCCCGTTCATCCCCGGCGTGCCGGCGATCGTCTGCAAGATGCCGTCGGTCCGAATGCGGCGGATGACCTGGTTGCCCGTGTCGGCGATGTACACCGTGCCGTCGGGCCCCACAGCCAAACCTTGGGCCGCGTTGAACCGGACCGACGGGTCGATCGCGGGGATCCCGTCTCCCACGTACCCGGGCGTCGTGGCCGCGGGGCCACCTGCCAGCGTTGTGACCGTGTGATCTACGTCCGTCCCAATGCGCCGCACACCCGCGGCGTCGCCGAGGGTCCCTTGAAGGACGTACACGCTGCCGTCGGGACCTACAGCGAGCGCGGCCGGTTGCAACCCCGCTTGCGTTGCCGGTCCGTCCGCGAAGGAGCCGTTGGTCGGCCCGCCTGCGAAGAGCGTGAGGGTCCCGGTGCGATCGACTCTCCGGACTTCAAGGAGACTCGTCACGTAGTAGCTACCGTCAGACGCCCACGCCACGTCAGCGCCCGCTGGCCACCCGAGCGCCACCTGCGTCGCGGGGCTCCCGTCCCCGGTGTGACCGTCCCCGTTGACGCCCGTGCCGGCCACCGTGCTTATCGCCGGCTTGAACGCGTATCGCCGCCCGTCACCGCCGTAGAACGTGTTCGATTCCACGTCGAAGACGTGGTTGGCGCTGAGGCTCCAGCCCCCGAAGCCCTGCGCCTTTGCGTCGATATGGCCCACGTACGATCGCGAGACGTTCCAGACCGTAATCTGGTTGAGCGCCCTGTTTACGGTGACATCGGAGCCCGGGTACGAGCTGCCGAAGGCGTTCGCGATGGAGCTGAGCTGGGGCCGCTCTCGTAGACGCCACCATAGACGTACCCGACCTGGATGGTTGCGGGGACTGGTCCCGTGGTCCTGTTCCCGTGCACGTCCAGGCCGTTCCATGTGATCGACACCGACTGGTTCGGCGGAGTGGCGGCAGGCTCGGTGAGGTTCCACTGGTTGCCGGCGATCGTGACGTTGACGACGATGCTCTGGAGGATTGTCGGCGGGGGAACCGCCGCGCCCGTGATGGGAATGCTGAGAACGACCTCACGCCCGGCTTGCCGCTCGCTCTGGTAGCGAAGGACCCAGGGCGTGCCCACGACGGGGATCTCCTCCGCGAGAATCTGGCTCTGGCACTCGATGATGGACCCGGACTGCTCGCAGGGGTCCTCCGCCGGATCGCCGTCCTGCGGAGGGTCGCCGCCGGGCGGCGTCGCGCCCTCGGGCAAGTCGTAGGGCCAGTTGCAATCCCACGTGGTGAAGTGCGGGAGCTGAACCCGCCAGAGCGACTTGTTCGCCGCGCCGGGGTAGAGAGCCGTGCCGAGCTGCGTCTGCTCGTCCGTGGTGATGCCCAACGCGGTGAGCTTGCTTCCAGTATCGGCGACCCCGTCGCTGTCGACGTCCAACTGCGCGATGCCACCCGTCGTGCTTAGGATCGTGACGAGCCGCCCGTTCGTCCCTCCGGCCACCCACGCGCCGAGCGTCGGGTCGTAGTAGCCGGAGGGAATTGCCACGGGCGTGCCGGTCGTCGCGGTGCCTTTGAAGCCGAGAAAGTCATCGACGTAGAAGGAGACCGGCTGGTTGAAATGAACGGTCTGGCCGTTGGCCTCGTCGAGCGTGAGCGCGACCGCGTACGTGTAGGCGCTGTTGGCGGGTAGGTCCGCGGGCATCGCGATCCTGCCGTTGGCCCCGACCGTCAGTTCGGTGGCGCGGAGGTGAACCGTGCCCACGTTGAGAGCTGGCTGGTCGGTCGTGGTGCCGGGTGGGATGTAGATGGCTGCCTGACGCGTGCCATCGGGATCCTGCGTCAGGGACATGCTGCCGCTAGGAACGGGGCTGCCCTTCGCAACCTGCGCCGTCATCGCGCCAAAAGACACTGCGGTCGGGACGTCCAGCGCCGTCAGAGCGATATCGCCGAGAACCGTGTAGTCGTGCCAGGCCGTCTGGGCCTGCCGCTGGACCGGAAGGTACCCGCCCATGGTGAGCTGCACGGTGCTCAGGCCACCTGCGTTTACCGCGACCTCGAACCACCCGTCCTGGCCCGTGGCGACCTGTCCGAACTCGGGGTGATTGAGGACGGTGACCGCTACGCCGGGGACGGCCGTGCCGGTGGACCGGCCGATGACGTGGCCGCGGATGTACCCGACGAGGGCGGGATCCGTCGTGCCTGGAATGGTGCCATCGGGAACCCCGGCGTCTGGAGCCTGCCCGTCGGGTTGGCCGGCTTCAGGTCCACCGGCTTCGGGCGGTGACGAGTCAGGCGGGCCGGCTTCAGGCGTCGACGCGTCTTCCTTGCTGGAGCTAGCGTGGTCGCCGCCGCACCCGCTTGCGAGTAGGACGGCGGCTACGAGAAGGCATGGCCATGCGGCGTGGGCCATCGGCTTCATCGTTGCTCCGTGAGCGCAATGCCTACGCGCTACCTCCACATCGACGCTGGGCGAACCGGTGTTGCTAGAAATCAGCGTGATGGGGCTGTTCGATCCGTAGCTCGGATCGCGCCACACGGCGCGCATTTCAAGCCCGCGGCCATTGATGACCGTTTTGCGGTCACTTGTGGCCATCGTTTGGCCGGCTCGAGTACGCGGCAGGTCGCACCCGCTCTCGAAGCCAGGGATACAATCGGAGCCGTGCGCGAACGACCGTACCGGCTGCCAGCCGCTGCTCCGCCGGAACATTACCTGGTCGCCTGGGCGAACTTGCGCAAGCGCCGCTTCGTCCGCGGAGCCTGCGTCCGAGTATTCCTCGGAGCAGTCGTCGTCGCCGTGATCAAAATGCCTCCGTCCGGAGTGGTTCCGCTTGGCCAAAGGCTCGGGACGAACCCTCCTGATGGAGTCGGTCGGGGCCTCTGGCAGAGCCCTCCATGGTGCGCTATGTCCCGGGGCCTCGGAGGGTGGGGCGCATGAGGCTTCGGGTCGTTGGCGGTTTGGTTCTTGTCGGTATCGCTGGGCTAGTGCTCAGCGCGCCCGGTTGCTCGACTGCGTCGTCGGGGGTTCAAGGCGCGGACCCGACCCAGCTCTGTGCAGCGCTCTGCAACCGCACACAGGTCTGCGACAACACGATCAACGTGCAGACGTGCGAAAGCGGATGCTTCAACGACAACGCCGCTTTCGTTCCGAAGCTCCGCGACGACGTCGTGGGAGGCATCGAGAGCTGCTTTGCGTCACAGGACTGCGCCACCGTTCTCGCGGGCAGCGCGATCACCTCGTGCGTAGCTCAGGCAGCTGCCGCGATTGCTCCTGACTCCGTGGCCACCATGTTCTGTAGCGATGAGGCGAGCGCCGAGACAGCGTGCGGAGAACCGTCAGATGTCGCGGCCTGCCTGAACGCAGCAAAGATATTCAGTGACCCGACGCTCACCACCGCCGACGGGTGTTCGACACAGGCCTGCCCGCAGATCGCTAGCTGCATTGCCGTTAGCCTTGCCGAAAGCTCTCCGGGCGGCTCGGGTTCCGGGAGCGGTTCTGGTTCAGGTTCGGGGTCCCCCGGGAACGCCTGCTACACGCTTATTCCCGCCTCCGCCGGACCGGACGAGTGCTCGTTCATAACCACTCCGTACGGCGGAACATGCGCCGCCGGAGAAACTACCGGGCACTGCTCCGCAGCCAACCTCGTCGGGTGCTGCGCCATAACGTATACGGGGAGCGGGAGTGGTAGCGGAAGTGGACAGGTAGAGGATGTCACCGGCAAATGCGCCTATAGCGCTGCCCAGGCGGCGTCTCTCATGAGCGCTTGCACGGGAGCTTGGGTGACCACTCCGCCCTGAGTGCTCCCGGAGGCGCCGCGTGAGAGGGTCCGGCCCGATAACGGCGAAGACCAGGGCGCGGCCTTTGTTCTTCTTCGCCGCCACGTGTGCGTCCGTTACCAGCACGCCTCCAGTCGATCTCCCATCTCTTTGCTCACCGTCGCGGGTGGGTAAGGCCGAGCCCGGGGCCGACGGCGCGACGTGCGGTGCTCCGCGTCGAGGACCGCGGCCATTGCAGCGCTCGGCGCGCGGCGGTAGACGCTGCGCATGCGGAAGCTCCTGAAGCGCTTGCTCACCGTGGGAGCCATCCCGTCGTCGATCCTTCTGGCTTCGTGCGGTGGCCGCGTCGCCGACGATGCGGGCGCGAGCCTCACGCAGACCGGCGCGGACCCTCGCGACAGCGCCAACGGAGACGCGGCGAGCGGCGGAGTCCACGGTAGCCCGGAGTCCGTCTGCGACCTTCCAGCGGACTGCGGGACAACAGGCACGGTCGCGGGCTGCGCGGCGAACGAGTGCCCGGGCAACGCGGCGTGCACGCTCGCCTATCCGAGAGGGACCTCTAGCGGGGGGAGGGTCGCATGTGGAGTGCAGTCCTGCGTGGCGACCTGCTCGTCGAACTCAGACTGCCCGAGCAGCGAGGAGTGCGTGAGCCCGCGGTCGGCGCCCTGGAACACCTTCATCGAGGTTCTCGACGATGACCAGGAGGAGCGTATGTGTCTCCCAATCGCGTGCGGGGGCCCCTGACCGCAGGCCGTTGAGTCCGCCGCCAAGCGCGTGACGTGGCTGCTCTACATCGGGCGCAAGAAGCGCGTGCAGGCGCGGCTGTCCTGTGCGCCTCCGGACACCGCTCGACCGGCACCCCGCCCCTATCTCACCTCGGCCAACAGTGCGTCCGCCAAGGCGCTCGCGATCCGCTCCTTCGCTTCATCGTCGAACACGGGCGGTGGCAGCTTCTTCGCGACGACGACGATACCTACGATGCCGACCTGCTCCACGTTGGCGCTGCGGCGGGTCGCCCTTCGGGTCTGGACAACAAATTCGCCCGGCTGAACTTGGAACGCCCAGCTACTCGGCAGGGGTCCGCCGTTCGCTCCGAACACGGCTTGGACTCGGACGTCCCCGGGCGAGAGCTTTGCGTACGAGAGCAGCTCTCGAAGCGCGTCAGCGTGCTCGGGCACCCGAACCACACGGACGACTTTTGGGCGGCCATCGGTCGCGTCATGCCAGACTACGAGGAGCGGAAAGCTCGGCTTCGAAGGCTAGGCGCTCAATTGGACTGGTAGCCTCATCGTGCTGCGCGGCGCGCTGGTCACGCGCGCGATGCTGCTCTGCGTCCACCCGGCCGGAGCGATGCGAATGACGACCGCATCGGCGCCAGGGCATCCGGAGCGGCGGCCCTCTAGGTAAACAGTCCCGGCGCGAACGCACCTTCGCTATTGTCGCCCAGACGAATGCCGAGGCGCTCAACCCCCGCGTACCCACCCACGAACCTGAGTGGCGGAAGTTTTCGGCTTCCCGGAGGTCTCGAAGTGACGTGTGTGAGGAGTCCGGGGGCGGAGGTCGTCGATGCCGCTGACCGCGACTGGATTCCGGCGCGCCGACCTACCGACGTCGATTGGAGCTGGCGCGAAATGGCCGCCGAATCGCGCGACATGCTTGGGGTTCTTCGGGTAGCAGACCGGGTCCCCGTCGCGCTGTTCTGTTCCACCGCCCCGCGGCTCTTGAAGCTGGCAGGCGGCCCCGCGTACCGCCTCGACTTCCTCGAGGTTGGGCCGCCGTTCCGTGGAGGTGAGGTGGGTGTCTTTTCGCTCGCGGCCGCGGCCAGTAGAGCCCTAGAGTGCGGCGCGCGAAAGCTTGTGCTCGCTTCGGTGGTCGAGGCGCGCAAGCTCTACGACAGAACCGGCGGAAAACAGCGGCTCGCTGAAGGATGGAGGGTGCCGCGAGGCCTGCTACCTTACGAATTTCTAGAGGAAGACCTACACTTACTCGAGGAGGCGTTCCATGAGCGACGGCAAGACTAAGAAGGGCGGACGCTTCGAAGCGCTGGTTGCCGCCGTGGAGTCGGACGGCCCCCTTGATGTAACCGTGCTGGCGTCCGCGGTGCCGCGGCCAGCCGTCTCCGCTCGGGCTACCCGCGCCGCTCAACACCTGGTGGGTGCTGTCGCAAGCGAGGGAGGCCGCGTTGGCCGCATCGCCGCCTTGCTTGACGACCTCCGCGCGGCCGACGAAGGCACCGGGGCGTCGAAGCGACGCCATGCCTCCTAAGGGCACACCCCGAGTCACTGAGAAGCCAGCGGCGAGCAGCGTTACTAGCGCGGCCGGGAAGGCCATCGATGACCTTCATCTGTCGCCACCCGTGGCGTCGGCTCTGAAGGACATCCAAGCCGAGATCTCCGACGCATACCGGGATCGCTTCATCGAGATGATGGACGTTCTTCGGCAGCAGACGTCCACCCTGGCGCGCATCCAAGAGACACTTCACATTCTCGTCCAAGCCGTCCACCCCAAGCTTGCTGGAACCGTTCCGGCCGCAGTGCGGGTCGCACGTGACGGCGAGGATCCCGACCTTGCGTCGACCGTCATGGTGGCTGACCCGATTGGTGCGGGCTACACGCTGTCCCAGGTCGATCTGGCAACGGCGCTTGGACTACCGAACGCTTCCGACGTGTCGGTGCTCGTGCGCGCGTTCAAGTTGGACGAGGACGGCGAGTGCGCGGTCGTGGTTCGCCGGGGAGCCCGCAACAAGATCGTCAATTATCATCCGCGGGCGATTGAAACGTTGCGAGAATGGATCACGAGTCCGCCGGAAGGCCTCGCCCTCGCGCCCGACCAGCAAGGCGCAGTGAAGCGTATTCGGAAGAAGATGGCGCCGACCGCGAAGGCGTAGCTTGCAGCCGTCGCGAATGACGTCAGTCGTCCGACGGCGGGTAATTCGTGGTCGCGACCGCCCCTCCTCCCGAGACCACCGCCGTGAAGTGCAAGACGGTGGGTGGGACGAGGAACGTGTACGAGGCGGACCCGCCGTCCGTGGTCAAGATGGGCGAGCCTGGGCCGGCGATCGCGACGCTCCCTCCCGCCTGAATGGCCGTGATGGCAAAGGTCAAGGGGAGACCGACGATCGACGCGTCTCCGACCTGGGCAGTGCCGGTCAGCGTGCAGGGGAGGGACGATTCGCCGACTCCGGCATCCGGCGGGATACCGAGGGACGCGTCCAGGGTGACCACCGGCCCCACCACCAGCCCCGCATCACCGCTCGGTAGCGTGAAGACCGTTCCGCCACCGGTAATGATCGCGGTGAGAGGAGTCCCGTAGGGGACGATGACGGTCGACATGGCCACGCCGTTCGTGTCCGTAGCAACGGTGGCGGGTGAAAAGGTGGCCCCCGTGGTGGAAGCGAACGAAATGCTAAGCCCTTCTACCGCCGGTCCGGTCCCGGCATCCTCGTGGACCTTGGCCTTGATTTTGATCGTGTATGCCTGCCCGCTGGCCACGTAGACGGGCGGCTGCACGGGTCCGAACGAATCGAGCGTCAGGTCCACCACGGGAGCGGAGACTCCAGCGCCCGCGTCTGCAACCGGGAAGGTGATCACGTTCCCGCCGCCCGACACGACCGCCTCGATCTGGGTCCCGTATGGAACGAGAACGACGGAAGTCGCGTTGCCGCTCGGGTCCGTAGTTACGCTTGCGGGCGAGAACGCGACGCCCGTGGTCGTTGTCGCGAACGCGAGCGGGACGCCCGCAACGCCGCCGCTCCCCATCGTTCGATCCGCCGGCGTCGCCTGGACGGTGAGGCCGTAGACCTGCCCGCCGGCGATCGCGGTGTTCGTCGCGAGAAGACCGGACGTCGTCGCGAGCGTGAGCGGCGGAGCGCTCTGCGGCAGCTGCTTGATGACGCCACCGCCGGAGACGACGGCCTGGATCTGCGCGCCGTACGGAATGACGACGTACGAGCGGGCCAAACCCGTGTCGTCCGTCATCACCATAGCCGGTGAGAAGGCGATGCCGGTCGTGGTCGTGGCGAAACTCACACTGAATCCGGCGATCTGTGGCGGTCCGGAATTCCCGGCCGACGAGGCTTTGACGTCGAGCTCGAAGAGCTCCCCGCCGGGAAGCCAGGTGGACGTCTGCTGGAACGTCGGAGTCAGGGTGACTCCCGGGGTCGACCCGCCGGTAGGTGGTACGAGAGAGACGGCTTCCCCACCGCCGCCGGACACGGTGACCGCGACCTCGGTGTCGAAGGGTACGACGACGGACGCGCTCGCCAGTCCGTTGACGTCGGTGACGTTGCTCGTCGGCGAGATCGTTGCGCCCGTGGCCGTCACCCCGAACGTCAGGAGGAGGCCGTCGATCGGAGGCAACTGGGCGGCGACGCTCGGGGTGCTCGGGCACGCATTGGGTTCGTTGGACGCGGGCACGCCTACATGGGCGGTGACGTTCCAGACGGTGCCGGTGGGAACGGTCTGGTCTGTCGCAGCGGCCGTGAAGCTGATGCACGGAACGGGCACGGCGTTCGACGCGGAAGCCGTGGACGCCCCCGGCTGGCACTCGAGGACGGCGAGCAGCGAGGCGAGGGCGCCACACACCAAGACGCAGGCGGCGGAGATGCGCGCGAACATCACTTTGCCCCCGAAGAGGATCCGATCCCGGTGACGCTGGACACGGCCTGCCCGATCACCGCGAGATTGAACCCGATGCCGATGGTGAAGACGCCATCGACGGTCGAGCGCGTCGTCGGGGCGGAGGGTGCCGGCGCGCTACCACTGGTGCGTGGCACGGCGATCGTCTCGCCGGCCGCGTCGCCCACCAGGTCCGGAACGATGCGGAAGCCACCCCCGACGACGATGTAGAGCTGGTCTATCGAGAATTCGAGAGGCGGCGAATAGACGACGCTGGCCGTCCACTGCTGGAGCGCCCCGTTGACACCCGTGCCCCAGATCAGCGTTGGGCCAGCGCCGATTCCCCACCGGCCGCACTTCGCCTCGGACGCCAGGTAGGTCACGAGGATCGACGACGAGACGTTCTGTAGCGGCTGGTACGCGTCGTCCAGGGAGTAAACGACCTGCCCGGCGCTGATCCCCTGGTTTGCGGGGCGCCACTGGTAAGTGGGGAAATACCCGTTGCGCCCGGGGGCCAGGTCGCGGTCGTAGGTCATGGAAGCGAGGACCGCCCAGGATGCGCCTTCACGCGAGCGGAACTGTGCTTGCGCCTGGTTGGCGTTCGAGCCCGTCGTGGCGCCGGAGGTCGCGCTGCTGACCTGGATCCTGGGCCCGTTCACCTCGTAGAGTTCTCCGCTGTCCGTGCCCTGGGTCACCTTCCCACGTCCCGCCGCTGGTATCGGGAGGTGTTCCGTCGCCGAGCTTCGCGGACACGGAGTATAGATGGCCGTTGATCACGCCACCGGGAAGGGCGTCACTCGACTGCACGACCGAGCGATACTGGGCGATGGGACCCTTGGGAACGGGGCAGAAGGCCACGTGCACGGGCTTCTGACGCAGGCCCGCCTCGGGTAGGGTGGCCTCCAGAATCTCCCATTGCGGCGGGACGCCGGCCTCAAGCGCGAACTGGCCAGCGATCGCCGGGAGTGCCGGCGGCGGCTTGAGCCCCGCGGCCTCGGCGACCTCCGCGAGGGCGGTCGCCAGTCCCGTGGAGGGCTTCCCGATGCTCTGCCAGGCGAAGGTCAACTTCTGCGTGTTGTCGCCCGAGGACTTCACGCGCGTGGCGAAGGCGATGACCCGGCTGTCGTTGTGCATCGCGGGGGTCGGCGCCGATGCGGTCGCTGACGCCGGCGACCCTGGAGGTCCGTGGCGTCCGAGGTGGACGCCCCGGTTCTCTGGAGCACGCCATGACGACACGGGAGAGTCTGGACCGAGCATTCGACCTTCG
>Ga0302283_1002997_pt1 | contig 13284 bp, 10 predicted proteins | sample III_Fen_E1_4_FD_198770 | JGI IMG/M metagenome (GOLD analysis project Ga0302283, IMG submission 198770) | Peat permafrost microbial communities from Stordalen Mire near Abisko, Sweden - III_Fen_E1_4 | ecosystem: Environmental > Terrestrial > Soil > Wetlands > Permafrost | place: Sweden: Abisko...
AGTCGGGGGCCAGCAGCAGGGAGAGGAGTCCGGTGGATTGGGTCTGGTAGGCCTGCTGGAAAAGCTGGAAGAAGGCCGCCGGCGACGTCGCCTGGAAGGAATCCGATTGGACGGGATCGACCCGGTCCGCGGTGAACAGGCAACCCGACAGGGCCAGGAGCGGGAGCAGCGGGAGCCTCATCTGGGCGACGCGCAAAGTTGGATCCATCCGGTGGACGAGGCGGTTTCCGACCACGACTGGAGCCTCCACTCGGTCCCGGACTCCACGACCGTCCAGGTCGCGGTCGCTTGGGCCAGGAGCGTCGCGCCTCGTTCGAGTTGGTATTGGAAGCTCTCCACGGTGGAGTCGGAAAGATTCGACGAAACCGTGGTGATCGAGCCGCCGACGATGGTCCAGGACAGAGGCGTCGAATGGGAGGGGGAGAGGAGGCTGTCCAGACAGGTCACCAGCTGCGCCCGCTGCAGGATGGTCGGGCCGACCACCAGTTGCGCGGAATCCGTCAACAGCGCCTGGATCCGGGCGGATTGGCCCGCGTCCAATGCGGACCCGAAATCGACAGGCACGCGCTGGGCGATGGTGGATCCCTGCCCGGTGGAACCGACCGTGGGGGTTTCTGGCGCCACCGGTGAAAAGGGGTCGGTGCAACCGCACAGGAGCAGGATCCCCAACGCGAGCAGTCGCATGGCACATCCGTTCACAGGAACATCTGGGCGGAGAATCCCCCCGTCCAACCTCCCCATCCCGGTTCGTTCCATTCCCATCCCGCGTTCGCGCGCAACAATCCCATGGACCATGCCCAGGAAAGATCCATTCCCACGCTGGAATTGAGGCTGCGGACCTCCGGGACCCATCCCGTGTCGTTCCAGATCCGGATGTGCTCCACCTGCGATTTCGCCCAGGGCCGCAGGACCAAACTGTCGACGAGCGGGATGGAGCTGGACAGTTCCGGCGCCCAACTGTCCTGGACCTGGTCCGGCGCGAAGTCCTGGCCGGGCAGGGTGCCGGTCCAGACGCGCCAACGCACCCAGCGCAAGGTGGCCCAGGGACGGATCTTGGGTCCCATCTCCAGTCCCGCCGACCATCCCTCTTCCAGAAGTCCCTCGGTGCGGGAGGTGTCGAATCTCCAACGGTTCCTCTGCTCTCGTCCCCAGACTCCGCCCAAGGGTCGGAGCCAATGGCTCGAAGAGTCCCGTCCCGCGAGCTTGGCCGCGTCCAGGAGAGCGGGATCCAAGTCGACGGCGAACCGGTTCTCCAGCCTTCGCGTGGTCTGGATGGACTGGGTGGCGCGCGGGAACACGTCTTCCTGCAAGAGCGTGTTCCAGGTGGCCAGGGGATGTTCTCCCCAGCCCCAGTCCCGACTGAAGACGGAAACCGTCAGACTGCGCCTGGACAGGTCCTCGTCGGGACGGTCGGTGGCCAGGGGGGCCGGATCGTCGGGATGGCGGACCTGCCGCAGCGATTGGACCAATCCCGCCGAGGTGGTCCAGCCCCCGGCGCGTTCCGTTGTCCACCGCAAGGTGTCCGAGAGCTCCAGGATCCCCGTCCGGTCGCCGTCGCGGAGGTCCTGCGCGGCCTGTGCGCTGTCGGTGGCCGGGATTCCCGTGGGCTGGGTGGTCCAACTCCTGTCTTCCAAGGACCGGGAGAGCCTCTGGTGCTGCGACCAGCCGGCTCCGAGAGGGCCGGCGAAGTCGATGTCCCCGTAGGCTCCGGTCAGATTCTGCCCCTGATCCCGGCCCGTCAGGTCGCGCCGATCCGAGGAGACCCAGGACCCGTCGAAGGTCCACACCTCGCGGCGCACAGGCAAGGTCCAGGAGGCGCCCACCTGGCGGGAGCCTTCCGAGCGGTCGGTCAGGAAGGTCTGGGAACGGAGGCGCAGGGAATCCCAACCCGCGAAGGCCCGCAAGGAGTCCGATCCGTCCCCCGCCAGGGAAGTCAGGAAGGTGGCGCCCGCCGAACGCCGGGAAAGCCTCAGCTGCCCGTCTCCCTGGTCCTCCAGGACGAGTCCATCCAGCGTGGTAGGAATGGTCTTTCCCCCGGCCCAGCTGGCTTCGCCGCCCCAAAGGGCCGCGGCGTCGCCTTCCCCAGGAGGTTGGCCGGGATCCAGGCCGAGCGTCGCGGTGCCCGTGTCCTGGCGCTCCATCAAGGCTCCGGCCAGGGCTCCGGCCCGGAGCCCCCAGGGCAGGGAAAATCGCCACCTGGACAGGGCCTCCTGGAGCCAGGCGTGGTCGGCGACGGAGGGGTCGGGGGAGATCAGGCCGCTGGTGTGTGCCCACCAGCGCCATAGGAGGTCCAGCGAATCGCGGGTCCAGGCACCGGAGGCGAGCCCGTTTCCCGCCCAGATCCCGTGCTCGTCGCCGCGAAACGATGTGGTGTCCACGCCCTTCCAGGATCCTCCGGCCAAGGAATCCAGGTCGATTGCCTGGAATCGGAGCGTGCTCACTCCGGTCTGGTGCTGGCCGGAGGCGGAAACGCGGGAGGTGTCGGCTCCCGGCAGGGAAAAAACCGTGTCCATCGGAAGACACCACCCGCCGCACACGAGGCCCAGTACGCAGATGGGAAACGAGAATGGACGCACCGTGCCGGAAACCTAACTGCGATCCGGCCGGTGCCCGGGGGCCGATCCGGCCTTCCTTGACTATCGTGTGCCATCCCGGTTCTCGTGCGGAAGGAGCACTTCGATGAAATCCCAAACCGTCGGCATACTCGTGGGGGGCATCCTTCCCGCGGTCGGCTACACCGCGTTCGCGCTGGGGACCAAGATCGCCTCCCAGGGTGGCCTGGGAGCGGGGCCGCTCCTGGTGCTGGTGGGTGCGGGATGCGTCGCCGTGGGCGCGATCTTCTGGCGGTTCCTGCCCTCGGGCATGGACGCCGCGACCGCCGGGTGGGCGTTGCTCGCCGGTGTCGCCTGGGCGGCGGGAACCGGCCTGGTCTCGCTCGCCCTGTCCCGATGGGGCATTCCCATCGCCAAACTCAACCCCCTCTACAACACCAACACGTTGCTCACGGTGGCGGTGGGACTGGTTGTGTTCGGGGAGTGGCGGCAGGTGAATCCCTGGCAACTCTCCGCGGGTGCGGCGCTCATCCTGGCGGGCTCCCTGCTGGTTTCCGCGGCCTAGGTGCCGTCGATTTCCGGTCGCGCCGCCGTCGGGGTGGTCGGCCGACCAGGTACTTCTCCCCCCATTCGCTCAGCGCCGCCACCACGGGCTCCAAGCTCCGACCGAGCGCCGTGGCCGAATATTCCACCCGCGGCGGGACTTCGGGATAGATCTTGCGGTGGACCAGACCGTCCGCTTCCAGCTCGCGCAACTGCTGGGTGAGCATCTTCTGGGTGGCTCCCCCCACTTTGCGGGAAAGCTCGCCGAATCGGCAGGTTCCCACGAACAGGTTCCAGAGGATGGGAACCTTCCAACGCCCTCCGATCACCGCCAAGGTGGCTTCCGTGGGACACGGATGGACTTGAGATTCCTCGGACTGCATACGTTGACAACGTACCAAATTACCGATAAACACGCAATACTTACTTATTGGTGAGTACGAAAATAATGGTTTGTACTTGTCTTTCTAATCTCTTCTCCCTAGATTGATCCTTAGAGTTGAGATTCACTCTCGACCGATCCAACCCACAAGGAGAACCAACCATGAAGATCCAATCCCTGCTCGCTTTCGCCCTGGCCGCCGTGGCGACCCAGGCCCAGACCTGGAAGCTGGACCCCGCCCACACCAGCGTGGAATTCGCCATCAAGCACCTGGCGGTCAGCACGGTGAAGGGCGGATTCGACAAGATCGACGGATCCGTCGCGGGCGATCCCAAGACCCCGGCGAGCCTGGTCCCGGAGGTCACCATCCAGGCGACGTCCGTGAACACGAACAGCGAGAAGCGGGACGAACACCTGCGCACCGCCGACTTCTTCGACGTGGCGAAGTTCCCCACCATCGTCTTCAAGGGCGAGAAGACCGAAGTCCGCGACGGAAAGCTCTTCCTGGAAGGCACTCTGACCCTGCACGGCGTGTCCAAGAAGGTGGAAGTTCCCTACGAGGCCAACGGCCCCGTGGTGGATCCCTACAAGAACACCCGCATCGGCCTGGAGGGCTCCTTCACCATCAAGCGCTCCGACTACGGCATCACGAGCTTCCCGGGCGTCGTGGGCGACGACGTGAAGGTGGACATCTCCGCCGAGTTCATCCTGGCCACCGCTCCCGCGGCGAAGTGACCCGGTCCGAATAGTCCGTATCGCCTTCAGCGCGGCAGACCGATTTCGCCTGTCCACTGGAGGCCTGCTTGCGGGATCCAGCGGACACCGGTGTTGGTGGCGCGCACGAAGGCGATCCAGGTGCCCATGGGAGAGGGCTGGGCCCAGCCGGCACCCGTGGTGAACAGAGTCGTTCCCCAGGTGCTGGAGGGGGGCGAGGAAAGTCCGCCATCGCTCGTTCTGGGCGACTCGAACAACCCGGTGTTCGTGATCTGGAGTTCCGCCCAAGGACCTCCCGCGCGCCGGGCGACATGGAAGCCGAACCTGTAGAATCCCTCGTTTTCCGAAGAGGATGATGTCTGCTGCGAAGAGGGAGTGCTGCCACCGTCCTCCGGATCGTTCGTCTGGAATTCCCAAGAGACCTGCGATCGGACCTTCACCTTTCCGAAATCAGCGAAGGTTTCCACGCTCAACTCGCGGCCGAATCGCAAGCCCAACTCCACCCAACCGGCGGATCCTTGGCTGGATCCTTCCACTCCCGCCCCCAGTCGGATGTGTTCCGACGGGAAGATGGATAGGCTACCCGAAAGCTGGGTGGGGCCAACGGTCAAACCAGCGGGGCCATCCACTTCGGTGAGGTTCTGGTCCGATGCTCCCGAGGAGGTGAGCGCGATCGGCGCGTTCCCTCCCCGTCCCTGGGAGACCGCGAAGGACGCTTGGAAGGATGCGTCCGTATCCCTTGGTGGTACATGCACCGGCCCGATGGGCAGAGGCATTCGGGATGCGGATTGGAGCACCATGTCGTGGTAGGTGATGTCGTCGCACGCTTGGAACACCAGGCAGCAGAGAACGGCGGTGCAGAGGATTGGAAAGGAGTTGGACATGGTCGGACGAAGGCAACAATGATCGGGCCAAGCCACCAAGCAAAACCAATGGAAGGGTCCTGCAGCGGATTTCCTGCACCCCCGACCCCATGAAATGCGGTCTGGAGGGCCCCATCTCCGCAAGCCGGGTTGAACTAGTGCCCGCCCAGTCCCGCCATTTCGAACAGCGTGCCCACGGTCCGCCAATTCCGCGCCGTGGCGGGAACGCCCAAGATTCTCTCGGCCTGGATGGCCAGCTTGGAGGTGCCGAAGCCTTCCGGACAGTGCAGGTACAGGACCCTTCCCTTCAACTGCCATCGTTCGCTGGCGATTCGAAGGGCTTCCAGACGATCGCGCGGGACCTCCTTCGGGGCCTGGTCCAGGAAGAACAGGTGAACGGTGCGGCCCTCCATATCCGCGGTGGACTCGGAGAAGGGGTTCGCCGCCGCCGCCGCCGCGAAGTCCGCGGCCTCGATCGCGAGGACGGCGGGCTCGAATCCGAATTTGCCCAGGATGGCACCGCGGATCACGGCCGCCAGGGCATCCGGCTTCTGGCCCGGACCACGACACACGACGTTTCCGCTTTGGATGTAGGTCCGGACGTCGGAGAAGCCGAGGGATTCGAGTTCCGTCGCGAGCGCCTTCATGGGCAGCTTGTTGTTGCCGCCAACGTTCACGCCGCGCAGAAGGACGATCCAGGTCTTCATCGCCGAAGCCTATTGGAACCTGGGTGGGATGCGAAGAATGGATTCCCCGTTGGATGATCGGATGCGCACCAGTTCGCCGGTCCGCGTCGAAATCGGTACCAAGGTGCGCCCTTCGGGAAGGATTCGATCGGCGATGGTGGAGAGGAGCTTCCCGTCCAATCCGAGGAGGTCCGCCCGAACGCGGTCGGGGGCGGGCAGGTCCAGCTCCAGGTCTCGGCCGACGATCCGGGCGCCGCTCATCCGGACTCCGGGCGGAAGGAGTCCGGCGGCATCGTTCCAGGAGTAGAGGTAGGCGGTGGTGTCCCAGCTGCTGTACGACCCCGGGAACGTCCGCAACAGGACAAGCCGACCTTGGGAATCGTAGGCGTACGTCGACGAGTCGCCGGACTGTCCCGAGGGATTTAAAGCTACGACCCGCCCAGCGCCATCGCGGACAAGCACATCCGGCTCGGATCCGAGGAGCGTGTCCGGTCGATTGGGATTGCCGGTGGCGTACACCGAATCCCAGAGGGCGTAGGGGGCCAGCGAAGGTTCGTTCATGCTGGATCGACGCGGAAGCGAATCGGTTGGATTTTCGAACCAGGCACGGTAGATGTAGGCGTCGCCTTGTCCAATGCATTCCATTTGGAAGACAAGGCGGTTTTGGGCATCGAAATTCGACGAATCCTTCCAGACGCAACCGCTAGGTTGCGTTGTTTCCGTGCGAATCAGAGTCCTGGAAATTGGATCCCAAGAGCTCAAGCCCGTGTCGATCTCCTTTTCCTGTCCATTCAAGAAGATCTCTTCGACCGTACGGGTGGGCGTTCCGAAGGAGGGAACATCGGCGACAGGAATTTCCTGACTCCACTCCAAGTGAAAGACGACGGAATCCGCAGTCGTATCGTCGGGTTGGCGTACTTCCACGAGCAGCGGGTGCCCTGTGCCGTCCTTTTGGTCTACGATCCAATCGAACCGGGGATTTGAAAATGGTCTTGGCTGCGAAATCCGTTGCGAGAAGGAATCGGCGTAGGTCCAATGAGGCTCGAAGAGAGCGTGAGGATTCACGACCGCGAAGGCTGGGAACGAGGCCACAAGGATCAAGAGAACGGCTTTGCGCATGGGGCGTCTCCTGGGAATCCAAAGGACGGAAGTTCCCGCTTTGAGATATTGTAGCAAATGCCCCTGCGCCAGCCACCCGGAGGGCCAAGGGCCGGCACGGCCCGTTGGGATGCCCCGGTGGGGCGTCCGAGCGCGAACGCGCGAGCCCGGAGGACGGCGACCGGGACGGTGGGGGCAATCCGAACGTAGGGGCGGAAAATTTTCCGCCTCTACACGTCGGTGTTGAACCACCCGCCGCCCCGGTGGCGCCCATTCCATCTGCCGACGGTGCATGGACCCCGAAACGCCCGGATCCAACCCAACCCCCGCCTGCGCTACCAGGGCGGCAGCCATTTCACAACCGCTGGCCTGGATTTTTCTAAACTGGCCCGGGTCGCTCGACGCGGCCTGAACTCTTTCTGGCCACCGGAGAGCGAAGCACGCCCGGCGCGCCGCTTCGCCGGAGACGACCCAATGCCCAAGCGCACCGACATCAAGTCCATCCTGATCATCGGGTCCGGACCCATCGTGATCGGGCAGGCCTGCGAATTCGACTACTCCGGCACCCAGGCCTGCAAGGCGTTGAAGGAGGAGGGCTACCGCGTCATTTTGGTGAACTCGAACCCCGCCACCATCATGACGGACCCCGATACCGCCGACCGTACCTACATCGAGCCGATCACCGCCGACGCCGTGGCCGCCATCATCGCGGCCGAGCGACCCGATGCCATCCTGCCGACGCTGGGCGGACAGACCGCTCTGAACTGCGCGATGGAACTCGCCAGCCGGGGGGTGCTGCACGAGTTCGGTGTGGAGATGATCGGGGCGACCCCCAGTGCCATCGAGAAGGCCGAAAGTCGTCAGCTCTTCAAGGCGGCCATGGAGAGGATCGGGCTGGAGAGCGCCGCCTCGGAAGTCGCGCACACCATGCAGGAAGCGCGCAGGACGCGCGACAAGCTGGGCTACCCCGTGGTGATCCGGCCCGCCTTCACGATGGGCGGCGCGGGCGGCGGCTTCGCCTACGACGACGAGGAGTTCGAGCGCATCTGCTCCAACGGACTCGCCCTCTCGCCCACAACGGAGGTCCTCATCGAGGAGTCCATCCTGGGCTGGAAGGAATTCGAGATGGAGGTGATGCGCGACAAGGCCGACAACGCCGTCATCATCTGCTCCATCGAGAACCTGGACCCGATGGGCATCCACACGGGAGACAGCATCACGGTGGCCCCGGCCCAGACGTTGACGGACAAGGAATACCAGCGCATGCGCGACGCCTCCATCGCCATCCTGCGCGAGATCGGGGTGGAGACGGGCGGTTCCAACGTGCAGTTCGCGGTGAACCCGGTGGACGGCCGCATGGTGGTCATCGAGATGAACCCGCGCGTTTCGAGGTCGTCCGCCCTCGCCTCCAAGGCCACCGGCTTCCCGATCGCCAAGATCGCCGCCAAGCTCGCGGTGGGCTACACCCTTCCCGAGATCCCCAACGACATCACGCGCGCCACCCCGAGCTGCTTCGAGCCCAGCATCGATTACGTGGTGACCAAGATCCCGCGCTTCAACTTCGAGAAGTTCCCGGGAGCCTCCAACACCCTGGGGACCCAGATGAAGTCGGTGGGCGAGGCGATGAGCATCGGGCGCTCGTTCAAGGAATCCCTGCAGAAGGGATTCCGCAGCCTGGAGACGGGTCGCGACGGATTCGGGGGCGACGGCAAGGACAAGCCCATGACGGACGCCGAAGTCGAGGTCCTGCTGGACATGAAGAAGCCCCAGCCCGACCGGCTCTTCGGCGTGCGCGCGGCCTTCGAGCGCGGCTGGAGCCTGGAGCGCGTCCAGCAGCTCGGAAAGTACGACCCGTGGTTTTTGGCCCACATCCAGGAGCTGATCCGGTTCGAGATCGAGGAACTCAAGGGACGGAAACTGTCCGCCCTGTCCGCGGCGACGGTGCGCAAGGCCAAGGAGTGGGGCTTTTCCGACCAGCAGATCGCCTTCCAGACCGGATCCACCGAGGCCGAGGTGCGCCTTTTCCGCAAGAATCTGGGCGTGGTGGCGGTGTTCAAGACCGTGGACACCTGCGCCGCCGAATTCGAGGCGCACACCCCGTACCACTACTCCACCTACGAGGAGGAGAACGAGTCGGTCCGCACCGACCGGAAGAAGGTGGTGATCCTGGGCGGCGGCCCCAACCGCATCGGCCAGGGGATCGAGTTCGACTACTGCTGCTGCCACGCCTCCTACGCGCTCAAGGAGGAGGGCGTGGAGTCCATCATGATCAACTCGAACCCGGAAACCGTTTCCACCGACTACGACACTTCCGACAAGCTCTACTTCGAGCCCCTGAACCGCGAGGAACTGTTCAACATCCTGGAACACGAGAAGCCCGACGGGGTGATCCTGCAGTTCGGCGGGCAGACCCCCCTGAAGCTCGCCAAGGACCTGGAGGACTCCGGCGTCCGGATCCTGGGGACGTCCCCCAAGTCCATCTGGCTCGCCGAGGACCGCAAGCTCTTCAACGTGCTGATGGAGGAGCTGGGCATCAAGCAGCCCGCCGGCGCCACCGCCACCAACGCTTCCGAAGCGCGGGCCGTGGTGGACAGCATCGGTTTTCCCGTGCTCGCCCGGCCTTCCTTCGTGCTGGGCGGCCGGGCCATGAAGATCCTCTATTCGAACGAGGAGCTCGCGGCCTACATGCGCGACACCGTGCATCCCACGCCCGAGCATCCCATCCTGATCGACCAGTACCTGGAGAATGCCACGGAAGTGGACGTGGACTGCATCCGCGACACGCACGGAACCGCGATCGTGGCCGGCATCATGCAGCACATCGAGGAGGCGGGCATCCACTCGGGGGACAGCGCCTGCGTGCTGCCCACAACCAGTCTGTCGGACTCCGTCCTGGCGGTCATGCGCGAGCAGACGGTCCGGATCAGCCACGCCCTGGAAGTCGTGGGCCTCATGAACATCCAGTTCGCGGTCAAGGACGAACAGGTGTACGTGCTCGAAGTCAATCCCCGCGCCTCCCGCACGGTGCCCTTCGTGGCCAAGGCGACCGGGATCCCCTTCGCCAAGCTCGCCACCAAGGCGATGCTGGGGAAGTCGCTCGCGGAACTCGGGTACGTGGCCGAGAAGATCCCCGCCCATTACAGCGTCAAGGAATCCGTCTTCCCCTTCGCCAAGTTCCACGGCTCGGACACCGTTCTGGGCCCGGAGATGAAGTCGACGGGCGAGGTGATGGGCATCGACAGCACGTTCGGGGCGGCTTTCGCCAAGAGCCAGATCGGCGCGAGCTGCCGCCTTCCGTTGAAGGGGACGGTTTTCGTCAGCGTCAACGACCGGGACAAGCCGGCGGTGGTGGACGTCGCCAGGCGCCTATCGGGTCTTGGCCTCAAGTTGGTGGCGACATCGGGGACCGCGGCCTACCTGCGCGAGCAGGGCATCGATGTGGATGCGGTGAAGAAGGTCTCCGAAGGTCCGGGCAACATCGTGGACCAGCTCCTGGAGAAGAAGATCGCCCTCCTCATCAACACCCCCATGGGATCCGGAGCCAAGGGCGACGACGCCGTGATCCGCCAGGCCGCCCTGCGCGCCGGCGTGCCGTACACCACGACGCTCTCCGCGGCATCCGCAGCGGCCGAGGCGATCGCGACGCTGCGCAGTTCGGATCTCGGGGTGAAGTGCCTGCAGGACTGGTATTCCTGAGGTGCTGGAGGGCGCATTCTTGCTCATCCGAGGCTCGGCGTAGGTCACACTACGCCTTCGCCTCGGTTTCGCATCGACTGCATCCCTCCATCGCCTTAGGCCTTTCGGCTGTGCCCCGGAACCCAGGGGCTAGTTCAGGAGCGTGCCGGGTGGAAGAAGCGTGAAGTCGCCGCCCGCGGCTCCGATGAATCGGACATCGTACTGGACGACGGTCCAGGGAACGAAGATCCGTGCCGGTGTCAGGACCTGGAGAGCGGGAGTCGCGCACGAGGGTGCGGTCCCCGCCACGAGAAGGTCTTGGGGGAGGTCCGAGGACGAGAACATCCAGAGCGTTCGCACCACCGCACCCGTGTCCGTCTGGAGCGTGTCCAACACCGCCATGGGCGGGGGGTGGCGCACCGAATCCAAAGCGAACACCCGCACCAGCACGCTTGGATTCGGCAGGACGACATCCAGCCATGAGCCCGAATCGGTGGAGGTGGCCGAAACGATCTGGATGGGCAGGAGCGACAACCCCGAAGTATCGGTTCCGACCTGTACGATGGTCGAGCCGGTGGCCGAGGAATCGACCGACAGGGTGCACGGTCGGGCGTGAAACCAGCCCGGATCGATGGAAGAGGATGGTGTCCGCTTGTAGCGTAGACGTATCGTGCCCGCCGAATCGGACAGATCCAATTCTCCAGCGACGAGCTTCCAAGTACGAAGGGACTGGAGAGCGATGTCCACTTCGCTGTAGAGGTTCGGATACCGGGAATCGATGCAGTTCATGGTCGTGCTGGTCAATCCGGGGATGTGCAAAGTCGTGGAGGTCGCGAGCCAGGCTCCGCTGACCGTGTTGCACCCGTCCGAGCCGTAGAGTTGTCCCGAGTCTCCGAAGGTCAGCGGTATGGAGCGGTCGAGGACAGTCGTGGAATCCACGGTGAAGAGGTACCAGCGCCCGAGAAGAGAGTCCGGATCCGAGGGCGAGGTGGAGTTCTGTTGGCTGTCGCAGGCGGAAAAGGTGACGGTGAAAAGGACTGCGGCGAGGGCGGCAGAAAGGCGAGTGCGGGTCTTCATGGGAGTTCCGATCGTGGACTGAGGCGGAAGGAGGACGACAGGCGGATGCAGGCCTTGCCCTTCCCCGATGAAGTCTACCCGAATTCGTCCCCTCGCCGAGTGATGCTCCGCATGACTTCCGTGGAAGTGTACCCGTGTCGGGAACAGGTGCGGCCCCCCGTCTCGCGGTTCGCCCGGAATCCCCCCCGGTTCCGCGGGAATGGTAGGATGGGAGTATCGTCGGCAATCCGCGCAGCCTTTGGAGGTTCCCATGAAACGCCAACTGGTCCCGGCCCTGACGATTCTCGCCGCTGGCCTGGTCCGGGCCGCGAATCTTCCGATCGGCGCCGGATTGGACGGCATCGCCGACTATTCGCATTCGCGCTGGTTCGTGGATGCCATGAAGTACGCCCGCACTTTCGGCGCCGCGGGGCAGCCCTGGAATCCCTACACGGGGTCCTGGGCCGCGAACCACTATCCCGCCCAGAGCTTCGGACTGGTGGTGCTCTCTTCCTTGGACAGCGTGTACGAGCCCTACATGTACGGCACCTACAAGCTCTGCTTCCACGGACAGGCCGCCGTGACGTCCGACTTCGGGGTGGGCGTGGAGAATGCGGCCTACGACCCCGGCACGGGCCGCACCACGGCCGATGTGGTGGTCCCTCGAAACTCCCCCCAGGTGTTCCTGACCTTCACCGATCCCGTGGGGATGGACAGCCTCCGACTGATCTCGCCGGGATATCCCCTGGACGGCGCCCCGCCGATCCGCGACGAGTGGGTGGGAATCCTCCGACAATTCCCGTCGCTGCGGTTCATGGATTGGCTCTTCACCAACGGCAACGTCCAGAAGTCCTGGAGCGATCGGCACACGCCCAACCTTCCCGGCACGACGAACCCCTCCAACGTCCAGACGGGTTGCGCCTGGGAGGACGTGGCCGCCTTCGCCAACCAGGTGGCGCGCGACATCTGGATCAACATCCCGGTGAACGCCGACGCGGACTACGTGACCCAGGTCGCCACCCTGCTGAAGAACGGACTGGACCCCGGGATCAAGATCTACGTGGAGTACTCGAACGAAGTCTGGAACGGCCAGTTCCAGCAGTTCCACGACAACCTGGACTCCGCCAACGCCGAGGTGGCGCGTGGAAACAGCACGTTGAACAACGACGGCAGCACCAACCAGTACGTGTACGCCAGCCGCCGCGTGGTCCGGCGTGCCTGGGAGATCTCCAACATCTTCAAGGCCGTGTGGGGAGCCGCAGCCGTCAACGACCGCGTTCGCGTGATGGTGGCCGGACAACTTCCCTACAGCCACGCTCCCGACCTGGACTGGTTCGACACGACCTACGAGAACCCCAAGTCCTGCTTCTGGGGCATCGCCAACGCGCCGTATTTCAGCGCGAGCCCCGCCGACTCCGACACCACGGCTTCGACCGGACGACTTCTGGACCAGCTCCAATCCAACATGAACGCCCTGTTCGACCACCGCGCCATGGACCTCGCCGCGGCCACCGCGACCTACTACGGTCTGGAATGGACGAGCTACGAAGGAGGACCCGACACCTTCGGGCCCAACGACGAACAGGCCAAGAACGACCTGAACTTCGATCCTCGCATGGAGACGATCACCACGACCTTCCTCACGCGCTGGTTCCAGAACGGCGGGGGCACCTTCCACTGGTACGTCATCGGCTCTGGCGGAAGCAGCTGGATGG
>Ga0302283_1003016_pt1 | contig 13228 bp, 15 predicted proteins | sample III_Fen_E1_4_FD_198770 | JGI IMG/M metagenome (GOLD analysis project Ga0302283, IMG submission 198770) | Peat permafrost microbial communities from Stordalen Mire near Abisko, Sweden - III_Fen_E1_4 | ecosystem: Environmental > Terrestrial > Soil > Wetlands > Permafrost | place: Sweden: Abisko...
AACAGCGTGACGTTGCTGGCCACGAACAAGCCGTGGGTGTGGTAGATCGGCAGCGCGTGGATCAGCACGTCCCGGTCGGTGAAGCGCCAGGTGTCGACCAGGCTCAGCGAGTTCGACGCCAGATTGTCATGGGTCAGCATCGCGCCCTTGGAACGCCCCGTGGTGCCGGAAGTGTAGAGGATCGCGGCGAGGTCGTCGCCGGCGCGCGCCGCGGTGGCGAACGCCGGGCTTGCGTCGGCCGCGGCATCGCTCAGCGAGCCCCGGCCGTCGGCGTCGAGGGTCTTGATCCCGGCGCCGACCCTGGCGGCGATGGCGCCGATGCCTTCGGCCCTGGCCGGGTCGCACACCACCAGCGAGGGTTCGGCGTCGGTGAGGAAATATTCAAGCTCGTTCAGCGTGTAGGCGGTGTTGAGCGGCAGATAGACCGCGCCGGCGCGCACCGCGGCGAGATACAGCACCAGCCCCGGCACCGATTTTTCGGTCTGCGCGGCGACACGGTCGCCGGGCTTGACGCCGCAGGATACCAGCACATTGGCGATCTGCCCGGCCTGCGCGATCAGGTCGCCATAGCTGATGCGGCCCCCGTCGAGGGTCTCGATCGCGAGCCGCGAGGGATCGTCGAGGTCGTCGAACAGGCGGGAAAACAGGTTGGCGTTCATGATGGTTTTCCGCGGCGCGTTCATGCATCATTGCGGGGCGCGGCTGGCGTCCGATCCGCCGCATTCTCAAGGCGTTGCATAGCAAAAACGCCCTTAACAAAGCAACGGAGACGATTGGCATGACACAAAGCGGCAAACGCCTGGCCTGGGTGACGGGCGGCGGCAGCGGCATCGGCGAGGCCGGTGCGGAGGCGCTGGCGGCGGACGGCTGGACCGTGGTGGTCTCGGGCCGCCGCCGGGATGCGCTGGATGCCGTGGTGGCGAAGATCACCAAGAGCGGCGGCAAGGCCGAGGCGATCGCGCTGGACGTCAGCAAGTCCGACGACGTGGCAAAAGCCGCGGCGCGGATCCTCGCCGCGCACGGCCGCATCGATCTGCTGGTCAACAGCGCCGGCATCAACGTGTCGAAGCGCAGCTGGGCCGACATGGAGCTGGAAGGCTGGAACCGGCTGGTCGAGATCAATCTCAACGGCGTGCTGTATTGCATGCGCGCGGTGCTGCCGGCGATGCGCGCGCAGAAGGACGGCTGCATCATCAACGTCGCGTCCTGGGCCGGCCGTCACGTCTCGAAAATGCCCGGTCCCGCCTACACCACGACAAAACATGCGGTGCTGGCGCTGACTCATTCCTTCAACATGGATGAATGCGTCAACGGGTTGCGCGCCTGCTGCCTGTCGCCCGGCGAGGTCGCAACGCCGATCCTGAAGCTGCGGCCGGTGGTGCCGAGCGAAGCCGAACAGGCCCGCATGCTGCAGCCCGAAGATCTCGGACGCACCATCGCCTTCGTCGCCAGCCTGCCGCCGCGGGTCTGCGTCAACGAGATCCTGATCAGCCCGACCTGGAACCGGGGCTTCGTGCAGACCCCGAACAACCGGGATTAGGACGGCGAATTTGCAATTCGAATCCTTTCGGTTCGTGGCGACCTTCACGACAATCGTCATTGCGGGGCGCGGGCGGCGCGCGAAGCGCGGGACGCGCGCGCCCGGAAGCCAATTGTTGTCAATGGTCGTTGCGGATGATGTCGCACACGGACGATGCTGCCAAAAGTTTCAGGCATCACGATAAATTATGCGCCGAAACCGCCCCGGAAACCTCCCGTAACTCGGGACAACGGCGACGCAGTCTGACCATCAGCCAGCCAGCGCCGTTGTTGCCCCCTTCATCGCCGGCGGACAGCCGCCGGTCACATCATCCATCGGGAGACGATCCATGTCGAAGCGTATTGCCCTGTTGTCCGCCGCCGCCCTTGGCGCGCTGGCCCTGACCGCCGCCGTCGTTGCGCCCGTCGCCGCGCAAGACAAGATGAAAAGCGAAATGTCCGGCGAGAAGACCGTCATGGTCGGCGGCGCCGCGATGTTCCCGTCCAAGAACATCATCCAGAATGCCGTCAATTCCAAGGACCACACCACGCTGGTCGCGGCGGTGAAGGCCGCCGGCCTGGTCGATACCCTGGAAGGCAAGGGACCGTTCACGGTGTTCGCGCCCACCAACGCCGCCTTCAGCAAGCTGCCGGCCGGCACCGTCGATAACCTGCTGAAGCCCGAGAACAAGGCGACCCTGACCAAGGTCCTGACCTATCACGTGGTTCCGGGCAAGCTCGAGGCCTCCGACCTGACCGACGGCAAGAAGCTCAAGACCGTCCAGGGCGAAGATCTGACCGTGAAGCGGTCGGGCGATACCGTGATGATCATCGACGCCAAGGGCGATTCGGCGACCGTCACCATCCCGAACGTCAACCAGTCGAACGGCGTGATCCATGTGATCGATACCGTGCTGATGCCGTCGTAACGCCTGCGCGCCTGAGCGCCCAAACAGGATGCGCAAACCGCGAGCCGGGGCAACCCGGCTCGCTTTTTTGTGACCGGCGGGGACGGCAGGCATCTTGCTGTCAGCCGCCACGGCAGTAACGAACTCGGCCAACCCGGCGTATAGTGGGGGTATTCGGCCTTCAGCGATGGAACCAGCATGTCCAGCACGACCGTCAGCGACCAGCACGCCACGTCCGCAGCCAAGGTGATCCAGCCGGGCTGGGTCCGCATCGTGCACTGGGTCAACGCGGTGGCGATCCTGCTGATGATCACCTCGGGATGGCAGATCTACAATGCCTCGCCGCTGTTCGATTTCAGCTTTTCCCAACGCATCACCCTCGGCGGCTGGCTCGGCGGCGCGCTGCTCTGGCATTTCGCGGCGATGTGGCTGCTGATGGTCAATGGCCTCGTCTACCTCGCGCTCGGCCTTGCCACCGGCCGCTTCGCCAAAAAGCTGCTGCCGATCACGCCCCGGGGCGTCATCTCGGACGCCACGGCGGCGCTGACCGGCCGGCTGTCGCATGACGACCTGACCCGGTACAATCAGGTGCAGAAGCTGCTCTACGCCGGCATCATCGTGGTCGGCATCGTCATCGTGCTGTCGGGGCTTTCGATCTGGAAGCCGGTGCAGCTGCAATATCTGACGGCGCTGTTCGGCGGCTATGACGTCGCGCGCTATGTCCACTTCGTCTGCATGGCGGCAATCGTCGCCTTCCTGGTGGTGCATGTCGCGCTGGCGCTGCTGGTGCCGAAAAGCCTGCGCGCCATGATCATCGGCCGCTGAAAAAACTTCGAGGAGAAATGTGATGGGTCGCCTCCGTTCGCTTTTGATTCCCGGCGTCGACAAGCAGCTCCTGGTCAAGGATGCGGTGAAACTGCTGCCGGATCCGGCGCGCCGGCGGTTCATCGCCGGCGGCGCCAGCCTTGGCGCGCTGACGCTGCTGACCGGCTGCGACGTCTCGGACAGTTTTTCCGCCGACCAGATGCTGACCCGGATCTCCAAGTTCAACGATGCGGTGCAGGCGCTGATCTTCAATCCCCATGCGCTGGCGCCGACCTTCCCGGAAAGCGCGATCACCAAGCCGTTTCCGTTCAACGCCTATTACGAACTCGACGACGCGCCGGAGATCGACAGCAAGGACTGGAAGTTCGCGGTCAGCGGCCTCGTCGACAACAAGAAATCCTGGACGCTGGACGAACTCTACCAATTGCCGCAGGTCAAGCAGGTCACCCGCCATATCTGCGTCGAGGGCTGGAGCGCGATCGGCAGCTGGACCGGCACGCCGCTGCGCGACTTCCTCAAGCTGGTCGGTGCCGACACCAGCGCGAAATACTGCTGGTTCCAGTGCGCCGACAAGGACGGCTACAACAGCCCGCTCGACATGGAGACGGCGCTGCATCCGCAGACCCAGATGACGTTCAAGTTCGCCGACCAGATCCTGCCGCGGGCCTATGGCTATCCGATGAAGATCCGGGTGCCGACCAAACTCGGCTTCAAGAATCCGAAATATGTGGTCTCGATGGAAGTCACCAACGAGTACAAGGGCGGCTACTGGGAAGACCAGGGCTACAATTCATTCAGCGGCAGCTGAGCCACTTTGTCATTCCGGGCTCGCTCGCGCCGCGCTTCGCGCGTCGCAAGTGCCCTCGGCGCTACCCGCTTGCGCGGGGAATGACGGGCTTTGCCTGCGCCAGCCGCGGCTGGAACGCCGCGGCGATCGCGCCCACCGCCAGCAAGGCCGCCGAGACGTTCAGCGCATAGGACAGGCTGCCGAAGGCGTCGGTGATGGCGCCGACCGCGATCGGTCCCACCGTCTGGCCGACGCCGAAGGCAATGGTCATGGCCGCGATGGCACGGGGCCAGGCCGCCGGCGGATAGTTGAAGCGGACGAAGGCGGTGGTGGAACCGACGACCGCGAAGAAGGCGACCCCGAACACCAGCGCCGAGGTCGCCAGCAGCAGCGCGGAATGTCCGAACAGCGGCAGCGCCGCGCCGGCGGCGTTGACCCCGAGGATGATCGCGGTGGAAATGCCGCCGCGGTTGTTCGCCAGCACGCCGCGCCACAGCCACGGGGTGGCGAAGGCGCTGAGCCCGATCAGGCACCAGAACCCGCTCTGCGCCGCGGCCCCGCCGCCAGCGTCGCGGACATAGGCGATCATGAAGGTCATGTAGGCGATGTAGCCGGTGCCGAACAGGAAATAGCCGGCCAGATAGATCAGCACCGGCCGGATCGCGAAGCCGGCGGGCGCATTGGCGGTGATGCCGGCACGGGCGTCGATCGGCGCCAGCAGCAGCGGTACCGTCAGCACGATCGACAGCAGCGTCATCGCCCACCACACGATCCACCACGATCCCGGCCCGAACGCCTGCAGCACGAACGGCGCGATCAGGCCGGAGGACAGGATGCCGAGCCCGGGGCCGGCGTAGAACAGGCTGAGCAGGAAGTTCGCCCGCTCGGGGCGCGATTGCGCGATCATCGCCGCCAGAGCGGCCCCGGCGACGAATCCGATCGCGGCGCCGAAGCCGACCAGCAGCCGGGCAAAGCTCAGCAGGTAGAAATTGCCTGACAGCGCGCACAGCGCCAGCGACGCCACGCAGGCCAGCGTGCCCCAGCGTACCGCCGCTGCCAGCCCGAAGCGTTTGATCAGTTGCGACGCCATCAGGGCGCCGGCGAGATAGCCGGCCGCATTGACGGTGTTCATGAATCCGGCGCTGGAATAGGACCAGCCCAGCGTCTCGCGCATGTCCGGCAGCACCAGCGAATAGGCGAAGCGGCCGATGCCGAGGCCGACCGTCGGCGTCAGCGACAGGATCAGGATCAGCCGCGCGGGATGCGCGGGCGGCGGGGGTCGATCGGGCGCGTGCAAAGGGGTACTCCGGCTGGCGACACTGTGGCAGGCCATGCGGCGATTGCACAGGGCGCGATCGGCAATGGTGTCTTGCCATCCGCGCAACGCCGCTCTAGCACTCCCGCCGCAACCGTCATTCCGGGGCGCGCAGGCGCGAATCCGGAATCTGGCCGTTTTCCGCACCCGAAGGCTCGGCTCGGGATTCCGGATCGCCTTGCTCCGCGCGGCGTCCGGAATGACGAGGAAGAGCAATGGAATATCCAACGAGGTGACTTCCCATGGCGACCCATAAGCTCCTGCTGCTCCCCGGCGACGGCATCGGCCCCGAAGTGATGGCGGAAGTGCAGCGCCTGATCGACTGGATCAACGCGCAGGGAATCGCGCATTTCGAGACAGAGCAGGGCCTGGTCGGGGGAGCGGCCTATGATGCGAGCAAGGTGAGCATCACCGGTGCCACCATGGCGCAGGCGATGGCCGCCGACGCCGTGATCTTCGGCGCGGTCGGCGGCCCGAAATGGGACAGCGTGCCCTACGATGCGCGGCCCGAGGCCGGGCTGCTGCGGCTGCGCAAGGACCTCGGCCTGTTCGCCAATCTGCGCCCCGCGGTGTGCTACCCGGCGCTGGCGGAATCCTCCAGCCTGAAGCGCGAGGTGGTCGAGGGCCTCGACATCATGATCGTGCGCGAACTCACCGGCGGGGTTTATTTCGGCGAGCCCAAGACCATCACCGACATCGGCAACGGCCAGAAGCGCGCCATCGATACCCAGGTCTACGACACCTACGAGATCCAGCGCATCGCCCATGTCGCGTTCGATCTGGCGCGCAAGCGCCGCAACAAGCTGACCTCGATGGAAAAGCACAATGTGATGAAATCCGGTGTGCTCTGGAAGGAGGTGGTGAGCCAGGTGCACGCGCGCGAATACCGTGACGTCGAGCTCGAGCATCAGCTCGCCGATTCCGGCGGCATGAACCTGGTGAAATGGCCGAAGCAGTTCGACGTCATCGTCACCGACAATCTGTTCGGCGACATGCTCAGCGACATCGCGGCGATGCTCACCGGCTCGCTCGGCATGCTGCCGTCGGCGTCGCTCGGCAAGGTCGATGCCAAGACCAGAAAGCGCAGGGCGCTGTACGAGCCGGTGCACGGCTCGGCGCCCGATATCGCCGGCAAGGGGCTGGCCAATCCGATCGCGATGCTGGCCTCGTTCGGGATGGCGCTGCGCTATTCGTTCGACATGGGGGAACTCGCCGACAGGCTGGATGCGGCCATCGCGTCCGTGCTGGCCGACGGCCTGCGCACCGCGGACATCAAGTCCGACGGCACCACCGCGGTGAGCACCACCGAGATGGGCGAGGCGGTCTTGAAGCAGCTGCAGGCGCTCTACGGATAGGGGCGACGCGCTTGGAGCTTGCGCCTCGCCTCGACCGCATCAATGCGCATTCAATCCAGCCATTTGCGGTTGGCCTGCTCGGGCCCGCAGATGCGTCGCCCGGGCGCGGGCTTCGACCGACAGCGTTGCGTTCTTAATACGGCGGCAGCGGCACGGTCAGCGGATATCCGCCCATGTCGGACGGCGGGTTGAGCGGCTGGCGATCGATCGGACGGTTCTTGTTCTCGCGCGCGAAGTCCGGATAGCCGAGCTCGGGCGGAAAGGCGTAATCGGTGAAATGGCGGTCGCCCGGCAGCACTTCGACGCCGGCGTCGAGCCAGGAGCGCTTGGTGATGAAGACCCGGGTGTGCGGCCCCTGCTGATAGGACACGTTGGGACCACCCGCCCCGTAGCCCGGCCGGCTGCTGCCAGCATAGGGCCGCGGCGTCTGTGGCTGGGTCTGTGCCTTGGCCAGGGTGCCCGACACGCCGACCGCAACGGCAGTGCCCGCCGCCAGCAGGAGCGCGAAATGGTTCAAGGCGGGAAGTCTCAAGTTCATCATGTCCTCATGGGCTGGCTGTCGCCACATCCGTGTCGATCCCCAATGTAGCTATCGCAGGCCTGCCGTCACAAGGTCAATTGGGCCACACTGCATCAGATAATGGCGCGGGTTGCGAAAAAGTTGCATGAAAACCAGCGCCTTGGCTGGTGCGGCGGATCACAACGGGCCGCGCAGAAGGGGGTCTTCCGTGGTGGTGATCCAGTCCGCCGAACGCAAGGGCGTGCCGCCGGCAGGACAGTCGCCGCGCCGGAGCTCGGCGCGGGCGAACAATTCGGCCAGTTTCGGCTCGTTTCCGGACGTCAGCAGCACCAGCCGGTCCAGCATGCAGCCAATCGCGCTGCGCCGGGCCGGCAGGCTGTCGCCCTGGCACGACCAGCCGGAGATCCGCAGATTGGCCTGGTCGAGACGCTTGAAGAAGCCGAGGCACCCGGCGGCGCCGGCCTGGTGAAGCAGCATCACCGCGCCGAATTTGCTGTCGATGATTCCTGCCGCCTCCGGCTCGCTGCGGCCCGCGGGCTCGATCCGGGAGGCAATTCCGGCGATCGCGGGCGCCGGAGCGCTCAATTCGCCGCCGGGGCGATAGATTTCCAGCTCGGCGACCGGCTTTTCGCCCGGCGCAGCCCAGCGAAAGACGTCCTTGCGGCCGCCTTGCGGATGTCGGAGAATCTCGTAAGTCTCTGTTTTGCCGGATGAATCAAGCTGGCTGACGGCGAAGGCCGGGTATGAGCGGGTGGCCACGGCCCAGTCCGTCCGCGCCGGCGGCGCAAAGCTCGCCATGGCCGGCAACCGGTCCCATAAATGGATGCCGAGGATGGCAAGCAGCGCCAGAACCCCCAGATAGGCTACCAGGCGCGCCAGCGTGCCGCAGCATTCGTCGGCAAAACTGGTGAGCGCCGGGTGGATTCGGGTCTGATGATGGCAATTGGCAAGGGTGGTCCGGTACGATCGCATCAAAACGCCCAGTTGTCGGCAAGCGCCGCGGGGCGTCGCCTGGGTCTAACGTTGTCTTGACGGGTTTTCTCGCATAGAAGCGCTGGCTCTTCTGTTTCCGTTGCGGAGGGAAGAGCGGCATTTTTCTTCGGAGAGTGAACGATGGGTTACAAGGTCGCGCTGGTCGGAGCCACCGGCAATGTCGGGCGGGAAATGCTCAACATTCTCGACGAACGCAAATTCCCGGCGGACGAGGTGGTGGCGCTGGCGTCGCGCCGCAGCATGGGCGTCGAGGTGTCCTATGGCGACCGCACCCTGAAGGTCAAGGCGCTCGAGCACTACGATTTCAGCGACGTCGATATCTGCCTGATGTCGGCGGGCGGCGCGGTGTCGAAGGAATGGTCGCCGAAGATCGCGGCCGCCGGCGCCGTGGTGATCGACAACTCGTCGACCTGGCGGATGGATCCCGACGTGCCGCTGATCGTGCCGGAGGTCAATGCCGATGCGGTGAGTGGCTTCGTCAAGAAGAACATCATCGCCAATCCGAACTGCTCGACCGCGCAGCTGGTGGTGGCGCTGAAGCCGCTGCATGACCGCGCCGTGATCAAGCGCGTGGTGGTCTCGACCTATCAGTCGGTCTCCGGCGCCGGCAAGGACGCCATGGACGAGCTGTTTTCGCAGACCAAGGCGGTCTACACCAACAGCGAGCTCGTCAACAAGAAATTCCCCAAGCGTATCGCCTTCAACGTGATCCCCGAGATCGACGTGTTCATGGAGGACGGCTACACCAAGGAAGAGTGGAAGATGATGATGGAGACCAAGAAGATTCTTGATCCCAAAATCAGGCTGACCGCGACTTGCGTGCGGGTGCCGGTGTTCGTCGGGCATTCCGAAGCCGTCAACATAGAGTTCGAGAACCCGATTTCGGCCGACGAGGCGCGCGACATCCTGCGCACCGCGCCGGGCTGCCTGGTGATCGACAAGCGTGAGCCCGGCGGCTACGTCACGCCCTACGAGGCGGCCGGCGAGGACGCCACCTACATCAGCCGCATCCGTGAGGACGCGACGGTGGAGAACGGCCTCGTGCTGTGGTGCGTGTCGGACAATCTGCGCAAGGGCGCGGCCCTGAACGCGATCCAGATCGCCGAATGCCTGATCAACCGCAAGCTGATCAGCGCCAAGAAAAAGGCGGCGTGAAAGCGGGCGAATGATTAGCGGGTAGCGAATAGAGCGTTTCCATTCGCTACCCGCTCACACTGTGGAATTCCTTGGCCGCCGGATCCAGTACGAACAGCGAGCCTTCGGCGACGCCGAAATAGGCGCCGTGCAGCTCCAGTTCGCCGCGCTCGACGAGGGTGCGGACAAAAGGGAATGTCATCAGGTTTTCCAGGCTGCGGAACACCGCGGCCTTCTCGATCCGCACGGTGAACTCAGCCATCGTCTCATGGTCGCGCTGGGACACGGTCTCGCCCGGCTTGATGAACATCGACATCCACCGGCCGATGAAGTCGCCCGGCGACAGCGGCTCGATATTATCGATGAAGGCGCGGATGCCGCCGCATTGCGCGTGGCCGAGCACCACGATGTGCTTCACCTTGAGGACGTTGACCGCATATTCCAACGCGGCCGAGACGCCGTGGGCGCCGCCATCCGGTTGATACACCGGCACCAGATTGGCGATGTTGCGCACCACGAACAATTCGCCGGGGCCGGCATCGAAGATCACCTCGGGCGACACCCGGGAATCGCAGCAGCCGATCACCATGACCGCAGGCGACTGGCCGCGCTCGGAGAGCTCGCGGTAGCGCGTTTGCTCGGTCGGCAGCCGCTGCGAGGTGAAGGTCCGGTAGCCGTCCAGCAGATGGTTCGGAAACCCTGTCATGCCAGTTGCTAACCATAAGCAGCATGCGGGAACAAGTCTTTCGGCGGACGGGCCGAGATGCTATCGCGTGAAATTCGACATCCACGAGGGAACCCGCCCATGATCCGCCCGCGCCGCAGCCTGTTGTTCATGCCCGGTTCGAATGCACGGGCGCTGGAGAAGGCGCGCAACCTGCCGGCCGACGGCATCATCCTCGATCTCGAGGATTCGGTGGCCCCCGACGCCAAGGCGATGGCGCGCGACCAGATAGCGCAGGCCGTCGCCGCCGGCGGCTTCGGCAAGCGCGAGATCCTGATCCGCGTCAACGCGCTGGATTCGCCGTGGTTCATCGACGACGTCACCATGGCCGGCAAGGTCCGGCCCGACGGCATCCTGGTTCCCAAGGTTTCCAGCGCCCAGGATCTTGCGGGCATCGCCGGCCGGCTCGCCGAAATCAAGGCCGACGCCTCGATCCGGGTCTGGGCGATGATCGAGACCGCGCGCGCGGTGCTGCATGCCGAGGAACTCGCGGCTGCCTCGCGCGATCCCGCCATGCGGCTGGCCGGGTTCGTGTTCGGGCCGAACGATATTTCACGCGAGACCGGGATCCGGATGCAGCCCGGCCGCGCGGCGATGCTGTCCCTGATCACCCACTGCATTCTCGCCACCCGCGCCTACGGCCTCGAAATCCTCGATGGCCCCTACGGCGATTTCAGCAATTTCAACGGCTTTGGGCAGGAATGCACCCAGGGGCGCGATCTCGGCTTCGACGGCAAGACGTTGATTCATCCCGGCCAGATCGAGGCCTGCAACGCGATCTTCACGCCGCCGGCGGAGGAAGTAGCCCATGCCCGCAAGATCATCGCGGCGTTCGAACGGCCGGAAAATGCCTCACGCGGCGCGATCCAGCTCGACGGCCAGATGGTGGAGCGACTGCACGCCGATATCGCACGGCGTACGATTGCGATCGCCGATGCGATCGCGGCGCTGGGCAGCTAATTCATCCGACTACTGGAGAAAGCCGCCCGCATCGTGCAGGCGGATCAGGAATAGCGCGGCGACGGCGATGACCACGGCCAGGGAAATGTGGACCCAGGCCGAGCCCGAGATCTTCATTGCTGTTTCACTCGCGGGCCGAGAACGTCGATCGTGGGCGCGTTGGAGCAATATTCCTCATAATGTTCGGCGGCGGTTCCGGCGGCGAAGTCGCGGACGCATTCGCCCTTTTGGTGGCACAGGGCACAGACGCGCTCCATGTCGCGCAGCACCAGCGGTTGGGTCCGTGCGAGCGCCTCTTCGTCGATGCCGAGAACCCTGAGCATCTGCGGCAATTCGTCCGCCGCATGCGGACCCTGACGGACCAGCTCGCTCAAATCGCTCGGAGAAACCCGAAGCTCATCGGCAATGCGGTCGAATTCAGCTGAATTGAGCTGGCGTAACTCGTTCATCTCGCGCCGGTGTTTCAGCCACTCGCTGAACGTCGTCGCCAGCGTCTCGAACACGGGAAATGGCTTGCTTTGGGCGGTCACGGGACACCTCCGAATTTGGTGCATATCAGCACGAATGGAGGAGGTGCCTGTTGCGGTAGATCAACCAGCCCGGCGGCTCGCCGGAGCCCCGAACCGCTGCGCGGCCCAGGCATAGAGACTGCCGGCAACCGGCGGCTGGCTGCCTCGGCCCTTTGGGGAAATGTGCAGCCCGATAATGTCGGGATCGCTGATCAGCCCTGCAAAATCCGAGGGCTCGAAGAAAAGTTTTGGTTCGGCATGCACCGCGTAGAACGAATTCTTCGGTAGTGCGTAAGACAGTCTGCCGGTGCGGCTGGCGAGCGCGGTCAGCGACGCCGGCCCGTAGATCGCGATACGAAGGTCGGAGAGGCGGCGCGATCCGCCGCGCAGCCGGCGCAGCGCAAACGTCAGGCGATGCCGTAGCGCCAGCCAGTCCGGCGTCAACTCTTCCTGCTCCATCAATTTCGCGAACGCCGCCACGATCGGATCGTCCGGCGGCAGATAGAGCACCGAATTGCCGAGTTGGCGCGGCCGTTCCCAGGCGAAATAAGGCATTGCGGGATCGATCGCGACCGGCTTGAGCAGCAGTACGTCGGCGTCGAGCCACAGCCCGGCGCGCTCGGCCATCAGCCGCATCCGGAAGAAATCGCTGAACTGCAGGATGGTCCAGTCGCGCCAGCTGCCGTCCGGCTCCGGCGGGCGCAACCTTTCGGAGAAGGCGTGCGGCAGGATTGCCTCGGCCTCGGCGTTGCCGACGCCGTCGGGCAATCCCGGAAGCGGATCGAAACTGTAGACGGTGACGTTATGGCCGGCCGCCACCTGCGACCTTAGGCAGGTCAGGCGCAGCGCATCGAGCGGGCCGTGCCAGAAGGTGACGACGTCGGGCAGCATACGCGTCACCTTCGGTCAGCGGAACCGGCGCGGGATCAAGCCCAGGCGCGCGCGGTTTTGGCCTTTTCCTCATAGGCGTCGATCGAGGCCTTCTTTTCCATGGTCAGGCCGATGTCGTCGAGGCCGTTCATCAGGCAATGCTTGCGGAACGGGTCGATCTCGAATTTCACCGTGCCGCCGTCAGGGCCGCGGATTTCCTGGGCGGCCAGATCGATGCTCAGCGTCGCATTGGCGCCGCGCTCGGCGTCGTCGAACAGCTTGTCGAGGTCTTCCTGGGAAACGCGGATCGGCAGCACGCCGTTCTTGAAGCAGTTGTTGTAGAAGATGTCGCCGAACGAGGTCGAGATCACGCAGCGGATGCCGAAATCCAGCAGCGCCCATGGCGCGTGCTCGCGGCTCGAGCCGCAGCCGAAATTGTCGCCGGCGACCAGGATCTTGGCGTTGCGATAGGCCGGCTTGTTGAGGATGAAATCCGGGTTCTCGCTGCCGTCGTCCTTGTAGCGCTGCTCCGAGAACAGCCCCTTGCCGAGGCCGGTGCGCTTGATGGTCTTCAGATACTGCTTGGGGATGACCATGTCGGTGTCGACATTGATGATCTTCAGCGGCGCCGCGACGCCTTCCAGCGTGGTGAACTTGTCCATCGGGGGCACTTCTTGGTTGGAATTGACGAAAAACGTTTGCAGCCTGACTTTTATCGCGAATGGCGGCGGTATCAAAGGGCAAAATCCCTAGCCGGCGCCGGCCTCGATCGCCTCCATGTCGTCGTCGGAGAGGCCGAAATGATGGCCG
>Ga0302283_1003022_pt1 | contig 13216 bp, 8 predicted proteins | sample III_Fen_E1_4_FD_198770 | JGI IMG/M metagenome (GOLD analysis project Ga0302283, IMG submission 198770) | Peat permafrost microbial communities from Stordalen Mire near Abisko, Sweden - III_Fen_E1_4 | ecosystem: Environmental > Terrestrial > Soil > Wetlands > Permafrost | place: Sweden: Abisko...
CGGCGGTGACCGTTCCTGGCGTCCGCGCCCTGACGCGAACGGCGGTGATGCTCGAGTGTTCCCTGCAAGAGGAGACGCGGAGAGGGTGGCGCTCACCGCGAACCACTTCGCCACCGCGAGCTCGCGTCGAACCAGAATCAGCCGTCGCCGATCGCGCTCGATGTCCATGACAGCGGCGTCAGCACCAACAAGGTCTACTGGGTCAACGATGGCGACGGCAGCAGGCCCCAATGCCCCCTACTCGGGTTCCTATACGCTCATCGTCGATGAGACGAACGTTTACTGGTTGGCCCAGGCGTCCAGCGACCTCATCTACAAGGCACCAATCGCTGGCGGCCCCGCGGTCTTGCTCGCTTCCGGGCACCCCGGTGCGAACGATCTGGCCGTCGACGACACCTACGTCTATTGGGTCAGCCAAGGCGACGGGACCTTGAACAAAGTCCACAAGTAGCTCGCGGCCCTCGAACAAGGCAGAGCACAAGCCTGGGCGCGCCGCTCTGTTCGACGCGCCGCGTAGCCGTTCGCCCGCGGCGGCTGTCCTTGGCCAACCAACGCGTGGTGCGCCTCTACAGGCAGTACTGCGCGCCCGCGTCCGCCCCGGCGTCGAGCGTGAGGCACGTGCCGCTCGCGCAGTCGGTGCCCATCGTGCAGATCTGTCCACTGGCAAGCTTGCAGTCGGCAGCGGCGTTGCCGGCGCCGTCACAAGCCATGGTGCCCGCACATGCGGTGGTCGTGGTGCCGATCGCAGCAGCGACGCACAGGGCGCCGCCGGCGCACGTCCCGCAGGGGCCGCACGCCATTCCGCAGCAAAGATCGTCGCCGGCGCAGACGCCGTTGGCGCACTGGGTCCCAGCGGTGCACGCGCCGCCGTTGGCGGTCCCGGCCACGCACGCGTTCGCGGTGCAGTTGTAACCGGCGAGGCAAGGAGCGCCCGCGTTGCACGTGGTCCTGCAGACGTGGCCGACGCAGGAGTAGCCGTCGCAGCTCGTCGTGGCTCCGGGGTTGCACGTGCCGCCGCCGCAGGTGCCCGCGGCGGTCAGCTCGCCGTTCGTGCACGTCGCCCCGCTGCAATCGGTGCCCGAAGCGACCTGCTCGCACGCGCCGGCGCCGTTGCAGTTGCCGTCGTTGCCGCACGTCGCCGCGGTGCACTGGTTGGCCGGAGCGGGCTTGCCGGCGGAGATGGGGCCGCAGGTGCCGTTGCTGCCGCCGGTGAGCACCGTGGAGCACGCCTGGCAGGTCCCTGTGCACGCACTGTTGCAGCAGAGCCCGGCGACGCAGTGATCGTTGGCGCACTGGTTGTTGCCGCCGCAGGTGGCGCCGTCGGGCAGGAGCGCGCAGACCTTGTTCTGGCAGTTGCCGCTGCCGCAGTCGGCGTTGACCTCGCAGCCCTTGCCGATGCCGCAGGTCTTGCCCTGGCCGTCGCAGGTGGCGCCGCCGCAGTCGACGTCGGTCTCGTTGCCGTTCTGCGCGCCGTCGGTGCAGGTCGGCGCCTGGCAGGTCTTGTCGGGGGCGCCGGAGCAGACCTTGTCGATGCAGTCGGACCCCATCTTGCACATCTTGCCGTCGCCGCAGGGCGAGCAGGAGCCGCCGCAGTCGATGTCGGTCTCGTTGCCGTCCTGGATACCGTCCGCGCAGCTCGAGTTGACGCACTTGCCGGTGCCGTCGCAGACCGAGCCGCCGTTGTCGGTGCAGGTCGTGCCCTTGGAGGCGACCGTCTGGCCGCAGGCGTTGGCGGTGCACGTGGCGGTGGCGCACACGGTGCCGGTGGCGGTGCAGTCGCTCGGCTGGAGGCAGGGGACGCAGGTGCCGTTGCCATCGCAGACGTTGCCGCCGCCGCTGTGGCAGGTGGTCGCCATGGCGATGTCGGCGGTCCCGCAACAGCCCCCGGTGCAGGTGTTGGTGACGCAGTCGTTGGCGGGCGTCCCGCAGTCGGCAGGGGTGGAGCAGGCCATCGCGCCCGAGGTGCACGTCGGCCCCGCGTCCGAGCCGCCGGTGCCGGTGGAGTGCGAGGAGGAGGAGCCGGTGGAGCTGGTGACGCTCGTCCCCCCGGTCCCCTCCGACGAGGCGAAGAAGTTGAAGTTCTGCGTGCACGCGACCGGAAGGAGCCCGAGCGAGAGCATGGAAAGAGCAAGGATCGTGGTGCGTTGCACGTCGCTACCTCCGGGACACGCGGGTGGGCCGCGCAGGAAAATACCCGGGCGACGGTATCATGGGCGCGGAGCCAACCCAAAGCGAGTTGCCGAGCCCAGGGCCGGAAAGGGTCAGCCTGGGGGACCCCGGAGAGGGTCCTGCGACGCGCGCTGGAAGCGCTCGACGGCGGCCGCGCGCAGGCCGACGAGCGCGAGGCTCACGGCGGCGCGGGTGGCGTCGGAGAGCTCGGGGGCGTGGGCGGTGCCCGCCTGCGCCTCGTCCAGATCGTGGAGCTCGCCGAGGCGCTTCTGCATGCGAGCGGCCTCTCGGGCGACGGCGGCGGCGGCCTCGCCCACGACCGGCGCGAAGAGCTGGGCGGTGTAGCGGAGGCGCTTGTAGCGGAGGCGGAGCGCGTGCATCGCGAGCGGGTCGGCCGGATCTCCGCTCCGCAACGACGCGACCCCGGCGGCGGCCTCCGCGAGCGCGGCCTCCGCGATCGCGACGGCGGGGCGCCGGCGGGGCCGTCGGCCCAGGTGTCGCTCGAGGGCCGCGAGCGTCGGGCCGAGGGACGGCGCGGTGAGCTTGGGCCGCTCCTGAGAGGCCCGCTGGGCGAGCCAGGCGCCGAGCTCCGCGCCCGCTTCGGCGGGGAGGTCGAGCGCGGTGAGGGTGTCGCGCAGGGCCTCCTCGTCGCGGAGCGCGCCCGCCGCCCGGGCGAAGCTGCCGAGCTCGGCGCCGAGGGACCGGAGGCGCCGATCGCCGTAGAGCTCGCGCGCCGGCCGCAGCATCGTCCGGAGGCGCCGCAGCGCCACGCGCAGGTCGTGCACGGCGCGCGGATCCGAGTCACCGCCGCCGTGCTCGCCGACCCGCGCCGCCGCGGCCCGCACCGCGCCGATCATGCGGAACAGCACCGGCGCCAGGAAGTCCCCGGCGCGACGCTCGGGCGGCGGCGCGGAGGCTGGAGATGCCAGCGAGACCTCCCGAGGCGCGGGGGAAGACCGCGTGGGGTTGGGGGCAGAGCTCGGCGCTGCGCCGAGCGGAGCCCCCATCGTGACGAGCGGGACAGAGCTCGGCGCCGCGCGGAGCGAAGCCCCCATCACAGACGGCTCACCGCGACGAGCACGATGGGGCGGCGGCCGGTGTGCGCCTCGAAGGCGCGCCGCGCCGCGAGCCGGATCAGGTCGGCGACCGCGTCGTCGTCGGCGCGGGTGCGCGCGTCGCCGTCGACGACGGCGCGCGCCACCGCCAGCGACACCTTGCGGGCCACCGCCGCGAACGAGGGCTCGAGGACGCCGCGGCTGACCACCTGGGGCTCGCCGGAGATGGCGCCGTGGTCGTCGAAGACCACCGACACGCAGGCGACGCCGCCGCGGCCGAGCTGCGCGCGCTCGCGGAGCACGTCCTCGGAGAGCTCGTCGCCGCCCGCCACGGCGACCTTGCCGACGGGCACCCGCCCCGCCTTGGCCGGAGCGGCGGCGGCGGTCAGCTCGATCACCTCGCCGTTCTCGGCCACCAGCACCTCGCCGACGCCGACCTCCCGGGCCAGCTCGGCGTGGCGCACCAGGTGATGGAGGGTGCCGTGGAGCGGGACGAAGGCGCGGGGGCGGGTGAGCTCGATCATCCGCCGTTGCTCGTCGCGGTGAGCGTGCCCGCTGGCGTGGACGCGGCGGTCGGTGATGCGGGAGATCAGCTCGACGCCGGCGCGGAGGAGATCGGCCATCATGTCGAAGACCGGCCGGTCGTTGCCGGGGATGATCCGGCTGGAGAGGATGACGGTGTCGCCCGGGTCGAGGCGCAGCACCGGGTGGGTGCCGTTGGCGAGGCGGGTGAGCGCGCTCATGCGCTCGGCCTGGGTGCCGCTGGCGATCACCAGGACCCGCTCGCGCGCCATCGAGGCGGCGACGTCGGGCGCGACCTGGAGATCGCTCGGCCAGCGCAGCCGGCCCACCGCCTCGGCGGCGCGCACGTGGTTGATGACGCTGCGGCCGAGGAGGCAGATGCGGCGGCCGGTGCGCTCGGCGATCTCGCCGAGGAGGCGGAGGCGCTGGACGTTGGAGGCGAAGAGGCCGAGCACCACCCGACCCCTGGCGCGGGCGATGATCTCACCGAGGGCGTCGCCGACGTCGCGCTCGCTCCCCGAGGTGCCCAGCGAGTCCACGTTGGTGCTGTCCGAGAGGAGCAGGCGCACGCCCTCCTCGCCGAGCTCCATGAGGCGCAGCTCGTCGGTGAGCTCGCCGTCGGGGGGAGAGGGGTCGAGCTTGAAGTCGCCGGTGTGGATGACCACGCCGGCCGCGGTGCGGATCGCGAGCGCGGTGGCGTCGGCGATGGAGTGGGTGACCCGGATGGGCTCGAAGCCGAAGGGGCCGACCTCGAAGCGGTTGCCCACGTGGACGGTGACGAGATCGAGCTCGGCGAGGTCGAAGCCTCGCTCCACCAGGCGCCCGCGGGCCAGCTCGAGCGCGTGGGGCGGCCCGTAGACGGGGACGTCGAGCGCGCCGAGCAGGTACGGCAGCGCGCCGATGTGGTCCTCGTGGCCGTGGGTGATGACCACGCCGAGGACCCGCTCGGCCCGGGCGATCAGGTAGTCGAAGCGCGGGTGGTAGACGTCGACGCCGAGGTCGGTGCTCGGGAAGGTCACCCCGCAGTCGACCAGGACGATGCCCTCCTGCTGCTCGAGGGCCAGGCAGTTCATGCCGATCTCCCCGAGCCCTCCGAGCGCGACGATCCGGAGGACGCCGGGAGGGGGAGGGCCAGGCCGGACGAGAGAAGGAGGGGTGGCGGTCAAGGTCGGACGCAGCATAGCGCGGAATGGCGCCGCCACGGCCGGGTCCGGTGGCCCCCTCCCCCTCCCGCAGAGCGTCCGAGAGCGGTGCGCGACCCTGCCCTGGGGGCAACTTGCCGTCAATTTGTGGAGATTCTGCGCGGTTGTTCTGCGTTTCCTGTGTGCAGGCGCCGGCCGTTCAGATCCTCGCTTCGCATTTACCCGAAACTGCGCGGTTTTCTCGATATGTAGTGGATGTGCTTGACGGTACCCCCACAGGTTGTGGCATAACCAGCGGGCAACTGACGCGCACTCTCGCTGAACAAGCGGTGGGGTGACCGAAAACAGCGACCCATTCTGGGGAGCGCCCGAGAGCGTTTCGGCGTGCTCATCCTGGGGAACGCCCGAGAGCGTTCCCCGACAGTTGCGCAGTAGCTCGGCAGGAGCGGACCGGTTTCTGCTCCAATTTGTAAGGAGGCGCACGTGGCGCAGGGTATCGTTGGCGTCGGGGATGGGACGGCGAAGCTCACCAATGGAGCTTCCCACAAGGCTGTCGCGAACGGGAAGGCGGCGCCCGCCGCGAAGACCTCCGGCAAGGCCGCTGCCAAGCCCGCCGGGAAAAAGAGCGCGCCCCGCGGCCTCGGCTTCGAGCGGCGCTTCAGCCAGCGCAACGTCGATCCGCTCGACCAGGTCACCTGGGAGCGCCGCACCAGCGTCATCACCAACCCCGACGGCTCCGTCGTCTTCAAGATGGACGGCGCCGAGATCCCCTCGGGCTGGTCGCAGCTGGCGACCGACATCGTCGTCTCCAAGTATTTCCGCAAGGCGGGCCTGCACGGCAAGAAGGAGCTGGGCGAGACCAGCGTGCGCGAGGTCGTCCACCGGCTGGCGCGCACCATCCGCGAGGCGGGGGACCGCTTCGGCGGCTACTTCGCCAGCGCCAAGGAGGCCGACACCTTCGAGGCCGAGCTCAGCTTCCTCCTGGTGAACCAGTACGGCGCGTTCAACTCGCCGGTGTGGTTCAACTGCGGGCTCTTCCACCGCTACGAGATCACCGGCACCGGCGGCAACTACGCGTGGCGCATGGACGCCGCGCCCAACGCGCCGGACGAGATCGAGGAGACCGCCAACGCCTACGAGCGCCCGCAGTGCTCGGCGTGCTTCATCCAGGCGATCAACGACGACCTGATGAGCATCTACGACCTGGTCAAATCCGAGGCGCGGCTCTTCAAGTACGGCTCCGGCACCGGGACCAACTTCAGCACCATCCGCGGCAAGCAGGAGAAGCTCTCCGGCGGCGGCACCAGCTCCGGGCTGATGAGCTTCCTCGAGGTCTTCGACCGGGCCGCCGGCGCGACCAAGAGCGGCGGGACCACCCGGCGCGCGGCCAAGATGGTCTGCCTCGACATGGAGCACCCCGAGATCGTCGACTTCATCAACTGGAAGGTCCGCGAGGAGAAGAAGGCCCACGCCCTCATCGCCGGGGGCTACTCGTCCGACTTCAACGGCGACGCCTACCACACCATCAGCGGGCAGAACTCCAACAACTCGGTGCGGGTCAGCGACGCGTTCATGCGCGCCGCCATGAACGGCGGCACCTGGGACACCATCGCCCGCACCACCGGCGAGGTCGTCAACACCTACGCCGCCAAGGACCTCTGGGGCCAGCTCGCCGAGGCCGCCTGGGGCTGCGCCGATCCCGGGGTGCAGTACGACTCGACCATCAACCGCTGGCACACCTGCCCGAACACCGCGCGCATCAACGCGTCGAACCCCTGCTCCGAGTACATGTTCCTCGACGACTCGGCCTGCAACCTGTCGAGCCTGAACCTGACCAAGTTCCTCCGCGAGGACGGCTCGTTCGACGTCGAGGGCTACCGCGCCGCCATCCGGGTGTTCTTCGTCGCGCAGGAGATCCTCGTCGACTTCTCGGCCTACCCCACCAAGCCCATCGCCAAGAACTCGCACGACTACCGCCCGCTCGGCCTCGGCTACGCCAACCTGGGCACGCTGCTGATGCTCCTCGGCGTCCCCTACGACTCCGACAAGGGCCGCTCCATCGCCGCCGCGCTCACCGCCATCCTCTGCGGGCACGCCTACAAGGTCTCGGCCGAGATGGCCGCCTCCAAGGGCCCCTTCAACGGCTTCGCCAGGAACCGCGAGCCGATGCTGCGGGTGATGGGCATGCACCGCGACGCGGCCTACGCCATCGACCGCGACAACTGCCCGGAGGCGCTCTTCCAGGCCGCCTGCGCCGACTGGGACGCCGCCGTGGAGCTCGGCCGCGAGCACGGCTACCGCAACGCGCAGGCGACCGTGCTGGCGCCCACCGGCACCATCGGCCTGCTGATGGACTGCGACACCACCGGCATCGAGCCCGACTTCTCCCTGGTGAAGTTCAAGAAGCTCGCCGGCGGCGGCTACTTCAAGATCGTCAACCAGTCCGTGCCCGAGGCGCTCCGCCGCCTCGGCTACGCGCCGGCCGAGGTGCAGGAGATCGTCGCCTACGTCTCCGGCACCAACACGCTGCTCGCCGCGCCGCACGTCAACCGCGCCACCCTCAAGAAGAGGGGCCTCGACAACGAGGACCTCGCCAAGGTGGAGGCGGCGCTGGCGGGCGTCTTCGATCTCGAGCTCGCCTTCGGGCCCTGGGTCCTCGGCGACGCGGCCTACGACCGGCTCGGCGTCTCCACCGAGCAGCGCTCGCGCATGGGCTTCTCGCTGCTCAAGCACCTCGGCTTCACCGCCGCCGAGCTCGAGGAGGCCAACGAGACCATCATCGGCCGGATGACGGTCGAGGGCGCCCCCTACCTGCGCGACGAGCACTACGCCGTCTTCGACTGCGCCAACCGCTGCGGCCGCAAGGGCAAGCGCTTCCTCGCGCCGATGTCGCACGTGAAGATGATGGCGGCGACGCAGCCGTTCCTCTCGGGCGCCATCTCCAAGACCGTCAACCTCCCCAACGAGGCCACCGTCGAGGAGGTGCAGCGCATCTACGAGGAGGGCTGGCGCCTCGGGCTCAAGGCGGTCGCGCTCTACCGCGACGGCTGCAAGGCCTCCCAGCCGCTCTCGTCCACCAGCGAGACCAAGGCCGAGAAGGACGCCAAGACGGCGGACGCCAAAGCCGTTCGCGACGGGACCTCGGCGATCGCGGCCCTGGTCACCTCCATCACCGCGACGCCGAGTTACCTGAGCGGCGACGCGATGACCCGGCCGGTGCCGCGCTCGCCGACCGAGGCGCGCCGTCAGGGGTGGAAGGACAACCGCATCCGCCTGCCCAAGAAGCGCCGCGGCTTCACCCAGGAGGCGCGCGTCGGCGGGCACAAGATCTACCTGCGCACCGGCGAGTACGAGGACGGGACCCTCGGGGAGATCTTCATCGACCTGCACAAGGAGGGCGCCGCCTTCCGCTCGATCATGAACTGCTTCGCCATGGCGGTGTCGGTGGGCCTCCAGTACGGCGTGCCGCTCGAGGCGTTCGTCGATCAGTACACGTTCACCCGCTTCGAGCCGCAGGGCGTCGTCGAGGGCCACGAGAACGTGAAGATGGCGACGTCCATCGTCGACTACCTGTTCCGCGCGCTCGGCATCGCCTACCTGCAGCGCTACGAGCTGGCGCACGTGCCGCCCGCCGACGCCTCGCCGACGCAGGATCCGGTGGAGTCCAAGGCCCAGGAGGCCATCGCGGCCACCGCGCTCCCCTCGCCGACCGCCAAGGCGTGGGCCGAGCCCGAGACCCACCACACCGCCCACGCGGGGAGCGCGCTCGACGCGCAGCTCGAGGACATGATGGGCGACGCGCCGGTCTGCGACGGGTGCGGGCACATCACCGTGCGCAACGGGGCCTGCTACAAGTGCCTCAACTGCGGCAACTCGATGGGCTGCAGTTAGTTACGATGGGGGGGCCGAAGGCCCCCCCATACCCCCTGGGAACTGGTCACGATGGGGGGGCCGAGGGCCCCCCATACCCCCTGGATCCAGTCCTGTGACCTCGCCCGGCGGTGGGCGGGGGCGATGGGGTATGCTCCGCGGATGCCCGCGCTGCGTACTGCGATCCGTCGCCTGGTCCTGACGGTCGCGTCCCTCTCGTTCACCGGGGCGAGCTGCGGGCCGTCGGTGCTGGGGCTGATGCCGGGCGTCCTCAACGATCCGCAGAACCTGTCGCTGCGCCGCTCGCTGCTCGCCAGCGGGCTCGCCCACGTCTGTGAGGAGGTGAGCTCGCGCAGCATGCCGCTGCGCTTCCGCGACGAGGATCCGGTGGCGGGGCGCTTCTTCCCCACCACCTGCGCCGCGCGCGAGCTGCCCAGCGGAGATCTCTACCTGCAGCTCGCCGGTCAGGGCTACGTGTGGACCGACCGGTCGCTGCGGCTGGGCTTCGGGGCGGGCGCCGCGATCGCCTACGACACCGACTTCCTCCTCGATGGCGCGACGATGTACGTCTACTTCCGGCCGCGCGCGAGCGACCCGCCGCGGTTCAGCACCCGCTTCGTGGAGGACGCGCAGGTCACCATGCTCAGCGGCATGATCGGCAAGCAGGGAGGGCAGACCCTCCCCGACCGCATCGGCACCCAGATCATGGCCGCCACGCTCGCCCGCGGGTTCACGGTCATCCGCGATCCGAGCGGCGGCATCGAGTACGGCGTGGGCGTCGTCGCGCCGGGCGCCCGCCCGCCGGAGGCCTACCGCGGGCTCGATCGCGACCGACCGGTGCTGGCCAACGAGCGCGTCGACGTCCACCAGAACCAGCGCGACTTCGCCGGGCCGTTCGAGGTGCCCGCCGGCAAGGAGCTCGGCCTCCTGATCAGCGTCGCGGGCGCGCCCGCGGTCGACGTGCTGCTGGTGCCGCGCGCGGTGGGCGACGCCTGGCTCGCCACCTACACCAACCAGCCCACGACGACGCAGCCGCCGGGGCAGCCGCTCCTCGACGACGTCGTCGTCGCCGGATCGGCGTACCACCGCAGTCTGGCGGTGCCGCCTGGGTCCTACTACCTCGTCCTGGACAACACCCCCACCGCCGGCCGCACCTCGCTGCCCCCCTACCCGCGCAACGATCACGCCGCGGTGGTCAGCTACGCGGTCGATCTCGAATAGCGCCGGGGCGAAACCTGGGCGCCGCGCTTGCCCCCTCCCGGGTCGGCGTATACATAAGCCTCCTGTTGTCCACCCCTGAAGATACCCCTCCGACGAGCTCGCCAGCCGCTGCGGGCAGCCGCGATGCCGTGCAGTCGTCTCAGGCCGCCTCGCAGGGATCCCGGGGGGGCTCGGATCCGCCGCCGAGCGGGGGCACGGACGGGCGCCTGATGCGGGTCGTCTTCTATTTCTTCTGGGTCTTCGCGGTGCCCTTCGCCCTGTCCATCGGCACCGTCTGGCTGCTCACGCCGGCGGCCGACGCGCTGGGCTCCGCCGGGGAGCTGCGGGTCTTCGTGTTCAACCAGCCGATCCCGGCTGGCATCATGCTCTTCACGCTCTTCGCCATGATCGTGTGGCGCTTCCGCCACGATCTGCCGCTCGCCGCCGCCATCGGCGTGGGCGGCCGGCGCGACGTGCCCGCCTCGGTGCGCGGCCGCTTCGAGGACGCCGCCGCGCTGATCGACGAGGCGCGCCGCATCCTCCGCGCCCACCGCCGCGACGTCGAGCGGGAGCTCACCGCCTCCGAGCGCGATCAGCTCAGCCAGGCCCTCGCCACCCTGGAGCGGGCGATGACCGGCGATCGCTTCGACGCCGTCGAGTTCGACGCGGCCCACGCCCGCGCCGACCGGCTGGTCGGCGAGCACCTGGCCCGCTGGCGCAAGGGCGAGATGCGCGAGTACGCCGAGTCGATCGGGATCGCGGTGGCGGTGGCGCTCTTGCTCCGCGCCTTCGTCGTCGAGGCCTTCAAGATCCCCAGCGGCTCGATGATCCCGACCTTGATGATCGGCGATCACATCTTCGTCAACAAGTTCACCTACGGGCCCCTCATCCCCTGGACCGACAAGCGGCTCTTCGCCCGCCTGCCGCCCTCCCGCGCCGACGTGATGGTCTTCAAGTTCCCCGAGAACAAGGAGCAGGACTTCATCAAGCGCGTGATCGCCGAGCCGGGCGACACCCTCGAGGCCATCAACGGCCGCCCGGTCATCAACGGCTGGCTGGTCCCCCACTGCTACGTCGGCCCGTTCCACTACGAGAACAAGACGGCCGAGGCCTTCGTCGAGTTCCTCGGCGACAAGTCGTACCTCACGCTCTTCAACGCCAACCCCGACGAGCAGACCTGCGCCCCCGGCCCCTCCGGCGTGGAAGACTGCGGCGCCTCCGGGCTCGTCTGCCGCGGCGGCGTCTGCGGCGTCCACCAGGGCCCCTTCCACGTCGCCGCCGAAGAGGTGTGGGTGATGGGCGACAACCGCGACAACAGCCACGACTCGCGGAGCTGGCGCGGCGGGCTGGGCGGCGGCGTCCCCTTCGAGAACATCAAGGGGCGGGCGATGTTCGTGTGGATGAGCTTCCAGTCCGGCGGCGGGATCGCCCAGGACCGGGTCTTCGTCAACGTGCTCGGCCGCCCCAAGGTGCCCGCCGCGCAGGAGGCCGCGCTCAACCCCGCCATCGACCGCTGCATGAAAGAGCGCCCCTCGGTGACGACGCCGCCCCCCCCTTCCAACGCCGTCGCGCCCGCTCCGTCGCCGTACCCCCGCCCCCGCGGCGGAGGCATCGCCCCCCGACCTCCGGGCTGAGTCCGTCACGCGGGCATCCTGCGGAACGCCCGAGAGCGTTCCGCGACACGGCATCCTGCGGAACGTCCGAGAGGCTACTGAATCACCCCCAGCTGCCTGCCCACCCGGGTGAACGCCTCGATGGCGCGCTCGACGTGGGCGGGCTCGTGCGCGGCGCTGAGCTGCACCCGGATGCGCGCCTCGCCCTTGGGCACCACCGGGTAGGAGAACCCCACCACGTAGATCCCCTCGTCGAGCAGGAGCCGCGCCATCTCGGAGGCGAGCTTGGCGTCGCCCAGCATGATCGGCACGATGGGGTGCACCCCCGGCTTCACGTTGAAGCCGGCATCCACCATCCCCTGGCGGAAGCGCCGCGTGCTGGCGAGCAGCTTCTCGCGCAGTCCCCCCTCGCGGTCGAGGAGGCGGAAGACCGCGATCGACGCGCCCACGATCGCCGGCGCCAGGGTGTTGGAGAACAGGTAGGGGCGCGAGCGCTGGCGGAGCAGATCGACGATCTCCTTGCGGCCGGTGGTGAAGCCGCCCGCGGCGCCGCCCAGCGCCTTGCCGAGGGTTGAGGTGATCACGTCGATGCGGTGGAGCACGCCGCACTCCTCGGGCGTGCCGCGCCCGCTCTTGCCCATGAAGCCGGTGGCGTGCGAGTCGTCGACCATCACCATCGCCCGGTACTTGTCGGCGAGGTCGCAGATGGTGTCGAGCTTGGCCAGGTAGCCGTCCATCGAGAAGACGCCGTCGGTGGCGATCATGCGCAGGCGCTTGTCCTGGGTCTTGCGCAGGGCGTCCTCGAGCGCGGCCATGTCGCCGTTGGCGTAGCGGTGGCGCTCGGCCTTGCAGAGGCGGACGCCGTCGATGATCGAGGCGTGGTTGAGCGCGTCGGAGATGATGGCGTCCTCCTCCCCGAGCAGGGTCTCGAAGAGGCCGCCGTTGGCGTCGAAGCACGACGAGTAGAGGATGGCGTCGTCGGTGCCGAAGAACCGGGCGATGGTGCCCTCCAGCTCCTTGTGGATGTCCTGCGTGCCGCAGATGAAGCGCACGCTGGAGAGGCCGAACCCGCGGGTGGCGAGGGCCTGCTGCGCGGCCTCGACCACGGCGGGGTGCGAGGAGAGGCCGAGGTAGTTGTTGGCGCAGAAGTTGAGCACCTCGCGCCCGCCGGTGCGGATCGCGGCGCCCTGGGGCGTCTCGATGACCCGCTCGTCCTTGAAGGTTCCCGCCGCGCGGATCTCCGCGAGCGCCTGGGTGTAAACGGTCCGTGCGACGTCGAACATGGCGCGGTTATAAGACGACCGCGGCGAGGGGTCGAGCGTCAGGGCCTCAGGGCTTGGCCGCCCCGGGCTGCTTGCAGGCGTCGGCGGCGATGCCGCGGAGCATCTCGCTCGCGTGGGGGAGCTTCGAAGCGTCGGCGCCGAGCGTGCAGGCCTCCTCGCGCTTGCCCGCGGCGAGCGCGGCCAGGAGGGCGAGCTGGTAGGCCTTCTCGGTCTTGCGCACGGCGAGGTTCTGCCCGGCGAGCGCGAGCGCCCGATCGGCGTCCTTGCCCTCGTCGAGGAGGAACCACCCCGCGTGCTCGGCGTACGCCTCCGGGTGCTTCTCGACGAGCTCCGCGTAGCGGGCGCGGACGTGGGCGATGCGG
>Ga0302283_1003023_pt1 | contig 13204 bp, 10 predicted proteins | sample III_Fen_E1_4_FD_198770 | JGI IMG/M metagenome (GOLD analysis project Ga0302283, IMG submission 198770) | Peat permafrost microbial communities from Stordalen Mire near Abisko, Sweden - III_Fen_E1_4 | ecosystem: Environmental > Terrestrial > Soil > Wetlands > Permafrost | place: Sweden: Abisko...
GAGGCGCTCGGGGCCCTCGGCGCCAAGCCGCAGTCGGGGTTCATCTACTCGTTCCAGGGTGGCTTCTCTCCCCCGCTGCGCCAGCCGCTCGCGTACCCGGGCGTCCACATCGGCCTCGAGAGCACCCTGGCGAACCTGGACGGGAAGGCCGGCGACGAGCTGATCGTCAGCGGCACCCTCGTCGGCACCGACCCCACCCTCGTCGCCGTCGACGGCACCACGGGCGCCCCGATCGCGACCACGCCGAACCTCCAGCTCGGCTCGAGCTACGTCGCCGGGTGCGTCCCCGCCAACCTCGGCGCCGGGCCCACGCAAGCAGTGGTCTGCATCGCCGCCGCGGCCCAGTTTCCCACGGGGGGGGCGGCCGACACGAGCCGGGTCTTCGCGGTCACGCTCGGGACCGGCGCCTTGCTGAACGTGGCCTGGTCGGTCTCCTTCGCGCCCACCGAGGCCCTCAGCATCTACTACAACGATCTGGCCGTCGATCTCGCGGGCGACGGCGCGCTGGAGACGGTCGTCAGCGGCTTCGACGCCGGCGGCACCGCCCAGGTCCACATCCTGAGCGCGGCCTCCGGCGTCGAGCTCGCCTCCCTCCCCGGGGAGCTTCTGCTCGGCAACACGCCCTCCCTCCCGAGCGGAGGCCGCCTGCTGACCACCTTGGGGAGCGGCGGGGTCTCGCTCTGGAGCTTCGACGCGGCGGGGGTCCACGCCCGCGGGACGATCAACGACAGCGGCATCGTCGAGTCGGTCGACTGGACCCGCTTCGCGATCTCGTCGGCCCCGTCCAGCCGGCCCATCCTGATGGACCTCAACGACGACGGGGCCCTCGACGTGCTCACCATCGACACGACGAACGAGGTGCTCAGCGCCTACACGCCCGGCCCGACCCAGCCCGCGCCGATCGGGACCATCACCCTGCCCGTGGGGACGCCGGCGACCGGAGCCTGGCCTCTCCCCGCGATGGATCGGGCCTACCCGCAGCTCGGCCTGATCGCGTCGGATGGCCGCCTGCGCCTCCTCGACAAGACCCTCAGCTTCACCTCCACCAGCATCCCCGTCGGCGGGTACTACCTCCCCGGCGGCCACCTCCAGCTCGGCAGGTCCCCGGTGGTCGGCTCCCTCGACGGCGGCCCGGCGCAGATCCTGGTCGACGACAGCCGCGGCGCGCTCGTGCGGCTCGACGCCTCGGCGGCGACAGCCACCACGGCTCCGGTCGAGGTCTGGGCGCAGAGCGCGACGCAGTTGCCGATCATCGCGGCCGGGCTCGATGGTGATGCGGCCGGCATCTTCGCCGTCCACGTCGTCTACCCGAGCGGCAGCCCGGCGCAGGTGACCCTGGAGCGTCTGCACGCGGACGGCTCCTTGGTGTGGGAGACGCCCCTCGTCGAGTACCTCCGGGGAGACCTCCTCCTCGCTCATTTCACCACCGACGGTGTCACCGACCTCGCCTACCAGAGCATCCCCGATAACCTGGGGTCGGCCACCACCCACGCGCTCTCGGGCGCCGACGGTCACGTGCTCTGGAGCTCGGTGTTGATGGGGTGCGGCCTGGCGGAGGACAGCGCCCTCGTCGACTGGAACGGGGACGGCATCGACGACGTGGTGCAGCAGTCCGGCGCCACCTTCATCAACTCGGGCGTCGACGGCAGCCCGCTCGCCAGCGGCGGGCCGACCGACTGCTACGCGCTGCCCATTCCCTTCGGGACGCCTCCCTCGCTCGTCTACACGTCCTCCTTCCCCGGCACCCGGGCCTACGCCCACGATCTGACCACCCAGCTCTTCGCCAGCGCCGACCAGGACGAGCCCTTCCCCTACGGAGCCATCGCCGCCTGCCCCACAGGCAACGTGCTGCTCGAGGGATCCGCGACCTCCCCCTCGAAGCTGGCGCTCACCACGCTCGACGGATCGAGCGCGGGCGCGACGATCGACGTGTTCCTCGCCGCGGGCGCGCTCTACCAGGACGAGGCTTCCGCCGACGCAGCCGGCAACGGCCAGCTCACGGCGGTCAACGTCCACAGCGACCTGACCGGCAACGGGAGCCCCACCGCGGTGGTCGGCTCCACGGACGGCTGGCTCTACGCGGTCGACCCCTGCGCCGGGACGCTCACCTTCGTCTACTCCTTCGGCGCCCCGGTCGGCGAGCCGGTGTTCGGCGACACCGACGGCGACGGCCTCGACGAGATCATCGTCTCGGTGGACGACGGCTATCTCTATGCGCTGAAGAACACGCCCCAGGGCACCGGCGGCGGCGGCGGAAGCGGCGGCGGAAGCGGTGGAAGCGGGGGCGGCAGCATGGGCACCGGCGGCACCGGCGGGCCGCGCCCAGCCCCGATCCTGCTCTGGGGTCGGGCCACCTGCGCCTGTGAGCTCGGGGCCGGGTCACCGCTCGGGGGGATGCCCCTCCCGTCGCTGGCGTTCGCGGTGGGGCTGCTCGCCGCCGTCGCGCGGCGGAGGCGTCATCCCACGGCGGCTACCGTGGCCGGCGGGCTCGGCGGGGCCTGAGGCGGCGCCTCCGGCTTGCGCGTGGATTGGCCGTGGACCGGCGGAGCGACGCTCCTCGACGCGCGCTCCCCTCCCTTCTATGAATGCGGCACCGTCATGCCCTCCTCGATCCTCGTCACCACCCACGTCATCGTCCCCGAGGCCGCCGTGCAGGTCACCACCGCGCGCGCCTCCGGGCCCGGCGGGCAGAACGTCAACAAGGTCGCCTCCAAGGTCGACGTCCGCGTCGACCTCGCCGCCGTCACCGGCCTCGACGCCGCGGCCCGGGCGCGGCTCCTGGTGCTGGCGGAGCACCGCCTCGACGGGGACGGCAAGCTCCAGGTCACCAGCCAGAAGACGCGCGACCAGGGGCGCAACCTGGAGGACGCCTACGAGAAGGTCCGCATGCTCGTCGCCAAGGCGCTGGTCGCCCCCAAGGCGCGGCGCCCGACGCGGCCGAGCCGCGGCTCGGTGAAGCGGAGGCTCGCGGACAAACGGCAGGCGTCGGAGCGCAAGCAGCAGAGGGCGAGGCCGAGGGAGGACTGAGCGGGGCGCGGGCCCGGTCGCGGAACGCGCTCGGGCGTTCCGCGGATCAAAGGCTCGCCGTCAGAAGCTACACTTGCCCTGCGCGCTGCACGTCGCGCCCTGCGCGTAGCTGCAGCAGTCGCTGGCCGAGAGGCAGGTCCCGGCGGTGGTGACGCAGCACTTGGTGTTCTGGCAGAGGGTGCCGTCGCTGCAGCAGTCGAGGTTGCCGGTGCAGCCGGACACGCCGGTGAGGACGCAGCACTTCTGGGTGGTGGGCCAGCAGGTGGTGTCGCAGCAGTCGCTGGGCGCGCTGCACGTCTGCCCGAGCCCCGCGCAGGTGAAGTTGCTGTTGCAGAAGCCGCCGTTGCACGAGTTTCCCGAGCAGCACTGGGAGCTATCGGTGCACGCGCCGCCCGTCCCCTGGCAGCAGGCCCCCTGGTAGCAGTTGAAGTTGTTGCAGCAGTCGGACTGGGCGCTGCAAGCGATCGTCGACGCCTTGCACGCCGCCGCCGAGCAGACGCTGCCCTCGCAGGACAGGCCCGAGCAGCAGTCGGCGTCGCTGGCGCACGCTTTCCCGCTGTTGGAGCAGTTCAGAACGGGGGCCCCGCAGACGCCGACCTGGCAGGTCAGGGTGCTACAGCAATCGCTGCTGGTGTTGCACCCGCCCCCGGACTGCTGACAGGTGGAGCCCGAGCTGGTCGTGCTGCTGGAGCTCGAGCTGGTCGCCACCGCGCCGCCATTGCCCGTGCTGCTGGAGCTGGAGGTGGCCGCCGCGCCGCCGTTGCCCGTGCTGCTGGAGCTGCTGGCTGCCGCGCCGCCATTGCCCGTGCCGCTGGAGCTGGTGCTGCCCGAGCCCTGCGAGCCGGAGCTGGTGGAGCCGGTGCTCGGGCTGCCCGAGCTGGTGCCGCCATTGCCCGTGCCGCCCGTGCCCGAGCTCTTCGACCCACACGACGCCGCGCAGCCCAGGGCAACCAGGGCCAATCCGATCCAGATCCGTCGCATCGATTTCATCTCTCCGAGCAATGATCCACCGCCGCTCTCGACGGCCTCGCCAGCCAAACGGTGCCCACGCTACCAGGAAACCCGCGCTGGCTCGTGACCGAAGCGGGCGCCCTCAGCCCCGCAGCCGCTCCCGGAGCCCCAGGAACGGCCGCTCCAGCCACCGATACGACCCCGCCGCCGCCACCATCGTCCCCGCGAACGCCACCGCGAAGACCACCGGCACGGAGCAGCCCTCGGGCAGGAGCCGCCGGGCCGCGGTGATCGCCGAGACGTGGAGCAGGTACATCCCGTAGCTCACCGTCCCGATCCACCGCACCGGCCTCGCGTCGGTGAGCCACGAAAGCCCGTGATCCGGCCGCACCACGCACGCCCCCACCAGCAGCGCCAACCCCACCTGGACCACGAGGATCGGCACGGTGTCCACCGCCAGCATCGCCACCACCGCGGCCAGCGCCAGCGGCGCGCTCGCGCGCCAGCCGAGCACGCGCGCCGCCGCCGCGAAGCCGCGGGGCAGGTCGAGGAGGAAGGCGAGCAGCGCGCCCAGGAGGATGGGCGTGGCGATGCTGCCGACCACGCGGCGCGAGAGGCTCTCGGGCGGCAGGGCCCCGGGGAAGAGCCCGTGGGCGACGGCCTGGCCGGCGGCGACGAGGAGCAGCGCGGCGACGACGGGGAAGAGCCGCCCCCGGGAGGCGCGCACGATCCACGGCCACACCAGGTAGAACTGCTCCTCGGTGGCGAGCGTCCAGCCGAAGGCGAAGAGGACGGGGTGGGGGACGCCGAAGTCGACGAACCAGTTCGCGGTGTAGGTGGCCCAGAAGGGCAGGCTGCGGAAGAAGTGAGCGCGGACCGGGTCCGCCGGCGGGAGGAGCGCGGCTCGCACCACGTAGAGGGCGAGGACGGCGTAGTAGAGCGGGAAGATGCGCAGCGCCCGGCGCCCGTAGAACGCGCCGACGGCGACGCGGCCGGTGGCGCGGCGCTCGCGGAGCATCAGCGTGGTGATGAGGAAGCCGCTGATGGCGAAGAAGAGATCGACGCCGACGGGCCCCTTGCCGAGCAGGCCGGCGATGGGTCCGGTGGTGCTGTGGTGCCAGATCACCGGGACGATGCTGAGGAAGCGCAGGCCGTCGAGGGCAGGGAAGCGCGCGGCGCCGAGGTAGGCGGCGTGCCGATCGGTAGACGCCATGGTGCTTCCTCGGGCGGCGCAGGCTAGCGCAGGACCGGGCTCCGGTGGGGGGCGCAGTGGCTCAGGGCAGGGTCACCCGGATCCCGAGGTTTCCCAGCGGCCCGCGCACCGCGCGATCGAGGGTGGCGAGCGCGAGGGCGCGGTACTCGGTCGACTCGAGCCAGCCGAGCTCGCGCACGTGCGCGAGGAGGAAGCCCTCGCGGGTCACGCCGTCCACCACGTGGCTGGTGAGCCGCTGCCAGAGCGGGGCATAGGAGGCGAGGGTCTCGCTGGCCGCGCGCCCCAGCCGATCGCGCTCCGCGGCGCCGAGATCGGCGGCGAGGTGCTCCAGGTAGAGGAAGCCGAAGCGCCCGTGCAGGGCCTCGTCCTCGACGATGGTGGTGAGCACCGCCCGCGTCAGCGGATGGGCGGCGCTGCGCATCGCGCCGGCGAGCATGGGCAGCGAGAAGGCCTCCCCCACGCAGCAGATGCGCACGACCAGCTCGGTCGCACGCTGGCGCGCCGTGAGCGAGGGATCGAGCGGGACGGGGAGCGAGGCGGGGTCGAAGTCGCGCTCCCAGAGGCCGCCGAGGCGCACCGCGATGCGGGTGCAGAGGTCGACGTGGACCACCTCTTCTTCGAGGAAGCGAGACGCCATCCGCCACAGATCCAGGGGGGCCTGCGCCTCGCCGAGCGCCTGGAGCATCTGCCCCAGGGCGACGAAGGTGCAGTATTCGTTGAACGCGTTCTCGGTCCAGCTCCGCCGTGCGGCCTCGACCAGCGCGTCCGGGTAACGCGCCGGGTCGAGGGCGTCCCACGGATACGGGCGCGGCGCGGGCGCGCAGTCGTACCGAGCGCGCGCCGGGCCGGTGGTCAACGTCGGGCGGAAGCGCTCGCGTGGCATCGCGGGATCAGCGCCTCGAGACCAGCAGCGCCAGCGCGACGAGCGCCACGACGACGAGGATCGCTCCGCCGATCAGCCGTCGTCCCTTCCACCACGAGGAAGAGAGCCGGTCGTGGCTGCTGCCCTCGGCGCTGCCACGGCCCTGACGCCCGGCGCCGCGGTAACCCGCCTGCCCGTCGGCATCCGTCGCCTCGTGGTCCGGCGTGCCGAAGTCGCGGAGCCCCGCGTCGTAGAGGCTGCCCTTGGGATTGCCTCGGATCGGTGGGATGTTGATGCTGGGGACGGGGCCGAAGGCGGTGACGAGCGCCTCCAGCGCCTCCCCGCCGTCGGCGAAGCGCGCCTCCGGATCGCGCGCGACGCACCGCGCGAACCACGCCTCGAAGCGGCTGGGGAGCAGGCTCGACGCGCCGGACTCGGCCGCGCGCTCGCTCGCCCGCGGGAGCCGACCCTCCAGCAGCTCGCGCAGGACGGCCGCGGCGCCCTCGCCCCTCCAGTAGAGCGCGCCGGTGACCACGCGGTACGCGATCAAGCCGTAGGCCCACACGTCGGCCCGGGGGTCGAGAGCGGCGCCGGTCGTCGCACGCTCCGGGGCCACCCACAGCCACCGCGGCGTGGGCGAGCTGGCGAGGCCGGGCGATCGCACCACCGCCTCGGCGAGGCGCCGGGAGACGCCGAAGCCGAGGACCTTCACCGCCCGCTGCCCGTGGGTCTCGAGGAACACGAGCTCCGGCCGCAGATCGCCGTGGCAGACGCCGGCCCGGTGCGCGTCCCGCAGCGCCTCGCCGAGCCCGATCAGGATGGTGCGCGCCTCGGGGAGCCCCGAGGATCGCTGGGCGAGGAGGGCGCCGAGATCGTGGCCCACCAGCAGCTCCATGGTGATCCACGGCGCGTCGCCCTCGACGCCGGTATCCTCCACCGCCACGATCCGCCGGCTCTGGATCGACCCGCCGATCGACGCCTCGCGCCGGAGGCGCTCGATCCCGCCCTCGAGCAGCTCCGAGGGCAGGAGCTTGAGCGCTCGCGCCGTCCCGCTGGGGAGGTGCTTGACGGCGTACACGGGGCTCTCGTCGCCGCGGTCGAGGCGCTCGACCACCTCGTACGTCGCCGCGATCACGTGGCCTGGCTCGAGCTCCGAGAGAGACACGCACCGGAGCATAGCCTCCCTCGTCAGGCCCGAAGGGCCCGGGAACACCTCCGCTGCCCCGGGCGTCACCCCTCGCATGGCCCCCCGTCGCCCCTCGCTGTACGCTCCCGGGGTGCGCCCTCATCTCCTGGCCGCCTGCCTCGCCCTCGCCGCCGCTGCTCCGGCCCTGATCCCGGCGGACGCGCACGCCGACTTCGACCCCTCCGGCCGCGGCAAGAAGAAGCCGCCGCGCCCCCAGCCCGGCCCCGGCAAGACCGGCCCCGGCAAGCCTGGCCCCGGCAGGCCGCGCCCCCAGCCCCCCGGGCCGCACAAGCCTGGCAAGGACGACGACGAGAGCAAGGCCGGCCCGGGCTCCGACGCGCTGATCGCGCGGTACACCGGCATCGTGCTGGCGCAGCCGAGCCAGCCGTTCCCGCTCCAGCGCCTCAGCCAGCTCTACCGGGAGCGGGACGGGAACCTCAAGAAGCTGATCGAGGACTTCGAGAAGCGCGTGGCCGCCGGGGCGGCGGACGCGTCCGCGGCGCGGGTGGCGCTGGCGGGGGTCTACAAGCAGGACGGGCGCTACGACGACGCCATCCGCACCTACCAGCAGGCCATCGCCGACAAGCCGAAGGAGCCGGGGGCCATGCTCGCGCTCGGGCAGCTCGAGGCCGATCGCGGCAACAAGGGGGCGGCGCGGACCGAGCTGGAACGAGCGCTGCCGCTGCTCAAGCTCCCGGTGGACGTGGAGCAGACGACGCGCACGCTGCTGGCGCTGAGCCTCGATCTCAAGGACTTCGAGGGGGCCAAGCGCTACCACGAGGGGCTCATCAAGTCCTCCGGGGGCTCGCTCTTCGTCAAGGCGGAGCTGGGGCGGGAGCTGCTCGGGCGCGGCTACTTCGACCGGGCCGAGGCCGAGTTCCGCGAGGTGACCAAGGCGGCCGCGGGCGACAACCGGGCCCTGGCGCCGGCGCTGCGGGATCTGGGGCAGGCGCTCGCCAAGCAGAAGAAGATGGACGAGGCGCTGGCCACGCTGAAGCGGGCGCTTGCGGTGGCCGGGAGCGCGGCGGGCGTGCGGTCCGAGGTCCTGCTGATCATGACCGAGGCCTTCCGCGCCGAGGGCAAGCTGCCGGAGCTCATCGCCCTGCTCGAGGCCGAGCACCCGGGCGACGTGCAGCGACTCTCCACCATGGGCGCGCTCTACGAGGAGACCGGGGAGGTCGACAAGGCCATCGCCATCTACCGCAAGGCGCTCGGCGCCGACAACAAGCAGATCGATCTGCACGTCAAGCTGGTGCACCTGCTCCAGACCGCGGGCGACCTCGACGCGGCGATCAAGGAGTACGAGGCGCTCATCCGCGCCGCGCCGGGCACGCCGGACTTCGTCTTCGAGCTGTGCGACACGCTGATCCAGCGGGGCGACCGGCCCAAGGCGCTGCGGCTGGTGCAGGAGCTGGAGGGGCGCACCCAGGACCCGGGCGTGCTGGGCGCCGTGGCCGACTTCTACGAGCGCGTCGACGAGAAGGACCGGGCCCTCAAGGTGATGCAGAAGCTCGCCTCGAGCGGCGTCGATCCGCAGTACATCATCGATCTCGGCGATCGCTACTACCAGGCCGGCGACAAGAAGCGCGCGCTGGAGACCTGGGCCCGCATCAAGGCGGTGGTGCCGAACCGGGCGCGCGCCGCGGCCACCCTGGGGGAGGTGTACCTCGACCACGACATGCCCGGCGAGGCGCTCGCCGCGCTGCGCGAGGCGGTGCAGCTCGAGCCCGGCAACGTGCGCTCGCGCAAGGCGCTGGCCGGAGCGCTGGAGCGCACCGCGGCCTCCCTGGGGAGCGCGCCGACGCGCTACGGCGAGGCCCGCGCCCTCTGGGAGGAGCTGCTCGCCGGGCCGGGCGCCACCGACAAGGTCCTGGCCCGCGAGGCGCGCACCAGCATCGTCAAGCTCTGGGGGATCACCCGGGAGCTGGCGGCGCAGGTGGCCCCGCTCGCGGCCCGCTTCGCCGCCACGCCACCGGATCTCGAGGCCGGGCGCCTCCTTGCCGAGGTCCACCGCAAGCTCCCCCACCACCTCGAGGAGGCCGAGGCCACGCTCCGCCGCGTCGTCCTGCTGGCGCCCGGCGACGAGGAGTCGCTGCTCGCGCTGGAGCGGGTGCTGGTGCAGGCGCCCAACCTCGCCGGCGCCATCGAGGTGCTCGCCAAGCTGGTCGAGGTCGACCCCAAGCGCGCCCGCGAGTTCTACCAGCGCATGGCCCAGTACGCGGGCGACCTCTCCCACGACGACGACGCCATCCGGTTCCTGGCGCGCGCGGTCGAGCTCTCCCCCCACGATCCCGGCGGCCATCAGAAGCTCGGCGAGATGTACAAGCGCCGCCAGGACATCCCCCGCGCCGTCGCCGAGTACCGCCTCGCCATCGCCCAGAACGAGCGCCTCTTCCCGGTGTTCCTCGCCCTCGGCGAGCTGCTCGTGGCCACCGGGCAGGTCGACGAGGCCGACCGGCTCTTCCGCCGCGTGGTGCGCGCCTCCCCCGACGAGGAGCTGGTCACCCGCGCGGCGCGCAGCAGCATGAGCCTCAACCAGGCCAAGGACACCCTCGGCGAGCTGGAGCGCGAGCTGCTCCCGGTGGCGGTGGGCAACCCGCAGAAGAGCATCTACCGGCGGCTCCTGGTGGAGCTCTACGGGAAGATGACCTTCCCCCTGGTGCAGAAGATCAAGGGCGCCGAGCCGCGCTCCCCCGCGGCCGCCGCCGCGCGCGCCGAGCTCGCCAAGATCGGGGCGCGCGCGGTCAAGCCGCTCCTCGACGCGCTCGCCGACGACAAGGACTCGCAGCAGAAGGTCGCCATCGAGGTGCTCGCCTACGTGGAGAACAGGAGCGCCGGGCCTGCGCTCTACAACTACGCCACCGGCACCGCGGACAAGTCGCTGCGGGTGCGCGCCATGATCGCCTGCGGCGCCCTCCGCGATCCAGCGCTCCTCGCCCGCTACGAGCTGATGCTGGCGCCGCGCGAGGGCACGGGGTCGGTGCTGCCGAGCGACGCCATCGCGGTGGCCGCGGCGTGGGGCGTGGCGCGCATGGGCGACCGCAAGGCCGAGCCGCTCCTGGTCAAGCTGCTGGGGTCGTCGTCGCCCGACGTGCGCGCGCTGGCGGCGGTGGGGCTGGGGCTCACCCACGATCGCAAGCACGTGCCGGCGCTGGCGGCGCTGGCGCGCACGGCCGAGGCCAGCCCCACGGCGCGCGCGGCGGCGATGCACGCGCTCGCCGAGCTGGGGGCGGGCGCGGATCCGGCGCTGCTCCTCGCCAACGCGGGCTCCAACGACGTGCTCCTGCGGCAGGCGGCGCTGCTCACCATGGCGCGGCTGGGGACCCGGGAGGACGCGGGCAAGACCACCGGACCCGCGGAGGCCATCGCCGCCGGCATCTTCTCCTCCGACGACGCGATGCGGCGCACCGCCGCGCTCGCCGGTGCCGCCCTGGCGACCCGCGTCTACCGCCGCGCGCGCGAGCCGCTGCCGGTCCCCGACGGGCCGCTCACCCTGCGCGACGTGCTCGCCGGGCTCGGGCCCGAGCCCTACGGCCCGGCCGATCGCGCCGCGACCCTGGTCGCCCTGGGCCCGGCGCTGCGCAAGGCGGCGGTGGCGGCGGTGGCCACCTCGCCCGAGCGCGCCCGGGTGGTCGCCGACGCGCTCCTCGGCGCCGGGGGCAAGCTCGGCCTCGAGCCGTTCACCGCCGCCGGCGAGGCGCCCCTCCCGCGCTTCGCCCCCCAGGTCGACGAGGTGGTCGAGTCCATCGCGCAGGCGGTGACCCCCGGCTTCGTCGCCCTGGAGCGGCACCCCGACGTCGAGGTGCGCATCCGCGCGGTGGAGCTGCTCGCCCGTCGCGCCGAGCCCGAGGCGCAAGCGGCCGTGGTCGACGCGCTCGGCGATCCCGACGAGGGCGTCCGCCGCGCCGCGCTCTCGTCCGTCGGCCCGGTCTCGAGCCCCGCCCTCCTCGCCGCCGTCGCCGCGCTGGTCCGGGAGTCCCCCAGCTGGCCCCTGCGCGTGCGCGCCGCCGAGGCGCTCGGCCATCTCGGCGCCGGGCCGCACCCGCAGGAGTCGATCGTGGAGACCCTCGCCGCCGCCGCCCGCGGCGACTCCTTCGCCCTGGTGCGAGAGGCGGCCGCCCGCGCCCTCGCCGCGATCGACGCCCCCGAGGCGAAGCGAGTCCTCGACGAGCTCGCCCACAGCGACCCCGAGCCCCGCGTCCGCGAGGCCGCCGCGGCGCTGATGGTCCCCCGGAAATAGCGTCCCCGCGGCGCCCGCCTGCTTGTGATATTGCTCGCAGGTGGGCTCGAGGGAGGCAGGATGCTCAAGGTAGGGGACACGGCGCCACCGATCGACGCCGTGGGGAGCGACGGAAAGCGGTTCGTTCTGTACGGGCAGGACAGCCTTTGCACCGTGATCTACTTCTTCCCGAAGGCGTTCACCCCCCACTGCACGGCCGAGACCCACGAGTTCCGCAAGCACTACGTCGAGCTGGAGCTCGCCGGCGCCACCCTGGTGGGCGTCAGCACCGACGACAGCGACACCCAGTGCCGCTTCGCCACCAAGATGGGCGCCCCTTTCCCCATCCTCGGCGACAAGGACCGCTCCATCTGCCGCGCCTACGACGTGCTGTGGCCGGTCATCGGCATCGCCCACCGCGTCACCTACCTGGTCGCCCCCGCCCAGGCCGGCCCCGCCTGCACGGTCGAGGCGATCTTCCACCACGAGTTCGACGTGGGCGCCCACCGCGACGAGGTCCTCCGCTCGGTGGACGCCAAGTTCCGGGCCCGGCAGGCTTCCAGAAGTTGAGTCCGCGTTGAGTCCGCGTTGACTCCGCGGTGACGACCTGGGCTCCGATCGGTAGGATGCCCGCCATGACGACCGAAAGCTTCCTCGTGCTCTCTGCGCTCGGCCCGGATCGGCCCGGGCTGGTGGCCGAGGTCACCGGATACCTCACCGAGCGCGGCGCCAACGTGGAGGACAGCCGCATGGCGGTGCTGGGGGGCGACTTCGGCATCCTGGTGCTGGTGTCGGGCCCGGCCGAGCGCATCGCCGCGGTCGAGGCCGACCACGGGATCCTCTCGGACAAGACCGGCCTCTCGGTGATGCTCCGCCGCACCAAGAGCCCCGAGGAGCACCGCCGCGCCGCCGTGATCCCCTGCCTGGTGACCGCCGAGGCCATCGATCAGGAGGGCATCGTCCGCGCGGTCTCGCGCGCGCTCCACCAGGTCGGCGTCAACATCGTCTCGCTGGAGACCACCGCCTACCAGGCGCCGGTCACCGGCTCTCCGCTCTTCCGCCTGGAGGCGCGCGTCGACGTGCCGCAGGCCACCGGGATCGCCAGGGTCCGCAAGGCCATGGAGGACGTCGCCGTCGCCGAGAACCTCGACATCGACGTGCGGTCCCTGATCGCGCGGGGCGGCTGACGCGTGAGCTCCACCGAACCCACCCTCGAGACGCTCGCGCCCCGCGACGAGATCACCCCGACCGTCGAGACCGAGAGCCTCGCCGACGTCCCCCAGCTCCCGCTCGGCAAGGCGCTCGCCAGCCTGAGCTACGTGTTCTGGATCGTCGGCGCCATGGAGATGGTCGAGCGCCTCGCCTTCTACGGCGTCGCCGGCGTGCGCACCATCTACGCGACGCGGTCGGTCGCGGAGGGCGGGCTCGGCGTGACGCCGTCCAAGTTCGGGTGGATCCTCTCCATCTGGGCGCTCTTCCAGTCGTTCGTGCCGGTGCTCACCGGCGGCCTCTCCGATCGCCTCGGCTACAAGGAGACCATCTTCCTCTCCACCGTGGTCAAGATCCTCGGCTACCTGGTGATGGCGTTCTTCCCCTCGTACTGGGGGTTCTTCGCGGGGGCGCTGCTCCTGGCCACCGGCACCGCCATCTTCAAGCCGGGCATCCAGGGCACCCTGGTCAACTCCACCAAGCGCGAGAACAGCTCGATGGCGTGGGGGGTGTTCTACCAGACCGTCAACATCGGCG
>Ga0302283_1003026_pt1 | contig 13201 bp, 13 predicted proteins | sample III_Fen_E1_4_FD_198770 | JGI IMG/M metagenome (GOLD analysis project Ga0302283, IMG submission 198770) | Peat permafrost microbial communities from Stordalen Mire near Abisko, Sweden - III_Fen_E1_4 | ecosystem: Environmental > Terrestrial > Soil > Wetlands > Permafrost | place: Sweden: Abisko...
GTGCTCACTGAGGTCAACCCCGGCACCTACCTCAAGCAGTACACGATCACGCTCAACGCCTTCGATGACGCCGGTGGGCAGACGTTCACCTTCGCCACCCCGTTCGCCGTGGAGGGGGCCTGGTCCACCACGAACGGCCTCGGGTCCTACACGCCTACACCAGCGGGGCTCACCACGTCGATCACGCTGCCCGCCACGGGCGGTGCGCTGACCGGCGTGATCGTCCTGACGGGGGTCTGACGTGCCCCCCGTGACGACCTGGAAGCTGCTGGTATCACAGTACTCGGCTTCATCTTCTCGTCTGTTTGATGTTCCAGCCAACACCCCTGATAGCGTAGATCCGTTATCGGCCACGGGTGGGCAGCTTGGCATTGCTTGGCACCCATACACACCAGGTAAATACGCTTATTGCGACCATACCAATTCACAATTGGTCATAGCTACGGTGGCAAGTGGGGTGCTGTACACCTGCGCGGGGATTGGGAATAACTCATCTGGGGATAACCCTATTGCCTGGCTTCCAAACGGCAATCAGGTACTTGTATCTGGCGATAACGTATATTTGGTAGCTGCCACGTCTAACAACAGTATTATCCATACCTGGACAGCCTTATCGGGTGGCGCCATTACCTACGACGTAGCGGTAACCCCTGATGGGCTAACAGGATTTGTTACTGTACCGGGTGCCACCGATGGCCAGGCAGTTTTTGCCGTTTCGCTAATAAGCCCCTATGCGTACAATGCAGGTGTCCATGGGGGTCAGCGAGGCATAGCCGTATCACCAGATGGAAAATGGATATTTTCTTCCAGTGATAGCGGGAGCCTTTACGCTACACCCACTGCTAATCTCCTGACCGACACCATGGTCTCTATCTCAACTAGTACCCTACGCGGTATCGTTGTCGCCCCCGACAATTCTTGGGTTGCGGTGGTAGATCAGACAAATGGGTTACTCCACAAATACCCCTGGGACTCAGAAGCGGGCAGCTTTGGATCGCCAACCACATGTTCTTTATCGTCGACCAGGTCAAATTTTGCGACCATATCTCCAGATGGGTCTATGGTCTACGTTGTGGGCTTCGGTGGCAATGTGGACTCCGTGGCTACCAACACAATGTCTGCATCGACCATTGCGGTAGGCAACTCTCCTGAATCTGGAACGGTTACCCCTGATCAAGCCCCTACTGCAGCGTTTACCAGCACTCAATCCGGCCTGTCCGTGACATTCAGCGATAGTTCGACTACCCCAGTTGGCACCATCACATCCTGGGTATGGGATTTTGGCGATTCTAATACTTCTACAGTACAGAACCCTGTCCACGTCTACGATTCGGGCGGGCAGTATACGGTTACCTTATCTGTCACAAACTCTGCGGGCACCTCGACTTCTACGGTGTGGGGCTCCAAGACGGCTATGCTTGCCGGAGGGCCCAGCGCGCAGCTTAGTCAGTCTATAGTAGTTGGTTCCGGGTCCTGGTCCAAGGCATCCCAGTCGAACTGGTCTGGCCAGGGACCGGTGGTGTAATGCTCGGCAGGGACCTGCTTGGCGGGGAGCTTCTCGGCGGGGACGGGTGGTCGCTCCCGCCTGTCGAGCCGGTCACCGGCCCGGCGGTGTTCACCTACTTCGCCTTCGATGCCATGAGCATGACGTTGCTGGCCGAACTCCCCCTGACCGGCGTGACCGGCGACGCGTTCGTCAAGACCTTCACCGGAGCCTGAGCGTGGGGCAGCACTTCGGCGTCGATGTGAGCAGCAACAACGCCCACCCGATCGCCTGGACATCACTCGCGACGGCGCTCGTTCGACTCGGCGGAGGCGATCAGCCGTTCGTGTTCGTCAAGATCACGCAGGGGACGACCTACGTCAACCCGTTCGCCTCCGGAGACGTCGCCGCGGCGAGAGCGGCCGGGTTCGCCGTCGGCGGCTACCTCATGGACGAGGGGACCGCCGACCCCGGCGCCGAGATCGCTCTCTACGATCGGACCGCCGCCGGGCTCCCGGTGGCCGACGACGACGAGCTGCCCGACGGACTGACGTCGGCGGAGTACGCCGCCCACCTGGCGAAGCTCGTCGCCCTCCGGGCCGCTCCGCAGTACCTCAACCAGTCGGAGGTCGCGTCCGGGTTCCCGTCCGGCTCCGGGCTCTGGCTCGCCGAGTACAACGGGACGCCCGGCTCGACCTCGTCGCCGTGCCTCGTCCACCAGTACGACGACGCGGCGACGTTCCCGGGCGTGACCGGAGCCTTCGACGCCGACGCCTGGTGCGGCTCCGATGACGCGTTCTTCGCGTTCTTCCACCTACCGACCCCGACCCCGAATCCCAACCCGAGAGGATCCTCGATGATCTCCGCTCTCTACACGACGAAGCCCGGCCAGCGCGACATCTTCCAGGCACGGGAGGGCGACCTCCTCCACTGGTGGAGCGTCAACGGTGGTCAGTGGCTACCCGAGATCCTCGCCGGGCCCGCGGGGAACGGTGTCGCGACGAAGACGGCCGTCACGTTCCCGGACGCCGTCCCGGAGGTCGCCGTCGTCGGCGGGGAGATCACCGTCTCGATCGAGGACGTCGCCCTGAACCCGTGGACGTTCGCTCAGGCGATCTCGGGCCCCGGCTCGACGTCCTGGGGCGTGAACGAGATCGTCGCCGGAGCATCCGGAGCGATGACCCCGGCCGATGACGAGCGGGACCGTCCGATCGGAAATGCTTGACCGGAGCATCGCGACCTGAAACACTGACGGATAGCACACGTCGGCGTAGCTGACTCCTCCGAGAACCGGATCGCCGTAGAGCGACCGCCTCGACGAAAGAAAACACGACCAAGGAGTCAGTCTGATGGACCGCATCGCCGAGCTGCTTTCCCGCATCAACGATCTCAACGCCGAGGAGCTGGAGGAGCTGGCCGGGCTCATCGACAGCGAGTTCGCCTCGCTCGATGCCGCCGACCCGACGCCCGAGACGATCGCATCGCTCCAGACGGTCGTCGACGCCGCCGAGCAGGTCGCCGCCGAGCGCACCCGCCGGACGGAGGAGGCCGAGGCAGCCGCCACCCGCGCCGAGGAGCTGCGGTCCCGGATGCACGCCATCCAGGGCGAGGGCGGATCCGCCGAGGGCGACGAGGGCGACGGCTCGACCGCCGAGGGCGAGACGACCGAGGGCGACGAGTCCGGTGAGGGCGACGGTGCGGGCACCGATGCCGGGGAGCAGGCCGGAGCACCGACGGCATCCGCCCCGGCCCGTGCCGCCGCCTCCGCCGGGCGTGCCGCTCGGATGAGCCACCAGCAGCGTCCGGCCCGTCTCGGCCCCGAAGCCGAGGCACCCCGGAGCGGCGCCACGCTGACCGCCTCCGCCGCCCTGGTGAACGAGCTGGGCAACGGCCCCGTCACCGACCGGCTCGCCCTCGGCGCCGCGATGGCGAACGCCCTCCGCCGGATGGACCGGAACGGCGCTCCCCGCGGGAACGTCATGGTCGCGTCCGCCTCCTGGGAGTACCCGGAGGACCGGCGCCTCGGGCAGGACGCCTACCGGAACACCGAGATTATGGACGCCGTCACGTCGCCCGCCGCGATCGTCGCCTCCGGTGGCATCTGCGCCCCGGTGAACGTCGACTACTCGGTCCCGACCTGGTCGACCGCCGAGCGTCCCCTCCGCGACGGACTGCCGCCGTTCTCCGCCGACCGTGGCGGTCTGACCTACGTCACCCCGCCGCAGATCTCCGGTCTGCTCGGAGCGACCGAGGTCTGGACCGAGGCGACCGACGCCGACCCGGGCGACGCCACCAAGCCGGTCCTCGTCGTCGCCTGCGGGGACTCGCAGACGGTCTACGTCGACGCCATCCCGACCCGGCTCCAGTTCGGCAACATGCAGAGCCGGTTCGCCCCCGAGCAGATCGCGGCGAACACCGACCTGGCGATCGCCGCCGCTGCCCAGGTGGCCGAGCTGAACCTGCTCTCGCTGATCGACGCCTCGTCGACCACGGCGACGTCGGCGGCGCTCCTCGGCGCCTCCCGGGACCTGCTGACCGCCCTCGACCTGTCGATCTCGGCGTATCGGTTCCGCAACCGGTTCCCCCGGACGCTGTCGCTGACGGCCATCTTCCCCGACTGGGCGAAGGATCTCATCCGGCTCGACATCGCACGGGAGATCGCCCACGACGACAGCGGGACCCCGGTCCGGGCCGTCCCCGACGCCATGATCGAGAGCTGGTTCTCGATGCGGGGCGTGAACGTGATCTGGACGCTCGACGGTCGTCCGTCCTACAGCGGCGGGACCGACTACGCGGCGCAGACGTTCGCCACGCAGTCGACGAACGCCGCCCTGGTGTCGTTCCCCGCCGAGGTCGTCTGGAACCTGTTTGTCGAGGGGACGTTCACGTTCCTCGACGGCGGGCGACTCGACCTCGGGATCGTCCGGGACTCGACCCTCGACTCGACCAACGATTACGAAACGTTCGTCGAGACGTTCGAAGGCGTCGCCTTCCGCGGGTACACCGCCTACAAGATCGTCTCGACCGTCTGCCCGACCGGCGGCTCGGCCGGGACCGTCGACACGTCGTCGATCTGCTCCTGAGCCAGGACGACTCGGACCTCCGGGACTGACGCCACCACATGACCACCTCCAACCTCGTTCCGCTCCGGAATCCCCACCCGCCGGAGCCGCCCGTCCTCTCACTCGTCAACGCGTCCCTGACGCCGTCCGACGACTGGGAGGTCGAGCCCGAGGGGACCGCGGCGAACCCGTCCGCGAGTGATGGTCAGACGGCGCCCGGAGCGTCCGAGTCGAGCCGGTGGACCGGAGGGTTCGCCTACGCACCGGAGAACAACTCCGCCGCCGCGCTGAGGGACGTCTGCGACGACGTCTCCGTCGACGCTCCCGAGATCCCGGCACCGACCGGCGTCGCTGCGGTCGAGCACGCCACAGGCGGGACCCTGACGGGCTCTCCGACGACGTACACCTACAAGGTCACGTTCGTCAACGCGAACGGCGAGACGACCGGGTCGCTCTCGGCGACCGCCGTCATCGGGTCGGGCGTCACGACGGGGTCGGCGACGATCTCCTGGGACGCTCCCGAGGAGCAGGGCGTCACGGCGAACGTCTATGGCCGTATCGGTGGATCGCTCGGGCTGATCGAGTCGGGGATCACCGGGACGTCGTGGACCGACACCGGAGCCGCCTCGCCGGGCGCGGCAGTCCCGTCGTCGAACACGACCGGAGGGACGGGGACCTACACGGATCTCTCCGACGTCGAGTTCGTCCCGTACCTCGTCGTCGTCGAGGACTCCTGCTCCTCGTTCGGGTTCTCGGAGCGCGACTACCGGGGCCGTGCGACCCGCCTCCTCGACTCGGCGACCCCGAAGGCGATCGGCCGGGAGTTCTGGCGCGGCGACTTCGCCCAGGCCAAGTCGTACCCGAACAACTACCTCGCGAACTCCGACTCGGTGACCGACATCACGCCGATGACGGTCCCGTCGCTCCTCCGTGGGATCCAACTCCTGGAGGACGCTCTGAGCGCCTGTGGGTTCGGCGGTCGGGGGATGCTCCACGTCCAGCCGCAGACGGCACCGAACCTCCTCGGGGCCCGCCTGGTGACCGACGATGCCGGGGTCGTCCAACTCGTCACGATCCTCGGGAACATCGTCGTCGCCGACTCGGGCTACGACGGGACCGGCCCGGGGAACGAGGCGCCGTCCGCCGGGTATGCGTGGATCTACGCGACCGACCTCGTCACCGTCCGGACCGACGATCCCGTCCTCATCCCGGACACGTTGGCCGAGGCGCTCGACCGCGGGCAGAACGGCCAGCCGAACCGCATCACGTTCCGAGCGGAGCGATTCGCCGCCGCCACATTCGACGCGGGCTGCCACTTCGCCTGCAAAGTCCAGCTCGACTCGTAGAGAGAGGATCACACCATGACCGCAGAGGACGGAGCAGCTCAGGTATTCGTCGAGGCGACGAGGGTCACCGCCGTCGACGCCAACGGGTTCCCGACCGCCGGGAACCTGACCTACTCGACGTCGACGCTCATCAAGGCGACGATCGCTCCCGTCGTCGAGACGGGCGACGACATCGCCGTCAAGAACGCGAGCGGAGACCTCGCGGTCATCGCGAAGCACGGCGACATGGTCAAGCGGTACACCGTGACGCTCGACCTCGCGACGCCCGACCCGGCGCTGGAGGCGATCCTCTGCGGAGGGAACCTGCTCACCGACGACTCGTCCGCCCTGACGACGCCGGTCGGGCTCGCCGCCGAAGGATCCGCCGGAGGCTCACTGACGCTCCTCGGGACCTACGGCTACAAGGTGACCGCGGCGAACCAGTACGGTGAGACGACCGCCTCGTCGGAGGCGACGGTCACGCTCTCCGGGTCCGATGCGTCGGCGTCGCTGTCCTGCACGGCCGACTCGGGCGCCGTGTGGTACCGCTGGTACGGGCGGATCTCCGGCGGACCCTGGCAGCTCATCGGGCAGACGACCGACCCGGCGTTCGTCGATGACGGGTCGGTCACGCCGAACGGCGCCCTCCCGCTGTCGAACACGACCGCGGGCCCCGGGCTCGTCGGCGTCTCGGCTCCCGAACTCGGGATCGTCGGGAACCCTGACGGCGTCGGCGTCGAGCTGTGGGGGAAGGCGATCATCGACGGCCAGCAGGCGACGTACCTGCCCTACTGGCACTGGCTGATCCCGCTCGCCCGGAACTTCCACGTCGACTCGCGGGACGCGACGAACGCCAACCTCCAGAACACCTACGTCGGCGACGCCTTCGGGAACGTGAACTGGGGGACCGGGCCCTTCGCCGACTGGCCCCTGGCGAGCGACCGGGTCTGGCAGCGAGTCCGGGCGTCCGCCGAGACGCTGCCCGTTCCCTCGCTCTCGGCGGTCCCGGCGACGGCATGACCGCCCCCGACGCCCCGACGATCGGGGGACCCATCGCGGGCCCCGGTCAGGTCGGCGTCTTGTGGACAGTTCCGACCGACGGCGGCTCGACGATCGAGTCGTTCACGATCACGCCGTACATCGCTGGCGTCGGGCAGACGCCGGTCGTCGTCGCTGCGGTCCCCGCGACTCCGACCGACCCGACGCCGTACTCCTCCGACAGCCATACGATCTCGGGGCTCGTCAACGGGACGACCTACGTCTTCACCGTCGAGGCGACGAACGCCGACGGGACGGGACCTCCGTCGGCCGGGAGCGTCGGAGCGACTCCCGGGGCACCGCTCCCGCCGCGGCCGGGACCCTGCTCGCCGTGGATCGACGGGTCGGACGTCCAGGCCCAGCCCGGGTGCTCGACCGTCCCGGACGACCTCGCGGCGGAGACGGCCGAGGTCGTCTCCGAGCTGCTCTACAAGTTCTCCGGGGAGCAGTTCACCGGGGTCTGCGGGCCCGTCACGATCCGGCCCGTCTCGCGGCCGGTCGACATCGACACGCGGGCGTTCGGGACGCTCCTCTCGCCGAACGGCTACCTCTCGTCCTGGGGGAGCTGCACCGCCTACGGGATGGCGGCGAACGGTGCGGTCGCCCACTACGGGTGCTCCCGCCCGCCCTCGATCGACCTCGGCGCCTACCCGGTGACGGAGATCGTCGAGGTCACGATCGACGGCGTCACGATCCCGGCGGACGAGTATTACCTCCAGGATTACCAGTCGCTCGTCCGGACCCGGCAGACGGCGGAGTCGACCCCGACCGAGCGGTGGGGATGGCCGACCTGTCAGATCATGGACCTCGACCTCGGCCAGCAGGGGACGTTCGGCGTCACCTACATGTACGGGATGGCCCCGCCCTTCGCCGGACTCCGTGCGGCGAAGACGCTCGCCCGAGAGATCGCCCTCAACGCGATCGGATCCCCGAACCGCCTGCCGACCCGCGTCCAGTCCGTCAGTCGACAGGGCGTAAGCGCCGTCGTCCTCGACATCATGGACTTCATCGACAAGGGCCGGACGGGGATATGGGAGGTCGACATTTTCGTCAAGGCGTACAACCCGAGCGGTGCGACGAAGCAGTCCGCCGTCTGGTCACCCGACCTCGGCCGTCCGCGCCGGGTCCCGACGTAGGGAGCATGATGGATTCCAGCAAGCACCACGACCCGTTCCGACCCGACAGCTATCCGGAGGCGACAGTGATCACGAACCCGACCCTCAATCTCGCCCGGCTCCGGTCCGCCGGAGCGACCGTCGACGATATCGAGGCGATCATCGCCGACCTGGCGAAGCTCTCGCCCGCCGCGACCGCTGTCATCGTCGCGTGGGTGAACTCGACGCCGCTCCCGGCACTCGTCCGGTTCGTCGAGTCGTTCATCTCGACCCGGTCGATCGAGGAGGCGTACAACGCCCCCGACGCCCCGGAGACGGCCCTAGACGGCCCCGAGAGCGCCCCGACCGTCGAGGACGTCGTCTCGGAGCCGGAGCCCGTCTCGGAGCCGGAGAGCGAAGCCGCCGACGAGGACACCGACGAGGCTGACGCAGCGCCGGACGAGGAGTAGGCGTGCTCGGGCTCGGCGACCTGCCCGGGCTCGCGCAGGCGCTCCTCGACTCGATCACCGAGGCGCTCGTCGGGCTCGGCGTCGATCTCCCTCTCGCGTACGGCTACGACGCACCGATCGTCTACGTCGGGTCCGGAGCGGAGCCCGCGTTCGACGCGGCGTCGACGGTCTGCAACCTCGTCTCGATCCGGCAGGGGCTCCCGGGCGCCGAGGTCGGAGGCTCGATCAACATAGCGTCGATGACGCAGACGGCGACGTTCGGAATCGTGATGCTCCGCGAGGCCGCTGTCGTCGGCGACGAGGGGATCCCCGGTGCGATGACGCTCGCCGACGAGGGCGCCTCGATCATCACCGACGCCTCCGCCCTCTGGCGGGCCGCGCTCCTCGTCAAGCACGCCGGGAGCGTCGTCCGGAACAACGAGGGGTTCGGGATCCTCGGGGTCGACTCCGTCACGTCGGAGGGCGGGCTCGTCGGCAATCGGCTCCTCGTCGAGCTGTCGGTGTTCTGATGGCGACGTTCGTCGTCGACGGGGCCGAGGTCGAGAAGCTCCTCCGGTCGAAGCAGGGCCCCGTCGGTCGCTACCTCTCGGTCAGGACGTCGATCGTCCAGGACGCTGCGAAGGCGCAGATCCTCGCCCGTACGCCGGGCCGCGGGAAGCTCGCATCTCGCGTCACGAAGCGATGGATCGAGGAGGGCTCCGACCTCGGCGTCTCCGTCGGCGTCTGGACGCTGAAATACGCGGCGTGGGTCCACGACGGGAACGCTCCGCCGGGGTCGTACATCCTCCCGAAAAAGCCCGGAGGAGTGCTCGTCTGGATGAAGGATCCGGCGGCGGCTCGACCCCGAGGGAAGGCCGCGTGGCGCGCCGCGTCGCAGGCCGGTCTGGTGATCGTCGCTCGTCGGGTGAAGGCGTCACGCCCGAACCGTTACCTGACGGATAACCTACGGCGAGCGGTTGAGTTGTGACCGTGACGACCCCGACCCGAGGAGACGCCCGTGACACCCGAGACATTCGGCAACACCGACGCGATACCGGCGAAGGCTCCGCCGATCGAGTTCACGGTCGCGGGGCTGAACGACGACGACGAGAAGGTCGAGTTCACGTTCCGGGCACGGGGCACGATCCCGATCGGCGCCCTCGCCTCGATCACCTGGAGCCCGGACGACGACATCGCCGCGCAGACGATCTCGCTGCTCCGCTACGTCGGGGCCGGGCTGCTCGACGAGGACCGGGACAAGTTCGTCCGGACGATGGACCGGCAGGATCTCCGGTTCGACCCGCAGCTCCTCATGGAGTTGGCGGACTATCTGACGGAGGCGTGGACCGGAAAAAAACTGCGTTCGCGGTCCGCACGGCGAGCTGGTGCCAAGGGCACGGGCTCTACCTCGCGGGTCGCCTCCTCCGGGACGGGATCCGGACGCGATGGGAAGACCTCGACGGGCGGGAAGGCGTAGCCCTCGCCTATTCGTACCTGGTCGATATGCCGGACGGGATGGTCAACCGGCATGAGGTCATGGAGAACCTCGACCACGCGCTGAACGAGCCGCTGTTCCCCGAGATGGCACGGGAGTACCAGCGAGCGACCTGGGGACTCTCGTCCGAGGCGATCCGAGCCGCCTCCGCTATCGACGTCGACGCCGCTCCACCGATGAGGGCTCGCTGATGGCATCGGGCTCCGTTCTCGGCGAAGCATGGGTGAACGTCCGGGCGAAGACGGACCAGTTCGGGAAAGACGTCGACCTCGCCGGGCAGAAAGCATCGAAGGATCTAGAGGACGATCTTGGCGCGGGCGGCGCGCTCGGCGGCGAGTCTCTCCATAAGGGCGTCAAGGAAGGGCTAGACGACGTCGAGCGGGACGTCGAGTCGTCGGGCAAGCGGTCCGCCGGCAAGCTCTCGTCGGCCCTCGGATCCGGGCTCTCGGGTATCTCGGGCATCTTCGGAGCGGTCGGCGGGGACCTCGGAGGGCTCGACGGCGCCCTCGACAAGACGGGCGAGCACCTGGAGTCGGCGAAGGGCCACGGCTCCGGACTCATGGGCGAGCTGTCGTCGCTCGGCGGCGGAGTCGCCCTCGGGGCCGCGGCCGGGTTCGCCGCCGTCTCCGCCGGGTCGATCAAGCTCGCATCGGACTTCGACTCGTCGACGGCGCAGCTCGCCGCGTCGGCGAACATCTCGACGAAGGCGGCGCAGGGGATCGGCAACGCGTTCCTCTCGACGGGCGGCGAGTCCGTCTTCACGGCGCAGCAGATGGTCCAGGCGTACTCCGGAGTGGCCGGGCAGCTCGGGCTCACCGAAGGCCACGCCCTGTCGAACGGCGAGGCGCTGAAAGTGATGTCAGCGTCGAGCGATCTCGCGGAGGCGTCCGGCGAGAGCCTCTCGGCGACGACGAGCGACCTCTCCGGCGTCATGCAGGCCTACGGGCTCTCGACGAAGGACGCTGCAGGGGCGTCGGACGATCTCTACAACGCGGCGCGGCTCACCGGACAGAGCGTCGACTCGGTCGCCGGGACCGTCGAGAAGTTGAAGGGAAAGTTCGGCGCCGTCGCTCCGTCGCTCTCGGACACGGCCGGGCTCCTCGCCGATATGACGTCGCAGGGGATCACCGGGCGGGCGGCGATGAGTGGACTCACGGGCGGGCTCGGGTCGCTCCTCGGAGGGTCGAAGAAGACGAACGACGAGCTGGGGACCCTCGGCGCTCACGTCTTCGACGCCTCGGGGAAGTTCGTCGGGATGCAGTCGGTCATCGGGCAGCTCGGGCCCAAGTTCGCCACGATGAATCAGCAGCAGCAGCTCGCCGCGTCGACGGCGATCTTCGGAGCGGGCGCCGCCCGTCAGTTCACGTCGGTCATCGACGCCGGGGCCGGGACTCTCGCCAAGAATACGAAGGCCGTCTCCGGGTCGGAGTCGGCGCACGCCGCGGCGGCGAAGCAGGTGCAGACGCTCTCGCACCAAATGGAGTTGATGAAGGCGGCGGTCGAGGACATCGCCGTCAAGTGGGGGAACGTCCTCATCCCGATCCTCGAAAAAGTCGCGAAGGAGATTCTAAAAGTCTCCCTGTTCATCATCGACCACAAGGCGCTGCTCATCGCCCTCGGGATCGTCGTCGGAGGCGTCCTCGTCGCGGCGTTCGCGGCGTGGGCGATCGGGGCGGCGACAGCGGCGGCGGCGACGATCGCCGCGGCGTGGCCGGTCCTGGCGATCATCGCCGCGATCGGGCTCCTCGTCTTCGGGATCTATGAGCTGGTCAATCACTGGAACACCGTATGGGGAGCGATCAAGGACGTCGCGCTCGACGCCTGGCACTTCATCGACAATAACGTCGTCCACCCGATCGTCGCGGCGTTCTCCGACGCCGTCGACTGGATCAAGGATCACTGGAAGCTCCTCGTCGTGATCCTCTCGGGGCCGTTCGCTCCGATCCTCGCCATCGTCCTGTTCTTCCACAAGCAGGTGCTCGACGCGATCGACGACATCTGGCACTTCATCGTCGGGACGTTCGACCACATCAAGGACTTTGTCGTCTCGTCCGTCGAGGAAGCGTTCCACGTTTTCGTCGACGTCAACCTGGAGGTCGCCTCGATCATCCTCGGGATCGAGCACTTCATCGTCTCCTCGATCGACCGGGTCGTCGGATTCTTCACGGCGCTGCCGGGTCGGATCGTCGCCGGACTCGGGGACATCGCCTCGACGATCGGGCACGTCTTCCTCGGCGCCGTCGACTGGATCTGGCTCAACGTTCTCCAGCCGCTCATCGACGACTTCACGTCGATACCGGCGAAGATCGGATCGGCCCTCTCCGGCGTCGGCTCGGCGATCTCCGGAGCGTTCAAGGCCGGGTTCGACGCCGTCGCCCGGTTCTGGAATGACTCCGTCGGGTCGATCTCGTTCACGATCCCGTCATGGGTCCCCGGGCTCGGCGGCGACAAGTTCGGGATCCCGAAGATCCCGATCCTCGACTCCGGCGGCATCGTCTCCTCGCCGACGATCGCACTCCTCGCGGCGAACAGTCGCCCCGAGGCGGTCATCCCGCTCGACGATGCGAAGCTCCGGAACGCGTCCGGGCTCCCGACCGGCGGAGCGGGCGGAGGAGGAGGAGCGTCGCACGGGTCGACGGTCGTCACGATCATGCCGGGCGCGTTCCAGGTGAACGTCGGACCGGGGACCGGCTCGGACGTTGTCGACGCGGCGACCTCCGCCGTCGAGGACGGGTTCGACGCTCTCCATCGCGCTCTGTCCGCAGGCGTCAATCCTCTCCGTGAGAGAGTGGCGTCGTGAGCACCGTCTCGATCACGGTCACGGGGACCGACTCGATCACCGTCCCGGCGAACATCGCCGGACCTGTCACGTTCGACGCCCGGGGAGCCGAAGGCGAGCCCGGAGGAGGCGGGCAGAACCCGGGGAAGGGCGCCCGGGTCAGCGGATCGTTCCTCGCTACGGCCGGGCAGACGATCGACGTCGAGGTCGGGGGACAGCACTCGGACGCCTACTCGACGATGGGCGGTGGCGACGGCGCGGGCTCCGGGCTGACCGGGTCCGGCCGGGGCGGAGGCGCCTCGACGATCGCTCTCGACGCGGCGTTCATCGCTGTCGCGGCGGGCGGCGGCGGCGGGAGCGGTTCCGGTGGCACACCGACCGGAGGCGATGGAGGCGACGGAGGGCTCGTCGGAGGCGACGGAGGGACGGGAGCAGGGTCGGACGGCGGGAACGGCGGAGCGGGCGCCGTAGGGCCG
>Ga0302283_1003036_pt1 | contig 13175 bp, 6 predicted proteins | sample III_Fen_E1_4_FD_198770 | JGI IMG/M metagenome (GOLD analysis project Ga0302283, IMG submission 198770) | Peat permafrost microbial communities from Stordalen Mire near Abisko, Sweden - III_Fen_E1_4 | ecosystem: Environmental > Terrestrial > Soil > Wetlands > Permafrost | place: Sweden: Abisko...
GCGGGCGCCATGCTTCACCCTGACGCCGCCTTGGTAAGGGTTGCGGGCGTCATGCTTCACCCTGACGACGGCTTGGTAAGGGTTGCGGCCGCAAGACTTCACCCTGACGCCGCCTTGGTAAGGGTTGCGGGCGTCATGCTTCACCCTGACGCCGCCTTGGTAAGGGTTGCCGCCGCTACGCCTCACGATGACGGGCGGTCTGGTCTGGGAGGAAGCCGTCAGGCTTCACCCTGACGGCGCCTTGGTAAGGGTTGCGGCGGTCAGGCTTCACCCTGACGGCGGCTTGGTAAGGGTTGCCGCCGTCATGCCTCACCATGACGCCCGGCCTGGTCTGGGAGGAGGCCGTCAGGCTTCACCCTGACGGCGGCTTGGCAAGGGTTGCCGCCGTCATGCCTCACCGTGACGCGCGGCCTGGTCTGGGAGGAGGCCGTTCTGGTCTACGAAGGCTGGCCTCCTGATCCGGGAGGAGCGCGTTCTGGTTCACCGGGACGAGCCTCCTGATCTGGGAGGAGCCCGTTCTGGTTCACCAGGACGACCCTCCTGATCCGGGAGGAGCGCGTTCTGTTTCACCAGGACGACCCTCCTGATCTTCGAGGAGGCCGCTCTGGTCTACAAGGCCGGGCTCCTGATCTGGGAGGAGCGCGTTCTGGTTTGCGGGACGTGCCGCATCCTCGTCGCAACGAGGCGTCGAAGCTCGCAGCGCGTAGGCCCCGCTCCCGCTCCCGCTCGTGCTCCCGCTCCCTCCCCTGCACCCGCCCCTCTTCAAAACCAGTCGAACGCCGCGCCGAGGTTCACCGTGTAGCCCCCGCCGTACGGGCTGCTGCCCCCCGTCGAGAAGAACTCGTCCGCGACGGAGAGCTCCAGCGAAAACGCGCGCTCCCCCCGCCTCTGCAGGTCGTAGCCCACGCCGCCGACGATGTGCGGGCCGGGGTAAGACCAGTAATCCGTCGAGCCGAGGGTGGCGTGATCCACGGCGCCGATGCCGGCGCGAACGTACAAGCGCGGAAGCACGTAGACCTGCACGCAGAGGTCGAGGGCGCCGAGGAACGCCGGCTCGCTCGTGCCTCCGAACCTGGCGTTCGGGAGCGTGGCCAGCGTGAATTCGCCGTACAGATGCACGCGATCGGTGAAGGCGCCGCCGAACCGGAAGGAAGCCCCGACGAGCGGCGCGGTGGTCGAAACCCCGCTGCTGCCCGAGAGCTCACCCACACCGAGCAGGAGCGAGACGCCGACCCGCGCCCCTTGCCGCTCCGCGAGCTCCTCGGCGCGCGCCGGCCGCGCCAGCAGAACCAGCGCCGCCAGAAGCGCGCCACCCAGGGGTCCAAGCCGCAGGGCGGCACGACGATGCCCTCTCATCGGGCCCATGGTGCATCACGTCCGGGTGGGCCGTCCATGGTCGCCAGCGGACGGTGTAAGCCCTACCCTGGCTGCGACGTTCGATAGCCGGAGGACTCCTCAAGATGAAGCTTCGACTGCTCCTCGCGACCTTTGTGCTGGTGGCGCTCACGCTCGTTCAGGCCCGGCCTGCCGCCGCCTTCTGCGGCTTCTACGTCAGCGGAGCGGACGCGCCGCTCACCAACGACGCCACCCTCGTCGTGATGATGCGCGAGGGCACCCGCACGGTGCTCTCGATGCAGAACACCTACTCGGGGCCGCCGCAGGACTTCGCGATGGTGGTGCCCGTGCCGGTCGTGCTGCGCGAGGCCAACGTGAAGATCCTCCCGCGCGACATCTTCGCCAAGGTGGATCGGCTCACGGCGCCGCGCCTCGTCGAGTACTGGGAGCAGGATCCGTGCGCGCCCCAGGTCATGTACGACATGGCGCCACCGGCGCCCGCGGCGATGGCGGCCCCGGAGGGGGCGCGCGAGGAGTCGGCCGCGCGGCACCACGTCAAGATCGAGGCCCAGTTCGCCGTCGGCGAGTACGACGTCGTCGTCCTCTCGGCCCAGGACTCGACCGGGCTCGACGCGTGGCTGCACGAGAACCACTACAAGATCCCGCCCGGCGCCGAGCCCTACCTCCGCCCGTACGTCGAGATGGGCATGAAGTTCTTCGTGGCGAAGGTGAACATCGCGAAGGTGAAGTTCGAGCGCGTCGGGCGGGGTCCCGAGCACGCGCTCCTCTCGCCGCTCCGGTTTCACTTCGACGCCGAGGACTTCTTCCTCCCCGTGCGCCTCGGGCTCATCAACTCGGGTGGCAAGCAGGACCTCGTCGCGATCGTGCTCGCCCGGGGCAAGCGCTACGAGGTCGCCAACTACGACAACGTCTCCATCCCCACGAACCTCGACGTCGCGGACGACACGAGGCGCCAGTTCGGCGCGTTCTACGCGGCCCTGTTCGACCGCGTGGTCGAGAAGAACCCGCGCGCGGTCGTGACGGAGTACTCGTGGGACGCGACGAGCTGCGACCCGTGCCCGTTGCCTCCGCTCGACGAGCAGGAGCTCGCGACGCTCGGGTCCGACGTGCTCCCCGAGGCCGACGACGGCAACCAAGGCGCCGGCTTCGTCGTGACGCGCCTGCACGCCAGGTACGGCAAGGAGACGCTGGGGGACGATCTGCACTTCCGTCCGGCGCCCGCCATCGTCGGCGGCCGCGAGTCGATGGGAGCGGACGGGCACACGGAGCAAGGCGCCCATCCCGACAGCACCAACAACTTTCAGGCGCGCTACGTCATCCGCCACAAGTGGCAGGGCGCCGCCTCCTGCGAGAACCCTCGCTTCGGCAACTGGGGAGGCCCGCCGAACGGGCAGAGCCCGGAGACCTTGCCCGCCCTGAACCTCGCCTTCGCCGCGCGCGACGCCAACCTCGAGTCCCTCGTGAAGAGCCCGCTGCCGGAGGGGCTGACCCTGTCGCGCGGCCAGGCCGTCGGCCCGCCGCACATCCCCCCGAGCGGAGGCTGCGCGGGTTGCCACGCGGCACCCAGCGCCGAGGACTACGCGACGACGGGGGTATTCGCCCTCGGCTTCCTCGTCGTCGTACGGCGGCGGAGGAACAAGCGCGCCTGAGAGGCTATCCTCGGGGCCATGAGCACCAGCGCCAGCGACGAGGTTGCCTTCTGGAACGGCCCCAACGGGGAGCGCTGGGTGCGCGAGCAGGCCGAGCGGGACGCGTTCCTCGCTCCGTACGGGGAGGCGGCCCTCCGCGCGGCCGCACCCGCGCCGGGGGAGTCGGTGCTCGACGTCGGCTGCGGCTGCGGGACGACGCTGCTCGCCCTGTCCGACGCGGTCGGGCCAGGCGGCCGCGTCCTCGGGCTCGACGTCTCGGGCCCGATGCTCGCCCGCGCGAAGGAGCTCGCGCGGGGCCGCTCGAACATCGCCGTCCTCCAGGCCGACGCGACGTCCAGCCCGCTCGAGCGCGCCACGTTCGACCTCCTCTTCTCGCGGTTCGGGGTCATGTTCTTCGACGATCCCGTCCGCGCCTTCACGAACCTGGCGAGCGCGCTCAAGCCGTCGGGCCGGCTGGCCTTCGCGTGCTGGAAGGCGCTCGGCCTCAACGCGTGGGCGAGGCTGCCGGTGGAGGCAGCCGCCCAGGTGGTGGGCCGGCCGGCGCCGCCGGCTCCGGACGCGCCTGGACCATTCTCGTTCGGGGCCGAGGAGCGCATCCGGGCCATCCTCGGGCGCGCGGGCTTCGGCCCGATCGACGTGACGCCCGTCGAGGCGCCGGCCAGCTACCCCACCCTCGAGGAGGCCGCCGCACGCCTCGCCAGGGTGGGCCCCGCCGCACGCCTGCTGGCCGACCGCGACGCCGCCACCGTCGCCAAGGTCGAGGCCCTTTTGCGCGACGCGCTGGCGCCATTTGCCGGCGCGGGAGGCGTCCGGGTTCCGGGGGCTGGGTGGATCGTGACGGCGCGAGCGCCGAAGGCTGCCTGACGCCCTGAGCTCGGCGGAGCACCCGTCAAAGGCAATAGATCGAGATGGGTCCGTAGATGGTCACCGACCCGTTCCCACCGTTCGCCCCGCTCGCACCAGCGGCCGAACCGCCGAGGGCGGAGGAGTCGACGTACGACCCGCCTCCGGCCGCCTGCGCGGCTGTCGGAGACGGCAGACTGGACCCACCTGCGCCGCCGTTGTACCCCCCGCCGCCGCCTGACTGGTAGGACTCGAAGGTGCCTGCGCCCCCACCGCCACCGAACCCGCCGGCGGAGCTCTCGCCCGACACTCCCGCGCCACCCGCCCAGCTTCCGCCGCCGCTACCCGTCAGACCGCCTTGACCTCCCGCCTGACCGGGAAACCCGATCTGATTCCAGCCTGCCCCACCACCTCCGCCGCCGCCGAGCGTGATCAGGAATCCGCCGGCGCCGGGCGTGTCCGTCGCTCCTGGGTACGTGCCGTTGCCCCCCTTGCCGCCCGCCCCGCCGCCCGCGACGATCAGTGGCTCCGCGGGCAGGAGCGAAGACGAGCTGCTCAGGAACACGTATGTGCCCCCGCCCCCGGCGCCCGAGTCGTCCGTGCCGATGGGGCCCCCGGGGCGTCCACCGACGATGACCTGCACCACCGCGCCCAGCGTGAGCGAAAACTGGCCTTGTGCGTTTGCGCCTAGACCTCCCACGCCTGCGCCGACGGCCGCTCCCCCCTTCCCACCCTGCGCACCGTTGCCGGTGATCGTGTAGACGCCCGGGAGGGTCACCGTCATCGACTGGGGCGCCCCCGTGTACGCAAAGGTCTTCGTGCACGAGAGCCCGCTGGGCACGCACTGGTGGGACGCGTTGCAGTCGTCCCCCCGGATGCAGTCATTGTTGGTGGCGCATACCGTGTTGCACGCAGTCGCCCCTGCGTTGCACGTGTACTGCCCGCAGCTCGTGGCGACCGCGTTGCAGTCACCGTCACCGGTGCCGTCGCACGTGTAGGCGGTCGCCGTTTCCGTCGTGTCGTAGGGAGAATCGTTCTGCACGCACTTGGCAGCGTTGCAAACGGTGCCAGCAGGGTAGTTGGCGCACCCCACGCCGGAGGGGTTGCACGCCCCGTTCTCGCCGCAAATGACCGCGCCCTCGTCGCCGCAGCTCGTGGAGCAGCAGATGTTTCCCTCGCAGTTGCCGCTCGAGCATTGCGGCCCCGCGCTGCAGGTCGCGCCGTTGCTGAGCAGCGACCCGCAGATCCCCCCGGTGCAAGTCTGCCCAGCCACGCAGTCGCCGCTGCCGGTACAGGACGTCTTGCAGCTCGTTCCCCCGCACTTGTAGTTGCCGCAGGAGCTGCTCGCGCCCGCGAGACAGGATCCGGTGCCGTTGCAGGTGCCAGCGGCGGTCTCGGTGCTCGACGCCGGTCCGTCGCTGCAGGTCGCAGGAGCGCACACGGTCCCGGGCGCCCAGTCTGCGCAAGCCCCTCCACCCGCGGAGCACGCGCCGGTCTGGCCGCACGTCGAAGCTGCGGAGGCCGTACAGGCAGACGCGCAGCAAACGCTCTGCTCGCAGTTGCCGCTCGTGCACTGGTTACCCGTGCTGCACGCGCCGCCGTTCGTCTCGGTGGGAACGCACGCCGTGCCGCTGCAGTAGTTTCCCGCGGAGCAATCGGCGCTCGACGCGCAGGAGGTCTTGCACGCCGTTGCGCCGCAGACGTAGGCGCCGCAGCCGGAGCTCGTCCCGGCCGTGCAGGCTCCGCTTCCGTTGCAGCTCCCGGGCAAGACCTGCGTGCCGCCCGAGCACGTCGGGGCAGCGCACTGCGTGCCGGGCGCCCAGTCGGCGCACGCCGTCCCGGCGGCGTTGCAGGCCCCCGTCTCGCCGCAGCTCGACTGGGAAGATGCCACGCACGCGACCGCGCAGCAGACGCTCCCTTCGCAGTTGCCGCTCAGACACTGCCCGCCGCTCGTGCAGGCGCTGCCGTTCGTCTCGAGCGGAACGCAGGCGGTCCCGCTGCACGTGTTTCCGGGAGTGCAGTCGCCCGGAGCCGCACACGAGGTCTTGCAGGCCGTCGCGCCACATACGTAGGGGCCGCAGCTCGACGTGACCCCGTGCGTGCACGTACCCGTCCCGTTGCAGAGACTCGCCGTGGTCTGCATTCCACCCGAGCACGTGGGTAGCGCGCACAGCGTCCCGGGTGGGTAGTCACTGCACGCGGTTCCCGCCGCGTTGCATGCGCCGTTCGTGCCGCAAGACGAGGAGCCCTGATCCGAGCAGGACGCGGCGCAGCACACCGACTCCTCGCAGTTGCCGCTCGTGCACTGGTTCCCGGTCGTGCAGGCGTCGCCGTTCGGAAGCGTGCAGAGGATCTGTGGCCCCGAGCCTGGCGCGACGTCGGCCCCGCCGACGCTGCCCGTCCCGCCGGAGACGACCACACAGACCTGCGCGGTCGGCGACGCCGGACTCTGCGTGACCAGGGCCGTGTACATCGCGCCGCTCAGCACTCGCTGGGTGAAGTTGAAGCTACCGTTGGCGCTGAAGGACTGGCTCTGCAAGGCGGGAGGAGGCTCGCTGTTCGTGAGCGACAGTCCGACGGCATCGCCAGGCGATAGTCCCGAGATCGTCCCGTTGACCAGGAACGAATTGGTCGTGCACGCGACCGCAATACCCGGCGGTGCGCTGTTCTGGACGGTTCCCGATCCGCCCCCCGTCACCGCGCACGTCTGCGAAATCGGACCCAGGGCGCTACCCCCCGTGACCGACAGCACGTACGCCGTCCCGCTCGGTTGGGGTGGGAAGGAGAAGGACGTCGCGCCATTCGAGGACGTCGTGGACAGAACGGTCGACCCACCGTCGAGCGTGGCCGAGATCGTGACGTCGTCGGCCCCCGCGAGGCCGGTGATGGTCCCTCCGAGCGCGTACGCGTTGGCCACGCAGCCGACCGTAACGGAGGTCACGGCCCCACCGCCGACGGTGCCCGAGGCCATCGCGGGAGTGGACCCACCGAAGGAGCAGGTCTGCATCTGGGGCGGGAACTGCGGCTGCCGGGTGACCGTGACCGTGTAGTTGTCCCCGCTCGTCACCTGCGTCGGGAAGGCGAACGCCGGGAAGCCTGGGCTCGTCGTGGTGACGACCAGGCTCTGGACGGTGACGGGGATGGAAGACGTGTCCGTCAGCTGGAGCGTGATGGAGTCCCCGGGCGCGACCGGGCTCTGGAACAGGATCGTTCCCCCGACGGGATACGTGTTCGTCGTGCACGCGATGCTCACGTTGCTCACCGGGCCGGCAGCGATCGTCCCCGTACCTGCCATGACGGTGCACGTCTGCGCGGCCGGCGGGTAGGCGGGGCTCGCCAGAACCTGCACGGTGTAAGGGGTGCCACTCGGCACTCGCGTGGGAAACGCGAACGAGCCGTTCACGTTCACCATCGTCATGTCGCCCCCGTTGTCGAGCAAGTAGACGCCGCTGGTCGTGGGCAAGAGTCCACTCACCGTGCCGCCGACCGCGAAGGCGTTGGTCGAGCAGGTGATGGCCACCGTCGTCACGTCCCCTGACGCCACGGTCCCCATGGCCGCTACCGCGCTGCACGTCTGCGACACTGGCGTCGACGGGTTTGACTTCACCGTCACCGTGTACGTGGAGCCGCTGCCGATTGGCTTGGCGAAGGCGAAATTCCCGTTTGACGTGACGAACGTGGTGTCCGTGCCGTTGTCCTCGAGGGCGACCGAGTCGCCGGGCGCGAGCCCCGAGACAGTCCCGCCCACGGTGAACGTGTTCGACGCGCAGTTGACGACCACGCTCGATGCGTTGCCGCCGTTCACCGTCCCCATCGCCGCGCTGACCACGCACGTCTGCGAGGGGTTCGAGGGCTGCGCCTTGACCGTCACCGTGTACATCGTCCCGCTCGCGAGCGGGCTGGCGAACGCGAACGGGCCGTCCGCGGTGAGCGTCAGGTCGTCTCCGCCGTTGTCCTGGATGACCACGGAGTTACCCGCAGCGAGGCCGGTGAGGGTCCCCGAGACCAAGAACGAAGCCGTCGCGCAGGTGACCGCCACGCTGGTCACGTTCGCCGCACCGACGGTTCCGTTCCCCATCGTCACGGTGCACGTCTGGGCGACCGCGGTTGGCTGGCTCAGCACGGTCACGACGTACGGAGATCCGCTCGAGACAGGCATCGCAAATGTGAAGCTTCCGTTGCTGCCACGGATCAAGTTGTCGACCCCGTTGTCCTCGAGCGTGAGCGAATCGCCCGCCGCCAGCCCCGTGATCGTGCCACCGACCGTGAAGGTGGTCGTCACGCATGTCACCGCCACGCTGAGGACGTTTGCGCTGGCGACGGTGCCCGTTCCACCCATCACCGTGCACGTCTGGGCCGGCGCGCCTGGCTGCATCTGAATCGTGACGTCGAACGCGGCGCCCGTCGCCAGCGGGGTGGCGAACGCGAACGTTCCGTTGGCCGACAACGTGTCGTTGTCCCCGCCGTTGTTCTGAAGGACCACCGAGCCGAGCAGGCCCGTCACTGTTCCTCCGACCGTGTACGTGTTCGACGCGCAATTGACGACGACGCTCATGACGTTGGCGCTGCCAACGACCCCGACGCCGCCCGACACCGTGCACTGCTGGGACCCGGGCTGAGTGAGGATCGTCACCGCATACGATGCGCCGCTCGGGAGCGACGACGAGAAGAGAAACTCTCCATTGGTGGCAAGAGAAAGGCTGTCGCCGCCGTTGTCCTCGAGGACGATCGTGGCTCCGGGGCCGAGACCGGAGACACTGCCACCGATGGTGTACGCGGAGGGCAGCGCCGTGTCGGGCGTCACGCCCGCATCGGTCCCGGTGTCTTGCGCGGCTCCCTCGCTATCCGTGTCTCGCCCCTCGTCCTCCGCGTCGCCCATGACGACGGTGGAGTCCTGCGTCGCGTCCGCACGACCCGCGCTGTCGGCGGTGCTGTCGGGGAGCCCGACCGTCCCGTCGGTTCCCTTCGCGTCCTCGAGAGACGCGTCACCTGCGTCGTGGCCTGCCCCCCCGCCGCCGCACCCGGCGAGAAGGAGCGCTATCCCGAAAACGAACCACGTGAACGAGGAAGCGGGCACGCGACGATTCTTGAAGAGGTGCATCGTCGTTCATCGTGACCGCCATCGTCGCGACTCGACATCCCCGGATCAGGGGGATCATGGGAACGGGCCCGCGCGCTCGATCGTGCAGCGATCACGAGACGAGAGCGTCGATCTGGTTGACGTAGAGCTCCGGGAATCGCGGCCCGATGATGCGCAGCGCCTCTTCGCCGAGCCCACGCGAGAGCTCCCGGAGGTGCGCGTGAGGGGACGCACGGGCGGCGAGCGCGGCGACGGCGCAGGCGTTGGCGTGGCTCGAGAGCGCCATCTCGCGCTGCCAGCTCTCGCGCGAGCGCGCGCGTGCGCGTTCCAGCGCTTCGGCATGGGTCCCACCGAGCGCAACCCGGCCGACCTCCAGGCAGAAGCTCGCGCACTCTGGAAGCCGGCGTCGGACGCGGCCGAGGCGGGAGACGGCGTCCTCGACGTACGAGGTGTGCCCGGGCTCGCCCGCGCCCCGCGCAGCGAGCACGACGGACGCCTGGATGACGCGCGCGAGGACCCACTGCGTGCTCGGCGCGCCCGCCTGCATCGACGGAGCGGCCTCTGCGGCGCGACGGAGAGCGCGGGCGGCGAGGCCCGTGTCCCCGGTCATCGCCCATACGACCGCGACGTGGGCGTCGATCGAAGCGCGGTGTACCAGCGTCATGTGGCGACCGCCGAGCTCGGCGTACGCTCGCTCGGCCCGCTCCGTTTGACCGTCAATCTGCGCCATGACGGCGCCCTCTCCCTGGATGTACGCGCCGTGGATCGTGTCGCGCATGGTCTCGGCCCAGCGGGTCACCTCGGGGCGGAACCGGAACTTGTCTGCGTATTCGCAGAAGAGGATCGTGGCCGCCGTACGTGCGAAGTTGGCAAACAACGCCTTGGAGCGAACGGAGAGGACTTCGACCGCTTTCAGCACCGCGACCTCGTGGGCGCCGACCGGCGGTTGATCCGGGTAGAGCGGCCTCTGGGTGAGCTGCCGCGCGAAGAGCTCGAGGACGAGGACGTTGGCGCGGTCGGTGTCGGAGCGCGCAGCGCGGTGCGCTTCCCGGATCGCTCGCTCGGCTGAGCGTCGTTGCCCGAGGATGTGATGCACCAACGCCATGTTCTGCACCAGCTTGCGCGACGCCTCCGTCGACCCGATCCCAGCCGCGGCGTTCATGCCGGCCGTGCTGACGCCGGCGCCCTCCTCGTCGCCGGCGAGCTGAAAGTAGTTGGACATGAGCAGGTAGCAGCGGGCGAGGATCTCGCGCCGCGCCCGCTCGTGAGGGAGGAGGTGAGCGTCATGCAGCAGCGACTGCGGCCGCACGCGCAGGCGAGCCAGGTGGCGGAGGTAGTGCGACGCAATGAAGAGGCGGCGGCCCAGCCGCGACCGGGGTACGCCGCGACCGAGGAGCGCCGTCGCGCGTCGCAGGTGGTCCAGGGCTGCCTCGATCCGCCCCTCCCCGCCCAGCGCTTCGCCCCGCAAGAGCTCGAGACGAGCCAGATCCAGCCGCTCCGTCCGCCGACCCAGCTCGGCTCCCGCGAGGTCGAAGAGACGGCCGTACTGACCGGCGACGGCGAGCAACTCGAGTTGCCGGTCGGTCGCAAGGCGTCGTCTCGTCTCGTCGCCGCGTACCTGGGCCAGCTGGCGCAGGCGGTCGTGGTTCTCGATGGCTAGGTCGACGGCGAAGACGCTCTCGGCGAGGGCCGCGGCACGCTCGCACCACTGGAATGCCGGTCCCGCGTCTCCGGCGTGCCAGCTGTGGTGGGCGCGCTCGAACACATAGTCGTCGCCGTCCGCCGCCATCCGGTCGAGGGCGAGAGCGATGGCGCCGTGACGCGCCCGCCGCGACGGGGCGTCCTCTCGCGCGTAGGCGAACTCGCGCAGCCGGTCGTGCGCGAGGCGAACCCGCGCAGGGTCGACGGCGATGACCATCTGGCGGTCGAAAAGGTGACGAATGCCTTCGTCGATCGCGTCGAATCCGAGGCCCGAAGCCTCCGCCAGCACCGGGAGTGGCATCGGCTGCGCATACGTGGCGAGCCACGCAATGAGGTCGCGCGAGCGTGACTCGAGCAAGGACAGGCGGTGTTCGAGCGCCGCAGCGATGGTCTCTGGCAGCTCGAGCGCGGCGAAGCTCGCCCGCGCAGACCAGCGCCCCGCCTGGAGATACACGTCGCCACGCTCCATGAGCGATCGCACCGTCTCCTCGACGAAGAACGGATTGCCTCCGGTCTCCGCGGACAGGCGCGCGCCGAAGTCCGCCGGCAGCTCCTCCGATCCCAGCATGGCGACCACGAGCTTCCCGGTCTCGTGCTCGTTCAGCGGAGTGAGCGCGATGGGGTACCGGCGCGCTCCGCGCACGGCGCCCAGCAGCTCGGCCAGCGGACGGCCGGCGATCTCGTCGTCCCGGTAGCTCGCCACCAGCGCGAGCTTCACGGGCACGCCGGCGTCTCGCCGCGCAGTCTGCCGATCGCAGAGGACGCGCAAGAAATCGACGGTCGACGTGCCGGCCCACTGCAGGTCGTCGATGACGAGGACGAAGCCGACCGACTGCGCCACCTTCAGCACGTCATCGGCCAGCTCTCGAAGGCGATGGGCGTGCGTCGCTTCCTCGGACGCCACGTCCCCGCCTCGAGCCTGCGCCGGGTGCGCGGACAACCACTCGTGCTCACGCAGCAGTACCTCTTCCGAACCCGGCGGCCGCTGCGCCCGGCACGATGTCGTGAGCGTCCCATAGAGGACGCGCAGCGGCTCGAGCTCGTCGGCGCCGCCCTCGTAGCAGATGGCCTCCATCACGGACACGCCCGCGAGCTGCAGCTGGCGCCGGCACTCGCGCAGGAGTCTCGACTTCCCGACCCCGCTCACGCCCGATACCGTCGCGACGACGGCGTCGTCGGTGCAGCGGCCCTCCGCGACCCGCCGGCAGAATCCGACCAGATCCCGCATCGGCCCGTCTCGGCCGATCAGCGGGCCGACGGTGGCGTAGCAGCGGCTCGTCTCGAGCGTCTCGACGGCATAGGCGCGCGCCGTCGCGTCGGCCAGCGCCTCGATCACGGCAGCGGCGTTGGGGAAGCGTCGTGCTGGCGCCTTGGCGCAGAGGCGCTCGACGACCTCTCGCATTCGGCTTCCGACGATGGCGTCGTCCGGGAAGCTGATTGGGGAGCTGGCGTGCAAGGCGTGCAGCACGAGGAGGTCGGCGCTCACGAACGGCAGCCGGCGGAAAAGGAGCTGGTAGAGCGTGATGCCGAACGCGTAGAGGTCGGTGCGCGCGTCGGCCACGCCCAGCGCCATCTCGGGAGCCATGTACGCCGGCGTGCCCACGAGGCCCGTGCTCGCGACGTCGCTCAGACCAAAATCGACGACCTTTACCTCGTTCGCACGACTGACGAGCACGTTGGCCGGTTTGAAGTCACCGTGGATGACGCCCCGGCTGTGCAAGTAAGCCAGCGCCCGGCAGGCCTGCACCGCGAGATCGACGATGCGCTCGACGGTGGCCCCCCGGGTGGCGGCGTAGAGGTCGACGCCGTCGACGTACTCCATGGTGAACGAGTGACCGGAGCCGCTCGCCGTGGTGTCGAAGTCGTAGACGCGCGCGATGTTGGGGTGCGAAAGCTGCGCCATGACCCGGAACTCGGACTCGAGCAGCTCGGCGCGCGCGAGCGAGAGGCTCGGCGTCGACAGCGTCTTGAGGGCGAGGTCTTGCCTTGGCCTCAGCAGGTCGCGGACGCGGTGGACACGCCCCGTGCCTCCGGCGCCCAGGGCCTCGATGACGACGTAGCGCCCGCCGACGACGGCGCCGGCCTGCCACTCGTGGGGGACCGAGTCGCCCCGAGCCCGCGATGCGCTCCCGGGATCAGGCTCCGCGGCAGCACCGCGCCTTGGATACATAGACGACACGTATTGCCCGAGCGCCGCGCGACACGAAGTGCAACGGGTCACGTGAGGGACGAGTGCGCCTCGCCCATCGACACCTGCTCTGCCGTCCAGCAGCGCGAACAGAAGTTGTTCGTCGGGGCAAGTCATGCGAGCGAGTAAGTGTAGCGCCGAAGGCCCTGGCTCCAGAAGATCGCTTGCGTTTCGTATGTGCTCGAGGAAGGGGGATACGCGCCCTGCGCGCGACGAAAGAGTCGCGAGCTTCCCTCCTTTCCTCTCCTCTTCGTGTTCAATCCCTCGGGATCTCTTTCTTGGGCAATGCCGCCTGAAGCCGTGCTCACTCTGCGAGCGCTCGCGGGGCGTTGCTGACGAGCAGCACGCCACCCTCCGG
>Ga0302283_1003040_pt1 | contig 13170 bp, 8 predicted proteins | sample III_Fen_E1_4_FD_198770 | JGI IMG/M metagenome (GOLD analysis project Ga0302283, IMG submission 198770) | Peat permafrost microbial communities from Stordalen Mire near Abisko, Sweden - III_Fen_E1_4 | ecosystem: Environmental > Terrestrial > Soil > Wetlands > Permafrost | place: Sweden: Abisko...
GGCGGTCGGGGTCCGTGCCAAGGCGGTCGGGGTCCGTGCCAAGGCGGTCGGGGTCCATGCCAAGGCAGTCGGGGTCCGTGCCAAGGCGGTCGGGGTCCATGCCAGGCCCGTCGGGGTCCATGCCAAGGCGGTCGGGGTCCATGCCAGGCCCGTCGGGGGCGCTGGCAGGGCGTCCGGCGTCCATGTGAGGCTCGTCGGGCTCCGCGCCATCGCGGCCGGCGCCCCCGCCGGGCGTTTGCGCGCAAACAATCGCTAACACAGGCTTCGCACCTGGCTCACACGAGGGGCGCAATCTCCCGATCTCGCTTCGCGAAACCTTCCGCAGGCCCGGTGTACGAGAAGTCCCCGGGGCCGAGAGTCTCGGGCTCGTGCGCCAGGGCAACCTGGGTCCAGGTGACCTGAGCCCCACCGCGCTTTCGGCAGGCGCCAATTGCGCCGCCATCCGCTACAACCAAGGCGCGGGCGATTCGCGCCCGAGAGATTACGCCGTGAACCTCGGGCTGGAAGTGGCGAAGAAGACGACGCGCGCGTGGCGTTGCCCTTGCGGCTTCCGGGGGCAGGGCCGGCTCGCCATCGCCGCGCACCGGCTCGCGTGCGCGGAGGCGCCGCCCAAGGGCGCGAGCACCCAGCCGGTCGACCCGGGCCGGGACAGCCTCCGCTCGCGCCGGAAGCGCCCCGTCCGGGCGCAGACCATCGCGGTGACGCGCATCGCCAAGCGCGACGTGCAGCTCGCGCGGGCCGTCGATCCGGAGGCGAACCAGCGCCACCTGCCCCTGCTCCGGAGCGAGTGCCGCGAGGGCGCCAGGCCGTGCCCTTTCATCTCCTGCGCCCACCACCTCTTCCTCGACGTCTCGAGGGCGGGCGGCATCAAGGTGAACTTCCCCGATCTGGTCGGCGAGGACGGCGCCATCGACTTCGCGGCCATGCCGGCGTCGTGCGCGCTCGACGTCGGCGACGAGGGGAGGCACACCATCGAGCGCGTCGGCGACCTGATGAACATCACCCGCGAGCGCGTGCGGCAGCTCGAGGTGACCATCATGGCCAAGCTCGTCCAGAACCCGATCCTCCTCGAGATGTGGGCTTCGCGCTGAGGTCTGGGGTCCCGAGCCGACCGCGCGGGAGCCGAGCGGCTACGGCACCTCCCCGCAGGCGACGATGACGTCGACGTTGGTCGAGCTCTGCACGTCGATGTAATACTGGTCGCCCGTCAGCGACGACAGCTCGCTGTCGACGGTGGTGACGCTGGAGTCCCCCTGGAGGTTGTTCAGCTGCGCGAAGATCGTGCCGTCGCTCCCGCAGGTGCCGGAGCGCATGGCGGCCGACTGCACGCCCGTGTCGGTCCCTCCGCTGATGGTGATGGCAATCTGGGTCGAGCTGGTGCTGATGCTGGTCAGCGTCGCCGTCCCCGCCTCCCCGCTGCCCGAGACGGTGCTCAAGGTCACCGTCTCCACGGAGCTGCTGGTCGCGTTGCAGCCGAGGAGCCCGAACGCGGACGCCGCCATCATGGCGGCGCAATACCGATGTTTCATGTCGAGAGCCTTTCGCCCCGAGCTGAACGATGGCCGGTCCTCCGCGGTGGAGCCCCAGCTCGGCGTTACCCGAGGCGGGCCGCTGCCCCATCGCTCGTGCGGAGCATGTGGGAGAGGAGCCTGGCCTCGCGGTGTTGGTCGCGTGTTGCGTAGCGGTGTTCGAATGTTAAGCAGGCGGCGCCGCTCGGGGCGTCGTCGGCGCCCTGTGTTAGCGATTGTTAAGCGGGAGGGGTCACCTCCTCTCCGGCGGTAGGATGAGCGATGCTCACGTCGGCCTCCCCGGACAGCGAGTCCATCTCCGTCGTCTACATCGAGGACGACGAGCGCCTCGCCAGCCTCACCGCGCGCTACCTCGAGTCGCACGGCGTGCGCGTCACGCTGGCCACGGACGCGCGCGACGGGATCGCGAAGGTCCTCCGGGAGCGCCCCGACGCCATCCTCCTCGACCTGATGCTCCCCGGCCTCGACGGACTCGAGGCGTGCCGCCAGCTGCGATCCCGCGTTGACACGCCCATCCTCATGGTGACCGCTCGCGGCGAGGAGGTCGATCGCGTCATGGGCCTCGAGGGCGGCGCGGACGACTACATCCCCAAGCCCTTCTCCTCGCGCGAGCTCCTGGCGCGTGTGCGCGCTCAGGTGCGGCGGGCGCGCGGCCTCTCGGGTCCCGCGTCGAGCTTGCTCCGGGTGGGGGCGCTGGTCGTCGACGTCGCGGCGATGCGGGCGACCCTCGAGGGCCGGGAGCTCGCCCTGACGACGTACGAGTTCATGCTGCTGCGCGCGCTGGTGGAGAGGGCCGGCCGCGTGCTCACCCGCGAGCAGCTCGTGGACCTGGTCCGGGGCAACGCCGACGAGGCCTTCGAGCGGTCGATCGACGTCCACGTCTCCCACCTCCGGCACAAGCTCGGCGACGATCCGCGCAGCCCCCGCCTCCTCAAGACGGTGCGCGGCGTCGGCTATTTGCTGGCGGACGGGCAGGGCTGATCGTGCGCCGCCCGCGCTCGCGCCTGGCATTGCGCATCTACCTCGCCGGGCTCTTGCAGTTCGCCGCCGTGCTGCTCGGCTTCACGCTCTTCGTGCGGATGCGCCAGGCGGGCGACCGCCAGGCCGGGCGCGAGGCGCGCGCCTCCGTGGAGGCGGTGGTCGCCCGGCTGGGCGACGCGACCGCGCTCGCGCGCGAGCTCGACCGCGTCCAGAGCACGGAGGACGCCACCCTCGTGATCTACGACGACCGCGGGCAGATCCTGGCGACCAACCGGCGCGAAGGCGAGGCGCCGCCGGGGCCGCCACCGGGGCCGCCCCCCGACCTCGCGATGTTCCCGCCGCCGCCCGGCCCCCCGCCGGTGCCGGCGTTCATGCTCCCGGTGCGGCTGCCGGACGGGCGCATCGGCCGCGCCGTGTACGCCTTGCGGACGGCGCGCTCGTTGCCGCGCGAAGCGCTGGCCGTCCTCGCGCTGGTGCTCGGCGTGGTCGGGATCGCGTCGTGGCTCACCGCCCGGTCCCTGGCGCGGCCGCTGGCCCGGCTCTCGGGCGCCGCGCGAGAGTTCGGCAAGGGAAGGCTCGACGCGCGCGCGGGCATGGCCCGCTCCGACGAGATCGGCGACGTGGCCTCCGCCTTCGACGAGATGGCCGACCGCGTGACCGCCCTGCTCCGCGCCGAGAAGGAGCTGCTCGCCAACGTCTCCCACGAGCTGCGCACGCCGCTCGCCCGGATCCGCGTCGCGCTCGACCTCGCCGCGGAGGGCGACGCGGGCACCGCGCGCGAGGCGCTCGGCGAGATCACCGAGGACCTCGCCGAGCTGGAGCGGCTCATCAGCGACGTGCTCACGGCGGCCCGTCTCGACCTCGGCACGGGGGTAGGGGGGATCCCCCCTCTCCGCCTGGAGCGCGTGGACCTGGGCGAGCTCTGCGCGCGCGCCGCCGCCCGCCTCCAGGCCGCGCACCCGGAGCGCCCGCTGGTGGTCGCGGTCGCCGCCGAGCTGCCCGCGGTGGAGGGCGATCCGGTGCTGCTCCGGCGCGTCCTCGACAACCTGCTGGAGAACGCCCACCGGTATGCCAAGGGCAGCGCGGACGAGGTGGAGCTCCACGCGGCGCCGGGCGCAAGGGGGTCCGTGCGCATCGAGATCCGCGACCACGGTATCGGCATCGCCCCCGAGGACCTGCCCCACGTGTTCCGCCCCTTCTTTCGCGCCGACCGCAGCCGCAACCGGGCCACCGGCGGGCTCGGCCTCGGGCTCGCGCTGGCGCGGCGCATCGTCGAGGCGCACCACGGCACGCTCGCGCTCGAGAGCCGCCTCGGGGAGGGGACTCGGGCCGTGGTCCTCTTGCCCGCTGCCGAGCTTCACATTCGCTAACGCTCTTCGCGGGCGGTTCATGGGGCCGGTCCACCTTGCTCTCCAGGCGAATCGTCGCCGGAGAAAGGTGCACCATGAACTGCCGTGAAAACCGACCCTGGGCCTCCCGCACTGTGAAGACCGCCGGCCTCGCCTTCGGCCTCGCCCTCCTCGCGGTCGCCGGCCGCGCCGTCGCCGATCCGCCTCCGCACCACGGGCCTCCTCCCCAGGCCTTCACCGCGTGCGACGGCAAGGCCCACGGCGACGCGTGCTCGGTGAGCTTCCACGGCACCGACGTGAGCGGGACGTGCGACGCGCCTCCGGGGGAGAGCCGGCTCGCTTGCCGCCCCGATCATCCGCCGCCGCCCCCTCCGGAGGCGTTCGCCGCGTGCGACGGCAAGGCCAGCGGAGACGCTTGCTCGGTGAGCTTCCACGGCAACGCCGTGAGCGGGACCTGCGGCGCGCCTCCGGGCGAGAGCCGGCTCTCGTGCATGCCCAGGGACATGCCGCCCCCGCCCGACCACTGACAGCCCCGTTGTCAATTCGGCAGCTCGGTCCAGGAAATGGGCGCCGTCTCGTCAGATCCGTCGCGAGGCGGCGGCTCCATCGCTGCCAGTGGCCGGCTGGACCGGGCAATCCGGGTTGGCACGGACCTGGCTAATCGCCGCAGCCGGGAGGCGGGCGCCGGAGCGGCAGTGGCCGCGGCTCGATCCCACGGAGAGTCATGATCCAACGTCCCGAGAGAGCGCGGCTTCATCGCGTCGTGATGGCGGCCGCCCTGCTGACGATCCCCGCCGCGGCGAGCGCCGACCCCACCCCGGGGGGGCCCGTGCTGCGCACCCCCGCGCCGAAGCCCGCCGCCGAGGCGGGCGCGGATCCCGTCGCTGCGGTCAAGGGCGCGGTCGCCAGGGACATCGACTCGCGGTCCCGGCCGGACGGCTATCAGGTCGAGTTCAACCTGGAGGACGCCGAGCTGCCGGAGCTGGTGAAAGCCATCAGCGCGGTCACTGGCAAGCACTTCATCTTCGGCGGCAAGCTGCGGCAGATCAAGGCCACGGTGCACTCGCCTGGCAAGGTGTCCGTCGGCGAGGCCTACCAGGCCTTCCTCTCGATCCTCCAGACCAACGGGATGACGGTGATCCAGCACGGCCGGTTCTTCAAGATCGTCGAGAGCGCCGGCGTCGCCTCCGAGGTCACCGAGGTCTACGCCCCGAGCGCGCCCGTCCCCGACGAGGAGCGCTACGTCACCCGGCTCTACCGCCTCGCCCACCTCGACGCGACCGACGCGGCCGCGGTGCTCCTCAAGTTCAAGTCCAAGGATGGTGACATCACCGTCCACGCGCCGGGCAACCTGCTCATCGTCACCGAGACGGGCGCCAACGTGCGCCGCATGATCAAGATCCTGGAGGAGATCGACACCGGGGGCGCGGGAGAGCAGATCTGGGTGGAGACCCTCAACTACGCGGGGGCCGCCGAGCTGGCGGGCAAGCTCAGCGACATCCTCGACCTCAAGAGCCGGAGCGCCGCGGCCACCGGCGCGGGGCCGAGCGCCGCCGCCAAGAGCAGCGGCGGCGCGCGCATCGTCGCCGACGAGCGGGGCAACGCGCTGGTCATCGCCGCCACCGAGCCGGACTACCTGCGGATCTTCGAGCTCATCAAGCGCTTCGACGTGAAGCCGTCGGCGGACGGGGAGATCCGGGTGCGCATGCTCCAGCACTCCATGTGCAAGGAGCTCTCGGTGACACTCAACCAGCTCCTCGGGTCGGGCTCGCAGGGCACCGCGGCGCGGGCGCCGGGGACGCCGGCGGGCGCGTCGGCGGCGCCGTCACGGACGCCGGGCGCGGCCGGCTCGGGGCTGGAGGACGTGTTCGAGGGCCGGGTGCGGGTGACCTGCGACGAGTCGACCAACGCGCTCCTCACCACCTCGTCGCTCCGCGACTATGCCCAGCTCCGCACCGTCATCGACAAGCTGGATCAGCCGCGGCGCCAGGTGTTCATCGAGGCGACCATCATGGATGTCACCGTCGACCGCTCCAGCCAGTTCGGCGTGTCGTACCACATGGGATCGTCGGTCGGCGCGGGCTCCGCGGGCAACGCCACGGTCTACGGGGGCAGCGACATCGCGACCTCGCTGTCGGGCGTCCCCTCCAGCCTGGAAGGCCTGGCGCTCGGGGTGATCGGGCCGGTCATCCCTGGCACCGCGAACCTGCTGGGGACGGGGCTCTCCATCCCGGCGTTCGGCGCGGTGCTCAGCGCCATGGCCAAGGACGGCGACGCCAACGTCCTGGCCACGCCCCACATCCTCGCCACCGACAACATCAAGGCGGAGATCTCCATCGGGCAGAACATCCCGCTCCAGACCAACGTCAGCGCGCTGGGGTCGCTCGGGGCCCTGGCGGGAGCGACGGGATCGGGCGCGCTGGCGGCGCTCAGCGGGGCGGGGACCACGGCCCAGCGTCAGGACGTGGGCACAAAGATCACCGTGACGCCGCACATCAACGACTCGGACCAGGTCCGCCTCGAGCTGGCCGAGGAGATCTCCGAGGCAGGTGCCGCTCAGGGCAGCCTCGGCGCGATCCCCATCAACAAGCGCACGGCGAACACCACCCTGACGGTGCGCGATCAGCAGACCGTGGTCATCGGCGGCCTGGTGCGCGAGGCCACGACCAACGCCGAGACCAAGATCCCGCTCCTCGGCGACATCCCCGTCCTCGGGGCTCTCTTCAAGCAGACCAGCAAGACGATGCAGAAGTCGAACCTCCTGCTCATCCTCACCCCCTACATCATCCGCGATCCGGAGGATCTCCGCGCCATCTTCGAGCGCAAGATGCAGGAGCGGCAGGCGATCATCGATCGCTACTTCGTCTTCGGCGACAGCCCGTGGAAGCCGCCGCAAGACTTTCGCCGCACCAACGGGCTGGTCGAGGACATCCGGCAGTCGCTGCTGGCCCAGGAGGAGAAGAGGCGCTTCGACGAGGACACCAAGCCCGCCCCGAAGAAGCCGCACGAGCCGGGGCCCCCGATCACCAGGCCGCTCGGCTCCGGGCACGCGTCGGCGGAGCCCGCCCAGGAGCGATCCGACCTGCCCTCCGCGCCCGTGGTCGCGCGGCCCGTCAAGGCGACGAGCACCCGAGCAGGGCGGGCGGGGGTGCAGCGCGTGGAGTAGGGCTCCCGCGCTTTCCCCTCACATCTTCAGCGCGGGGGCGCCGGGCAATCGTCCTTGTAGCCGCCGGCGCAGGCCTTCTTGGAGAGCTCCGTCGCCCGCGCGCGGTCCCGGGCGACGCCCCGCCCGAGAGAGTACGCGCGCCCGAGGTTGTGGCAGCCGGTGGCGTAGCTGGCGTCGCAGGCCTTCCGGTAGAGCTCGGCCGCGCGCGCCGGGTCCGCGGTCGCGCCGCGCCCGCTGTCGATCATGAAGCCGAGGTTGCTGCAAGCGTCCGCGCGGCCCCCGTCGCAGCTCTTCTGGTAGAGCGGCAGGGCGCGCGCATCGTCCCTGGGAACGCCCGTGCCGTGGGCACACTGGAGCGCGAGGTTGTAGCAGCCGCCCATCTGCCCGCCGTCGCAGCTCTTCTGGTAGAGCTGCGCGGCGCGGGCCTGGTCCTTGGTGACGCCGGTTCCGGCGTCGAGCAGGAGGGCGAGGTTGTAGCAGCCGTCCGCGTCGCCCCCGTCGCAGCTCTGCTGGTAGAGCTGCGCGGCGCGGGCCGGGTCCTTGGCGACGCCGGTCCCGTTCTCGTACATGACCCCGAGGTTGTGGCAGCCGACCGCCTGCCCTCCGTCGCAGCTCTTGCGGTAGAGCTCCGCGGCGCGGGCCGGGTCCTTGGGGGCGCCTCGCCCGGCGTCGACCATGATGCCGAGGTTGTTGCAGCCGTCGAAGCTGCCGGTGTCGCAGCTCTTCAGGTAGAGCTCGGCGGCGCGGGTGTCGTCCCTGGGCACGCCCGTCCCGTGGGCGTGCATCAGCCCGAGGTTGTTGCAGCCGGCCGCGAAGCCCCCGTCGCAGCTCTTGCGGTAGAGCTCGGCGGCGCGGGCCGGGTCCTTGGCGGCGCCTCGCCCGGCGTCGACCATGAAGCCGACGTTGTTGCAGCCGTCGGCGTGCCCTCCGTCGCAGCTCTTCTGGTAGAGCGCCACCGCGCGCGCGTCGTCCGGGGCCACGCCGGTCCCGTGGGCGTAGGACAGCCCGAGGTTGTAGCAGCCACCGAGCTGCCCGGCGTCGCAGCTCTTCTGGTAGAGCTCCGCGGCGTGGGCCTCGTCCTTGATCACGCCGGTGCCGTGCGCATAGAGGAGCGCGAGGTTGTAGCAGCCGTCCACGTAGGCTCCGTCGCAGCTCTTCTGGTAGAGCTCGGCGGCGTAGGCCTCGTCCTGGGCCACGCCGGTCCCGTGAACGTACAGGAGCGCCAGATCGAAGCAGCTCTGGGCGCGCCCGCTCTCGCACCGCGCGCGCAGGCGCTCGGCGGGAGTCTTGCAGCCGGCGACGCACGCCGCGAGCGTCGCGACCGAGACCAGGGTGAAGAGACGAGCGCGCATAGGCTTGGTGCCCTACTGCATCGTGGGCTTGCGGGTGGGCGGGACCGGCGGAGCGCCGGGAGGCGTCACGGGTGGCGCGGGCGGCGGGGGATCGCGGCGCGGCTCGGCGATCTCGGGCAGGGACCTCCCCAGGCGCTCCCGGGCGAGCTCGACGATCCGGCGCACCTCTTCGTTGCGGGTGAGGAAGGCGCGGCGGTGGTCGAGGCGGCCGATGGCGGCGGCGTGATCGACCACCACCCGGAAGGCGCGGTCGAGGGCGGCGTCGGCCTCGGCCTTCTGATCGAGGGCGAGGAGCGCCTCGATCAGGGTGAGCCTCATGTACTCGTCCCACTCCTCGACGGGGCCGGCGGTGAGGCGCTTGTCGACCTCGCGCGCGGCGTCCACGGCGCTGTCGAGGTAGCGCCGCGCGAGCTGGACCCGGGACATGACGAAGAGGCCGGCCCAGTAGAGGCTGGGGTTGGTGCGGGTCTCGTCGCAGACGGTGCACGCCAGCGTGTAGGCCGCGCTGAGGTCGCCCGGGGCGCCGCGCCAGACCAGGAGGATGGCCTCGTAGCAGCGGGTGTGGATGCGTAGCCGGGCGGCGCCCGTCTCGTCGGCGATGCGGGCGGCGTGGCGCTGGCAGCTGATGCCCTCGTCGAGGTTGCCGAGGCGCGCGTACGACATGCCCCCGTTGTGCAGCGCGAACGCCTCGAGGATGCGCATGCGACGGGCGCGGGCGTCGTGGAGGGCGCGGTCCAGCATGGCCTGCGCCTCCTCGAACATGCCGAGGTGGTTGAGCACCGACGCGGTGTTGCAGCGGCCGCGGGTGGCGAGGACCACGTCGCCGGCGCTGTCGGCGGTCTCGATCAGGGCGGTGCCCGCGGTGACGGCCTGGGAGAGATCTCCCACGCTCATCAGCGCGAAGGTGCGCGCGTCGAGGGCGCGCACGGTGGCCTCGAGGGCGCCGGACGCCTGCGCCGCCGCGATCGCCTGCTCGGAGAGCGCGAGCGCGTGACCAGGGGCCCCGAGATCGATGAGGCCGCGGACGCGCGCGGCCATGATGGCGGCGCGGATGGACAGCGAGAGCGCAGCGAAGTCGGGGCCGAGGGCCCAGGCGGCGCGGGCGTCCCCGTCGGCGCTGCGCCCCGCTTCGATGAGGGCGGTGGCGACGATGCGCTGGGACTCGCCCCACAGGTCCGAGCAGGGGGGCGCGATGCGGGCCGACTCCTCGGCGGCGGCGACCGCCTCCGGGAGGCGCCCGAGGAACGACGAGACCTGCGCCTTGGCGAGGAGGAGCTGCGCCCGGACGGCGCCCTCTGCTCGGCAAGCCAGGCCGCGATCGGCGAGCTCGAGCGCCGTCTCGAGCTGGGCGCCGTTGGTGATGGCCTGGCGAGTGGCGCGGGCGTAAAGGGCGGCGGCGCGGGGGAGATCGCCGCCGGCGTCCGCGTGGCGCGCGATCAGGCCGACGTCGACGTCACCCACCGACTCGAGCCACGCCCCGGCGTCGAGGTGCATGGCGGCACGATCCTCCTCGAGGATGGACGCGTAGGCCGCGTCGCGCACCAGCGCCTGGCGGAACATCCACTCGTCCTCCCCGGCGATGCGCGACTCGTTCTGCCGGGTGATGATCTCGGCGACCATCAGCTCCGACAGGTCCATCCCGGCGGGGCGCTCGAGGAGCGCCTCCACGCCGCCGGTCCAGAACGACTGGCCGAACACCGCCGCCGCGCGCAGCACCTGGCGGAGCGCGGGCGACATCCGGTCCAGCCGCGCCTGCACCAGGGCCTGCACGGTGAGCGGGAGCTCCTCGCGGCCCTCGGCGGCGTAGCGGATCAGCTCTTCCAGGAAGAGCGCGTTGCCCCCCGCGCGGCGCACCACGCTGGCGCGGACGGAGGGCTCCGCCTGAGGGAGGGCGGCGGCGACCAGGCGCTCGGCGGCCAGCGGCGAGAGCGGGGAGAGCGTCAGGCGGGTGAGGTTGCGGCGCTCCCAGAGCTGCGGCAGCCGGCTCTGCACCTCGGGCCGGGCGAAGGCGAAGACGGCGAAGCGCAGGTCCGGGCAGCCCAGGAGCCAGTCGACGAGGTCGACGGTGGTGTCGTCGGCCCAGTGCAGGTCCTCGATGAAGAGCACCAGCGGCGTCGGCTGGGCGCGCGCGAACGCCTCCAGGGCGGAGCGCATGCGCGACTGCATGAGCTGGGCGCTGGCGCGGGCGGCCCGGAGCGGCTCGTCGCTCTCGTCGGGGAACGGGACGCCGATCAGCTCGCCGAGGAAGGCCGCGAGGAAGCGCAGCGTGCGCGGCAGGCGGACCGCGACGTGGTTCTTGACCTTGGTGATCTGCTCGTGGGGTTGCTCGCCGTCGTGCACGCCCATCAGCGCGCGCAGCGCCCGGCCCAGCGCCGAGAGGCTCGACCCGCGGCTCATCGCGTCGCCGCGGCAGAGGAGAACCTCGGGCCGGCGCGGCGCCGTCTCCAGGCGGGCCATCATCTCGGCGCGGACGCGGCTCTTGCCGATGCCCGCGGGCCCGCTCACCAGAGCGGCGCGCGGGGTGCCATCGTCGGCCATCTCGTTGTAGATGCCGAGGAGGAGCGCGATCTCCTTGTCGCGCCCGACCGTCGGGGTGGTGCGCCCGAGGAGCTGGCGGGCGCCGAAGCCGCTCGAGTCCTCGCGCACCAGCATGCCGCCCTGCGCGTCCGCCTGGACGACGAAGCGCCCCTCGATCGCGGCGGCCGCGTGGACGTCGATGCGCACCGCGCCCGGGGCCGCCATGTCGAGCTGGCGCGCGGCCCGGTCGAGCGCCTCGCCGGCCAGGTTGGCGCGGCCGCGGACGGCGTGCCCGACGGCGATGGCGACCCGCGCCGCCTCGGGCTTGGCGCCGGGAGCGGTCGACTCCCGGGCCTGGGAGCCGAGGGCGCGCGAGACGATGAGGGCCGCCCGCGCCGCGCGGATGGCCTCGTCGCCCTTGGACCGCTCGACGCCCAGCACCGCCACCATCCGCCCGCCAGCGAGCGCCTCGAAGCGGGTGTCGTCGCCGAGCGCCTCGCGCACCGCCGTGTCCACCTCCGGGGTGAGCTTGGCGTCGCCGAGATCGTAGAGCACCACCGCCACCACGCGCCGCTCGCTGGTGCCCGGCCGGGCCTGCACCGCCCCGCCGCCCCCGTCGCGGCCGGCGGCGCCGCTGCTCGGCGGGGAGAGATCGGGCACCGCCTTGCGGATGGCCGACGCGCTCTTGTCGGTGGCGGGCGGGTCGTTGTTGAGGACGCCCACGCGGGCGAGGGCGCGGGCCAGCTCGCCGCCGTTTTCGTAGCGCTCGTCGCGCTTGCGGGCGATGGTCCGGCGGATGACCTCGTCGAGCGCCTCCGGCACGTCGAAGCGCACGCTGGAGGCGGTGGGCGGCTCCTCGATGACGAGGCGCCCCAGCAGGGCGATGATGTGCTCGGTCTCGAAGACGTTGCGCCCGGTGACCAGGCGGAACAGCACCGACCCCAGCGAGTAGACGTCGGCCCGCGTGTCGATGGCCTCGCCGCGAGCCTGCTCGGGGGCCATGAAGTGCGGCGTGCCGATGATCTGCCCGCGCTCGGTGGGGAAGTCGTCGGCGACGGCCGGCTTGACCACGCCGAAGTCGATCAGCTTGATGGCCGTGCCGCGCCCGTGGATGAGGAAGATGTTGGAGAGCTTGAGGTCGCGGTGGATCACCCCGCGCGCGTGGACGGCAGCCATCGCCGCGGCCGAGCGCCGAACCACCTCCACGGCGTCGCGCATCCCGAGCGGCGCCCGCCGCTGGCGCTGGCCCAGGTCCTCCCCTTCGAGCCATTCCATCGCCAGGAACAGGCGCCCGTCGTGCCAGGTGCCATGCCCGATGTACTGGACGATGTTGGGGTGTCGCAGGTCCGCGAGGATGGCGATCTCGCGCGCGAACCTGGTCCGCTCGTGCGCCGACGCGGTGGCCCGGAGCAGCTTGACCGCGATCTGCTGCCCCGTCTCGCGATCGACGCCGCGGAAGACGTCCCCCATGCCTCCGCTGCCGACGCGGGCCTCGATCGTGAAGCGATCGCTGGGCGGGCTGAACTCGGGGAGCACCGCCTCGGAGGCTACCCGAGATCCAGAGGCGGCAGAAAGGGAGAACAGGGCCACCGGCGTGGAAGGCTCCGAGGAGGTCGCCGGAGAGGTGTCCGGCTCGTTTCGCCCCTGCTTCGGGGCAGGCGCCGGCCCTGGTCGCCCGGGCGACCAGGGATGTCTTCCGCGAAGAGGCGGGCGGATGGGGTAGGCTCGGGGATCGTGATCGGCGAGATCCTCGACGGACGCTACCAGATCCGCCGCCTGCTCGGGCGCGGCGGGATGGGGGCGGTCTACGAGGCGCAGCACACCGGCACCGAGCGCCGGGTCGCGATCAAGGTCATCGCGGGCGCGGGCGCCGATCAGGCCCCCGAGAGCGTCGCTCGCTTCGAGCGCGAGGCCCGGGTGGCGGGCGCGATCGAGACGCAACACATCGTCCAGGTGCTCGACTCCGGGACCGACCCGGGGACGCACGCGCCCTACATGGTCATGGAGTACCTCGACGGCGAGGACCTCGAGCACCTGCTCGCCCGCGTCCGCATCCTCTCGCCCGACACCGTGCTGCGAATCGCGGCGCAGGTCTGCCGCGGCCTCTCGCGGGCCCACGCGGCGGGGGTCGTGCACCGCGACATCAAGCCGGCCAACATTTTCCTGACGCGGCGGGAAGAGGGCGAGATCGTGGTGAAGATCCTCGACTTCGGCATCGCCAAGATCCAGCGGGGGCTGGTGGGGGCCGTCGAGACCGGCAACCTCACCGAGACCGG
>Ga0302283_1003046_pt1 | contig 13151 bp, 16 predicted proteins | sample III_Fen_E1_4_FD_198770 | JGI IMG/M metagenome (GOLD analysis project Ga0302283, IMG submission 198770) | Peat permafrost microbial communities from Stordalen Mire near Abisko, Sweden - III_Fen_E1_4 | ecosystem: Environmental > Terrestrial > Soil > Wetlands > Permafrost | place: Sweden: Abisko...
CGCGCCTGGTGTACGACCCTTCCCACCCCGACGCCAATGCCGACGGCTACGTGGCCTACCCGAACATCAACGTCGTCCAGGAGATGGTGGATCTCATCTCGACCCAACGCGCCTACGAGGCCAACGTCACCGTGATGGCTTCCGGCAAGGCCATCCTTTCCAAGGCGCTGGAGATCTCATGATGTCCGTGGGACCCGCATCCAGCAGCCTGCAGGCCTTCCACGCCTCCCGGGACGCGGCCGTGCGACGCCAGCTTCCGACGGTTTCCGGCAGTGAGTTCGGCGTTTCCCGGGGAAAATCCTTGACGTCCACCCCCCGGCCGGTGGATGCTATGGTGGCGGCGATGGCCGCGAACGGTCCCCTCAAGGGCCGCCACCTCGACTTGGTCGCCTGAAGGCGGAAAGGAGCGGAACATGGACCCCATCCAACGGATGAATCCCGGCATCGCTCCCACGGGGGCTCCGGCCGCCGTCCCCGGCGACGTCCAGGTCCACGACCCGCGCACGCGATCGTTCGAGGACACCCTCCAGGGGTTCCTGGGCGACGTGAACTCGATGCAGAACGAGGCCGACGCCTCCATCGAGAAATTCGCGGCCGGCGAGGTGAAGGACGTCCACCAGGTGATGACCGCGGTCTCCGAGGCCAGATCCTCCTTCAACCTGATGCTCGAGATCCGCAACAAGACGCTCGACGCCTATCAGGAACTCATGCGAATGCAGGTCTAGACAGCCCATGCAAGACTTCCTCCGCCAGTTCCTGGCGCGTCTGTCCCAAGCTCTTTCGCGCCTCACGGGCGGCCAGAGGCTCCTCCTGGGAGGATCCGCGGCGCTCGCCTTCGCCGGACTCCTGTCGCTGGCGGTCTGGCCGTCGCTTTCCGACGGCGGTTCGGAGTCCAACTCCGGTTGGGGCGCCCTGTTCCGGAATCTGGACCCCGCGGAGGCCTCGCAGATCGTGGAAGGCCTGAAGACGGCCAAGGTGGAGTACAAGCTGGAGAACGGAGGACGGGACATCCTGGTGCCGCGCGGCAAGCTGGACGAGGAACGGCTTTCCATGGCGGCACAGGGGCTTCCCAAATCCGGCGAAGTGGGTTGGGAGATCTTCGACAAGACCCAGCTCGGCCTGACCGACTTCGTGCAGAACATCAACTACCGCAGGGCCCTGGAAGGCGAGATCAGCCGCACCATCTCTGGGCTCTCGCAGGTGGAAAATTCGCGGGTGCTGATCTCCATCCCCAAGCCCAGCCTGTTCACGGACAAGGAACAGCCGGCGACCGCCTCCGTGGTGCTCAAACTGAAGCCTGGGCAGGAGCTGGACCGCTCTTCCATCAAAGGGATCTCCCAGCTGATCGCCAGTTCCGTGGAAGGGCTCAAACCCTCCAATGTCACCATCCTGGACGCGGACGGCCGGGTCCTCAACCGAGGCGGCGGCGATGGCCCCGAGGCGGCGACGGAAGCCAACAACGAACTGCGCGCCCAAGTGGAGGCCTACCTCCAGAACAAGGTTTCGGACATCCTGGACGGCGTGGTGGGGGCCGGGAACCACCGCGTTCAGGTTTCCGCCGACCTGGACTTCCAGAGCGAGGAGAAGACGGCCGAGACCTTCGATCCCGCTTCCAAGGTGGTCCGCTCCGAGCAGACCGAGGAGGAGACCAAGGAGAACAGCCCCTCCGACGGGAACGACGACCGCGAGTCGCGCACCGCCAACTACGAGATCGACCGGACGGTGGTGAAGTCCGTGAGCTCGCCCGGGAGCGTCCGCAAGCGCGTGACCGTGAGCGTGGCCGTGGACGGACACTGGGAGCCCGACTCGTCCAGGAAGGCCGCGAAGCCCGTGTGGAAGCCCCGTTCCCCGGAGGAGATCGCGCAGTTGACGCAACTCGTCCAGAACGCCGTGGGCGCGCAGCCCGGCTCCGACAACGTCTTCGTGACCTGCGTCAAGTTCGACAACCCCGTGGTGGCGGCGGCCCTTGAGGACATGGGCCATCCCGCGCAGTCCTGGACCGGCTGGATCCGATGGGCCGTGCTGGGTCTCTCGGTGATCGCCGGTCTCCTCCTTCTGCGCAGCCTGGTGCGGGTGGTCCAGGAAGCCACGGATCCGCCCCGACCCGCCTACGCGGACCTGGAGCTGCGGGAATCCGACAGGGATGGGGACGAAGAGATCATCCAGGAGGGGGTGCGCGTCAACGACCTGCTCTTCCGCCTGGAGAACATGACGAAAGCCGAGCCCGCCAGCTTCTCCAAGCTCGTGCGCAGTTGGCTCCTGGAGGGCTCGAACGCCTCCCAGGAACGAACGCCCAAGAAAGGACGCTGACCCGCATGGCCGGCAAGCAGTTCTACAAGGAGGCCGAGAAGGGCGCGGCGGGGAAAGGACTGGCCGCGGCCTTCGACATCCCCGGCCCCAAGAAGGCCGCCATCGTGATGGTGGCGCTGGGTCGGGAGGCCTCGGCGGAACTGCTGAAGGGTCTCACCGAAGGCGAGGTGGAAAACCTCACCAAGGAGATCGCGCGGCTGGACGGCGTCACCGCGGAGATGCGCGAGGCGGTGCTGCAGGAATTCCACACCATGGGCCTCGCCCAGCAGTACGTCTCGCAGGGGGGCATGGAATTCGCCAAGGAGCTCCTGGAGACCACCTATGGCTCCACGCGGGCCCAGGAGATCCTGGCCAAGATCACCAAGGCAATCCGGACCACGGGCTTCCGCATGCTCTCGGACATCGACGCCAACCAGTTGGTGAACTTCATCCAGAAGGAACACCCGCAGACCATCGCCCTGATCCTGGCCCACATGGACAAGGCCATGGCGGCGCGGCTCCTGGGCGCCCTGCCGCAGGACCTCCAGTTCGACGTGTCGCAGCGGATCGCCACCATGGAGAGCATCACGCCGGACGTCCTGGAGAACATCGAACAGGTGCTGGCCTCAGAGATGAAGGACCTGGTGGGCGGCGACACCTCGGAGGTGGGAGGAGTCAAGAGCCTCGCGGAACTTTTGAACATGGCCGACCGCTCCACCGAGAAGAACGTGATGGGACACCTGGAACGCGAGAACCCGGAGCTGGCCACCGAGATCAAGAACCTCATGTTCGTCTTCGACGACATCCTGATGCTCGACGACCGCTCCATGCAGCGGGTGCTCAAGGAAGTCGATTCCAAGGTGCTGTCGCTGGCGCTCAAGAGCGCCGGCCAGGAGACCCGCGACAAGTTCCTGAACAACATGTCCAAGCGGGCCGCGGAGATGATCGCGGAGGAGATCCAGTACATGGGGCCGGTGAAACTGCGCGACGTCGAGGAGGCCCAGCAGAAGATCGTGGATTCCGTGCGGAGGCTGGAGGATGCCGGAGAAGTCGTCATCTCCGGTCGCGGCGGCGGCGACGAGATCGTGGTCTAGGGGAAGAAAGCCATGGAACTCCACGAACGACCATCCCCCCTCTCGGGGATCCTGCGCGCGGGAACGTCCAGCGCCAAGGCGCTGTACTTCGCGGAGCTGGCCGGGGGCGGCGAGCTGGTGGAGCTGCCCGCCTCGCGGGGAGGGGACCCCAAGCAGCGCAAGATCGCGGAGATGGAATCCAAGCTGGACGCTTTGCGACAGGAACTGGTGCGCCAGCAGGCGTCGGCGGAATCCGCCCTGGCGGCTGGACGCGAAGAAGCCTACCAGCGGGGATTGAAGGACGGAAACGCGGCCGGGGAGGCCTCCGGAAAGGCCATCGCCGAGGCCAAGGCGGAGCACCGCCTCCAGGAGATCGAGGCCTCCGTGCGCTCTCGCCTGGACGCGGTGGAACGCTCGCTGGACCAGGTCTTCCTGGATTGGGAGGCGCGCATCCTGGAACTCTCCATGGCCATCGCGAGGCGGATCGTGGGCAAGGCCTGCGAGGTTCCCGGCGAAGCCGCGGTCCACGTCTCGCGCATGGCGCTGCGCAAGCTGGGTTCCGAGGCCAGGGTCGTGGTCCGCTGCCACCCGGCCGACGTCACCGCCCTGGAGCGCGACAAGGAGCTCTGGGGATCGCGCGGTGGAAGACGCGTCGCGTTGGAACCCGACGAATCCGTGGGCCGGGGCGGGATCGTGCTGGAGACCGACACCGGAACCATCGACGCGCGGATTCCGCGGCTGACGGAAAACGTGGAGAAGGCCCTCGCAGGCGCCATCGAGGAGGAGCGGGCCCGTGGTGGCCTTCCCGCCTGACCGCGCCGCCCTCTGGGCGGGTGCGGTGGAGGAGAGCGATCCGGTGGAGGTCCGCGGGCGGATCACCCGCGTGGTGGGTCTCCTGGTGGAATCCTCGGGGCCGGCCGCGGGCGTTGGCGAGCTGTGCGCACTGGCCGCCGGCGACGCGCTCCTGGGAATGGCGGAGGTGGTGGGGTTCCGCGAAGGGACCACCCTCCTGATGCCCCTGGGGGGAATGGACGGAATCCGTCCCGGCCTGGAGGTCGTGGCCACGGGGAAACCCTTGACGGTCCCCGTGGGACCCGAACTCGTGGGCCGCATCCTCGACGGCCTGGGGAACCCCTTGGACGGAAAGGGACCGGTCGCGGGCGTGCGGCGTCCGGTCACCGGGAACGCGCCCCATCCGCTGACGCGCCACCGCATCGACAAGCCCATGGGCACCGGGGTGCGCGCCCTCGACGGGTTCCTGACGCTGGCGCGTGGCCAGCGCATGGGCATCTTCGCGGGATCCGGCGTGGGAAAGTCCGTGCTCCTGGGCATGCTGGCGCGCCGCTGCGAAGCGGAGATCAACGTCATCTGCCTGATCGGGGAGCGCGGGCGCGAGGTGCGCGAATTCCTGGAGCGCGACCTGGGCGAGGAGGGGATGAAGCGCTCCGTGGTGGTCTGCGCCACCTCCGACCAGCCGGCGGTGGTCCGGGTGAAGGCCGCCTTCACGGCCACCGCGATCGCCGAATGGTTCCGCGAGCAGGGCAGGGACGTGCTCCTTATGATGGACTCCGCCACGCGCCTGGCCATGGCCCAGCGCGAGATCGGACTGGCGGTGGGCGAACCCCCCGCCACCAAGGGTTACACGCCGTCGGTCTTCGCGCTGTTGCCCAAGATCTTCGAGCGGGCCGGCACTTCCGAAACGGGTTCCATCACGGGGTTGTACACGGTTCTGGTGGACGGCGACGACCTGGAGGAACCGGTGGCGGACGCCATCCGGTCCATCCTGGACGGGCACGTCGTCCTCTCCCGCGATCTCGCGAACAAGAACCACTTCCCGGCCATCGACGTGCTGCGCTCCATCAGCCGCTGCATGTCGGACGTGGTGGAGGAGGACCATCGCAAGGCCTCCCGCGAACTCCTGTCCCTCATGTCCGTCTACCGCGAGAACGAGGATCTGGTGACCCTGGGCGCCTACCAGAAGGGATCCGACGCGCGCCTGGACCTCGCCATCCGGCTGCGCGACAAGTGGCAGGCGTACTTGCGCCAGGACCGCGACGAAATTTCCTCCTTCGCCCAGGCCCATGCCGACCTCGCCAAGCTGGGTCTGGCGGCCAAGGCTCCGGCGGGGGCACGCAAGTGAAGTTCGTGTTCCGACTGGAATCGCCTCTGCGGCTGGCGCGACACCACGAGGAAGCGGCGAAGCGGGCCATGGGGGAAGCCATGGGACGCCTGGAGTCGCGCAAGGCGGAACTTTCCGCGTTGCGCCAGGAATTGTTCGCGGAGACCGCGGCCCAGTCCGCGCCGCGCCGCGGCGAGATCTGGGCCCAGGGTCAGAGCCTGTTCATCGAATGGACCCAAGGCCAGCAGGGGAAGATCCTCCACGCCCAGGAAACGTGCAAGACGGCCCAGGAAGAGGTGGAAAAGGCCCGGCTGGATCTGGTGGAGAAGCGCCGCGCCGTCCAGGTGTTCGAACGTCTCCGCGAGCGCCGACTGGCCCAGTGGAAGCTGGAGATGTCGCGGAAGGAGCTCGCCGAGGGCTCGGACGTGGCCGGACGGCGGTGGATGGCGCAGAGGCGGGAACGGGTCGGTTCCGAAGGATCCTCCAACGGCTAGAGGTCTCCGCGCACCCGGGCCCTCAGCGACACCTGCACCAGCGCGACCATCGCGGGAACCTCCACCAGAGGTCCGATGGTGGCGGCGAAGGCCGCACCGGACGTCAGCCCGAAGGACCCGATGGCCACCGCGATGGCGAGCTCGAAGTTGTTGGACGCGCCCGTGAAGGCCTGGGTGACGGTGCGCCCGTAGTCCATCCCGATGCGTCGCGAAGCCCACCAGGACAGCGCGAACATGGCCGCGAAGTAGAGGGACAGGGGCACCGCGACGCGGACCACCTCGAAGGGGCTGGAGACGATCCGGTTCCCCTGCAGGGCGAAGAGGACCACGATGGTGAACAGGAGCGCGACCAGGGTGACCGGCCCGAACCTGGAGTTGAACCGCGCGGTGCCCGCTTCCCCGACCGTTCTCGCCAGGATTTGTCGCAGCGCGAATCCGATCGCGAAGGGGAGTCCCAGGTACAGGGCGACCGAGGAGGCGACCTGCCCCATGGAGACGGAAATCGATTGGGCCGGTAGTCCCATGCGCGGGGCCAGCACCGAGAGGAAGAACCAGGCGTAGCCGCCGTAGGTGAAGACCTGGAACAGGCTGTTGAAGGCCACCAATCCGGCAGCGGCTTCCGGGGAACCCCCGGCGAGCTGGTTCCAGACCACCACCATCGCGATGCACCGCGCCAGGCCCACCAACACCAGACCGGCGAAGAGATCCGGGCGGTCGCGCAAAAACAGCCAGGCGAGGCCCAGCATCAGGACCGGACCCACCAGCCAGTTCAGCAGGATCGACAGAGTCAGCGCCTTGGGGTCCGCGAAGACCTTGGGAAGCTCGGAAGGCTTCACCCGAGTGAAGGGCGGGATCATCATGAGGATCAGGCCGATGGCGATGGGGATGGAGGTGGAACCAACCGACATTCCCGCCAGCGCGTGCGCCGCTCCGGGTGCGAATCTCCCCAGCAGAAGCCCGACGCCCATCGCCAGAGCGATCCAAAGCGTGAGCCAGCGGTCCAGGAAGGAAAGGCGGGCGACGGGCATCAGCAGCAGCCCGACGGGCCGCAGCTGGGCGACGCCACGCGGATGGACAGGTCCTGGATCGATTTCGGCGCATCGAATCCGCTCGGTCGACCCTGGGCGGCCCTCCTGGCCGAGACGTCCGCCGACACGATGTAGTCGGACAGCTTGTGTCCGGGAGGAAGGAGTTCCAGGATCTGCCGGTAGAGGGGATCCTGGAGGTTCTCCATGACCGCGATGTACCCGTGCTTCAGCTCGATCACGACCTCGGCCAGTCCGGCGGCCTCGGCATCGGCGTGGATCTCGTCCACCAGGACCGCTCCGGCGACGCAACCGACCAGGGCCTCGGCCAGTTCGAAGACTCCGGCAGGCAGCGGCTGCTTCAGGGCCAGGTCCGAGATGGCCACGCGGCCACCGGACTTCAGCACCCGCGCGATTTCCCGCCAGACCTGCGCCTTGTCCGGAGACAGGTTCAGGACGCAGTTGGAGATCACCACGTCCACCGAACCGTCGGGCACCGGAAGATGCTCGATCTCGCCCAGCCGGAAATCGACATTGGACAAGCCGGTCCGCTCGGTGAACGCCACCGCGTTGCGACGGGCCTTGGTAAGCATCTGCGGGGTCATGTCCACCCCGACGACCATCCCGGTGGGGCCCACGGCCTGGGCCGCCAGGAAAACGTCGAAACCCGCGCCGGAGCCCAGGTCCAGGACGGTTTCCCCCGATTGAAGCGCGGCGATGGCCTGGGGATTGCCGCAGGAGAGTCCCAAATTCGTTCCCTCTGGAAGCGTTTCCAGGATCTTCGGGTCGTACCCCAGCTTCACGGCGAGCTCGCGGGCCACCTCCGGCGAGGATCCGCAGCACGACGCGCCCCCGCAGCACGAAGTTTCGGCTTCGGCGATGGCGGCGTAACCCTCGCGGACCTTTTCATGGATGCTTTCTTCGGACGGATTCATGCGTTCACCTCCAGCGCTTCGGGAAGGGTTTCCACCCAGGCCTTGATCTCGTCGCGCACCCTCCGGTACGGAGCGAGCTGTTCCTCCGCGGACGCGCCCTTGGCGGCAAGCTCCCGCGCGATGCCGGGCGGATCGTCGAAGCCCTGGTGGACGCGGCGGACCTTGCCGGGAAAGATGGGGCAGTTCGCCTCGGCGTGGGCGCAGACGCTGACGACGATCTCGATCCCCGTGTCGAAAAAGGAGGTCACCAGGTCCGAGGTCTGTCCGGTGACGTCGATCCCGACCTCCGCCATGACCTTCACCATGGAGGGGTTGAGGCCGTGGGCTTCGATGCCCGCGGAGAAGACCTCGTACAGGTCGCCCTTCAGGCGGCGGGTCCAGGCCTCGGCCATCTGGCTGCGACAGGAATTGCCGGTGCACAGGTACAGGAGCTTGGTCTTGTTCATGGGCAGCATTCTCCTTGGGGACTGCAGGGGACGACGGTCTTCCAGGATTCGGGAAGATGGGAGACGGCCCAGGAAAGGGCCTGGGCCTGGGGGCTTTCGGGATCGGAGGCCGAGAGGCGGAAATGCATCCAGCGACCGTCCTTGCGCGTCTCCACGAGCCCGGCGCGCTTGAGGATCGCCATGTGGTTGGACACCGTGGAGGGAGCGAGATCCAGCCCCGCGGTGAGATCGCAAAGGCACAGCTCGCCCGCCTGGAGCATCCCCAACAGCTTCAGCCGGTGGGGTTCGGAGAGGGCCGAGGCGATTTCGGCCAATACCTCGGGCGCCGTCCCTGGTATTGTCTGTTCATTTTCATATTTCGCCATATATCGAAATATACGGAAATTCCTCCCTTTTGGCACGGAAAATTCCGCGTCCCTACCTTTCCCCCCATGAAGGGTCTGAGTCGCGGCGACATCGACGGCTTCTTCGGATTGGCGCTGGACAACCTGGTCCAGCTCCTGTTGATCGACAACCTCTGCCGATTCGTCCTGGGATTCCCCACCGACTTCGTGCGCACCGTGGTGTTGCCCGGAGCGGCGGTCTCCATCCTGGCGGGGAACCTCTTCTACGCCTGGCAGGCCCGCGAACTCGGACGCCGGACCGGTCGCGACGACGTCTGCGCCCTTCCCTACGGCATCAACACCGTGTCCCTCTTCGGTCACGTGTTCCTGGTGATGCTGCCGGTGAAGCTCGCCGCCGGGTCCGCGCCGGACGCGTGGCGACTGGCCTGGTACGCCGGGATCGCCGCCACGGTGGGATCGGCCGTCATCGAACTGGCGGCGGCCTTCGTGGCCGAGAAGATCCGCCGCGCCACGCCCCGCGCGGCGCTCCTCTCCACGCTGGCCGGCATCGCCCTGGCCTTCATCTCGCTTGGATTCCTCCTGCGCACCTACGCGCGGCCGGTGGCCGGGATCGTGACGCTTTCCGTCATCCTGCTCACCTACTTCGGACGCCTGCGCTTTCGCGGCGGCATCCCCGGGGGACTGGTGGCGGTGGTCCTGGGCACGGTGCTCGCCTGGACCACGGGAATCGCTGGTTCGGGTGCCAGACCGCCATTCGAAGGCCTGTCGCCCGTGTTGCCCTACCCCCATCTTCTCGATTTCTTCCGGTCCCTCCGGGTGTCCTTCTGGCTGCCGTACGTGTCGGTCATCCTGCCCATGGGCCTCTTCAACGTGCTGGGTTCGCTGCAGAACATCGAGTCGGCGGAATCCGCCGGAGACGCCTACCGCACCCGCCCGTCGCTTCTGGCCAACGGCGCGGGAAGCCTGGTGGCCGCCCTGTTCGGGTCGCCGTTTCCCACCACCATCTACATCGGGCACCCCGGTTGGAAGGCGATGGGCGCGCGCACCGGCTACAGCGTGCTCAACGGAGTCTTCATCACCGCGCTGGCCCTGAGCGGGACCTTGGGTCTGGTGGTGTGGGCCGTGCCCATCGACGCGGGCATGGCCATCGTGCTCTGGATCGGGATCGTGATCACGGCCCAGTCGTTCCAGGCCGTGCCGCCCTCCCACGCCCCGGCCGCCGTAATCGGACTTCTCCCGGCCCTGGCCGCATGGGGCGCTCTCCTGGCCAAGAACAGCCTGCGAGCCGCCGGCATGGGAACACCCGCAGCGCCTTTCACGCCGTCCCTGATCGACGCCTTCCTGCAGAGCGACACCTGGATCCACGGCGCCTTCGCGCTGGAGCAGGGCTTCATCGCCACCTCCATGGGGCTCGCCGCCGCGACGGTCCACATCATCGAACGGAAGTTCCGGCTCGCCTCGCTGTGGTTCCTCGGCCTGGCCGTCCTGTCCCTGACAGGTCTCGTCCACTCCTACCGTTTCGCTCCCGGCGACACGGTGGCCAGCCTGACGCCGGCCTGGCCGTGGTTCTGGGGCTACCTGGGATCGGCCGCGCTGCTGGCCGTCGCCCCCTGGATCACCGAGGAGTCCGGGGGACACTGACGACCTGGTTCCACGGCATCCTCGCGAGCAGCAGACCCATTCCGCAGATGCCCGTGACGCCTGCGAAGACCAGGGATGCACCCACGAAGCCCGCGATCCAGATGAATCCGACGTGCACGAATTGTCCGAGCAGCACTCCCAGCAGGACCAGGCTTCCGGCCGCGATGCGCACCTGGCGCTCCAGGCCGATCACATGGCTGGTTCCGCGCACGACCGGCAGGCCGGCCGCGATCCAGGCCCGCATCCCCCCGGCGACCACGATGGGTTCGGAAAATCCCGCGGAACCGAGTCTTCGCGCCGCCTGGGCCGACCGTTCCCCGGACAGGCACAGGAGGTAGACGGGCTGGTCTCGTTTCGCCGAGCCCGCGTCGGACAACGCGTCGGGCTCGAGCTTCTCCAGCGGCACGTTCAACGCCCCCTGCATGTGGACCTCGGCGTATTCGACCGGAGTGCGCACATCCAGGACGACCGGCTTCCCGGTCTCGAGGAGTTTGGAAAGCTCGACCGGCTCGATGGTCGCCGCGCTCATTCCCGGAGCGGACGCGAAGAGGCGAGTCGGTCGGCGAGGTAGATGGAAACCCGTTGGCGGGTTGGGAAGGAATGCGAAGATCGGATCATGCGGTACTCCTTGGTTGCCCAGGGAAGCAACAAAGACGGAGACCGCGCGTTTCGTTCCACGATGGATCCCGGAGTTCGGGCGAACGCCCTCAGGCCCCGTGTTCGGTGAACCAGGCCAGCATCCTGGCCCATCCGTCGGCGGCGTCGGCGGGTCGGTAGCTCTGCCGGTAGTCGGCGTGGAAGGCGTGGGGGGCCTCGGGATAGACAACCACGCTGGAAGGCGAATCCGCAGCCACCAGCGATGCCCGGAGCTTTTCCACGTCGGCCAGGGGGATGGCCGCATCGGCTCCACCATAGAGGCCCAGGACGGGGGCGAGCAGGGAATCGGACACGTCCAGCGGATGGCGGGGATTCGTTGGCGTCGAAAATCCGGCCAGGCGTCCGTACCAGGCGACCGCGGCCTTGAGCTCGGGCTGATGGGCGGCGTAGAGCCAGGCGATTCGGCCACCCCAGCAGAATCCGACGATGCCGAGCCGCGAGTGGTCCCCCCCGTGGGACGCCGCCCAACCGACGGTGGCGTCCAGGTCGGACATCACGACCGAGTCGGGAATCTTGTTGACGAAATCCGTCCTCAACGCTTCGAAGTCGGGAGCCTTCGAGGGATCCCCGAATCGGAAGTAGAGTTCCGGGGCCAGCGCCAGGTACCCGAGTCGCGCCAGACGGCGGGCCACGTCCTTGACGTACTCGTGCACCCCGAAGATCTCCTGGACCACGAGGATGGTGGGAAGGGATCCCTGGGCTTCCAGCGGCGAAGCGACGAAGACGGGAAGCGCATTCCCCTGCTCGACCGGGACGTGGATCCAGCGTTCGTCCAGTCCGTCGGACGGGGTGAGCAACGCGGTCTCGGCGACCTCGGGTTGGACGGCGGTGGCGAACAGATGCTTCGGAACCATGGATCGGTCTCCTTCTCGGATGGAGGACTCAGACGTGCAGGACCACCTGGTCCAGGGGGAAGCGCACCTTGGGGACCTTGGCGTTGGAATCGTCCTCGGCGTGGTAGCCCACCGTGGCCAGCACCACGCTTCGGTAGGGTGTTCCGTCCAGGCCCAGGATCTCGTCGTAGGCAGCCGCGTCGAATCCCCCGATGGGCGTGGAATCCAGGCCCAGGAGCGCCGCCGAGGTCAGGAGGTTCCCCAGGGCGATGTAGACCTGGAAGGCGGAATACCGGAAGGCGTCGAAATCCGGCGGCAGATGGGACATGAAGCCCAAGGCGCGCGCGTGCGCCTTCTGCGCCGCATCGCCCTCCAGGTGGCGGATGGAGATGAAGCTGGCCATGTATCTCTCCATGTCCTCGGTCCCCAGGTCGCGCCGCGCCGCGAACACCACCAGATGCGAGGCGTCGGCCACGATCTGGTTGTTGTAGCCGGAGGCCGCCAGGACCTTGTGCCGGCTTTCCTTGCCCACCACCAGGAAGCGCCACGGCTGGATCCCGGTGGACGAGGGCGAATAGAGCAGAGTCTCTTCCAGGGCGGCCCAGAGGTCCGGCGGGATGGTGCGGGAAGGGTCGTACTTCTTGGTCGCGTAGCGCCTGTGCTGGACGGCCACGAGCTGGTCTGGCGTGAGGACGGGTGCGACGGTTTCTGTCGGGATGGGGGCGGACATTGCTGTTTCTCCTGGAGTGGGACGCCTCGACGGGGCGAGGCGCTGGAAGATCCAAATCTAGGGAACCGCCGACACCTCCAAGCCACGTCGTGGAGGGTGCTCTCCGGGTCGAGCCGGGCGGCCGACTACCTTGCCAACGGATGCCCCCCGGAACGGAATGTCCCGTGGAGGCCGAACGAAACCGGGAGTACGGGAATGGAATCGCTGAACCTTCGCGTCGGAGGCATGGAATCGCGGGAGGACGTCCGGATCCTCCGCGAGATCCTGGAAATCCTACCGGGCATCGAGGCCTACGATGTCCTGCCGGGAAAGGTGCGCATCGGATACGTTCCCGCATCCGTCTCGCTCTCGAAGATCTTCGCCGTCTTGGCCGAAGCGGGTGAAGGGTACGACGTCGAGTTGGAGTGATCCCGATCCGCCGCGGTGCCGATGGTCCTCTAGCCAGCAGAAAACACGCGGCGTCGAACTTTGGATGTTGCCTGCAGCAGAGCCCCGGCGCTGGAACCGGAGACTGCCTGGATCGCGGGAATCCAGGAGCCGGTGCGCAGGGTCGTTTCCGGACTGA
>Ga0302283_1003050_pt1 | contig 13146 bp, 13 predicted proteins | sample III_Fen_E1_4_FD_198770 | JGI IMG/M metagenome (GOLD analysis project Ga0302283, IMG submission 198770) | Peat permafrost microbial communities from Stordalen Mire near Abisko, Sweden - III_Fen_E1_4 | ecosystem: Environmental > Terrestrial > Soil > Wetlands > Permafrost | place: Sweden: Abisko...
CGGTGAGGGGTCGGGCCGCTACAGCGCCAGTTCCGGCTGCTGCTTCGCCAGCGCCTTCTTCACATCCTTGGGGTTTTCCTTGAAGGCAGCGCCCTCGTGGCGCAGGAGCCAGCGCTTTCTCGGCAGGCCGCCGCCGAAGCCGGTGAGGGAGCCGTCGGCGCCGATCACCCGGTGGCAGGGCACGACGATGGCCACCGGGTTCTGGCCGTTGGCGAGGCCGACCGCGCGCATGGCCTTCGGCTCGCCGATCTCGACGGCCAGCTGGCCGTAGCTGCGGGTTTCGCCGGCCGGGATGCGTTGCAGCGCCGCCCAGACCTTGCGCTGGAACTGGGTGCCGACGGTCTCCACCGGGATCTGCTCCAGCGCCCGGATGTCGCCGGCGAAGTAGTCGGCGAAAGCCTGGCGGATCGGCGCGGGTGACTGGCCGAAGGCGACCGGGACCTGGCCGTATTGTTTGGCCAGCAGCCGGCGCAGCCCCGCCTCGTCGTCCCAGAAGTCGACGGCGCGCAGGGCGCCGCGGTCATCGGTGGCGATCAGAAAGGCGCCGATCGGGGCCTGGATGCGGTCGAGGGTCAGGTATTCAGGCGGCGTCACGGGCATGGTCAGTCTCCTTCGGCGGTTGGCTCTGGCCCTCGGAGGACCACAGGTGCAGGGCGGCGTAGGCGCGCCAGGGCCGCCAGGCCTCGGCACGGGCGGAGAGTTCGGCGGGATTGGGCCGGCGACCGTCAGCATCGGCCAGGGCGCGCATCAGGCCGATGTCGGCGGCGGGGAAGGCGTCCGGTTCGCGCAGCTCGCGCATGGCGATGTACTGGGCGGTCCATTCGCCGATGCCCGGCAGGGCGCGCAGCGCGCCGACCGCGTCGTCGAGGCTGCGTTTCGGTCCAAAGATCAGCGGGTCGGCGACCACGGCGGCGGTGAGGGCGGCCAGCGCCCGGGCGCGCGATCCCGGCATGCCGAGGGTGGCGAAATCGACCTCCGCGAGGTCGGCCGGCGAGGGGAACACGTGGGTCAGGCCCGGGACGGCGCCGGCGAGCTCGGCCGGCAGCGGCTCGCCGTGGGTGGCGACCAGCTTGCCGGCGAGATTGCGGGCGCCGACGACGGTGATCTGCTGGCCGAGGATGGCGCGGATGGAAAGCTCGAAACCGTCCCAGGCGCCCGGCACCCGCAGGCCCGGCCGGGCGGCGACCAGCGGCGCCAGGGTCGGGTCCCGGGCGAGGTGCGCGGCGATGGCGGCGGGATCGGCGGCCAGGTCGAACACCCGGCGGATTCGGGCAATGATCGCCGCCAGGGCGCTGATCTTCGGGAACCGGACAGTGACGCCGAGGCGGTTCTTCTCCAGCGGCTCGACGATGATCACGCCACGGTCGCCGCCGATGGCGATGGTGCGGGCGTAGCGCTCATCGCTGACCGCCTCGACGCCGGGGATGGCGCGCAGCTTCAGGAAGGCGATCATCGCCGCCCAGTCATAGGGCGGCTTGTAGGGCAGGGTGACGAAGACGCCGCCGGCGCTAGAGGCCGGTTCATCGGCGCCTTCCAGGCGGCGCAGGGTCGCCGGCGGGCGGTCGTAGAGCTGCTGGAAGGTCTCGTTGAAACGCCGCACGCTGCCGAAGCCGGCGGCCATGGCCACCTCGGCCATCGGCAGACGGGTCTGGTGGATCAGCTGCTTGGCCAGCAGCACCCGGCGGGTTTGCGCCACCGCGATCGGCGAGGCGCCGAGATGCTGGCGGAAGAGCCGCCGCAGCTGCCGTTCGCCGACCCCCAGCCGGTCCGCCAGCGCCTCCACGTCGCCTTCGTCCAGCGCCCCGGCCTCGATCAGGCTGAGCGCCCGGGAGACGGTGTTGGACGTGCCGCGCCAGGCGGCAAGGTCGGGCGAGGTCTCCGGCCGGCAGCGCAGGCAGGGCCGGAAACCGGCCTCCTGCGCCCCCGCGGCGCTTGGGAAGAAGCGCACGTTCTCGCGCTTGGGCGTGCGCGCCGGGCAGTTCGGCCGGCAGTAGATTCCGGTGGTCTTGACCCCCACGAACAGCCGCCCGTCGAAGCGGGCGTCGCGGGTGGAGAGGGCTCGGTAGCAGGCGTCGTCATCCATATCCATGACGGGAAGATGGGCGCGCGCACCGGCAATGTCTCGCGGTTTTCGGACATCGCCATCGGACGACGTCGGCGGCGACTATTGGTCGTCGTCGTCGCTTCTCGGCTGCGGTCTGCCCCGATTGGCGAGGGCGACCGCCTCGGTCCGGGCGCGCACCGCCTGGGCCGGCTGGTCGGTCGCCAGGCTGTCGACGCCGCCGGCGAACAGGCTGACCATCAGCTTGTCGAGATCGCCGTGGATGGCCCCGAAATTCGCCGCCCGGCGATCGCCCTTCTGCAGCAGCTTCGGCAGGAACATGTTCTCGGCCTTGGCCGTCCAGGTGTGGACGCTGAGTCCAGCATTGTGGGCGTCGAGCACCAGGGTAGTCGGGGCCGGGAAGATCGCGGCGTTGGGATCGATCACCAGGTTCTGGCTGGGCGCGATGGCGTCGGCGTAGGCGCGGATGGCGGCCAGGCCGTCGGCGGTGAGCATCTGCGCGTAGGTCGCGCCCGATCCGTCCGGCGGGCCGCCGTCGGCCTCGATCACCTGCATGCGCCGCACCCGGGAGAAGCGCGCCAGGCCCTTCAGCGCCGTCGGCTCGAACGCCTGCACCCACACAGCCGCGGCCGGGAAGCGATACCCGGCGGTGTTGAGTTCATTGCCCAGTTGCTCGTCGAGGGGCGCCCCCTGCCCGGCGAAGTAGCTGAAATGGATCAGACGGGGGGCGACGCCGATCACCCGGCCGGTGCGGCTGCAGCCGTCCCGGGCGATGGCGAGCACCTCCTGGATGGTTAGCACCGGCTCCTTTCCGTCGAACTTGGCGTTCTGGGGGCGCAGGGTCGGCAGGCGCTCGCGGCAGAACAGCGTCTTCACCTCGGCCAGGGTGAAGTCCTCGCTGAACCAGCCGGTGACCAACTGGCCATCGATGGTCTTGGCGGTGCGGCGGGCGGCGAATTCGGGGCGGGAGGCGACGTCGGTGGTCGCAGAGAGTTCGTTGTCGCGGCGGGCTATCAGCACGCCTTCCTTGGTTGGGACCAAGTTGGCCTGGATAAAGTCCGCGCCCTCGTTGATCGCCAGGTCGTAGCCGGAGCGGGTGTCTTCCGGCCGTTCCGCCGCCGCGCCGCCCTCGGCGAAGATCAGGGCGCTGGCCGCATCGGCGCGGGCCAAGCCCGGCGCGAGGCTCGGAGCAAGACCGGCGGCGAGGGCGAAGAGGCCGGCCTGGCGACGCGTGAGACCCCTCATCGGCGCGCCGCGTCCCGGCTCAGATCCCGGCGACCCGCAGGCGCTCCAGGACGATCGGATGCAGGGTGGCGTTGGCGGCGCAAATGGACCCCTTGGTCAGAATGTCATCGCCCCCGTCGGCGTCGGTGACCATGCCCCCGGCCTCGCTGGCCAACAAGACCCCCGCGGCCAGGTCCCAGGCGCCCAGGTCGCGCTCCCAGTAGCCGTCGAAGCGGCCGGCGGCGAACCAGGCCAGGTCCAGCGCCGCCGAGCCGAACCGGCGCACGCCGGCGACCCGCTGGCCGATCTGGTGCAGCTCCTTCAGGAAACGCGCATGCTGGCCGTGGCCGAGGAACGGGATGCCGGTGGCCAGCACCGCCTCCTCCAGTTTCGAGCGGGCGCCGACGCGCAGTCGCCGGTCGTTGAGGTAGGCCCCCGCGCCGCGCTCGGCCCAGAACATGTCGTGGGTGACCGGATTATGGGTCACCGCGGCGACCACCTTGCCTTCGCGCTCCAGGGCGATGTTGATCGCGAAGTGCGGGATGGCGTGCAGGAAGTTGGTAGTGCCGTCGAGGGGATCGACGATCCAGCGGTGGGTCTTGTCGGTGCCGGGAATCTCGCCGCGTTCTTCGCCGAGGAAGCCGTAGCCCGGGCGCACCCGCATCAGTTCCTCATAGATCGTCTGTTCCGACTTCAGGTCGGCGGCGCTGACGAAGTCGGCCGCGCCCTTCTTGGAAACCTGCAGCTCGGTGACCTCGCCGAAATCACGCGTCAGTCCCCGCGCCGCCTTGCGGGCGGCGTCGATCATCACCTTGACCAGGGCGGAGGGAGTGGCCACCGGCTAATCGGCCCGGCGCATGTACTCGCCGGTTTCGGTGGACACGAGAATCCTCTCCCCCGCCGACATATAGGGTGGGATCATGACGCGCATGCCGTTGGAGGCGGTGGCGGGCTTGTAGGACGACGAAGCGGTCTGGCCCTTCACGGTGGGCTCGGTCTCGGAGACCTCCAGCACCACGCTCTCGGGCAGTTCGATGGCGATCGGCCGCTCTTCGTGGAACTCGACGGTGACGATCATGCCGTCCTGCAGGAAGCGCACCTGGTCCTCGCCGACGAAGTCCTTTTGCAGCTCGATCTGGTCGTAGGTTTTCTGGTCCATGAACACCAGGGTGTCGCCCTGGTCGTAGAGGAACTGGAAGTCCTTCTGTTCCAGCGTGATCCGCTCGACGGTGTCGGAGGAACGGAAGCGTTCGTTCAGCTTGCGGCCGTCGAGCAGGTTCTTCAGCTCGACCTGGGCGAAGGCGCCGCCCTTGCCCGGCTTCACGTGCGCCGTCTTCACCGCCACCCAGATGGTGCCCTGGTGCTGGATCACATTGCCGGGCTTGATGGCGTTGCCGTTGATCTTCATGGAGTGACTTGGCGCTCGGGTTTCGAATGGGCGCGGAACCTAGCGACCGCCCCCCCTCAAGGCAAGGCGGCCCGGTCGGCGAGGCCGGCGCCGATCTCGGCGTTGAAGGCGGCGACGGCGGCGCCGGGACCTTGCGGGTGGTTCCAGACCCCCGCCGAACTGGCGATAAAGTCGGCGCCGGCGGCGACCAGGGGCCGACAGTTTGCCGGCGTGATGCCGCCAATGGCGACGCAGGGCGTGGTCATGATCTCCTGCCAGATCTCCAGGATTTCCGGCTCTGCCCGGGTGCTGGCGTCCTTGGTCGCGGTGGGGAAGAAGGCGCCGAAGGCGACGTAGTCAGCGCCGGCCTCGGCGGCCTCGATGGCCAGGTGGCGGCTGTCGTGGCAGGTGACGCCGACGATCCCGTGGCGGCCGACCGCCGTCCGCGCCGCCGCGTATGACCCGTCGCTCTGGCCAATGTGCACGCCGTCGCAGCCGAACCGGGCGGCCAGGTCCGGGCGGTCATTGAGGATCAACGCGACGTCCCGGGCCTGGGTCATCGGCCGGATCATATGCACGGCGGCCTCGATGATCGCCTCGGGCGCGTCCTTCAGCCGGATCTGCAGCGCGCCGACATCGCCGGCCTCCAGCGCCTCGCCGAGACGGCGGCCGAAGTCGGCCAGATCGTCGATGGCGGGCGGGGTGATCAGATAGAGGCGGCAGCCGGGCGTGCTCATCGCCCCGTCAAAGCCCGGCCTCAGCGCGAAGGCAAGAGCGCCTCGATGCCGTAGGCGACCAGGGCGGTGGCGACGCCGGAGAGGATGGCGATGCCGACGAACCAGGCCAGCCTTCGCCAGAGCGGCCGCGCGGGCGCTTCGCCGGGCGCCGGCGGACCCTCAATGATAGCCGGCATCGGCGCTCACCTTGCCGCGGAAGATCCAGTAGACGAACACCACATAGCCCAGCACCAGCGGCAGGATGACCACTAGCCCACCGGTCAGCAGCACCAGCGCGCTGGACGCATTCGCGGCGTCGCGGAAGGTCAGCGAATAGGGCGCCACATAGGGCGCGAAACTGGCCGCCAGTCCCAGGTAGCCGGAGACGAACAGCATCGCCGCCCCCGCGAACGGCCAGCGGTGCGAGCCGGTGATCAGCCCCCGGGCCAGCACCGCCAGCCCCGCCGCGCCCAGAATCGGAATGATCGCCAGCCGCGCCAGCCGGCCGAGGTCGAAGCCGTGCCCGGTCCAGCCCCAGCGGGCGGCGACGTAGGGATGCACGGTGAGGGTGGCGACGCTGACCACGGCCAGCAGCAGGGCGGTCACCACCGCCGCGATGCGGGCCCATCGCCGGGCGTCGCCGTGCAGGGCGTCCGACGACTTGACCATCAGCCACCCGGCGCCCAGCAGGGCGTAGCCGGCGACCAGGCCGAGGGCGGTGAGCAGGCAGTAGGGGCTGGCCCAGTCGAGCGGGCCGCCAACGAAGACGCCGTTCCGGACGTTGACGCCCTGGATGAAGGCGCCCAGCACCAGCCCCTGGGCGAGGGCGGCGATGAGCGAGCCGGCGGCGAAGGCGATGGTCCAGCCGCGTTTGCCGCTGCGCCGGCCGTGGCTGCGGAACTCGAAGGCGACCCCGCGCAGGATCAGCGCCAGCAGCATCAGCACGATCGGCAGGTAGAAGGCCGGCATCAGCACCGCATAGGCGCCCGGAAAGGCCGCGAACAGGCCGCCGCCGCCCAGCACCAGCCAGGTCTCGTTGCCGTCCCAGTAGGGGGCGATGGCGGCCATCATGGTGTCGCGGTCGGCCGGGTTGCGGGCGAAGGGAAACAGGATGCCGACGCCAAGATCGAAGCCATCGAGGACTACGTAGAGGAACACGGCCAGCGCGATCACCATCGCCCACAGCAGCGGCAGATCGAGGCTCATGACGGCTCATCCGGGACGGCGCCCAGGGCTGAGCCCGGAGCGCGGGCCACAGCGGCGGCGGGGGCTGTGCCCGCGACCGTCGGCCCGGCGGCGAGGATGCGCAGGATGTAGAGCGCGCCGGCGGTGAACACGAGGGCGTAGACGACCAGGAAGCCGATCAGCGAGGCGGAGACTTCGCCGCTGGTGACCGGCGAGGCGGCGTCGGCGGTGCGCATGACGCCCCAGACCACCCAGGGCTGGCGGCCGACCTCGGCCGTAGTCCAGCCGGCGATCACCGCCACGAACCCCGCCGGGCCCATCAGCGTGGCTGCGCGCAGGAATAGCCGTGAGCGCTCCGGACCGCCGCGCAACCACAGCCATCCGCCCCACACGCCCAGCCCGATCATCGTCACGCCCAGCCCAACCATCACCCGGAACGCCCAGAACACCACCGCCACTGGCGGTCGGTCGGCGGGCGCGAAATCCTTCAAGCCCTTCACCGTTGCGTTCGCATCGCCGGCGGTGATCAGGCTGCCGAGCTTGGGGATCGACAGCTCCCAGCGGTTGGCGGCCGTGGACCGGTCGGGCCAGGCGACAATGTGCAACGGCTGGCCGGCCCGGGTGTCCCAGAATGCCTCGATGGCGGCCAGTTTCGCCGGCTGCAGCCGCTCGACCGCCTTGCCCGACGCGTCGCCGACCAGCAGCTGCAGCGGCGCCACCACCAGGCACATGCCGACCGCCATGCGCAGCGCGATCCGAGACTCCGGCTGCCGTGGGTCCTTCAAGAGGGCGAAGGCCGAGGCGGCGCCGACCATCAGCGCGGTGCTGAGGTAGGCGGCCAGCACCATGTGGGCGAGCCGGTCGGGGAAGGTCGGCGAGAAGATCGCCCGCCACCAGTCCAGCGCCACGAAGCGTCCGGCTGCGTCGAGGCCATAGCCGGTGGGATACTGCATCCAGCTGTTGGCGGAGATGATCCAGAAAGCCGAGATCAGCGTGCCGAACGCGACCAGGCAGGTGGCTGCGAAGTGCAGGCCCGGCCCGACCTTCTTCCAGCCGAACAGCATCACACCCAGGAAGCTGGCCTCGAGGAAGAAGGCGGTCAGCACCTCGAACGCCAGCAACGGTCCCAGCACGCCGGCGGTGGCGCGGGAGAACACCGACCAGTTGGTCCCGAACTCGTAGCTCATCACCACGCCGGAGACGACGCCCATGCCGAACGAGAGCGCGAACACCTTCAGCCAGAAGAGATAGAGCCGCTGGAACGCCTCGCGCTTGGTGACCAGCCAGATCGCCTCCAGCACCGCCAGGAAGCTTGCCAGCCCGATGGTGAAGCTTGGGAAGATGATGTGGAATGCGATCGTGAAGGCGAACTGCAGGCGTGACAGCAGCTGGGCGTCGAGGGCCATGGCTGAGACCGTACACCCGACGGGCGGTATGTCATATTCATACCATCGTGGGCCCGTCGCGCCTTGGCGAACCTCAGGCGTCCGAGGGGCCGGCGGTCCAGCCGACTTCACCCGCCCAGCGGTCGGCTCGCTCGATGGTCGCCCATAGGAAAGCGCCCTTGGCGTCGGTGTAGGCGTGGCGGTCGTGGCGATGCTGCTTGGCCAGGTCGCGCTTGACCCGCTCATAGGCCGCGCGGGCGTTGGCATGCGTGCGCAGATAGTCGCGAAACAGCAGCGCCCACTGCTCGTTCCAGCCGCCAGCGCGGCGGACGTGCACGTGGCAGCGGCGCGCGCCGGGGCCCTCGCGGAAATAGCGCTTGGTCAGTTCGGGGTTGTCCTTGCGCCAGACATAGCCGGCGCCGCTCATCGCCGCGACAAGACCGTCCAGGGGCTCGAAGGCGGCCACCGAGACCTGGATGTCGACGATCGGCTTGGCGCCAAGACCCTTCACCGAGGTCGAGCCGATGTGGTCGATGCGCACCGCCCGCCCGCCCAGGGCCGCGCGCAGCAATGCGCCCCGCGCCTGGAATTCCTCGGCCCAGGCGGGCGACCATTTGACGATCTCGACGGTGAATTCGGCGGCGGCCATGCCGGCCGACTTAGCCCATCTCAGGCGGCGCGTTCCAGGGCGCCCTCCCATTGGCCGAGGCTGGCCAGGCCGTTCATCCGCGCCCGGTGAGTAAAGGCGCGCTGGGCCGCGGCGACGTTTTCCGGCCGACCGGACCAGGTCTTCAGCGCCGCGGCCTGCAGCGCCCGGCCATAGGAGAAGGTCAGCTTCCACGGCAGCGCGCCCATCCGGTGCATGGCGTTCAGCCGGGCGGTCGCCTCTTCGTCGTCCTGGCCGCCGGAGAGGAAGGCGATCCCCGGCACGGCCGAAGGGACGCAGGCTTTCAGCACGGAGCGGGTGCGCTCGGCGACCTCGTCGATCGACGGCTGCACCCGGCATTTGGCGCCGGCGACGATCATGTTCGGCTTCAGCACCATGCCTTCCAGGGCCACGCGCTGCTCGAAGAGTTCGTGGAAGACGGTGGTCAGCACCAGACGGGTGACCGCCTCGCAGCGGTCGATGTCGTGGTCGCCGTCCATCAGCACCTCGGGCTCGACGATCGGCACGATCTGTTCGGACTGGCAGATGGCGGCGTAGCGGGCCAGCGCCTGGGCGTTGGCCTTGATCGCGCCCCAGCTCGGCGCGCCCGGCCCGGCGTCGATGTCGATCACCGCCCGCCATTTCGCGAACCGCGCGCCCTGGCGGTAGTAGTCCGCCAGCCTCGCGCCCAGGCCATCGAGGCCCTCGGTGATGTGTTCGTCGCCGAAGCCGGGCAGGGGAATGGTCCCCTTGTCGACCTTGATCCCCGGGACCGCGCCGGCCTCGGCGATCAGCCGCACCAGGGGCGTGCCGTCGGCGGCGTGCTGGCCCAGCGTCTCCTCGTAGAGGATCACCCCGGAAATGTAGTCGGCCATGGCCTCCTCGGCGCGGAACAGCATCTCGCGATAGTCGCGCCGGCTGTCCTCCGTGGAGGTCAGGCCGATGGTGTCGAAGCGCTTCTTGATCGTGCCGGTAGATTCGTCTGCCGCCAGCAGCCCCTTGCCAGGCGTCACCATCTTTTCGGCGATTTGGTTCAGGGCCGCGAGATTCATCGGTCTTGCCTCATTTTGCATTCGCTGCTTGCGCCGTCAGGGCTTCGACGCCGGGCAGGGGCTTGCCCTCCATCCATTCAAGAAACGCGCCGCCGGCGGTGGAAACAAAGGTGAAGTCCTGAGTGACGCCGGCCGCGTTCAGGGCCGCCACCGTATCACCGCCGCCGCCCACCGCCACCAGCTTACCGGCCTTGCACAGCGACGCGGCGTAACGGGCCACCGTCACCGTGCCCTTGTCGAAGGGCGGCATCTCGAACACCCCCAGCGGGCCGTTCCAGATCAGCGTCTTGGCCTTGTCCATCGCCCTGCAGATGCGCTCCACCGTGGCCGGGCCGGCGTCGAGAATCCGCTCGTGTTCGTCGAGCTGACCCAGTTCGCGAATGCGCGCGGCCGCGCCCGGTTCCGTTCGTTCGGCGACGACGATATCGATCGGCAGCAGGATTTCGCAATGGCGCTTCTCGGCGAAGGCCAGGATGCCCCGGGCGGTGTCGGCAAGGTCCTTCTCGCAATAGGACGATCCGACCTCCCAGCCCTCGGCGTAGAGGAAGGTGTTGGCCATGCCGCCACCGATGGCCAGCTGGTCCAGCTTGAGGATCAGATTGTGCAACAGGTCGAGCTTGGTGCCGACCTTGGAGCCGCCGACGATGCCCAGCACCGGGCGGACCGGCGCGCCCAGGGCCGCGTGCAGGGCGTCCAGTTCCCGGCGCATCGACTCGCCGGCGTAGGCGGGCAGCAGGTGGGCCAATCCCTCGGTGGAGGCGTGCGCCCGGTGCGCGGTGGAGAAGGCGTCGTCGACGTAGATGTCGCCGTTGGCTGCCAGCTCGCGGGCGAAGGCCGGATCGTTGGCCTCCTCGCCGGCGTGGAAGCGGACGTTCTGCAGCAGCAACACGTCGCCGGGTTTCATCCTGTCCACCGCCGCCTTGGCGATCTCGCCGACGCAGTCCTCGGCGAAGGCCACCGGCGCGCCCAGCAGCGCCGCCAGCGGCTCGGCCACCGGCTTCAGGCTCATCGACGGCACCCGCTTGCCCTTGGGCCGGTCGAAATGGCTGAGCAGGATGGTCTTGGCGCCGCCGGCGCGCAGACGATTGATGGTCGGCAGGGCGATCTTCAGCCGGGTGTCGTCGGCGACCTCGCCGTCGGCCATGGGCACGTTGAAGTCGACCCGGACCAGCACCCGCTTGTCCTTCACGTCGACGCCGTCGAGGGTCCTGAACTGCATCGGGCGCGGGCTCAGCCGAGCTTGGCCATCGCCAGCGCGGTGTCCGCCATTCGGGTGGAGAAGCCCCACTCGTTGTCATACCAGGACAGCACCCGAACCAGGCCGCCGTCGACCACCTGGGTCTGCGGCAGCGCCGCCGTCGACGAGGCGGCGGTATGGTTCATGTCCACCGACACCAGCGGCTCGTGGGTCACCGCCAGCACGCCGCGCAGCGGTCCGGCGCTGGCGGCCTTGGTGAGGGCGTCGTTGACCTCGTCCTTGGTCGTCGTGCGGCTGGGCACCACCTTCAGATCGACCACCGAGACGTTCGGCGTCGGCACCCGGATCGACGAGCCGTCGAGCTTGCCGGCCAGCTCCGGGATCACCAGGCCGAGGGCCTTGGCCGCGCCGGTGGAGGTGGGGATCATCGACATCGCCGCGGCGCGGGCGCGGTAGAGATCGCTGTGCAGGGTGTCCTGGGTCGGCTGATCGCCGGTGTAGGCGTGGATGGTGGTCATGAAGCCGCGTTCGACGCCGACGCTCTCCATCAGCACCTTGGCGATCGGGGCCAGGCAGTTGGTGGTGCACGAGCCGTTGGAGACGACGAAATCCTCGTCGGTAAGGGTCTCGTGGTTGACGCCGAAGACGATGGTCTTGTCGGCGCCGTCGCAGGGGGCGGAGACCAGCACCCGCCGGGCGCCCGCTTCCAGGTGCGCCTTAGCCTTGTCGCGGGTGGCGAAGAGGCCGGTGCATTCCAGGGCGATGTCGACCCCAAGATCCTTGTGCGGCAGCTGCGCTGGGTCGCGGATGGCAGTGACCTTGATCTTGCCCAGGCCGACGTCGATGGAATCGCCCTCGACGGTGACCAGGCCCGGGAAGCGGCCGTGCACGGAATCGTAGCGCAGCAGGTGTGCGTTGGTCTCCACCGGCCCCAGGTCGTTGATCGCCACCACCTCGATATCCCGGCGGGCGAACTCGACGATCGAGCGCAGCACCAGCCGGCCGATGCGGCCGAAACCGTTGATGGCGACGCGCACGGCCATGGCGACGATTCTCCTATTTGTCCGGAAGTGGCGGCGGTTTTGCGGCTGGGGCGCGCGGAGTCAAGGCCCGGAGCCCCCTCGGAGTTCCGGCATGTCCCCATAATGCGGCTTGATCCGAAACCGCGCGGCGGGCGATGAGGCGGCATGGGCGCTGGCGAGGCGAGAGGGCTGCGGCGGCGACAGGGTCTCACCCTCGGCCTGCTGCTGCTGGCCGGCGTCACCAACTATACGGACCGGGTGGCGCTGTCGGTGGCCAATCCGCTGATCCGCGCCGACCTGCATCTGGACGCCGCGCAGATGGGGCTGCTGCTGTCGGCGTTCATCTGGGCCTACGCCCTGGCGCAGCTGCCGACCGGCGCTTTGGTCGACCGACTGGGGCCGCGCCGGCTGCTCACCGTGGCCATGCTGCTATGGTCCGCCGCCCAGGCGGCCGCGGGGCTGGCCGGCAACGCGGCGCAGTTCGCTGTGGCCCGCATCGCGCTCGGCGTCGGCGAGGCGCCGCAGTTCCCCGTGGGCGCCACGGTGGTGCGGAGCTGGTTCGCTCCACGCCAACGCGGGCTGGCCACCGGCGTGTTCAATTCCGCCTCGACCCTGGGACCCGCCCTCGCGCCGCCGCTGGTCACCGCGCTGATGCTGGCGTTCGGCTGGCGCGTCGCCTTCGCGCTGATGGGCGCGGCCGGCCTGGTGGTCGCCGGGCTCTGGGCGGGGCTCTACCGCGAGCGCCGGACGCCGGCCGCCCGGGTAGCCGGCCCCTTGGGTGTGACGGGAAGGCGAGGGTTGTTCGCCTCGCCAACGCTGTGGGCGATGATGCTCGGCAACGCCGGTTCCGGCTACATGAACTGGTTCTACGCCGCCTGGCTGCCCGGCTTTCTGGAGATCCAGCGGCATGTCAGCGTGCCGAAGACCGGCTGGCTGGCCGCCATCCCGTTCGCCTTCGGGGTGTTGGGAAGCCTGACCGGTGGCTGGCTCTGCGACCGCCTCGCCCGCGCCGGTCTCTCACCCGTCCTCAGCCGCAAGCTGCCGATCGTCGCCGGCATGCTGGCAGGGGCAGCGTTTACCGGCCTGGCGATCGGCGCGGCCAGTGACGTCTGGGCGGTGTCGGCGGTGTCGGCGGCGATCTTCGCCAGCAACCTCGCCGGCGCGGCCATCTGGGCGCTGGCGTCCACCGCCGCGCCGGCCGACGCGGTCGGTGCGGTCGGCGGCGCGCAGAACTTCGGCGGCCTGGTCGGCGGCGCCATCGCCCCGATC
>Ga0302283_1003052_pt1 | contig 13139 bp, 7 predicted proteins | sample III_Fen_E1_4_FD_198770 | JGI IMG/M metagenome (GOLD analysis project Ga0302283, IMG submission 198770) | Peat permafrost microbial communities from Stordalen Mire near Abisko, Sweden - III_Fen_E1_4 | ecosystem: Environmental > Terrestrial > Soil > Wetlands > Permafrost | place: Sweden: Abisko...
CGACGACGAGACCCCGGACAAGACGGTGGTCTCCCTCGATCCGCTGGTGTGCCCGTGTTCGACCATGTTCCGCATCGACGCCGCCCACCTGGCCTGGATCCTCGAGGGCCTGGTCGAGGGCGAGGTGCGCAACCGGATCACGGTGGACGCCGACACGGCCGACTGGGCCCGGGTGGCACTGGAGCGGATGCTGGCCACCGTCTGAGCCGCGCCGGCGGCTCCCGTAGCGTCGACCGGGTGTCCCCGGTACGGTCAAGGGGGTGAGTGTCGACGGGCGGACCGGTACCGAGGGACACGACCCGCCGGGCGTCGACATCTACACCGAGCCCGACGGTGACCCGGACACGCTGGCCAACCTGGGTCCGCTGGGCCCGATGGCCGGCATCTGGGAGGGCATCGGCGGATCCGACCGGCACCCGGTGGCCGCGGGTACCGGACTGGACGCCTACGTCGAGCGGTACGAGCTCCAGCCCATCGACCGGCAGACCAACGGTCCCCAGCTGCTGTACGGCCTCCGCTACCACACCCACATCGTCAAGCCCGGTGAGGTCGAGACCTTCCACGACCAGGTCGGCTACTGGCTGTGGGAACCGGCCGCCGGGGAGATCACCTTCACCCTGGGCATCCCCCGCGGACAGGTGCTCCTGGCCAACGGTCCGGCGGCTCCGGACGCCACGGAGTTCGAGCTCCACGCCACGCTCGGCTCCGAGGGCTACGGGATCCTCTCCAACAGCTTCCTCCAGGACAACTTCCGCACGGTCAGCTACCGGATCCACGTCACGATCAACGACGACGGCACCTGGACCTACGAGGAGGAGGGGATGCTCGACATCCCGGACCGGGACGGACACTTCTCCCACCACGACACCAACACCCTCACCCGGGTCCGGCCACCGACCCCCAACCCACTGGCCCGAGCCGCGGCCGGCCCGGACGGGAGCCTGGGGATCGGCGACCTCCGACAGGAAGGCAGGACATCGACATGAACCACCTGATGCGGGAGCTCGCTCCCGTCAACGATGCGGCGTGGACGCAGATCGACGAGGAGGCCGCACGCTCGCTGAAGCACTTCCTGGCCGGGCGCCGACTGGTCGACTTCGTCGGTCCCCTCGGTTGGCCGCACGGCGCAGTGGCCACGGGACGCACCGACACGATCGATGCCGACCGACACGGCGGCGTCGAGGTGGTCCGTCGTCGGGTGCTGCCACTGCTCGAACTGCGGGCGCCGTTCACCCTCGTGCGCGAGGAGCTCGACGCCGTCGAGCGGGGGGGCGACGATCCCGACCTCCAGCCCGTCATCGACGCCGGACGGGCGGCGGCCCTCGCCGAGGACCACCTGGTCTTCCACGGTGACGAGGCGGCCGGAATCTCCGGGATCATCGCCGCCTCGCCCCACGAGGCCGTCGCCATCGGCGACGACTACCGCGACTACCCCGAACGCGTGGCCAAGGCGGTCACCGTACTGCGCTCGGCGGACATCGCCGGGCCCTACGCCATCGCTCTGGGCACCTGCTGCTACACGGGAGTCACCGAGACCATCGAGCGAGGCGGCTACCCGGTCCTCGAGCACCTGCGCCAGCTGCTCGGGGGTGCGGTCCTGTGGGCACCGGCGATCGAGGGGGCGGTCGTGCTCTCCCAGCGCGGTGGTGACCACGTGCTCACCGTCGGCCAGGACTTCTCGATCGGCTACCGGGGCGCCACCGGCGATGCCGTCGACCTCTACCTCGAGGAGAGCCTGGCCTTCCAGGTGAACACCGCCGAGGCCGCCGTCCACCTCGCCCATCGCTGACCTGCCCGCCCACACCGTGGTCGGCGCCGGTCCTCCACGCCCGTCCCGGTGGACCGGTAGGGCACCGTCATGGGTGGGGCCGTCGTTCCGGGTCCACGTGACCGGGTGGGTGCGGGGCCAGCGGGTCCGGCCGGTGTGCTCAGCCGGCGACGGCCGCCCTCGTCCGCGGCTTCGGCACGTCGGGTGGTGACGCCGCATCGGTCACCTTGCCGGGCGCCGCGGGAGCTGCCGTCCTGGCCGTCCTGACCGCCTTGGCCGCCTTGACCGCCTTGGTCGCCTTCACCGACTTGGCCGCCTTGGTCGCCTTGGTCGCCTTCACCGACTTGGCGGCCCTGGCCGTGTCGGCCGCCCCGCCGGCACGGACCGGCGATCGCTTCGACCGGGACGCCCCACGGATCATCCCCGCGGACGGCACAGGTGCGACACCCGTCGACAGTTCCAACATCGGCGCCAGTACCTGGCCCGTGTAGCTGGCGGCCACCACCGCCACCTGCTCGGGCGTCCCCTGGGCCACGACCGTGCCGCCGCGGTCGCCACCCTCGGGTCCCATGTCGATGATCCAGTCCGCACTCTTGATGACGTCGAGGTTGTGCTCGATGACGATGACCGTGTTCCCCTGGTCGACCAGCCGGTTCAGCACGTCGAGGAGCTTGCGGACGTCGTCGAAGTGCAGGCCGGTGGTCGGCTCGTCCAGGACGTACAGGGTGGTGCCGGTCGACCGGCGGCTCAGCTCCGAGGCGAGCTTCACCCGCTGGGCCTCACCACCGGACAGGGTCGGCGCCGACTGGCCGAGCCGGATGTAGCCCAGCCCCACGTCGACCAGGGTCTGGAGGTGCCGGGCGATGGGCGGCTGGGCGGCGAAGAACCCGAGGGCCTCCTCGCACGACAGCTCGAGCACGTCGGCGATGGTCTTGCCCCGGAACGTGACCTCGAGGGTGTCCCGGTTGTAGCGGGCACCGTGGCACACCTCGCACGGCACGTAGATGTCGGGCAGGAAGTGCATCTCGATGCGCAGGGTGCCGTCGCCCGCACACGATTCGCACCGGCCGCCCTTGACGTTGAAGCTGAACCGGCCCGGAAGGTAGCCCCGGACCTTCGCCTCGTTGGTCTGGGCGAACAACTTGCGGATGTGGTCGAACACCCCGGTGTAGGTGGCCGGGTTGGACCGCGGGGTGCGGCCGATCGGCGCCTGGTCGACATCGACCACCTTGTCGACGTACTCCACGCCGGTGATCGTCCGGTGCAGTCCGGGCAGGCTCTTCGCCCGGTGGACCTGCTTGGCTAGGGAACGCAGGAGGATGTCGTTGACCAGGGTGGACTTGCCCGAACCCGACACGCCGGTGACCGCCACCAGCCGGCCGAGGGGGAACTCGACGGTCACGTCCTTGAGGTTGTGCTCGCGGGCGCCGACCACCACCAGGTGGTCGCCGTTCCCCGGCCGCCGCACCTGTGGCACCGGGATCGACTTCGCCCCCGACAGGTACTGCCCGGTCAGCGAGTCCTTGTTGGACAGGATGCCCCCCTTGCCGGACACCGGGCCCGAGTGGACGATGCGGCCGCCGTGCTCACCCGCCCCGGGACCCACGTCGACGATGTGGTCGGCCACCTTGATGGTCTCCTCGTCGTGCTCGACCACGATGACGGTGTTGCCCAGGTCGCGCAGCCGCTCGAGCGTACCGATCAGGCGCTGGTTGTCGCGCTGGTGGAGACCGATCGAGGGCTCGTCCAGCACGTAGAGCACACCCACCAGGCCGCTGCCGATCTGGCTGGCCAGTCGGATCCGCTGGGCCTCCCCTCCGGACAGGGTGGCCGCCGACCGGGCCAGGGACAGGTAGTCGAGTCCCACGTCGAGCAGGAACTGCATGCGCTCCTGCACCTCGCGGAACACCCGGTCGGCGATCAGGTGGTCCCGGTCCGACAGGTCGAGGGACCCGACAACCTCGACGGCCCGTCCGATGGGGAGCGAGCACAGGGCGTGGATGTTGTGCCCACCCACGGTCACCGCCAGCGACTCGGGCTTGAGCCGTGAGCCACCGCACTCGGGACACGGGACCTCACGCAGGTAGCCCTCGAGGTTGTCCCGCAGGAAGTCGGAGTCGGCCTCGGTGTGCCGGCGCTCCAGCCAGTTGACGATGCCCTCGTAGGTGGAGTGGAACGACCGCTGGCGGCCGTAGCGGTTGCGGTACTTGAGATGGACCTGGTCGTCGCCGGTGCCGTAGAGGACGAGCTCCCGGTCGGCCTTGGAGAGGTCCTCCCACGGGGTGTCGACCGAGAACCCCCCCAGGTCGGCCACGGCCCCCTGCATCCGCTCGAAGTACTGGCTGCGGGCCCCGGCCCACGGGGCGAGCGCTCCGTCCGACAGCGACTTCGTCGGATCGGGCACCACCAGGTCCGGGTCGACCTCGTACTTGGTGCCGAGTCCGGTGCAGGCCGGGCAGGCGCCGTAGGGCGAGTTGAAGGAGAAGTTGCGGGGTGACGGGTCCTCGAAGCTGATGCCGCAGTGGGTGCAGGCCAGGTGCTGGCTGAAGGTGATGGCCTCCTGTTCGGTGCCGTCCGCGTCGACGACCACGATCTCGGCCACGCCCTCGGCCAGACCCAGCGCCGTCTCGAGGGACTCGGTCAGGCGGCGGCGGATGTCGTCGCGCCGGATGAGCCGGTCCACCACCACCTCGATGGTGTGGTTTTCGTATCGGGCCAGCTCCAGGTCGGCCCGGTCCGACAGTTCGATCGTCACCCCGTCGACACGCACCCGGGCGAACCCCTGCTTGGCCAGATCGTCGAGGAGGGCGCCGTACTCGCCCTTGCGGCCCCGGACCACCGGGGCGAGCACCAGGAACCTCGTCCCGTCGTCCATGGCCAGGATGCGGTCCACGATCTGCTGGGGGCTCTGGCGGGCCACCGGCCGGCCGCACACCGGGCAGTGGGGCTTTCCGATCCGGGCGTACAGGAGGCGCAGGTAGTCGTAGACCTCGGTGACCGTGCCCACCGTCGACCGGGGGTTGCGCGATGCCGACTTCTGGTCGATCGAGATAGCCGGCGACAGCCCCTCGATGAAGTCGACGTCGGGCTTGTCCATCTGGCCCAGGAACTGTCGGGCATAGGCGCTGAGCGACTCGACGTAGCGGCGCTGGCCCTCGGCGTAGATGGTGTCGAAGGCCAGCGACGACTTGCCCGACCCGGAGAGGCCGGTGAAGACGATCAGCCGGTCGCGCGGGAGGTCCAGCGACACGTCCTGCAGGTTGTGCTCGCGCGCGCCGCGCACCACCAGTCGATCAGCCATGGCGAGGAGGATACCGGCGCGGGGGCGGAGTCTGGCCGGACCCGGTCAACCGGGCACCGGGGCGTCGACGTCCGCTGTCTCGCCGGGGAGGACGGGACTCCCGTCCACCGGGTCACGACTCAGGAGGGCCCGTAGCTCGGCGATCTCATCGCGGATGAGGGCCGCCTCCTCGAAGCGCAGCTCCTCGGCCGCCTTGTTCATTTCGGCGTCGAGGCGGTGGATGAGGCTCGAGAGCTCGTCGGCGTCGGGGCCGAGCGCGTGGGCCATCTCGGCGGCGATCGCCCGGGGGTCCACCGAGGTGCGCTGGGGGCCCTTGCCCCTGCCCCGTGGGCCCTTGACCACGGCCAGGCCGGCCATGGCCCCGCCGGCGGTGAACGAGTCGCCCCGGACCCGCTCGAGGATGTCGGTCACCGACTTGGTGATCGACTTCGGGTCGATGCCGTGGGCCTCGTTGTAGGCGATCTGGCGGGCCCGGCGGCGCTGGGTCTCCCCGATGGCGGCGGTCATCGAGTCGGTGACCCGGTCGGCGTACATGACCACCCGGCCGTTGACGTTGCGGGCGGCCCGGCCCATGGTCTGGATGAGCGACGAGGTGGAGCGCAGGAAGCCCTCCTTGTCGGCGTCGAGGATCGCCACCAGGGCCACCTCGGGGAGGTCCAGTCCCTCGCGGAGCAGGTTGATGCCCACCAGCACGTCGAAGACGCCCAGCCGAAGCTCGCGCAGCAGCTCGATGCGGGCCATGGTGTCGACGTCGGAGTGCAGGTACTGGACCCGGACGCCCTGCTCGGCCAGGTAGTCGGTGAGGTCCTCGGCCATCTTCTTGGTGAGGGTGGTGACCAGGACCCGGTTGCCGGCGGCCACGACGGCGTCGATGCGCAACCGCAGGTCGTCGATCTGGCCGGTGGTGGGGACGATGTCCACCTCGGGATCGACCAGGCCCGTCGGCCGGATGACCTGCTCCACGATGTTGGTGCTGTGCTCGAGCTCCCACGGGCCCGGGGTGGCCGACAGCAGGATGGTCTGCCCGGTGCGCTCGGTGAACTCCTCGAACCGGAGCGGGCGGTTGTCCATGGCGGAGGGCAGGCGGAACCCGTGGTCGACCAGGGTCTCCTTGCGCGACCGGTCACCGGCGTACTGACCCCGGATCTGGGGCACGGCGACGTGCGACTCGTCCAGGACCACCAGGAAGTCCTTGGGGAAGAAGTCGAGGAGGGTGAAGGGCGCCTCGCCCGGTGCCCGGCCGTCGAGGTGACGGCTGTAGTTCTCCACACCGCTGCACACCCCGGTTTCCGCCAGCATCTCGAGGTCGTACTCGGTGCGCATGCGCAGGCGCTGGGCCTCGAGCAGCTTGCCGGCGTCCTGGAGCTCGGTCAGCCGGCCGCGCAGCTCGTCCTCGATGCTGAGCACGGCCCGGCGCATGCGCTCGTCACCCGTGCCGTAGTGGGTGTTGGCGAACACGACCAGGTCCTCGAGGTCGTCGCCGATCTCCCCGGTGAGGACGTCGAAGGGCCGGATCCGCTCGACGGTGTCGCCGAAGAACTCGACCCGGACAGCCCGGGACTCGTAGGCGGGATGGATCTCGACGGTGTCGCCGTGGACCCGGAACTGGCCCCGGCTGAGTGTCACGTCGTTGCGCGAGTACTGCAGCTCCACCAGGCGCTTCAGCAGGGCCCGCTGCTCGTGCTCCTCACCGGGGTGGAGGGCCACGATCCGGTCCCGGTACTCGTCGGGCGAGCCCAGTCCGTAGATGCACGAGACCGAGGCCACCACGATGGTGTCGGGCCGCAGGAGCAGCGACGACGTCGAGGCGTGGCGGAGGCGGTCGATCTCGTCGTTGATGGACGAGTCCTTCTCGATGTAGGTGTCCGAGCTCGGGACGTACGCCTCGGGCTGGTAGTAGTCGTAGTAGGAGACGAAGTACTCGACCCGGTTCCGGGGGAAGAATTCCTTCAGCTCGGCGGCCAGCTGGGCGGCCAGCGACTTGTTGGGCTCGATGATCAGGGTCGGGCGCTGGACCGCCTCGATGGTCCAGGCGATGGTGGCCGTCTTGCCCGACCCGGTGATGCCCAGCAGGGTCTGGTAGCGGTCCCCGCGACCGAGCCCCTCGACCAACCCGGCGATGGCCTCGGGCTGGTCGCCGGCGGGTCGGAAGGGAGACACGACCTGGAACGGGGGCACGTCGTCGATGGTACCGGGAGGGTGTGACATCCACGCCTGGCCGACGCCGCGCCCGGCCGCCGTGCGCCGGGAGCACCAACTGCAACTTATGATTGCAGTAGCGTGGTCCCGTGAACCTCGCGCTGACCCCCCTGTGCACCATCGAGTCCCTGCTGACCGAGCCCGCGGTCGTCGGGAAGGGCGCCGGCGTCATCCAGGAGCGCTACCAGGTGCTCTACGCCACCCTGACCGGCACCCGGCTCAACGGGACCATGCAGGGGCGGAGCGACTGGGACTGGATGTCCAGCCCCAGCGGGGTCGGGACGCTCACGGTCCGGGCCGTCATCACCACCCACGACGGCGCCACCATCAGCGTCCGCTACACGGCCCGCTCCGACATCACGCACGGGGTCGGGACTGCTCCCGGGTATGCCGCTCCCGTGTTCTCCACGACCAGCCCGGACTACCTGTGGCTGAACTTCGTGCAGGGCGTGGGCCGTGGCACGCTCGTCGGTGACCACATCCACTGGGACTGGTACGTGGTGTCCGACACCCCCTGACCCCGCTCGTCGGCCCGGGGTGCGCCACCAGGTCCACCGGCGGGGTGCGCTCAGGCCGGAGGGACGTCCTCCGGTCCCGACGTCGTGCGCTCCGCCAGCTCCTGCAGCCCGGCCCACACCCGGTCGACCTCGGCCGCCAGCGCGTCGCTGCCGTCCGAGTTGTCGACCACGAAATCGGCCCCCTCCAGCCGCTCGGCCCGGGACGGCTGGGACGCCTGGCGGGCCCGGGCGTCGTCCTCGGCCATGCCCCGCAGGGTGGTCAGCCGCTCCAGTGCCACTTCGGGCGGCACGTCGACCACGACGACGGCGTCGAGCGCGAGCAGCTCGCGGTGGAACACCTTCAGGAGCGGGATATCCATGACCACGATCCGGTCGGTTCCGGCGTAGGCGTCCTTGCCCTCGATCATGGCCACCCCGATGGCCGGGTGGATGATGGCGTTGAGGGCCTCGAGCTCCTCAGGGTGGCCGAAGACCTTGGCGGCCAGCGCCGGGCGGTCGATGCGCCCGTCGGAATCGAGGATGTCGGGTCCGAACCGGTCGATCAGGGGCTGGTAGGCGGCCGCCCCCGGCTCGACGACCTCCCGGGCCACCCGGTCGGCGTCGACCAGGGCCGCACCTCGGGCGACCAGCAGCTCCGCCACGGTCGACTTGCCGGCGCCGATGTTGCCCGTCAGGCCGACGGTGCGCACCGCCGCGTCCGCCTCAGGCGGCCCGCCGCGGCCGGGAGGCCGTGGCGAACAGCACCATCGTCGTCGTGTCGAGGTCGTCGGTCACGAAGAAGTCGTCGGCGGTGATCCCCGTCGTCCCCCCCGAGTCCCCCCGGGCGATCAACCGGTAGGCGACGGGCAGCGCCCGGGTGTAGAAGCCGATGTACCAGGACCTCGGGATCTTGTGGCGCAGATCCAGGAAGTCCAGCTTCAGCACCTTCTGGGCCTTGACCCGCCGGGCGGTGAAGTCCGCCTTCACGTGGGGCACGGCGTCGAGGCCCTGGACGGTGACGTCGTGGAAGTACTTGCTCAGCAGCGCCCGCAGCTCCGGCGGCTCGAACAGGTGGATGTGGAAGGGGTTCTCGAAGTCGGCGGGGGCGTTGGGGGTCAGGAAGAACACCGTCCCGTCGTCCTTCATCACCCGGGCCAGCTCGGCCACGTGGCCCTCGGGCCGGTCGAAGTGTTCGATGAGGTGCGACGAGCATCCCCAGTCGAAGCTCCCCTCGGCGAAACCGAGCGCCAACGCGTTCATCTGGGCCGCCTCCAGCCCCGCCGACCCGTACTTCTGCCGGGCCAGGCCGACCGCCTCGGCGCTGTAGTCGACGCCCACCACCTTCCGGCCGGTCGCCAGGAACCGGGCCGACTCGAAGCCCTGCCCGCAGCCGACGTCGAGGACGGAGCCGGACCCCAGCCGTTCGATCACGGTCCGGTAGCCGGCGGCGTGGAGGGCGAGCAGCGAGTCCGGGGTGACCCCCTCCTGGGGGCGCTCACCGGTGAGCTGGCGGCCCCTGCGGTCGGCGGTGGCGGCCGATCCCGCGGGCACGTGGGCGCCGGTCACCGGACCGACCCGTTCGACCCCGGCTGCTGCTCTGGCTGGCTCATCTGACTCCCCGTCGTCGTGCCGGGGGGATGTGCTGCCGCCCCGGCGCTGCGGTTGTTTACACTACCGACCACTCGTGCCGGAACCAGAACCCACTCCCGCCGGGCCGACCGACCGGGACACCGGTCGGGGCGGCTCCTTCTACGCCCGCCTGCGGTCGCCCGGTGCCCTGCGCGCCTGGGTCGACTACGTGGCGCTGGCCGTCATCGCCTTCGTTCCCATGCTGGCGGCCCAGCCCGGAGCGGTGACCGACGACACCAAGACCTACCTCTACCTCGACCCGGGCCGGTACGTGCGCCAGGCCGTGTCCCTGTGGGACCCCCACGTCGGCCTGGGCACCGTCACCCACGAGAACATCGGATACCTGCTCCCGATGGGACCCTTCTACTGGGTCATGGCCGAGCTGCACGTGCCCCTGTGGGTGGCCCAGCGTCTGTGGATGGGCTGCCTCCTCTACGCGGCCGGTGCCGGGGCCCTCTACCTGTGCCGGGTGCTCGGACTGTCCGGGCCGGGCCGGTACGTCACCTCGCTGGCCTTCATGTTCACGCCGTACGTGCTCCAGTACTCCGGCCGGATCTCGGTGATCCTGATGCCGTGGGCCGGGCTGCCGTGGATGCTGGCCTTCGTGATCCTCGCCCTCCGTCGGGGCGGCTGGCGGTTCCCGGCCCTGTTCGCCCTGGTCGTCGCCCTGGTGAGCGGCATCAACGCCAGCTCCATCCTCTACGTGGGCATCGCCCCCGCCCTGTGGCTCCCCTACGCGGTGCTGGTGGCCCGGGAGTCGACGTGGCGCAAGGCGTGGGGCGTCGCCTGGAAGGTGGCCGGGCTGGTCGTCCTGGTGTCGCTGTGGTGGGCCGTCGGACTGCAGATCGAGGCCGCCTACGGGGTCAACGTCCTCAAGTACACCGAGACGGTGCCGGCCACCAGCGGCGCCTCGCTGGCGTCGGAGATCCTCCGGGGGCTCGGCTACTGGTACTTCTACGGGACCGACCGGGTGGGCCCGTGGACGCAGACCTCGGTGCAGTACACCCAGGACATCGCCCTGATCGGGTTCAGCTTCGCCGTGCCCGTCCTGGCCTTCCTGGCCGCCTTCGTGGCCCGGTGGCGCTACCGGACGTACTTCATCCTCATCACCGTGGTCGGCATGGTGATGGCCGTCGGTCCGAACCCGTACGAGCACCCCTCCAGCGTCGGGTCGGTCATCAAGAAGATCATGGTGGACACCACGGCCGGGCTGGCCATGCGGTCCACCGACCGGGCGTCCCCCCTGATCATCCTCAGCATGGCGCTGTTCCTGGGAGCGGGCGTCAGCGCGCTCAGCTTCCGGGTGCGCAAGACCGGCCTGCTCATCGGGGCCTTCGCCGTGGCCGCGGTCGCCGGTGCGACCACACCCCTCTGGTCGGGCCAGATCCTGGCCAACGGGTTCAACCAGCCGGCCGTGCCGCCCGACTACGTCCGCCAGGCGGCCCACGCGCTCGACTCCGCCCATCCGGGCACCCGCCTGTTCGCCATACCCGGAAACAATTTCGGTGCCCAGCGCTGGGGCGACACCATCGACACCGTGTACCCCGGGCTGATGACCCGCCCGTTCGTCACCCACGAGCAGCAGATCATGGGCTCGCTCCCCACCGCCGACGTGCTCGAGGCGGTGGACGGCCCCATCCAGGACGGGGTGATGGACTGGAGCACGCTGGCTCCCATGTCCTCGCTGCTCAACGCCGGCGACGTCCTGGTCCAGTACGACCAGGCCTACGAGCGCTACGACACGCCCCAGCCCCAGCAGTTGGCCGCCCAGCTCGCCACCACCCCGCCGGGCCTGACCGACCCCGTCAGCTACGGCACGCCGCGGCCCAACGTCTCCCTGCTCCCCCATGTCGACGAGGCCACCCTGGGCCTGCCGGCCAATCCCGGATGGCCGGCCCCGCTGGTGTCCTATACCGTCACGAACCCCCGACCGATCGTGCGGACCGAGTCGACGGCCACCCCGCTGGTCGTGGCCGGCGACGCCAACGGCGTGGTCGGAGCCTCCTCGGTCGGGCTGCTCACCGGCAATCCGACGATCCTCTACTCCGGCACGCTCGACACCGACCGGACACTGCAGGCCCGCACCCTGACCAAGCCGGCCGTGCTGGTGGTGACCGACACCAACCGGAAGCAGGGCTACCGGTGGAACTCCCTGAACGAGAACACGGGCTACACCGAGACGGCGGCCCAGGGCCCCGACACCGCCGACCCCAGCGACGCCCCGTTGAACCTCTTCCCGGGAGCACCGGCCGACGCCCAGACCACCACCGTCCTCGGCGGCGTGTCCCGCGTGACCGCCTCCTCGTACGGATCGTCCATCACCTACCTGCCCGAGGACCGGCCTGCGTCCGCCCTCGACGGCAACACCCAGACGGCCTGGCTGACCAACTCCTTCGTGGGTCAGCTCGGGCAGTGGTGGCAGGTCGTCCTGACCACCCCCGACACCATCAGCTCACTCCACCTCGTCCAGCCCCAGACCGGCGACCCGGACCGGCACATCACCCAGGTGACGCTGACCTTCGACGGCGACCGGCACGTGACCGTCCCGTTGAGCCCCGCCTCCCGGGCGCCGACCGGCGAGACCGTCACGTTTCCGACCCAGACGTTCACCACGCTGCGGGTCACCGTGTCCGGGGTCGAAGTGGACGACCCCTCGACCCCGCTCGGCTCGCGCAGCTCGACCGGGTTCGCGGAGATCGGCATCCCCGGGGTGTCGGTCGACGAGACGGTGTCGATGCCCCAGGACCTGCTGCGGGCCGCGGGGAACTCCTCGCTGACGGACCGGCTCGTCCTGGTGATGGACCGCCTGCGGGCCTCGGGCACCCCGCCCCGCTCCGACGTCGAGACATCGCTGCAGCGGACCTTCTGGCTGCCCACGGCGCGGACCTTCTCGCTGACCGGCCAGGCCCGGGTGTCGCCGCTGCTGCCCGACGACGAGATCGACCGGGTGGTCGGCCGGCCCGGATCCGACTACAGCGGCACCGTCGCCTACTCCCTCGGGAGGCTCCCGAACGACCTGCGGGCCAACGCCATGGCCACCCTCGACAACGACCCGACCACCGTGTGGGAGCCCGGCTTCGGCAGTGCCCACCAGGCCGGCCAGTGGCTGCAGTACGAGCTGCGCTCGCCGCTCACCTTCGACCACCTCGGACTCCAGATCGTGGCCGACGGGCTCCACTCGGTGCCGACCCGGATCACCGTGTCGACGCCCAGTGGCCACGCGACCGTCGACCTGCCGCCGCTGGCCGACTCGTCGGTGGCCGGCGGCACGGTCGACGTCCCCGTGTCCTTTCCGTCACTCACCGGACGCAGCATCAAGATCACCGTCGACAGCGTCCGGATCCTGAACACCCTCAACTACTACTCGCAGACGCCCATCGCCCTGCCGATCGGGATCGCCTCGGTCGGCCTGCCCGGCGTCGCCGCCACCACGCCCCCGGCCGACGTGCCTTACTCGTGCCGGGGCGATCTGCTCTCGGTCGACGGCGCGCCGCTGTGGGTCCAGGTCACGGGCACCACGGCCGACGCCCTCGACCGTAAGGCCCTGACCATCTCGCTGTGCGGTCCCGACGCCCACGGGGTCAGCCTCGGACCCGGCGACCACACACTGCGGTCGGCGGACGGCCACATCGCCGCCTACGACGTCGACCAGCTCGTCCTCGACTCGGCTCCCGGCGGCGGGCCCATGCCGCTGGCCAGCCCCACCATGCTGGCCGCCCCCGTGGTGGCCCCCTCCCCCGCCGTC
>Ga0302283_1003053_pt1 | contig 13137 bp, 8 predicted proteins | sample III_Fen_E1_4_FD_198770 | JGI IMG/M metagenome (GOLD analysis project Ga0302283, IMG submission 198770) | Peat permafrost microbial communities from Stordalen Mire near Abisko, Sweden - III_Fen_E1_4 | ecosystem: Environmental > Terrestrial > Soil > Wetlands > Permafrost | place: Sweden: Abisko...
CCGTACACGTCGGCGTGGCCCACGTCCCCGATGAAGCTCATCAGCGCGCCCGTCTTGGGGTCGACCTCGATGATGCAGTCGCCGCAGTTCTGCGGACCCCCCTGCACCGTGAGATAGGTGCCCCCGCCGATGACGGAGACCACGTCGCCGCTGGAGACGTACCCCTGGGTGCCGAGCGAGCCCACGCTCGTGACCGCGCCGGAGCTGAGATCGATGCGCACGTAGTCGGTGCCGTTGTAGCCGACGAGCGCCTCCACGGTGGGATCGAGGGTGCCTGCGGGCACGAACGAGAGCGAGTTGGGGTAGTCGCCGCTGGCGATGAGCGTGCATACGGCCGTGGCGGGATTGACCGTGTAGACGCCGGAGGGCGTGGTCGCCCACATCTGCCCGCTCTTGTCGAGGGCGATGTCGAACACGGCGTCGCAGCCCACGAAGTCCCCGACGGTGGTGAGCACCTTGGTGACGGGGTCGAGCTTGTAGAGTGTCGTCGAGCTCTGACCGTAGACGGCGGCGAAGCCCGTGTTGCCTCCGTCCGGGAGCGGTCCCGCGTCGATGGTGAAGCCCGTGCCCGTGGAGGTGCCGCTGCCGCCGCCGCTGCCGCCGCTCGTGCTCGTGCTCGTGCTAGTGCTCGTGCTCGTGGCCGAGCAGCCGGCGAGGACGGCGAGACCGACGAGGACGAGGGGAGTGCGCATGCCCACCATCTTCGATGCCGGGGCGGGCGAAGTCCAGACCGAGGCGCCGCGGGATCAGGGCTCGACGGTGTAGAGGGCGGACATGCCCGCCACGATGTGGTCGTTGACGTGGCAATGGAAGAGCCAGCGGCCGGGGTCGTCCGGGACCATGTCCGCCACCAGCATCCCCATGGGGAGGAGCGAGACCACGTCGGTGCGCATCCCCATCGCGACCACGGTGTTGCCGTGCCAGTGGGGCGTGTGGACGTCGGCCTCCGTCCCCTGGGCGAAGACGTACCAGCGCACCCGCTCCCCCACGTGCATGGTGAGCCCGTCGAGGTTGCCGTACACGCGCCCGTTGATGGAGTGGAGCTTGTTGCTCTCCCGGAAGTCGGGGTCGGCCACGTCGACGGTGGCCGGGGCGCCGCAGTACTTCTCCACGTTGTCGTGGAGGTAGAAGCTGGTGTTCTCGTCGAAGATCGTGAAAAGCGTGAAGAGCTCGCGATCGACGTCGTCGGGGCGCGCGTCGGGGAGGGCGTGGGCGCGCGCGGTCACCACGATGGGGCCGATGAGGCCGGCGTTGGTGTCCGCCGGCTCGTCCACGTGCGAGTGGTACATCCAGAGGATCGAGCTGCCGTCCATGGGCCCGGGGCCGGCGCGATCGGGGACGCCCCAGGTGTAGGTGTAGACGTGATCGGGGGCGACGGAGTCGTCGGCCTTGTCGGCCGGCCCGGTGCCGTCGTCGTAGGGCGTGCCCTCGTCGCGCTTGTCGTAGAAGACCCCGTGCGGGTGGACGCTGACCGGGTGCTCCGTCTCGTTCTTGAAGACGATCCGGATCGTGTCGCCCACCGCCGCCCGCACCACGGGCCCCAGCAGCCCGAGGTGCTCCTCGCCGGGCGCGGGGGGCTTCCGGGTGGTGAAGGTGCCGTCGGTGTACTCGCGGTAGAGCGCCTTGTCGTGGACCCGGCCCACGCGGTCGGGGCCGTTCTTCAGGTAGACGTCGGCGGTGGCGTCGAAGGGCTCGCCGGTGATGCGGTTGATCCCCGCGGGGGCGTAGTCCCAGGCGACCCGCTCCGCGGCGATGTAATAGGTCCGCGTCACCCCGCCGGGAGCCGGCGCGTCGTCGCTCACCGTCGCCATCGGCTCGCCGCACCCGGCCAGGAGCACACACAGAAGGAGGCCGTTGCGGCCGGCGTTGGGCTTCATGCCTGCCGCGCTCTACCGCGCCGCGGCAGCCCCGCGAGCGGGGCAAGTGAGCGTGCTTGGGATGGAGCGCCACACCGCGTGGCGGTGGATCGACGATGAGGTAGGCAGGCGGAGCTGGATGTCAGACAGGTCGCAATGGGCGACGGGGTGACGATATTACCGCCCGAACGTGCGTGTGGATGCGCCCTCCGACGACCCCTGTCGGGAGCGACATGGTTGCCCCCTCGTCGTGGGAGCGTCACGTGTTGCGCCTGTTCGGCGGTGCGCCGCTCGCGCTAGAATGGTCGTGGAGATTTGCATCTTGGAGAAACTCCCCCCGGCAACCCCTGCGGGCGACTTGATAAGGCGCGCCACGGAGGGTGACAGCAAGGCCATGCGCCAGCTCGTCACGCAGCTCACCCCGGTGATCCGGTCGAGCGTGGCGGCGGTCCTCTCGCGCAGCTCCAGCCGCCGCGAGGGCCGGCAAGAAGTCGAGGACGCGACCCAGAGCGTGCTGCTCGCTCTCTTCGCCGACCGCGGGCGCGTCCTCCTCCAGTGGGATCCGGAGCGCGGGCTCGCGCTGGAGAGCTTCGTCGCGCTGCTCGCCAAGAACGAGATCATCTCGATCCTGCGCAGCCCCCGCCGCAACCCCTGGACCGAGGACCCGACCCTGCACGAGGACCTCGATCGCAACGCCACCCAGCGCATGGGCCCCGAGTCGGAGACCATCTCCCGCGACATGCTCGAGGCTCTCACCGTCGCCGTGCGATCGCAGCTCAGCGCCCGCGGCGTCGAGATCTTCGACATGATGTTCGTCCGCGGGCTCCCCGCGGAGGAGGTGGTCGCCGCCACCGGCCTCACCCCCGACGCCGTCTACGCCTGGAAGAGCCGTATCACCCGCCAGGTGCGCGACATCCTCGCCGACCTCGCCAGCGGTCCGCCCAGCGGCGTGCCGCTCGAGCTCTACCCCCCGCGCGACGTCACCCCGCCGCTGGGCATGCGCCGCGTGCCGCCCGGCTCGATGCCCCCCAACTCCCGACCCAGCCAGGGCTCCGGCCGTCCGGACCCGGCCACCGACCCCGGCCTCCGCCGCGACTCCAGCAGCCCGGGCGAGACCGGCCCCGGACCGCGCCGCCGCCGAGGCGCCGCCAGCTAGTCATCCTCGGGAACGTCGGTCATCCTCGGGAACGTCGGTCATCCTCGGGAACGCCCGAGAGCGTTCCCGGACGGGTCATCCTCGGGAACGCCCGAGAGCGTTCCCGGACGGGTCATCCCGGGAGCTCTCAGAGCTCGCTCGCCAGCACGACCAGGGCCGCGTCGTCGCCGAAATCGGGGGCGCGGCCGGCCGCGATGCCGAAGCCGCGGCCGGTGATCTCGAGCGTGCCGCGGTAGGGGCCGCTCGCAGTCTTCCCGATCACGTCGAGGGCCTCGATCGCCTGCGCGTTGACGTCGGGCGCGACGGGGGTGCCGTAGGCGGTCTTGCCCTTGACGACGAACACGTAGACGAGGGGCGGGTTCTTCTTCCCGGCCTTCTCGGAGGCCTCCTTCACGGAGACGAGCGCGCTGTTCTCGAGGCGGCGGGCGTACGAGCGCAGCGACCAGCCGGTGACGAACATCCCCATGAGCGCGCCCTTGTCGTCCTTCACCGGAGCGGCGGCGGTCCAGAGGATGTCGGGCCCGTTCCTGGCGCCGCGCAGCTCCTTCATCTCGCCCCAGGCCTCGGCGAGCGTGCCGCCGGGGGCCCGCGCCTTTTGCAGCCCGGGAAAGGGCACCAGGATCGACTTCTGCGCGAGGACGTCGGGATCGGCCTCGCTGCGGAGGACGATGCCGTCCTTGTCGGCGTACGAGAAGAAGGTCCCCTTGGCGACGTCGAGATCCTTGACCAGGGCGCGGGTGCGCGAGATGGCCTTCTGCACGCCCACGGTGCTGGCCAGGGTGTCGGCGTCGAGCATCGGGCCGAGCTTGGCGGCGCCGATCGGCAGCCCGCGGCGGACCTCCGCCACGTCCTCGGCGAGGACCGGGGAGAGCACGCTCAGCTCCTCGACGGCGGCGGCCTCGGCGGACTTGCGGCCGTCGTCGCAGCCGGTGAGGGCGAGGGCCAGGGAGAGAGCGAGGGGGGCGGAGGTGGCCAGGGCCGAGGTGCGCACGGGCCCCATGCTACTCAAAAGCCCTCGGGCGTGATGAAGACGATCTCGAGCCGGGCGTTGCGACCGCGGTCCGGCCCCGCCGGATCGGCGACGGGCGCCCGGTTGCCTGCGACGAGGGCGAGGGCACGCACCGGGCCCCCGGCCTGGCCCGGGAGGGCATCCCCCTGGCCGGCGCCCTTGAGGAGGGCGTGGGCGGCGGCGTCCGCGCGGGCGTGCTGGGCCGGCTCTTCGCGCTCGGAGACCGGCTTGTCGGTGTGGACCACCACCTCGACCGGGAAGGTGGAGTGCGCGGCCGCGATCTTGCCGAGCTCGGCGAGCCGCGCCGCGCCGGCGGGCGTGAGCGCCGCGCCCCCGCCGAAGACGCCGCGCAGGGTGACCGCGATGCCGCGATCGTCGCGGCCGGGCTCGAGCTTGCCGACGGCGGAGATCTCCGCGAGCAGCGCGTCGCCGAGCCCCGGCACCCGCGTGACCGGCGTGGCCGCTCGGCGGATCGCCGTGAGCGCCGCGAGGCAGCCGGCGCGTGCCCGGGTGGCGCCGTCGATGGGAGCCGCCGGGGCGCCGCCGGAGACCGAGAGCTCGGCCTCGAGCTTGGCGAGCGCCGCCTCGGCGTCGGCGAGCTGGACCGCGCCCGCGTCTGCAGGCTGGGGGGCGCCCGAGGGCGCGGGCGCCAGGAGGCGCGCGGCTCCGCAGAGGAGCTGCGCTTGCGCCGTCAGCGCGCGGGCGGCGGCGAGGCGGGCCTGCTCCCGCTCCGGCGAGGCCTTCCCCGAGGGCTGGATGGGCTGCGCGTCCCGCGCCACCCGGAGCCTCTGCTCGAGCCCGTCCGCGTCGGCCGCGACCCGGAGCTGATCGGCGTCGAGCGCGGCGAGATCGGCCTCGGCCGCTGCGAGCGCGACCTTGCCCCCGACGCGCTGCTCCTCGGCCCGCGCCACCCGCGCCAGCGCCTGCGCGTGGGCATACCCGGCCAGCGAGCGCTCCGCGAGGAGCTGCGAGCCGGCGTTGTCTCCGGCGACGAACGCCGCCTCGGCCTCCGCCCGCAGCTTCTCCGCCCGAGCGAAGGCTTCGGGCGCGTAGGTCCTGCCCTCGGTCGCGGACGCGCCGGCGCGCACGGCGTCGAGGTCGGTCATCACCTGGGGGCGGGGGACCGGCGCGCACCCACCGAGGAGCGCGCCGGCGAGGACCGCGCCGACCGAGAGCACGGAGACGAGAGATCGGCCGCTCACTTGGCACCCTTCTTCTTCGGCGCCGGCGCCTTCGGCGCGGGGGCGGCGACCTTCTTCTTCCTGGCGGCCTCGAGGCGCTGCGCCTCCGTGTCGGCGGCGCCCCTGGCGGCGTCCCTGGCCTCGGCCTCGACGTGGGCGAGCTCCGCCGCCGCGCGCCCCCGCCGCGCCTGGGTCTCCTCGAGCAGCGCCCGCGCGCGCTCGGCCCGGGTCTGCACCTCGTACGCCTGCTTGCCGATGGCCTGCGCCGCCTGCTCGGCGACCGCCGCGCGGACCAGGTCCCGCCCCGCCTCGGCCCACTCCAGCGCCAGCCCCTCCAGCATGCGCCCGTGCGGCTCGTCCCCGGCGGCGCGCGCGCCGTGCGCCCGCTCCAGCGCCCGCTTGGCTGCCTTGATGGGCTCGACCGTCACCCGGGCCGACTCCGGATCCTTCTGCCCGCCGGCCTCCAGGTCGCGGAGGATGGCCTGGGCATCGGCGCCGGGCCCGGGCGGGGCGGCGGGCACCTCGACCGGCATCGCGGCGCCGCCGCCGTGGGCGAGCGCAGCGGCCGGGGCCAGCGTCGCGGTCGCGGAGAGGAGCAACGCCGCCGGGAGGTGAAAGGTGCGCACGCTCGGCAGGTAGCAAAGCGCCCCCTCGCTCGCAAGCGCGGTCTGGCCCGCGGGCGGGTGGGGGCACTCCTGGCGGGTGCGTGGCCGCCTTCGCCGGAAGCACCTCCGCGGAGGGTCAGCGGGCCCCGTCGCGCGCGCACCGGAAGCCGACGTCCCCGAGCATCTCGGTGGCCTTGCCGAAGCGCCGTCGCGCGCTCCGAGCCTCGAACGCGGACCCGGCCCAGGACCCTCCTCGCATCGGGTGCGCGTCGGGGGCGTCTCCGGGACCGTCGACCCACTCCATCGCGTTGCCGCCCAGATCGTGGACCCCGGCGCGCGTCACGTCGCGCGGGCTCGCGCCCACGTCGCGGGCCGCGCGGATCGGGCAACGGCTCCGCGCGCTCCCGCCGAAGGCAACGTCCTCGCAGCTCGGCACCTCGTCTCCCCAGGGGAACTCCGCGTGTCGCTCGCCGCGCGCGGCGGCCTCCCACTCGGCCTCGCTGGGCAGGCGCTTGCCCTGCTCGGCGCAGAACCGGCTGGCGCCGATCCACGAGACGAGGACGGCAGGCCGCTTCTCGAAGCCCGGCCGGACCGCCAGCGAGCCCCCGACCGCGTCGATGCCTGCGTTTTGCGACCCCGTCTGGACGATCGGCAGGCCCTCGGCTCGCACCACGCCCTTGGCGTCGAGCTGGGCCTTGCCGGAGGCGAGCTGCCCTCGAGCCCACCCCACGAAGCTCGCGTTGTCGACCTCGAGCTGGTCGAGATCATACGCCCCCAGCGCGGCGGTGCCGGGTACCTCCCGGGCCAGGCGGGGGGCCGTGCAGTCGTGAGCATCGATGGCGAGCTCGCTCCGGCACCGCGCCAGCGCGGCAGTCTGCTCCCCTTCCGGTGTGCCGAGCGCCATGGCTCCTCCCGGCAAAGCGACCATGCCAGGGAGCGGCAAGGCCCGCGGCGATGGGGACAGCAGCACGCTCGCCGAAGGGGCCGGCGCGCCCGTAGGGCCGGGCCGGGCATCGACACCCTTCGGGACGATGTCCGGTCTCGCCGATCGGAGCATCACCACCCCTCCGGTGACTCCGATGGCCAGCACCGCGGCCACGCCGGCCCAGGCTCCCCGGCTCCGCGGCCTGGGTGCCGCGAGGAGGCGCTCTTCCGACCGAGGCGCGGAGATCAGGAGGCTCTGGGCGGGGACCTCCGGCCCGGTCGCCGGCGCGGGGGCCTCCGGCGCCATGGCTCGTACCGAAACCTCGGGCCGGGTCACCCGCAGGAGGACCGGCATGGGCGGCAACGAGCGTTCGTCGCCTTCGTGTGCCGCGATCGACGCGGGCGCGCCCTTCCTCCCGAGCGCCTCGCGCATCTCGCGAGCGCTCGCGTACCGGTCCTCGGGCTGGGGGGCCATGGCGCGCGCGACGATCGCATCGAGCCAGGGGGGGACCGCGCCGACGATGCTCCGGGGACGACGCGACACCTGCCCGGTGACGATCCTCGCGACCACCGAGATCGTCGGCCCGGGCTCCACGGGATATTCACCGGTCAGCGCGCGGTACAGGGTCGCACCCATCGAGTACACGTCCGACCTGGCGTCGGCGCCCGCGGCGCCCCTCGCCTGCTCGGGGGCCATGAACATGACGGTCCCGAGGACCACGCCGTCGCGAGTGAGGCCCTCTTCTCCCTCCGTGGCCTTGGCGATCCCGAAGTCCAGCAGCTTGACCTCGGTCGAGCGCTGCGTGTCCCCGAGGACGAAGACGTTGTCGGGCTTGATGTCGCGGTGGACGAGGCCCGCGGCGTGCGCGACGTCGAGGCCCAGCAGGGCCCCGCGGACGATCTCGACCGCGCGCGCGGGGTCGAGCGGCCCGCTCCGGAGCACCTCCTCGAGGGACGCGCCGTCGAGGAGCTCCATCTCCAGGAACGGCGCCCCGTCCTCGTCTTGACCGGCGTCGAAGACCTGCACGATCGCCGGGCTCTTCAGCGAGGCGAGGCGCTGGGCTTCGCGCTTGAAGCGCTCCATGGCGAGCTCGCCGAGGCGCCTGCCGAGCAGGAGCTTGAGCGCGGAGCGGCGCCCCAGCGCCAGGTGCTCCACCTCGAACACGATGCCCATCCCACCCGCGCCGAGCACCCGCAGGATGCGGTACTTGCCGGCAAACACCGTTCCCACGCGCTGCCCGGGGCACTCCGGGGCACCTCGAGCGTGATCGCGATCGCACCCCGGGCAGGAGGCGTCCATGGCGGCGCGTCCGGCGGTCAGCGCCCGGCGCCTCTCGCCGCGAAGGCCTGGGGCGTGAGGTGCTCGAAGGTGACGATCTTGACGATGACGCCGTCACCCGGCTCGGTCCGGGCGACCATCGTGGCCGCAGGCATGCCTGCGTCGCCGCTGCCGACGAGCTCGAGGCCGCGCGAGCGCGCACAGCCGCCGCTGCCCGATCCGTCGTCGAAGAGCTCGAGCCCGCGCGTGCCGGCGACGGCGTCCGCGGGTCGGGGCGGGCCTTCGAGCGCGTGGAGCTCGAAGCCTGCCGATACCCGTGCGGTCGGGGGCGCCGCCCCCGTCGTGACCCGGAGACCGGCGGCCGGGCTCGGCCTCGAGGAGCGCGCACACGGCTTGCTGGGCCCGCCGATGCTGCCGATCGCGCTCAGCGTGACGTCGCCCGCCAGCGACGTCACCTGCCCGGCGTTGACGCGGGCGAGCGCGTCGCCGACCCGGGTGAGCTCCCGGCGCGAGACCGCGATGTAGACCTTCTCGGTCCCGAGGTCCCTTTCGTTGAGCCGGAAATTGCCATTGCCGGACGGGATGCGCGCGGGGCCGCCCGGCGCGAGCGGGTTCCTGGTGCCGATCCTGTCGCTGGGGAACAGCACGACGAGGCTGCCGTCCGGCGACACCTGGAAGATGTAGACGTACGACTCGGCGCTCACCTGCACGCTGAACGCCACGCGCGCCTCGGTCGGGAGCGCGGTGCCGCGGCCCACCTGCACGTGCCCGCCGCCCGGCAGCTCGGCCTCGACGCCGAGGCTCACGGTGACCTCCTCGACCCTCTTGTCGGCGGGGACGACCAGGCGGTAGAGCGCGTCCACCGCCTTCGCCTTGTCGTCGTCGCTCGCGGCCTTTTCGAGCCCGTCGCGCAGCTCGGGAATGCGGTTGAGCCGGTCGCGCACCGCGCGCGACTCCTTCTGGTAGCCGTCCTTGTCGAGCGCGCACGCGTTGTAGTCGCGGCAGAGATGGCTCTGCTGCGCCACGTAGCGCTCGGTCTCCTCGTCGACGCGGCGGAGCGCCTTCTCCTCGTAGCTGGCGAGGCCGTCCACGAAGCCGCCCACCTTCAGCGCGCCCTGCGCCGCGGCGCCCTGGTAGGCGACCTCGCTCGCGCAGTCGATGAGCGGGCGCGTCTCGCCGTTGCACACGATCGTGCCGATCGGCGCCCCGTGCGACGGGGAGAGCGGCGTCCCCGTGCACGCCGCGAGGAGCGAGACGGTCAGCAACGCCGAGCCGAGGAGCCGCACCCCTCCGCCCGAGCCAGTGGTCGCCATCATCGGCGGTAGAGTAGGACGACCGCGAGGCATTTGACCAGCGCGCCGCACGCCGCGCCCCGAGATGCCCGAGCCGGCGCGGTGCCCTTGGATCGGGGATCGAACGTCCTTATCCTCGCGGCCGTGAAGCGCGACAAGGCTCCGGCGGCTCGTGGGTGGGCGCCGCTCTCGTTCCTCGCGGTGGCGCTCGCGGCCGCGTGCGGGGGCGGGACGCAGGCGGCCCCGAGCTCGACGCTCGCGCCCGGATCGGTCGCGCAGGCAGGCTCGCTCGCGCCCCCGGGGGGAGCGCGGTCGCGCGGCCTCGAGCTCGACGAGGGCGTGGGGCCTGCCCGCAGCAAGACGGCGCTCGGGCCCGTGGTGCCGACGACGCCGCCCTCGAGCGTGTGTCCGTCGGAGGCGAGGCGCGCGGTCGGCGACGCCAGGCCGACGCTGGTCTTGCAGGACGCGCACACGCAGAAGATCCTCGGCGCGATGCTGAGCCGCGACGGGCGCGTCCTGGCGACGGGCGGGCTCGACGGCACGGTCCGCGTCTGGGACACCAGCAGCGGCGTCTTGCTCCGCCGCGTCCCGACGGGCAGCGGCACCTTCGGGCTCTCGCTCAGCGCGGATGGCGCCGTCCTCGCGACGTACGCGCCGAACGGCGAGTCGCTGAGCATCAAGATCACCACGCTCGGCAGCGACGCGCCGCCGCGCTCGATCACGCCGACCGGATCGGTGTTCTCCCTGTCGCCTGACGGCAAGAGCCTGGCCATCGGGCTCCGCGGCGTGACGCTGCGCGACGCGACGACGGGGGCTCAGCTCGCCGACTATGCCAGCGGCGAGCCGCTCGCCCAGGCGATCGCCTTCGACGGGTCGGGCCAGCGCCTCGTCGTCGGGCTCGCGGGCAAGCCCACCGATTCGCCGGAGCTCGCCGTGCTCGAGGTGCCGTCGCTCAAGCTCGTGCGCCGCTTTCCCATCCCCGGCGCGAGCGGGTTCGCGAGCACCCCGGCGCGCGTCGCGATCCAGGGCGACACCGTCCTCGTGCGCACGGTGCTCGGGGTGACCCACCTCATCGATCTCAAGGACGTCACGGCGCCGCGAACGCTGCCGGGGAATTTCAGCGACGCCGCGATCGCCGCGGGGCGCGTCTGGGCCGTGCAACAGGGCTCGGGTCGCGTCCTCTCGTTCGACCTCGCGACCTCGCGGCCCGTCGGCGCGGCGGCGCCGCTGCCCGCGCACCCCGCGCCCGATCTCGTCGCGGTCAGCGGTGACGGGGCGACGCTCGTCGCGGTCGCGAGCGATCAGGTCACCGGCCAGAGCATCCGCATCGAGGACGCGGCGACGCGGCGCGCGCTCCGGACCATCGAAGGGCTCCCCGCGGTGCTGACGTCGATCGCCGTCGATCCGCGCGGCGGTAGCGTCGCGACGGGATCCAGCATCGGCGCCGTCGCGCGCTGGGATGCGCACACCGGCGCGCTCGAGGGCGTGTCGCGCGTCGAGCGCTCGCCCGCGCGGTCGGTGAGCTTCGACGACGCCGGCGCGACGCTCGCGCTCGCCCGTCAGACCCCGTTCGTCGATCTGATGGATCCGGACAGCGGGCGCATCACGCGGCGCTGGAAGGCCCATTCGTTCACGTACTTCGCCGGGTACGTCCCCCGCTCGGGCGATCTCGTGACCGCCGGCCTGGACGGCGTCGTCGCGCGATGGACGCCCGGGCCCACGCCGCCGGCGCCCGCGCCGTCGGGGCGCCCGTTCGCGCGACCGCAGGAAGGACCCCCGCCGGCGGGCGGCCCGATCGGACACGTCGGCTGGCCGATCCTGGGAGCGGCCCTCGCGCCCGACGCGAGCTACCTCGCGGTGACCGGCGACCCGGGCCGACCGACGCCGCTGGGCTTCACCCCGGCCGGCGGCCTCGACGCGACGCTCGGCGCGATCTCTCTCGTCGACGGCAAGACGCTCTGGGAGGCGACCGTCCCGCGCTGCGATCCGCACCAGCGCTTCGTCGGCGTGTCGCCCGACAGCAAGAGCATCCTCTTCTCGACGCGCGAGCTCACCCGGATGCCGAACGGGCAGGAGCTCTTCGTCGCGACGCTGCGCATCTACGACGCGCACACCGGCGCGCTCGGCGAGACGCTGCGGCCGGCGACCGACGGGCCGATCGCGAGCCTGGGCAGCACCGTGCTCCTCGGCGGCAAGCGCCCCGTGCTGCTCGCGTGGCCCTCGCACGCGGAGCGCGCTCGCCTCGACGTCGCCGACACCACCGTCAACGCGGCGACCGTGCTCGCGTCGCGCGGGCTCTTCCTCCTCGCCGGCGACGGCGGCGGCACGACGATCGTCTCGGAGAGGAGCGGCAAGCCGCTCGCGCTGCTGATCGCGATGCCCGACGGAGAGTTCGTGACCACGACGCCGGAGGGCGCGTTCGTGTCGAGCGTCGACGGCGCGCGCCGCGTCGGCTGGTCGTTCTCGAACCCGCTCGAGGGCTTCTCGTTCGAGCAGTTCGCCGCGCGGTTCTACCAACCCGGCATCGTGGCGAAGCGGCTCGCCGGCGAGGACGCGCCCGCCGGGCTCACGCTCGCGCGCCCGCCGAGCGTGGAGCTCGGGTCCGTGCCCAGAGCCGTCTCCGGGGCGACGGTCGCGATCAAGGCGAAGGTCGCCTCGCTCGGCCGCGTCGACCGCGTCCGCGTCTACGTGAACGGTCGCCCCGCCGGAGAGACCGTGGTCTGCGCCCCGAGCAAGGAGGTCCTCGTCGACGTCCCGCTCGGGCCCGGCAAGAACCGGGTGAGCGTCGTCGCGTACGACGCCGAGGGGTTCGCGAGCAACACGGCGCACGTGGACGTCGTGTCCACGGCCCCGACGGCGAAGCCCGATCTCTGGACGGTGACCGTCGGCGTGAGCCAGTACCCCAGGCTCGCGCCGGAGCAACAGCTCGAGGTCGCCGACGCCGACGCGCGCGCGCTCGCGGCGGCCCTCGCGTCGCAAGCCGGCGGCACCGGGCCCTTCGCGAAGCTCCACGCGACGACGCTCGTCAACGCCGACGTCACGCCCGACAGCATCGAGCGAGCGCTGGACGGGCTCGCCGGGATGCGCCCCGAGGATCTGGCGGTGGTGCTCTTCGCGGGGCACGGGGTGACGTTCGACGACGGCAGGATGGTGTTCCTCACCAGCACCGCCTCGCTCGACAAGGCCGGCGCGCGCGCCGGCGGCGTCGGGTGGGAGCGCGTCAAGGCTGCGCTCGAGCGGGCGCGCGGCCGCGTCGTCCTGTTGCTCGACGCGTGCCACTCCGGTCACCTCGCGACCGATGTCGTCGCGCCCAACGACGCGCTCGCCAGCGCCCTCGCCCGTGAAGATCGAGCCGGTCTGTTCATCTTCGCCGCGGCGCGGGGCGCGCAGCTCAGCTACGAGGTCGCGCGCCCGGGCGAGCACGGCAGCACGTCGCGCGGGCTCGAGCTGGCGTGGGACGGTCAGCCGCCGCGCCTCGCCGCGCCCGCGGCGACCGGCCACGGCCTCTTCACCGCCGCGCTCCTCGAAGCCCTGGCCGGCCAGGCGCCGGATCGGGACGGCAGCGGCGGGATCGAGCTCGGGGAGCTCGTCGATTACGTGACCGAGCGCGTGCGCGCCGAATCGAACGGCAAGCAGACGCCCTGGGTCGTGCGCCGCGAGCTGTTCGGCGATTTCGTCGTCGCCCCGGCGGGGCGGTGAGCGGTGACGCCGCCGGCACCCTCGACCCGATGAGGTCGCCTCGCCTCCGCCTCGTGCTCGCGCTCCTCGTCGGCCTCGGGGCGCTCGCTCCGGCCACCGCGCGCGCCGATCCTCCGGCTCCCGCCGTCGTGATCGC
>Ga0302283_1003076_pt1 | contig 13087 bp, 10 predicted proteins | sample III_Fen_E1_4_FD_198770 | JGI IMG/M metagenome (GOLD analysis project Ga0302283, IMG submission 198770) | Peat permafrost microbial communities from Stordalen Mire near Abisko, Sweden - III_Fen_E1_4 | ecosystem: Environmental > Terrestrial > Soil > Wetlands > Permafrost | place: Sweden: Abisko...
ATCATCGCCCGCAGGTCTTCCGGGTCGGAAAGATCGATCTCCGAGACTTGCTCGGAGAGGTGCTGCTGATTCTGGTCGAGTTCGGCGACAAAGCGCGTGTAGACGGCCATCCGCTGCTGGCGGGCTCCCGGCGGGTCAGCCGCGTTGATGCCGGTTACCACCGGGAAGGAGTAGTGGTGCTGGGCCATCATGGCGGGGGGCATCTGGAGGATGACGCCATCGGCGTCGGCCAACTCGACCTGCTGGGCAAATTGGCCCTGACGGACGAAGGCGACCGGGGTGCGCTCAACGATGCTCACGCTCAACTGGTCCGGAAGAAAGCGCATCACGGTGGCCTGCCTGACCCACGGAATCGCTTCCAACTGCTTGCGTCGCGCGCCGAGCGGGACGAAGAAGATGTTGCGGCCGATGTCTTCGCCAAAGATGGGCAGGATTTCGCCACGGCTCACCTCGCTCAACCCCGTGGATTGGATGCTTGAGGCACCCGGGATGCGAAAGTGACCGTCGCCGATGAGGAAACGGTACGTGACGAATCCCAACGCGCCGAGGCCGGTGAATAGCGCAAGGGCGGCGGAGCCGAGCGCGATTTGAGCCACGCGGCCGCCGGGACGCCACCAGGGGCGCAGGGGCGCGTAGTTCTTGGTGCGCCGGGGGACCGGGCCATTTTCCATCGCGCTTGTGGGGCCGAGATCCGGAGAGGTTTTTTGCCGCGCGCGTTCGCGTGGCTCTACGCGGCGGCCACTGGGGGCCGCTGTGGCAGCGGGGGCCTTCCAGGCTCCGCGCGCGCCCGCCTTCGGCGCAGCAACATCCGCGGGGCCGTCGTCCTCCCACATTGCCGTTCGACTTGTATAGCTATTCGTCGTCACGCCCGAGCCAGGTCGTGAGAATCGCCAGACTCCAATATAGAACGCGCGCCTGTGGAAACGGCTTGCCATCTTCGCCGATGAACCCACTGGGTTACGGATTTTCGGCAGCACACTTTATGCTGAACCCATGCTCCGCTCATCACAACTGATTTGCGCCGCGGTTTTGATGCTGGCCACCACCGCGGCTCTGGCCCAGACGCCAGCCTACAAATACATCCGAATCGGGAAAGCGGCCGATGCGGTGACCACGCCGCGCCCCGGTTACGCGCTGATGGGCGGCGGGACGGATCAGGACGACGCCTTCCGCTGGCTCTGCGAGCGCGCAGCGGGCGGCGACCTGCTGGTGCTGCGCGCGTCCGGGTCGGACGATTACAACCCGTATATCCAGGGCCTTTGCAAGCTCAACTCAGTGGCCACGCTGATTCTGCCCAGCCGCGAGGCGGCAAGCGAGCCGTTTGCCGTGGAGGCGATCGCTCATGCGGAGGCGATCTTCATCGCGGGAGGAGACCAGGCCAACTACATCAATTTCTGGATGGGGACGCCGGTGCAGACGGCTGTGAATGCGGCGATTGCGCGTGGCGTGCCGCTGGGAGGGACCAGCGCAGGTCTCGCGGTGATGGGCGAGTGGGCATACTCGGCGCAGGGGGACAAGCCGGACGATCCGAATCTGGACGCGAAAACCGCGTTGAGCGCACCGATGGGGCCGCGCGTGACCCTGGTGCATGGATTTCTCGATATTCCCGTTTTGAAAGGGATCATCGCCGACAGCCACTTTGCCAGGCGCAACCGGATGGGCCGCCTGCTGGTCTTTCTGGCCCGCATCCAGGAGCCGGACGGCAAGGCTGTGCCCAAGCCGGAGACCATCCACGGGATCGGAATCGACGAGCGCGGGGCGGTGCTGGTTGAGCCCGACGGCCAGGCGACAGTGGTGGGAAAGACAAACACATACTTTGTCGCGGCTCGAAACAACTGCGGGTTCGAGCAGACGCAGGTTGTGCCGATTGTCTGCGGCCCCACACCGGTCGTCTGCGTCGCGCCCAGGCACAAATTCAATCTGGAGACCTGGAGCGGAGACGGCAAGAACTACACGCTGTCAATTGAGAAAGGCACGGTCCATTCTTCCCAGCCGGAATCGGCAAAGTACTAAACGCGAACCCGCGAAAGCTGAAATCTCAGCCATCCTTTCGCTCCGCTTCCACAACCTCAGCTTTCACGGGGCGTTGGCCAAAGATCGCGGAAAGCGCTCGAAGGGGCGCCTTCAAACTCCGGCTCACGGGTCCCTCCCTGCCGGCGGCGGCGGCAAGGACGCGCATCTGTTCAATTTCCACTCCCCGCAGAAGCCGCGCCGCAAGACTGTTTTCCTCGCGCAGAATCCCCAGCACCAGGTGCTCGACGCGGATCGCCTTGCTGCCCATCAGTTCCGCCTCTTGCGCTCCGTAGGCAAGTATGCGGCGGCATTCCTCGCTGAATGGGAGGCGGACTCGGATTGGGATACTCGTCCGCTTCGTGGTTGCCGCGGCAATTTCGAGGAAGATCCTCGCGGGATGCCTCAACTGCGGAATGGCCCTGAGCCTGCTTCTGCCCTCGCGCAACAGGCCAAGCAGCAGGTGCTCACTTTCGATTGCCGGGCTGCCCAGTTGCGCGGCTTCGTACCGCGCACAGAAGACGACCCGGCGAGCCTTCTTATCGAACGTCTCGAACATCCGAACCTCCGCGGGCTGGGCAGCCATCTCCCGATATTGCGGATTGTCGACCTACAAAGCCGCCGCTTCCAGCGCCGCCAAAATCATTGGCGCAATCTGACTCACGCTCCCCGCCCCGAGCGTCAGAATCAAATCTCCCGGCTCGGCCGCCCGCACAGCAAGCCCAACCGCTGAGGCAAAATCTGGCGCGTAGCTGGCCTCGGTGTCGCGAATCCGCCCCACCAGCCGCTCGGCCGTAATGCCCTCGAGCGGCTCCTCGCTGGCCGCGTAGATCGGCAAGACCACCACTGAATCCGCAAGATGGAACGCGTCGCCAAACTCGCCCTGAAGGTCGCGCGTCCGCGTATACCGGTGGGGCTGGAAGACGACGTGAATCTTGCTATAGCCACATTCGCGGGCCGCGGCCAGGGTGGCCATAATCTCCGTCGGATGGTGGCCGTAATCGTCCACAACCGCTACTCCGGCGGCCCGGCCGCGCAACTGGAAGCGCCGGTCGACGCCGCGGAAGTTCGAGAGGCCCTCGGCGATCTTCTCCGCCGGCACCTCAAGCTGGCGCGCGATGGCGACGGCCGCGGTCGCATTCAGGATGTTGTGCTTGCCCGGAACCCGCAGAGCAAACGGGCCCAGCGTTTCCGCTCCCACAACCACTTGAAAGCGCCCAAAGCCCCCGGAATCCCCCCGGCCGTCCAAACCAGCGCGGCCGAGGATTTCCAGGCGGAAGTCGGCTCCCGGCGATTCGCCGTAGGTAAAGACTCTGCGCCTCGCTCGGGGCAAAATGCCGGAGAGCAGCGCGTTATCGATGCAGGCTGTGACCGCGCCATAGAACGGAACCTTGTCCATGAAGCTGAGGAACGCGTCCTCCACATCGGCCATGTCGGCGTAGCAATCCATGTGCTCGCGATCGAGATTGGTGACCACGGCCAGGATCGGCGAAAGCCTGAGGAAGGAGCGATCGCTCTCATCAGCCTCGGCGACGAGATACCGGCTGCCGCCGAGGCGGGCGTTCGAGCCCAAAGCATCGACGCGGCCACCCACAACCACCGTCGGATCGAGGCCGCCCGCGGCCAGAACGCTGGCGACCATGGAGGTGGTCGTCGTCTTGCCGTGCATGCCGGCCACGGCGATTCCGTATTTGAGGCGCATCAGCTCGGCGAGCATCTCGGCACGCTGTATTACAGGCGTCTTACGCCGCCGCGCCTCCTCGACCTCGGGGTTCTTCGCGCCGACCGCCGAACTGGTTACCACAACCGTCGCGGCGCCCAGGTTCTCCGCCGCGTGACCGTCGTAAATGGTCGCGCCCATCTGCGCCAGGCGGTCGGTAATCGCACTGCGCCGCTGGTCGCTGCCCGAGACGCGCATCCCCAGATTGAGCAGAATCTCCGCGATTCCGCTCATGCCGATGCCGCCAATGCCAATGAAGTGAATGTGCTGCTTTTCAATAAACATGCGTAAAAATCAAGGGTACCATCCGGCGGGCTTCGCTCCGGCGCGGGCCGCCTCTGGATTCTGATGACCGCGGTTCCCCGGAAGGACTGAAAAGCGCTAAACTGACTGCGCTTCCACATGGGGTTCCAAATTCGCTCGTAACTCCCTGTGACTCGACGTAGCATCGCAATCACATCCCCCGATCGAGGTCTTCCGATGCCCACGCTTCCCTACTTCTGCGCCTCCAGCCCGCTTTCCGCTTCCGACCTCGCCGCCGCGCTGGCGACGCTCGGCGTGGACGCCGCCACCGCCTGGAGCATCCTCACGGTCGAATCTGGCAAGGCCGGCTACCTGCCCGACCGGCGTCCGCAGATTCTCTTTGAGCGCGCTGTTTTCAGCAAGCAGACGGGTGGGGCGTACGACGAGTCCAACCCCGGGATCAGCGCGTCCACCTGGGGCGGCTATTCGGGCGGCGCGGCGGAGTACACGCGCCTCGCCGAAGCCTACGCGCTGAACAACGACGCCGCCCTGCAAAGCGCCTCCTGGGGGCTGGGCCAGATCATGGGCTTCAATTTCAAGAATGCCGGCTACGCCAACGCCGAGGCTCTGGTTGCCGACGCCTGCGGGTCGGAGGCCGCGCAACTGACACAATTCATCAACTTCCTGACCAACACCGGCATCGTCAACTATCTGCAGGCGCAGGACTGGAACAACGTGGCCCGGCTCTACAACGGCCCCGGTCAGGTGGCCAAGTATTCCGCGCTGCTCAGCTCAGCGTACGCCAAGCTTTCCGCTCCCGGCGGTTTGCCCGACATGAGCATACGCGCGGCGCAGCTCTATCTGCGCTTCCTGGCCGCGCAAGAGAGCCAGACCACGTGGAATGTGACGACCGTGGACGGCGTGATCGGCCCGCGCACACTGGCCGCGCTGAACGCATTCCAGTCGGCGCAGGGGATTGCGGCGACTGGCGGAGTGGATGACGGCGTGCTTGCCTCGCTGTCCGGCGCACTGGCCGCGCCGGTCGATCTCGATATCTCCTGAGGATCGGCAGCATCGCCATCGACGCGATTGGACGGCGGGGGTTGGCTCTGAGCCAACCCCGTTTTGCGCGCCAAGTTGCGGAAGTTTATTCTTCGCGCCTTCCCCGAAAGCGGCACAACTCTTTCCGTACCCTGTGTTTGCACTGTACAGATGCGGTGATGCAAGGCTGGCAGCCAGAGACAAGCCACCCTGAAAAGCACACCAGCCCGCGGCGGGGGAGCCGGGGCGGAGAGAAGGTTGCGATGATGAACATGAAGAATTGGATGCCCGGAAAGACTCTGTTGGCTACGGCTCTTGTTGCCGGAACCCTTACCCTGGGCGCGGTGGCCGCGCAGGCAGCTCCTGAGTTTCGCGGCGGGCGAGATGGCCGGGGCGGAGAACAGTTTCGCGGCGTGGGCGCGGGTGGCGGACGCGAGTTTCGTGGCGTGGAGCACGGCTTCCCGGAGCGCGGCTTCCGCGGACCGGTGCGCGAAGGCTATGTCGGCGGCGCCTACGGCGGCGGCTACGGCGTAGGTTACGTTCCTCCCAGCCCTGGCGCGGGATACTTCTGGCAAGGCGGCTACGATAACGAGGGCGTCTGGTTCCCCGGAGCATGGGTATTTGGGGGCGGGGCTCGTCTCGGCGGCTACGGTGGACGCGGGTTTGTGGGCGGATACGACCGTCGCGGCTTTGACCGCGGCCGCGTGGAGGTGGGCCGCGGCGGCGAGCGCGGCTTCGCGCGAGGCGGCGAGCGCGGATTCCGGCGGTAACTCCAGTATCCATTTCGGCCGGGAATGCAGGCCGGCAATTTCAACCCAACCCCTTCGCGCAGATGCGAAGGGGTTTTCTTTTGTCCGGGCCGGGATGAAGGCCCATGGCCTCGATTTTCCCGGCGCCAGCTTCGACACGGTGTAAGATTCTTTTGAAGTCACCGCAACTTCCGGCGTGGGAAAGCGTTCAAATGTACAGAATCGCCGGAAACGGCACAGGCTGACCGGAAAGGCCCCCGCAAACGGGAAACGCCCTCAGCAGGATCGAAACAAGCTCCGGAAGGCAATTGGGAGGTTCAAAATGCGAAATCTTCGCTTGGCATTCTTCGCAGCGCTGCTGGTGGTGGCCTTGTCTTTCTCGACTCAGGCTCAGGCGCGCGTCTTCGTCGGCGTCGGATTCGGTCCGGTCATCGCGCCAGTTCCTTACGCGTATGGCCCCCCGGCTTGCGACTACGGCTACTACTCCTATTACCCGTATGACTGCGCGCCTTACGGCTACTACGGCGCCGATTGGTTCAGCGGCGGATACTTCCTCGGCGTCGGCCCCTGGTACGGCCGCGGATGGGGCTACGGGCGCGGCGGATACGGCTACGGGCGCGGCGGGTACGGCTACGGACGGGGCGGATACGGCTACGGCGGACGTCCCGGATATGGCAGTGTAGGTCGGCCTGGATACGGTGGCGTCGGTCGCCCTGGTTATGGCGGCGCATACGGCGGGGCACGGCCCGGCGGAGCCTACGGTGGCGCACGGCCCGGCGGATATGCCGGTGGAGCGCGGCCGGGTGCTGGATACGGCGGTGCTCGGCCGGGCGGAGCCGGCGGCGGCGCACGGTTTAGCGGCGGCGGTGGTGGCGGACACTTCGGTGGAGGCGGCGGTGGTCATGCCGGCGGTGGCGGTGGTCACGGCGGCGGCGGACACCGGTAAGCTGTTCTGAAATTGACAATCGTGCGAGGGGCGGGCTCAGGCTCGCCCCTCTTCCTTTTGACTTGAGACTTTAAGACAGGGCCAACTCTACCAGCCTTGCGGCAATCCGCTCGGCGGCATCTGGCCGGGCCTGGCTGCGCGCATTCTCGCCCATGATTCGCAATCGATGCGCATCGCCAAGCAGTGCGGTGAGCGATTTCAGCAGCAATCCCGCGTCCGTTGCCTGCGGAGGAAGCTGGCGCTCGGTCAGCATCACGGCCGCCCCCGCCTCCACCATCACGTCGGCGTTCTTGCGCTGGTGATCGTCGGCGGCGGCGGCGAAGGGAATCAGCAGCGAAGGCTTGCCGGCGGCGGCCAGTTCGGCGACAGTCGAGGCTCCGCTGCGGGCCATCACCAGGTTGGCGGCGGCGAAGCGCGCGCCCATGTCGTCGAGGAAAGCCTCGACTTGCCAGCGAGCTGGGTCAGCCCCGGATGCCGCATAGGCCGCCCGCGTGGTCTCCGCATGGCGCGCGCCGGCCTGGTGCAGAATTGTCATCCCTGGCGCGGCTTCCAACAGCGCGGGAGCCAGAGCGGGCATGAGTTGGTTGAAGATGCGCGCGCCCTGCGATCCGCCAAAGACGAGCAGATGCGGCGGAGCATCCACTGGAGGGGCGCTCAGGTCAAAGAACTCCGGCCGCACCGGAATCCCCGTCACCTCGGCATTGCGGAACCACTTCGCCGCAGGCGCGAAGTTGACCGCTGCGGCCTGCACTCGCTTGCCCACCAGCCGGTTGGCCATCCCCGGAACGGCGTTGGGCTCGAAAGCCATGGCTGGAATGCCGCGCAGAATGGCCGCGCCCATCGCCGGGCCCGAAGCGTAGCCGCCCACGCCCAGCACCGCCTGCGCGCCAAATTCGCGCAGGTAGCGTACGCAGGTCACAACGCTTATAGGGAGCATGGTGAGAGTGCGGAGCTTGGTATGCCAGGCTACCTGGTTGAGCGGGCCGACTTCGATCAGTTTCAGCGGAAAGCCCGCGGCTGGGACCAGGCGCGACTCCATGCCACGGGCCGTGCCCACGAAAAGCACCTCCGCCGCGTAACGCGACTTGAGCTCGCGGGCCACGGCGAGAGCGGGAATGATGTGTCCGCCGGTGCCGCCGCCGGCGATGAGAATGCGCGGAACGCCAAGGATGGTTTGCGCCACGTTAGTTCACATCGCGGGTGATGTTCAGCAGGATGCCGACGAGCGCCAGCATGATGCACAGCGACGTGCCTCCCTCGGAGATGAACGGGAGGGTAATGCCCTTGGTGGGCAGCAGGGCCACCACCACGCTCATATTGAAGAAGGCCTGGATCAGGATGGTGATGGTGATGCCGAAGGCCAGGAGGCGTGCGAATGGGTCGTGGAGCAAAAACACAGTGCGCAACCCGCGCACGCCGAGAACGACAAAGAGCAGGAGGATGGCCACCGCGCCCACCAGGCCCAGCTCCTCGGCGATGTTGGCAAAGATGAAGTCGGTGTGCGGCTCGGGAAGGTAGAAGAGCTTTTGCACACCTTCCATGTAGCCCAGGCCGGTCCAGCCGCCAGTGCCGACGGCGATCAGGCTCTGGTTGATATGGAATCCCGCGCCTTGCGGGTCGGCTTCCGGATGCAGGAAGACCTTCATGCGCGCCAGCCGCCAGGGGACGAAGATGAGCATCGCCACAATGACCGGCGCGGTCACCGCGAAGGCTCCGAGCAGGTAGCGCCATTCCATTCCGGCCAGAACCAGCACGGCGGCGGTCATCCCGGCCAGCACCAACGCCGTGCCCAGATCGGGTTGCTTCAGAATCAGACCAATGAAGACCACAGCGGGCACCATAGCCGGAAGCAGTGTGCGCTTGAAATTGCGGATGTCGTGCAGCCGGTTATGCAGAAACCACGCCAGATACATAGCCAGAACTGGCTTCGCGATCTCCGAAGGCTGAAAGGTGAAAAAGTTGCCAAAGCGAATCCAGCGGTGGGTGGCGTGGGAGCCCGGCAAGGCGAATACGCCCACCAGCAGCAGCAGAGTGAGCCCCACGACGAAATAGATGAATTTCTTTGAGTTGTAACGGTGGTAGTCGACGCGCATCAGCACCACCATGGCCAGCACGCCGAGCAACGCCCACAGCGCCTGCTTGCCCAGAAATGTATAGGGCGAGCCGTAGCGCACCTGGGCCATGACCGCGGAGGCGGAAAAAACCATGGCCAGCCCCACCACCACCAGCGAAAGCGTGGTGAAGAACATCCACTTGTCGACACCTTCCCGCTGCGCCATAGCCTACTCTTTCTGCAGTGAATCCATCGTCGCCAACTCGACGACCAGCTCCTTGAAGACGCGGCCGCGGTGCTCGTAATTCTCAAACTGGTCGAAGCTGGAGCATGCCGGCGACAGCAGCACCACCTGCCCCGGATGGGCGGCCTGCGCGGCGGTCTTCACCGCCTTCTCCAGCGTCTCGCAGGAGACGATGGGGACCACGCCGCGAATATGCGATTCAATCTTGGCCGCCGCCGAGCCGATCGTATAGACCGCCCGCACCCGCGCTCGCAGCAGGTTGGTCAGGTCCGCGTAATTTGAGTTCTTGTCCTTGCCGCCCAGAATCAGGTGAATTCCGCTGCCAAACGCGGCAATGGCCTTGGCCGAGGCATCGACATTGGTGGCCTTGGAGTCGTTGTAATACTCGACTCCGTTGCAGGTGGCGACAAACTCCAGCCGGTGCTCCACCGCGCGGAAGTTTGCGACGGCCCCCCGAATGGCTTCCCGGCCGGCGCCGGCGAGCCGCGAAGCGCACACCGCCGCCAGCACATTCTCCACATTGTGGGTGCCTTTCAGCGGAATCTCCTTGAGCGGCATGATGGGCTCGACCGGCGCGTCATTGCCCGAGCAAAAGACCACCTGTCCATCGTGAATCCAGGTTCCCCGCGCCACTGGCTCCTCAATCGAGAACCAGTAAATGTTTGCCGCGCTGCGCGCCGCCGACGAGGCCGCGCGCGCGTTGTCCGCGTTCAGCACCAGGAAGTCCTCCCGGGTCTGCGCGTGGAAGATGCGTTCCTTGGCCAGCGCGTACTTCTCGAAGGTCCCGTGGCGATCGAGATGGTCGGGGGTGATGTTCAGGATCACCGCGATCCTGGGATGGAAGAGGTTCGTGCTCTCCAACTGGAAGCTCGAAACCTCCAGAACGGACCAGCCAATCTCGGAGCTCTCCTCAATCAGCGCCACCACCGGGACGCCGATGTTGCCGCCGACCTGGGTGGGGATGGCCGCCGCGGCGAGGATCTCGCCCGTCAGCGCGGTCGTGGTGGTTTTGCCGTTGGAGCCGGTGATGGCGAGGATCTTGCCCTTGAGGAAGCGCGCCGCGAGTTCCAGTTCGCCGATCACCGGCAGACCGAAGGCCTTCACCTGGACCAGTTCGGGCGTGTCGAGCGGGACGCCGGGGCTGACGACAATCAAATCCTGGCGGCGGAAGGTCAGCAGGCCATGCCCGCCCGACTCCACCATGATGCCCTCGTTGAGCAGCGCGGGGATCTCCTTGGCCAGGGCCGCGGCGCTGCGCATATCCGACACCGTCACCTGCGCCCCGCGCCGGCGCAGAAACAGCGCCGCCGCCAGACCGGACTTGCCCAGTCCCACTACCAAGACTTTCTTGCCTTTAAGTTCCATGCCCGCTCCACGTCCACTTTTCTTTACTGTAAGCCACGGGAACCGGCGGTGATCCCGGCGACTCCGCTTCTCCGCCAATCTCAATTGTGGCACCCAGATGGTCGGTCCATCCCGCCCCTAGCGCAGTTTGAGCGTGGTGAGTGCAAACAGTGCAAACACCAGCGCCCCAATCCAAAACCGAGCAATCACCTTCGATTCCGCCCACCCCAAATGCTCAAAATGGTGGTGCAAGGGGGCCATTTTGAAGATACGCTTCTTGTTGCGCAGTTTGTAGCTGCCCACCTGCAGAATCACCGAAAGCGCCTCCACAACGAAGATGCCCCCGATAAACGGCAACAGCAACTCCTGCCGGATGATCACCGCCACCGTGGCGATCGCCCCACCCAGCGCCAGCGAGCCCACATCGCCCATAAATACCTCGGCTGGATGCGCGTTGTACCAGAGGAAGCCAATCGAAGCCCCCACCATCGCACCACAGAAAACCGTCAGTTCGCCCACCATCGGCATCCGCTGCAGTTCCAGATAGTCGGCAAAGACCACGTGACCGCTCACGTAGGTCAGCACGGTCAGCGCCCCGGCGGCAATAATCGTGCAACCGATCGCGAGACCGTCCAGTCCGTCGGTCAGGTTCACCGCATTGGTTGAACCCACCAGCACCACCGCCACAAACACAACGAACGGCAAGAACGCCAGCAGCCCGAAGTGGGTCACCTGCCCCAGCCAGGGCCACGTCAGGTCCGGACGAAAGCTCTTCACAAACGGCACCGTCAAACGCGTTGAAAACAGGTGGAACTGCTCCATCGCCACCAGCGAAAACGCCACTGCCAGCGACGCAGCTACCTGCCACAGCATCTTGGCGCGCGCCGTGAGGCCGAGGTTGCGGCGCTTGACCACCTTGATGTAGTCGTCCGCAAACCCGATAGCCCCAAAAGCAAGAGTGGAAAAGACCACGATCCAGATGAACGGATTGGCTGGGTCCGCCCATAGCACCGTGGGCAGAAGAATGGCAATGGCGATCAGCACCCCGCCCATCGTCGGCGTCCCCGACTTCTTCTTGTGCCACTCCGGCCCCTCGTCGCGAATGTACTGGCTTATCTGGAATTCGCGCAGCTTTTCAATCACAAACGGCCCGATGAACAGGGCAATCAGCAGCGCAGTCAGCGATGCGAAGGCCGTGCGGAAAGTGAGGTAGCGGAAAATGCGGAACGGGTGAAAGAACGGAAAGAGCTTTTGATACAGCAGCCAATAGAGCAAGGAGCCTCCGTCGCCGAGGCGGCGTTACCTCCCGATTCTACTAGGCGCGGGCTGCGGGAAAGATCAGTTCGGGATGCCGAAATCACCCAGCGAATCTCGTTGAGCAGCACGAACAAATGAAGCGCTCAGGCGAGCGAGCAAGCACAAGCAGTTCGCCGCGAATTTCAGGCAGGCGCGTCTCACTCCCATTTGGTGCGGGTCGCCCTTTGCCTCGAGCCCCGCTTACCGCCGAAGAAGGCGCGCCACCGTCTCCAGGTGGTAGGTCTGCGGAAACATATCGACGAGCGTCAGCGAATGCAACTCAAAGCGCTCCTGCGTCAACGCCTTCAGATCGCGGGCGAGCGTTGCGGGGTCGCAGGAGACGTAGATCATCTCCGGGGCGTGAATTTGATTGAGGAGCTGCGTGGTCTCCGGGTCCAGGCCGGCGCGGGGAGGGTCGAGAACGATGAGGTCGGGGCGGGGTTCGCGCTGGGCGCGGTTGCGGCGCAGGAAATCGAGCGTCGTTGAGCCGACCGCCGTCCCCGCCGTTCCCTCCAGGTTGCGCTTGAGCCCGGCAAAGGAGGCCTGAGCAGGTTCGACGGCCAGCACCTGCTGAAAGCGGAGGGCGAGTTGGCGGGCGAAGAGGCCCACGCCCGCGTAAAGGTCCCACGCCAGCTTCCCTTCCCGTTCGCCTGCCACCAGCTTGACGAAGTCATCGACCAGGAATCGGTTCACCTGGAAGAACGAGCCGTGGTCAACGTGATAGTCCAGGCCAGCGACGGAGTAAGTGAGGGCGGACGAACCGGAAGAGGCCAAAACGCGCGGGTGAATGCCTCCATCGGCGAGTTGCAGCCGGGCGCCGGTGAGCCGGGGGAGAGATCGCAGGAAGCCGATGAGCCAAGGCTCGGCGCTGGCGGCGGGCGCTGTTTCACAGAAGACGGTGAGCAGCAGTTCAGACTGCCCCCCGTTGGTGAAGAGCTCAATTTCCGTAACCCGGACGGGGCTGGGCTCGGCGGCGAGAAAGGCCTCGAACCCGCGCGCCGTCTCCATCAGCAGCGGGGCCGCGATGGGGCACTCCGCGACCGGCACAATGGCGTGCGAGCGGCGGCCACGGTAGCCGATACGGCCATCTTCAGCGACCGCGAGGCGAATGCGATTGCGGTAGCCCCAGGGCTCGCCGGAGAGCACGGCGATTTGCTCCGGGATCGCCACGCCGGCGCGGGCGAGGGTCTCGCGCAGGATCTGAGTCTTGATGGCGATCTGGGCCGGATATGCGGCGTGCTGGTAGTGGCACCCTCCGCACGCGCCGAAATGCGGGCAACGTGGCTCGACGCGTTCGGGCGAGGGAGCGAGTACAGCGGTGAGTTCCGCTTTGGCGAAGCTGCGCTTCTCCTCGACCAGGCGCGCGGAGACGGTTTCGCCGGAAAGCGCCAGAGGGACAAAGACGGCTTTGCCTTCGAAGCGGGCGAGGCAATCGCCGCCC
>Ga0302283_1003083_pt1 | contig 13065 bp, 8 predicted proteins | sample III_Fen_E1_4_FD_198770 | JGI IMG/M metagenome (GOLD analysis project Ga0302283, IMG submission 198770) | Peat permafrost microbial communities from Stordalen Mire near Abisko, Sweden - III_Fen_E1_4 | ecosystem: Environmental > Terrestrial > Soil > Wetlands > Permafrost | place: Sweden: Abisko...
AGGGCACGACTTCACAGCTTGCGGAAAAACTCCACCTTGACGTAGATGTGCGAAGGGGCACGACTTCAGTCGTGCCATAAGCTGTTTAAAATGAGAGAAGGGGCTTTAGCCCCTACGCCATTTCCTCCGAATTCAACCCGAAACCAGGCCTTTTTCCGCAGCCTGTTCAGCCGGGCCGCAAACGCTCCCAAAAGGAAGTTGGGCTTCAGCCCCTGCCGCATTCCGAGCCGCTTCCAGCCCCTCCTCCATCTTTCTCCGTGCCTCGCAAGCAGCTTTTCGTCTAGATCCCAAGGCATGCTTTTCAAATGAGATTGTCCTGGCAGGGAGTGGCGACCTTCGAAAAACTCGCCTGGACACCGGTACTCTGGTTTCGCTCTGGTCACCGCGGCCTTCCTCCCCTGGGCCGCCGGTTTCGATTTGGCTAGAGACTCTCAAGGCAAACGCTTATACTACCTCCAAATCGAGAAAGAGAAACACGCGTGTCCCAGGGAAGGGATACGGTTTTTGCGAGCGATAGCCGGGTTCCGAACACGCTGGGGAACAGACCCTGGGGCATTCAGCAAGGAACGGCTCGACCGCTCTGGAGGAAGCATGCAGGACCGGTCCAACGCGGAGGGGACGATCGGGGACGGGCGCTCCGCGCCGCGTGCGCAGAGCTATTCGGCGCTGCACTGGCTTCCCATCACGGCCCTGATCCTGGCTTTGGCAGCCATGATTTCCCGTCTCGTGGAGGGCCCCAGGGGCGACGGCCTGCTGCTCTTCTTCTGCGGAGCCTCGGCGGCCATGCTCGCGGTGCGCCTGCTGGTTCAGGATACCTCCAGCATGAATTCGATTACGCCCCCTAGCGAGCCCTTGAAGGAACTGCTCGACTCAGCCGGACCGATGGTCATGTCTGCAGGCCTCGACGGCCGGTTCACCTATGTCAATCCAGCCACGGAACGGCTGCTGGGCTACCACGCGGCGGAACTGCTCGCCATGCCCTCCGCGGGCGACATTCTGCCTCCCGGCGAAGGAATGCGCCTGATTACGGAGATGCAAAAGCTGGCTGGCATATCCCGGTCCGAGGAGCCGACGCCCAGCGACGGGCTGGCCTTCTATCTCGATTCCCTTCGTTCGCTGCCTCCCAGCCAGGTGCCCTGCTTCCAGACCCAGCTGCGCCAGAAGAATGGCGGCCTTTTCCCCGTTACGCTTCACATCTCATCGCAGCGTGACAGCAACGGCACGCTCACCGGGATGCTGGCGGTTGCAGTGGACCAGAGCGCGAATGTGCACCAGGAGCAGGCACTGCGCGAGTCGCAGGAGCGTTATCGCGATCTCTTCGAAAGTTCAACGGAGATGATTGCCACGCTCAGCCCCGCGGGACGGTTCCTCTATGCCAATCCCGCCTGGAAGCGATGTTTCGGCAAGGAGACGTCCGCGCTGCTGGCTCTCAATTCGTTTGAGGAGCTGTTCGGACCCACCTGCCGCGGCGAGGTGGCCGCGCTCTTCAGGCGCGCACTCGATGGCGAAGTGGTAGATCGCGCTCCGCTGCGTCACTTCACCCACGACGGCCGCGTGCTGGAGCTGGAGTTGAGTCTGAGCCAGAGGCAAAAGGCCGGCAATCCCCTCGCCATCCGCTGCCTGGTCCGCGACGTCACCCAGCAGCGCCAGCGCGAACACCGCCTGGCCCTGCAACTCGTAGTCAGCCAGATTGTGGGCGAGAACGCTTCCACGGTGGTCGCGGCCACCCGCATTCTTGAAGCTCTCTGTGTCTCCCAGGGTCTCGACGCGGCCTTCAAATGGGAGGTCAACGCGGAAGAAAACCAGCTCGAATTCTGCACAGCCTGGGCCGCGCCAGGACGCCGTGCCGAGGCGCTCATCCAGGAAAGCGTGAGCCTGACACTTGCCAAAGGCAAAGACCTGCCCGGAAAAGCCTGGCAGGATGGCCGTCCGGTGTGGATCTCCGACCTCGCGGCCATGCCCCGCAGCCCGCGCATTCAGATGGCGCTTCAGCAGGAGATGGTTTCCGGCTGGGCAGTCCCTGTGCGCGTGGGCGCCAAGGTGCTGGCGGTCCTCGAGTTCTATTCCCACCTGGCCCTGCGTGAAGACCGCGAGGCCCTCGCCGCAATTGAAACAGTTGCCGCATCGCTCGGCCAGATGATGGCGCGTTCCCATGAACAGGGCCGTGCCGAAGAACTCTCGCGGCAGCAGGAAATTCTGCTCGATTCAGTGGCCGACGGCATCTGCGGCGCAGACCGGCACGGCATGGTCAGCTTCGCCAATCCCGCGGCTGCCCGCCTGCTCGGCGCAGCGGCCGCCAACCTCACCGGCAAGCCTGTCCACGACCTGCTGCACGGCGCCGCGCCGCCCAACCGCCAATGCGCCGAGGATTGCGTGCTGCTCCGCGCCACCAAAAGCCACGCCCCCGAGTCCGGCGAAGACACCATCTACCGGACCGACGGCTCCTCGTTCCCTGCCGAGTACTTCCTGACCCCGATCCTCGACCAGGGCCGCTTCTCCGGCTCTGTGCTCAGCTTCCGCGACATCAGCCAGCGCTACACGCTGGACCGGCTCAAGGACGAGTTCATCTCCACCGTGAGCCACGAGCTGCGCACCCCGCTCACCTCCATCCGCGGAGCCCTCGGACTGCTCTCTTCCGGCATCCTCGGCGAGGTAAACGACAAGGCCGCCAACCTGCTTCGCATCGCCCTCACCAACTCCGACCGCCTCGTCCGCCTCATCAACGACATTCTCGACCTCGAGCGCATCCAGAGCGGACGCGAGCCCCTGGCCTTCCGCATGGTGCAGTTGGCAGACATCGTCCGCCAGTCCATTGACGGCATGGCGCCCGTCGCCGAGGCTGCAGGAGTCCAGTTGATCCACGACACCACCCAGGTCGAGATCGCCGCCGACCCCGACCGCCTGCTCCAGGTGCTCACCAACCTGCTCTCGAATGCAGTCAAGTTCTCTCCGCCCAACTCCACCATCTCGGTCATGATGCGCCCCGGCGTCAACGGCGTCACTCTCTCGGTCATCGACCAGGGCCGAGGCATTCCCGCCGACAAGCTCGAAGCCATCTTCGGCCGCTTCCAGCAGGTCGACGCCTCTGACTCGCGCCAGAAGGGCGGCAGCGGCCTCGGCCTGGCCATCTGCCGCACCATCGTTCTCCAGCACTCCGGGCGCATCTGGGCGGAACGCAATCCGGTGCGCGGCTCCACCTTCCGCGTCTTCCTCCCGTACCACCCTGTCCCCGTCGATACCCCCGGCTCCGTCTTCGACCGCGAAACAGGCGAAGGCACCGTCCTGCTGGCCGACGCCAACGGCGGCACGCGTCCGCAGATTGCCGCGCAACTCACCCGCCACGGCTACCGTGTGATCGAAACTTCGACTGTCGAGCACACCCTCGCCGCGGCTCACGAAGGCGTGCAGGCCATTCTCCTCGATACTTCGCTGGATGGAATGAATGGCTGGGAGATTCTTCCCCTGCTGCGCAAACTCGACCCCGAAGCCAAGACCCCCGTGGTTCTGCTCAGCCTGGACAACCGCCAGGAGCCCGGCGAACTCGTCGCTCATGCCGAGGGATGGGTTGCCAAACCGCTGGATGAAGGCGCACTGCTCGGCGAGCTGGCGCGCGTCCTCTGCGGCCCGGGCGAGAAAGCTCGCATCCTGGTGGTCGAGGACGACAAAGACCTGGCTCGCGTCATCGGCGATGTCTTTGCCGGCGATTCGGTCACCGTCAAGCTCGCTCACTCGCTTCAGGAAGCTCTGGATGCGTGTTTTTCCTTCCAGCCTCACCTGCTGGTGCTCGACATCGGCCTGCCCGATGGCGACGGCTTCAACGTGGTCTACTGGCTCCGCCAGCATGAAAATCTCGCCCGCCTGCCGCTGGTGGTTTACTCCGGTCGCGAGCTTTCACAGCCCGAGCGCCGCCAGCTCACCCTCGGGCCCACCCACTTCCTCACCAAGGCCCGCGTGCAGCCGCAGCAGCTCGAGGCGCTCATCTTAACCATGTTGCGCAGCTCGCGTCAGATGGAAGAGGCTTTACCGCCTGAATCGCCGATCTCTAATCCGCGATCGGATTGAAATAGATCTTATTCACCATTGCCGTTTCAAATGCACTCAAACGTCAAAGAAAAAGCTTCAACCCGAAAATAGAATCTGGTGAGCCGTGCCAAGACGTATTTTGATCATTGACGATGAAGACGACATTCGCGAAGTTGCCGCACTCAGCCTGGAGACCGTTGCCGGCTGGGAGGTTGAAACCGCCAGTTCCGGCTCCCTGGGCGTGGCCCGCGCCATCGACTACCAGCCAGACGCTGTGCTGCTGGACGTGATGATGCCCGGAATGGACGGCCCCACCACCTTCCGTGAACTGCGCAACAATCCCGCCACCTCTCATATCCCCGTCCTGCTTCTCACCGCCAAGGTGCAAAGCAACGACCAGCGCCGCTTTGCCGACCTGGGCGTGGAAGCAATCCTGTTCAAACCCTTTGACCCTCTCACGCTCGCCGCGCAGATCTCCACCGTGCTGGGCTGGGAATAGTTCACCACCGATGTTGCCGCCCCACGGGGAATGAAACTGTGCCCCATCCATCGAGCGTTTTTTGCTCGATGGGTGGGAAGCCACAAAAGCCAAATTCAATCTTGTTTCTTCCTGGGAGATGAGAGGACCATGGAAGCCGAGCAATCGCCCAATCCGGCCCAGGATGCGCTCAAGCAGGCCCTCGATCGCATGTGGATCCAGTTCCTGCCCATGATGGTCGAGCGGGTCGCGATTCTTGAGACAGCGGCCGCCGCCGGCCACCTCTCAGCCGAACAGTTGGAAGCCGCCCACGCCGCAGCCCACAAGCTCGCCGGTGCGCTGGGAACTTTTGGCCTGGCCGAGGGCACCGTTCTGGCCCGCGAGGCTGAGGCCCTCTACGCAGTCGATCGGGAGAACAGCATCCTAAACCACCCACGCCTCGCTCAAATCGCTGCGCGGCTCCGCGACCTGATCGAAAATCGCAGGTAAATGAGTAAGAGCTTATCCGCGAATAGCGAATGTTGTAGCGCCGCTCTCCAGAGCGGCTGTCGTGCGGGTCTCCAGGCCCGCACAAATCGCGTCTGGCGGCTACACAGGCTGCGGAAAAACTCGATTCCGGCCTCGTTCCTTGAAAGGGCACGACTTTACAGCTTGCGGAAAAACTCCACCTGGAAGTAGATGTGCGAAAGGGCACGACTTCAGTCGTGCCATAAGCTGTTTAGAATGAGAGAAGGGGCTTCAGTCCCCGAGGAATTTTTTCGCTAAATCAGGATAGAACCAAGAGTTTTCCGCAGCTTGATAGCGCCCGCGCCGTAGGCGCAATGGTTGTCAGCCCCGCGCTTCAGCGTGGGGTTCGCGTCAACAACAATGTATCCGGAGTCCCGAAGGGACGGCGCTCACGCTCAGCGACCCTCTGACGCCTTTGCGCATGGAATGCAAAACAAAAACGCAGACCGGGAGCGCCCAGCGCAAATGGCAATCTGTGTGCCACACCGGCACAGCCGGGGTTTCTCCTTTTCCTCATAGCAACTTTTGATTTCGAACTGTGCCGCCAAATCAGCCCCAACCGCTTTGAAGTGAAAAAGATCGTTCCATTCGAGGCGCGGGAATCGGTATAGTGCGAATAGCGGTCTCCCGCAAGAAGAGGATTTCTTTTGCCAGGACGGAACCACGTCACGTGCCTCTGTTTCCTGCTGCTCTCAAGTTGCGGCTGGGCCTCTGCTCAGACTGCGCCCGCAGCGGAAACCGGGACGCCAATCGTGGAATTGGGCCACGCAATCGTCCCCCTGAACGGCCCCTGGCGCCTCCAGATCGGGGACTCGCCGCGCGATCCCGCCACCGGTGCAACACTCTGGGCGGAGCAGGAATTCGACGATTCAAAATGGGAATCGCTCGATCTCACTCCGAAGGTGGGCTCCTACGACCCATGGAACGGGGATGCAGGGTACATTCCAGGATGGACGGCCAACGGCCACCAGGGCTACGCAGGCTACGCCTGGTACCGCATCCATGTGAAAGTGGAGTCGCGACCCGGCCAGAAGCTCGCGCTCGCCGGCCCCGCCGATGTGGACGACGCATATCAAGTCTTCGCCAATGGAAGACTCGTGGGCAGCTTCGGCGACTTCCGCGGCAAGACGCCAATTATTTATTTCGCTCAGCCGCGGATGTTCTCGCTGCAGCAAGTCACCGGCAATGCAGGCTCTCTTGACCTGGTCCTCGCCTTCCGGGTTTGGATGGGAAAGCACTCGCTGCTGCAGCAGCCTGAGGCAGGCGGACTGCACAACCCGCCGCTTCTGGGAGACGCCGGCGCCATCGGCGCCAATGATCGGCTTCGCTGGCAAAAGCTGCTGGGCGCTTATTCGCCCCTGGCCTTTGAGGCCCTGATATATGCACTGCTGGCGATGATGGCCTTCAGCCTGCTGCTCTTTGATCACACTGACCGCGTCTATCTCTGGGCCGGGGCCGTGCTCGCCCTCACCGCCATCGATTTCGCGCTCTCCGCCATCACCTCGTGGACCACTTACCTCAACTTTCTGCTGCCTACCATCCTCCGCGACAACTTCCTCACACCGCTCGTCTGCGGTGGCTGGGTCATGCTCTGGTGGGTTTGGTTCAGGCTGCACCGGCCCCCGTGGCTGCCCCGTGTCGTCGACCTGCTGACCATCCTGCTCATCGTCGCCAACTCCATCGGCGGAGAGCTGCTGCTGCCCTTCATCCCGCACTCGGTTGCCGTCGCCTTTCTCCCCGTTGCGCTGGTCATTCGAGTGCTCTTCTTTGTGCTGCTCGCGTGGGTGGTTTGGCTAGGAATTCGGCGCAAACGGCTTGAGGGCTGGCTGGTCTTTCCGATCCTGGTATTTCGCGGCATCGGGCAGTTTCAGCGTGAACATTCCGCCCTGCATATCCAGACCAACGCCTCGCCCCTGGGTCTGGACATCTCCATCAGCCAGATATGCAACCTGCTGATGGCGTTGACCATCGGTGTGCTGTTGCTGCGCCGGCTCCTGCTCGCCCTGCGCCAGCAGCGGCTCATGGCCCAGGACATCAACCAGCGTCTGCTCAAATCAGGCCAGGACCAGTACCTGATGGCGATCGAAGTCAAACAGGCGCAGGAGGTGCAGCAGGTCATCCTGCCCGAAGCACGCACCCAGCTTCCCGGCCTGCTCATCGAGAGCGAATACCGCCCCGCCCGCGCCGTCGGCGGCGACTTCTTCCAGATCATTCCCCGCCCCATCGACGACAGCCTGCTCATCGTCGCCGGCGACATCACCGGCAAGGGCCTTAAAGCCGGCATGCTGGTCGCCTTCCTCGTCGGTGCAATCCGCACCACTGTGGAGTGGAGCGCCGACCCAGTCGTCGTTCTGAAGGCGCTCAATCGCCTCCTCATCGGGCGCAAGGACGCGCAGGCCACCTGCATGGCCCTGCGCATCAGCGCGAATGGCGATGTAGTCTTGGTCAACGCCGGGCACATTCCGCCTTATCTCAACGGAGAAGCCATGCCCATCGAGGGCGCTTTGCCCCTCGGCATGCAGCCAGATTCAGATCTCACCATCACCCGCTTCAAGCTCTCTGAAGGCGACCGGCTGGTTCTCATGTCAGACGGCATTGTGGAAGCAATGGACGCGGCCGGGAACCTGTTTGGCTTCGAGCGGGTGCAGGAGCTGGTGCGCAAATCACACTCCGCCGCCGAGGTCGCCGCCGCCGCGCAACGTTTCGGTCAGGAAGACGACATCAGCGTCATCTCCGTCACCCGCACCCCTGTCTTGAAGCCTGCAATGGCGCGGTAGGTCGGGCATTGCCAAGCATAAAGCCACCTTTCCATGCCCTCAATAGGACCACACTGATTCCGAAAGTGCTCTGGCCCGCTTACCCCGGAAATAATCCAAATGGGACACGGCGATTCGCCTCCCAAAATCTCCATCCCCACTTTGGACATTATTTCTTCCTTCTGGCGCACAATAGAGAAAGATTGGGTGCAAGAGCGCTGCCTCTTGCACCAGGAAATCCAGCCTTGTGGCGAAAATGCATATGTCTTTTTGGCGTTTTTACTCTATGCAATAGACAATAAACACGTTACATCAACTTTGTCCATTTCACCCCATTGATCTAAAGGAGTTACATCCATATGGTTTTCGGGATTATTCAAATACAAAGAACTTACATCCCATGAGCAGCACGCAATTGCACAAGAAAAAATTGCGCTTCACCTACCTCAGACCACTCCAATTACACTTTGAAGGGAATGCTTCGACCCGACCCACTTCTGCCTCAGCTCGGCCTCAGCTTTGAAGAGCCGCAGCGCACGCGCCGCATCTGGCCGGTGCGCGAACTGGTGGGTTCGGTGCGCGAGCTGGTGGAGCAGGAGTACGGCGACGTCTGGGTCGAGGGCGAAATCTCCAACTTCCGGCCTGCGCCCTCCGGCCATCTCTACTTCACCCTCAAAGACGCTGAAGCGCAACTGCCCGTCGTGCTCTTCCGCCGCCAGGCCATGCTCCTTCGCTTCCGCCCTGAGGACGGCCTCCACGTTCTGGTGCGCGGGCGTGTCAGTGTGTATGAGCTGCGCGGCCAAATGCAACTGGTGGCCGAAACCATGGAGCCGGTGGGCGCAGGCTCATTGCAACTGGCCTTTGAACAGCTCAAGGAACGGCTGAAGGCCGAGGGCCTTTTCGACGCGGCCCGCAAGCATCCGCTGCCCGCGTTTCCACGCGCCGTCGGCATCGTCACCTCGCCCACCGGCGCCGTGATCCGCGACTTCCTCAACATCGTCGAGCGCCGTCATTCCGGCCTGAGTGTGCTGCTCTTCCCGGTGTCGGTGCAGGGCGACCAGGCGCCGGCCGAAATCGAAGAGGCGATCGCTGCGCTCAACAACTCCGGCCTCGTGGATGTGATCGTGCTGGCGCGCGGCGGTGGGTCGCTTGAAGACCTTGCCGCCTTCAACAGCGAGCGCGTGGCCCGCGCCATCGCCGCATCGCATCTGCCCGTCGTCTCCGCCATCGGCCATGAGACCGACTTCACCATCGCCGACTTCGCCGCCGACCTGCGCGCCCCCACGCCCTCCGCCGCAGCCGAACTGATCACAGAAGCGCAACACAAGATCGCCGAGCACCTGGCCCACCAGGATCACCGCCTCGAACGCGCGGCAAGATTTCAGTTTCTGCAGGCGCGCCAGCGTCTCACCCGCCTGCCCGTGAGCCGCGCGGAAGCCCGCATGGCCGCGCTGTTGCGCCGTCTGTCCCAGCGCCTCGACGAGATTGCCTTTCGCCAGGAAGACGCTCTCAGGAGCCAGTTGAGCCACCGCCAGCGCCACGTGGCCTTGCTCGCTGCCGCCGTCCTGCAGCACAATCCGCGCCAGGCCCTCGCCAATGCACGCGAGCGCCTCATCGCCTGCCGAACACGCCTTGACCGCTCGCTGGAACGTACACTGCAGCGAGCCGCGGTTCACCTCGGCGCTCTGGACGCGCAGCTCACCTCGCTTTCGCCGCTCGCCGTGCTCGATCGCGGCTACGCGCTGGTCTTGAGCGCCGAGGGCGCCCTCATCCGCTCCGCCGCGCAACTCACCGCCGGCGACCAGCTCACCACCCGCCTCTCCGACGGCAACTTTACCAGCCGTGTGGAAACCACCGCACCGCGCACCACCGCTTCCCGGCAAAGCGCCGCAAGGAAGAAGCAGAAGAATTGAGATCATGAGCACAACAAACGCACGTAAACTTTTCGGAACGGACGGCATTCGCGGCGTCGCCGGCGAACCGCCGCTCGATCCGACCACCATCTTTGCCACCGGCCTGGCCCTCGCGCAATCTCTGCGCAAGACAGCCGCCGAGCCCCGAGTTCTGCTCGGCCGCGACACCCGTGAGTCCAGCCCCTGGATCGCCGCCACTCTCGCCGCCGGTCTACGCGCGGCCGGCGCACTCGTTCAGAGCGCCGGCATTGTGCCCACCCCCGCCGTCGCATTTCTCGCGCGCACGCATGGCTTTCAAGCAGGCGTGGTTCTCTCTGCTTCGCACAATCCATGGCGCGACAACGGCATCAAGCTCTTCGGCGCGGACGGATTCAAATTGCCCGATGCGGTGGAGCTGGCGATGGAGCAAGACATCCTTCATCATGCCGCGACCATCCACAACGCGCCCGATCCTGCCACCCTTCCCCGCGTCGAGGACAACCCGGTCCTCCAGGCCGACTACATCCAGTTCCTCATCGATTCCGTCCCTGGACTCTCGCTCGCCGGCCTCCGCATTGTCGTGGACTGCGCCAACGGCGCCGCTGCTGCTGTCGCGCCAGAACTCTTCCATCGTCTCAACAGCGATCAATCGGCGGATATCACGCTGCTCAATATCGCGCCCAACGGACGCAACATCAACGACAACTGCGGCGCACTCCATCCAAAGTCTGTTGCCGCGGAAGTAACCGCGCGCGGTGCAAACATCGGGCTCACCTTTGACGGCGACGCCGACCGCTGCATGCTGGCCGGTGCACAGAACAACGTCATCAACGGCGACGCGATTCTGCTGCTGGTCGCGCGCGACCTGAAATCGCGCGGGCTGCTCGCGGATGATCTTGTTGTCGCCACCACCATGTCGAACATGGGCCTTGAAGCGGCCCTCAAACGCAGCGGCATCCGCATGCTGCGCGCTCCGGTGGGCGACCGCTATGTGCTCGAGCAAATGCTTGCACATCACGCCGCTCTCGGCGGCGAGCAATCCGGTCACATTCTGCTGCCGCACCTGGCCACCACGGGCGACGGCCTGCTCACCTCGCTGGTGGTTCTCGATCTGATTGCCCGCACCGGCAAGAGCATCGAACAGCTGACCGCGGATTTGAAGGTCTTCCCGCAGGTGATCGTGAATGTGAAAGTGCGCGAGAAGAAGCCGCTCGAATCGATCCCTTTGATCGCCGCCGCTATTCGCGCGGCCGAATCGGCGCTACAAGATTCCGGCCGCGTGGTCATTCGTTACAGTGGAACGGAAGCCCTCGCACGCGTGATGATCGAAGCTGAATCCGAGTCATTAATGGAGCACCACGCCAATGCCATCGCCGACGCCATCCGCCAGCAACTCGGAGTTTAAAAAGTTAGCTTCGGCCGACCCGTTCCAGGTTCACCCGCATCTTAGTTGCAGGGAGTTTCGCATGGCGCCGAAACAAGAACATGCAGGTGCTGCGACCGGCGCCGGAGTGGAACGCAGCGGCCGTGCAAATGCGGCTCAACCCGCAACGCCCTCTGCGGATGCTCAGACAACGGCGCTCTCCCCGACCAGCAAGAGCCTGCTGCCATGGCTGGTTGCGGTGGCCATGTTCATGGAATCGCTGGATACGACGATTCTCAATACTGCCGTTCCCACCATTGCAGCTGCTCTGAAAGTCGGCCCGCTCAGCATGAAGGCCGTTCTTGCCAGTTATACCCTCAGCCTGGCTGTATTCATCCCTATCAGCGGCTGGATGGCTGACCGGTTCGGCACCAGGCGCGTTTTTGCATCCGCCATCGGGATCTTCACTCTTGGCTCGCTCCTGTGCGGAATCTCTTCCAATATCCATCTGCTCATCGCCTGCCGCGTTCTTCAGGGTTGCGGCGGAGCCATGATGGTGCCGGTCGGCCGTCTCACGCTGGTGCGCGCCTTCTCCAAGTCGGAACTTCTCAGCGCCATGAGCTTTATTTCCATCCCCGCGCTGGTCGCCCCGATGCTCGGCCCCATTGCCGGCGGCCTCATCGTCGGCTACCTTCATTGGCGCTATATCTTCTTTCTGAATATTCCCATAGGCCTTGCGGGGCTTGTGATGGTCTATCTACATCTTCCTGACTATTACGAGGAAGATGTAATGCCGCTTGACGTAGTCGGTCTCATTCTCTTCGGCTCCGGCATCGCGCTCTTGTCCTATGTGCTTGAAATATTCGGCGAACACACGCTCGGCGCAATCGAAGTCGCGGGACTTCTGACGCTGTCACTCATTCTGCTCACAGGCTACGTGCTCCACGGACGGAGTACTCCGTTTCCGCTTTTGAACCTCTCGCTGTTTCGAATTCGAACCTACCGCGCCGCCGTAAGCGGCAGCTTCTTTTCGCGGCTCGGGATGGGCGGCATTCCCTTTCTTCTGCCGCTGCTTTACCAACTCGGCCTTGGCTACACGGCTATTCAGTCCGGACTCCTGATCATGCCCCAAGCCCTGGGAGCCATGGGCATCAAGGCAATCATAAAGCGCGTCCTGAACTTTCTTGGCTACCGCGGCGTGCTCATTTCAAACACCATCATTGTCGGCATTCTGATGATGCTTTTCGCCACCATCGGCCTCCGCACACCCGTGTGGCTCATCGTGCTTCTCGCGTTTGGCTACGGTGCTTTCTCTTCCCTGCAATACACCAGCATGAACACCCTTGCCTATGCCGACACCACCGAAATCGAAGCCAGTGGCGCCAGTTCCATCGCCAGCACAACGCAACAGATGTCCATCAGCTTCGGAGTCGCCATTGCAGGCCTGACCACGGCATTCTTCCTTCCGGCGACACCCCATTCTCAGCCGCTCGAAGTCATCCGCGGGCTGCACAGAGCGTTCCTGCTTCTCGGCGCACTCACCGTTCTCTCCACTTTTGTCTTCCAAAGCCTGCGTAGTGGCGATGGGGACGACGTGAGCCGCCACAAAGCGATTCACTCCAGCGAGTAATCGCCTTCCACAGGATGATATTTGCCTGCGACAGGACTAAAATTGAGTCTGAAGCAGCATGTTCTTGCGTCCAACCAACACGCGGAATGATCTGTACGCGCAATTCGGAGAAACCACATGGCACTGATGAAGACATCCAATCCGGCGCTCGGCGAAAACACGTTTCGCGACGTCTCAGGCGGGGGATATGGCGGCATTACCGATGTCGCCAACCGCATGACGCTGAACGGCACCGTGAACAAGACCGGGATACTGCTGGTCTGCGCCATCGCCACCGCGGCGTGGACCTGGCACACATTTCTCCAGTCGCGCGATATCGCCGATGTGGCCCCGCTGATGATCGGCGGTGCGATCGGCGGATTCGTCTTCGCCCTCATCACCATCTTCAAGAAGGAGTGGTCGCCGGTGACCGCGCC
>Ga0302283_1003096_pt1 | contig 13046 bp, 8 predicted proteins | sample III_Fen_E1_4_FD_198770 | JGI IMG/M metagenome (GOLD analysis project Ga0302283, IMG submission 198770) | Peat permafrost microbial communities from Stordalen Mire near Abisko, Sweden - III_Fen_E1_4 | ecosystem: Environmental > Terrestrial > Soil > Wetlands > Permafrost | place: Sweden: Abisko...
CGAGTTGGCTGCGCACTGGCGCGTCACCACACATCGTTCGCAGACGGCCGACGAGTACGGCGTTCTGTTCGTCAATCTCTTCGAGATGAACGGCATGGCGCCCAGCCAGGTGCATCACATCATTATTTCTTCGGTGGTGCCGCCAGTGGAGGGCACGCTGCGCCAGGTCTGCGAGACTTACTTTCATCTTCAGCCGCTCTTTGTCGAGCCGGGGATCAAGACCGGAATGCCGGTGCTGGTGGATAACCCGGCGGAACTAGGCGCGGACCGGCTGGTGAACGCCATCGCCGCCTTCGAGCGTTACGGCGGCCCGTGCATCGTGGTGGACTTCGGCACGGCGACGACCTTCGACGTCATTTCGGCCAAGGGCGAGTACCTGGGCGGGGCTATCGCGCCAGGGCTGGGCATCAGCGCCGATGCGCTCTTTGCGCGCGCGGCGCGGCTGGGCCGCGTGGACATCAAGCGCCCCGAAAAAGTCATCGGAACCAACACGGTGACGCACCTGCAGACCGGCCTCTACTATGGCTACATCGGTCTGGTGGACGGCATTCTGGAACGGATTATCGCCGAGCTGGGCGCGAAGCCGCGAGTCATCGCAACCGGCGGCCTGGCGCGGCAGATATCCGAGGACTCGCGCTACATCGCCGAGATCGACGACATGCTGACTCTCGATGGGCTGCTGATTCTCTTCGAGCGCAACCGCGCGGCGCGGCCACGCGGCAAAGCGCATTGAGGCGCCGGGCGTGCAAGGCTGGCATCGCAGGAAAGGAATGGCCTAAGTGAATCGCTTATTGGGATAGTCATTGCCGGAGGTCTCTTCCAGTTTTACGATTTCGGGAGCGCCTTTGCTCAAGCAGCCAAGCCCGGCGGAAAAGCGGGCATTGTGAGTGCTTTGGCCTGGGCCAGTGTAACCGTTGAGATCGAGATTCACGCCTCGGACAAACAGCTTGTAATTCCCTATTGCGTGGAAGATGGCACCAAGGCAAACCTGCTGTATTGCAATCAAGGCTTGGAATACAGCTTTGAATATCTTGATGGGGGAAAATGGATTCGAACAAAACCTGGATATCCCGGAGAGGTCTTCGGCGTGGATACAGGTGTTTGGAAGCCGGCAATCATTCCGCCCGGTGGAAGCACCACTTTCAAATACAGGTTCAACCCAGACCTTTTTCATCTTCGCAAGGGCGAGAAACTAAGACTGATTATTGACGCATGGGAAAGCCCGGAATCTTTAGCAGAAAATGGAAAACCCACTAGCAGATTTGTCAGCCCAGTTTTCGTTTGTCCATGAAGTTCTTAGGAAGGTTGCAACGTCGGCCGTGCTGAACTACTTCAACTACTTCACCGAGATCGAGGAGCGCTTCCAGCAGCGGCGCGGGGCGCTGCTGTTGCTTTCGACGCTGGACTGGGCGCTGATCGAGACATGGCGCGAGGCGGGGATTCCGCTGGAGGCGGTGCTGCGCGGCATCGACTCAGCCTTCGACAAGTATGAGGCGCGGCAAAAGCGAGGCCGGATGCGGCGCGTGAACGGCCTGGCCTGGTGCGCGCAGGCGGTGATGGAAGCCGCCGAAGAATTGCGCGAGGCCGCTGCCGGTACGGCCGCTCCAACCACCGAGAGCCGCGAATCGGGCTTTGAGCGGGAGCGCGTGGCGGCGCACCTTGAAGCAGCCGCTACGGCGCTCGATGTGGCTACGGTGGCTCCCGAAGCCTGCGTCGCAACCGCCGCCCGGCTGCGCGAATTGGCCGGCGAGGCGCGCGCCGCCGCCCAAGAAAACACCGCCGCTCATGATCTGGAGGCGCTGGAACGCACCCTCACCGTCCTTGAAGAAAAGCTCTTTGCCTCCTTGACCGCGGCGGCTCCCGAAGAGTTGCTTGTCGGGCTCAAGGAGCACGCCGCGCGCGAGCTTGCGCCCTATCGCAGCCGCATGGGCGCCGTGCAACTGCGCCAGGTGGAACGCCAGTTTGTGCAGAAGCAGTTACTGGTGCATTACAACCTGCCGCGACTGAGTCTGTTCTATATGAGCCAGCAATGACGCCCAGAAAACAAATTACAATGCAGCGTCGGGCCAAACAGGCCGCGAAGAATCGCTCTGCCGCGCGCAAAAACTCCGGGAAGCAGACCTCCGAGGCTAAAGAGGCTGCTGAAAGACCCGGGATTCCAGTTGAAACTGGCGGAAAGCGTCCCTCCGTGGCTAAAGCCAACGTTGATTCTATTGGCCTTGCACGGGGGTTAAAACCCCCGTCTCCCTCCGCGTCCCGTTTTTCCGCAGCCTGTAAAGCCCCCGTTGATCCTGCCGGCGTTATGCGGGGGTTAAAACCCCCGCCTCCCACCAATTCGCAACTCGTCGAAATCGGGAAGCCGATCTACGGCGGCGCATTCCTGGCGCGCCTTGAAGGCAAGGCCATTTTTGTGCCGCTCGCGTTGCCGGGCGAACAGGCGCGCGTGCGCATCACAGCGAGCAAGCCCGGCTACGCGACTGCCGAAGTCGAGGAGATCATCCGCGCCGCGCCGGAGCGCATCGCGCCCGCCTGCCCGCACTTCGGCGTCTGCGGCGGCTGCCACTACCAGCACACGGACTACGCAACCCAACTGGCCTTCAAGCAGGTTATCTTGCGCGAAACCCTGGAACGCGGCGGCGTGGCCGTGCCCGCGAAGATTGCCGTGCTGGCTGGCGAGCCCCAATCCCAATCCTGGCGCTATCGCAACAGAATCCGTCTGGCCTTCGATGCGGCGGGGAACATGGGCTATCGCGGCCGCCGCTCGCACGCTGTGGTTCCGCTGCGCGAGTGCCCTATCGCCGCGCCGCTGCTGGTCAAGGCCGCGCTGGCCTTCGCTGAGGTCGCGCGCGGATTTGCTCCAGCACTGCGCTCCACGGAGATTGCGCTCTTTTGCGATCCAGCCGAAACCGCGCTGCTGGCCACCGTCTTCACCGCCAGCCCCGCAAAGCTTCGCTTCGATGAATTGGCGCGAGCGCTGCACGAACGGATTCCCGCGCTCATTGGCGCGGAGCTGATCATCGAGGGAAGCAGCGGCCAGCAGCCGCGGACACTGGCGCGATGGGGCGCCGGATCGCTCGATTACCATGCCGCCGGCTTCGACTTTCGCGTGGACCACGGCGCGTTTTTTCAGGTCAACCGCTGGCAGGTGGACGGACTCGTCGAGCGGGTTGTCGTCGACTACAAAGGCAAACTTGCCTGGGATCTCTTTGCAGGGGTAGGCCTCTTCGCGCGCCAACTCGCGGCCAACTTCGCCCGCGTCGTCGCCGTCGAGTCGGCCCCTTCGGCAACGGCGGCGCTGGAGGCGAATCTCCTAGCGACGGCCGGCGAGGCCGTCAAGGCGGAAGCTCTGGCCTTTCTCCGCCGCAACTCGAAAGGCGAGCGCCCCGATCTGATCGTCGTGGACCCGCCCCGCACCGGCCTGGGAGCGGAGACCTGCGCGATTCTGGCTGAGATTGCTGCTCCCGCCCTGACCTATGTCTCCTGCGACCCCGCCACGCTGGCCCGCGACCTGCGCGCCCTCATAGCTTCCGGCTACCAAATCCAATCTGTCACGCTCGCCGACCTCTTTCCCCAGACCTTTCATCTGGAAACAGTGGTTCACTTGCGCCGCGCCTGATAGGCTTGAGGGCCAGAACAGCTTTTCCAGCTTTCAGGCGCGATGCAATCCGACTCCCCCATCTCCGGGCAAGCCATCGCCAGTCCCGCCGGCCTCGGACCCGGAGCGGGTCCGCTCCCGCTCTTTCATGCGGCCTGGCTCTTTGCCGTTGGCATCGTCCTGGCTCACTGGCTTTGGCTGCGGCCCAGCCTGGTGCTTGTGGCGCTGGGTTTGCTGGCAGTGCTCTGCGGCGTGGCGGCCCTGCGCGCGCAACGCATCGCCTGGCTGCCGCTTGCTGTGTTGTGGCTTCTGCTGGGCGCATGGTGCGCCTGGATGGAGCCGCAACCGGCGCCCGCGCCCGCGCTGGCCGCGCTCTCTGACCATCTGCTCCGCACCGTGGAAGGGACCGTCGTCGATGCGGGGCCGGTGCGTGGCGAGATCGAGCAGAATCTTGACGAGCCTGACGCGATCCAGAACCCTGCGCAGCGGCCCTCGCAGCGGATTGACCTGCGCGTCTCCAGCCTGGAGGTGGTCACCGATGCGGAAGACACTCAGATGCCGGTCGAAGGCGGTGTGCGCCTGACCGTTCATTGGCCGCAAGTCCCGCCCGCTCCGGCAGGCCAACAGCCCTTTGAGTGCGGCGAGCGCATCCGCGCCGTGGTTCGCCTGCTGCCGCCTGAGGTCTATCACGATCCCGGCGTCTGGAGCCGCAGGGAGTTCCTCCTCGACCAGGGAATCACCTCCACGGCGGCGGTGGGCATCGACCGCGTGGACCGGCTGGGCAGGACTCCCGGCTTGTTTTTCCGGTGCAGGGTCAGCGGCTTGCAGCACGCCTTGAGCGCCCGCCTGCTGGCCCTGCCCGCGGCCATGCGCCGCCTGCCCGCTCCGCTCCGCCTCTCTCAGGACGACGCCATCATGCTGGCCGCCATGGTCACCGGTGATCGCACCTATCTCACTCATTCGCTGCGCGTGGGCTTTGAGCGCACCGGCTCCTTCCACATGCTGGTGGTCTCGGGCTTTCATCTGGCGATCATGGCCGGCTGCATCTTCTGGCTTGCGCGCCGCCTGCGCCTTCCCCGCGTTCCGGCCACGCTGGTCACCATTCTTGCGTCGTTTGTTTATGCCCTGTTCACCGGCTTTGCCACGCCGGTTGAACGCTCCCTCTGGATGGTCACCCTCTACTTGCTTGGCCGGCTCCTTTACCGGGAGCGCAATGCGCTGAACACCATCGGATTTGCCGCTCTCTGTTTGCTGGCCCTGAGCCCGCGCAGTCTCTTTGACGCCAGCTTTCAGATGACTCTGCTTGCCGTTGTCTCCATCGGCGGCATCGCCGCTCCGCTGCTCCAGAACTCCATCCATCCTTACCTTACGGCGACGCGCGACCTCCGCCTCATCGCCCTGGATATCAAGCTGGCCCCGTTCCTGGCGCAGTTCCGGGTTACGCTGCGCATGATCGCCGCGGGAGTGCACACAGCCGCGGGAGGGCGCTTTGCCCGCCGCATCGCCTGGTTTTTCTTTCCATTTGCAGTGCGCATCCTGATCCGCAGCCTCGAGCTGCTGGCCGTCTCCTGCGTAGTGGAGTTGGCGATGGCTCTGCCCATGGCTGTTTACTTCCATCGCATCACCGTCTTTGCCCTGCCGGTGAATGTCTTCATTTTGCCGCTGCTGGTCATCCTGATGCCGGCCGCGCTGGTCACCTTGCTGGCGCTGGCGGTCTGGCCTCCCGCCGCGGTGCTTCCGGCTATGATCGTGGCCCTTCCCCTTCACTTCGGAATCTGGCTGGTGCGGCTTTTCGGTTCGATGGCCTGGGGTGACTTTCGCATTCCCGCGCCGCTGCTCTGGCAGTCGCTCGTCTTTTGCGCGCTGCTCGGGGCGGCCATCGTGCTATCCCACCTTAGCGGCAAAAACAACTACGCCGCGAAGGTGGGGCACCCACTTTTTGGCGCTGGGCTCCGCTGGCCCGGCCGCGCCGCCTGGGCAGCGCTGTTGCTCGCCGCCGTTGTTGCGGTTGTGCCACGTCCGGTCGATCACCCGCGCGACGCATTGCTGGTGGAGGCCATCGACGTAGGCCAGGGCGATTCCCTTTTGTTGATCACCCCCGGCGGCAAAACCCTGCTGATCGACGGCGGCGGCTTTGGCGGTGGCCCGCATCAGGCTCCGCAGGACTACGACATCGGCGAGGAGGTGGTTTCTGAAGTCCTGTGGTCGCGCGGCATTCGCCGCCTGGATGCGGTGGCTCTCACCCACGGTCACTCCGACCACATGGGCGGGCTGCCCGCTGTGCTGCGCAACTTTCGTCCCGCCGAGTTCTGGGTGGGCAATAACCCCCGCTTCGGAGCCTATAATGCGTTGCTGGACGAAGCCGCCGGCCTCCGTATCCGCATCCGCTCGCTACGCGCCGGTGACGCGTTCTCCTTCGGCCCGACGCAGGTGAACGTGTTTGCGCCTTTTCGCGGCTATCAGCCTGGCGCGGAGCCAACCAACAACGATTCGCTGGTGATGAGAGTGGCCTACGGCGCTACATCTGTTTTGTTAGAGGGCGACGCCGAAGCTCCCGTCGAGCAGGCGATGCTGGCCGAGCAGGGCCTCCAGAGCACACTGCTCAAGGTCGGCCATCACGGCAGCATCACCTCCACGCGGCCGGAGTTCCTGGCCCGCGTGCAGCCTCAGTGGGCCGTTATCTCCTGCGGCCTGCACAACCGCTACGGCCATCCCCGCATCGAGGTGCTGGAAGAGTTGCAGGCGGCCAGGATCGGCACCTTCTCGACCGACATCAACGGCGCAACCTGCTTCCGGCTCGACGGCAAGACCACTACCCCGGATTACGCCTGCGGCTGGCGGCCGGGACGCTGAAGACCGGCGGGATTCGCCGCATGGAATCTGACCCAAACCAGCGGAGCCGCGCTGTTTCAATCTTCTCCATCAAGTCCATCGAGCCAAAAGCCGCGCAATTGGCTTATAATCCCTGCGAGAAAACCATTTGGTTGCAGGCTGCCTCAAATCCGCGCTTGCAACTCTGGAGGCAGCCATGTTGAAGCCGTTGCTCTTTATTTCAGCGGTCGTGTTGTTTGGAATTTCCGCCTCGTCCGCCTTGGCCCCCACGCCGCAGGAGGCCGCGCCGGCCCCCGCGGCCGGCCAGGTGAATCCGGTCAAGCCTACCCCCCAGTCGCAGGCCCGCGCCAAGGAGATTTATACGGTTGACTGCGCGATGTGTCATGGAGACAACGGCGATGGCAAGACCGATATGGCCAAGCAGATGGACCTGACGCTCGGGGACTTCACCGATCCCAAGACGCTGGCCGGCAAGCCCGACCAGGAACTCTTCGACCTTATCCGGAACGGCAAGGGCAAAATGTTTGCCGAGGCACAAGGCCGCGCAAAGGACCACGAGGTCTGGAACCTCATCATCTACGTTCGTGGCATGTCCAGCAAGCAACCGGCCGCGCCCGCCGCGAAGAATTAGAACCTCATTCTCAACCCCAACTGGACCTGCCGTTCGCGGTAGAAGTTGGTCGCGTTGATGTTCAGCGGCTGCCCGAAGGCCGTCGTGTTGGCCTTCAGGCCGGTCAGGAAGTTCAGCGTTGGCAATGCGCCCGAAGTGTCGCCGGGTCCGATGTAATAGCCGATGGTCTCCAGTTCGGTCACGTTCTGGTGGTTGAAGAGGTTAAAGCTCTCGGCCAGCGCTTCCAACTCCCGCATCTTTCCGAAGTCGAAGCGGCGGCCCAGCCGCAGGTCGGCCTTCCAGGTGGCTGGATAGCGGAAGGTGTTGCGGCCGATGTTATAGACAACATTGTCATTGCCCACACCGTAGACCCGGTTGTCGCCGCCGGAGCCGTTCATCCCCGGTCCGAGCCCCACAATGGGATCGCCACCGATTGTGAACTCCTTGGGCAGCGAACCCGAGGTGCGCATCGTGTAAGGCAGCCCGCTGCGAGCCTGCCAGACGGCTGCGAGCATCCAGCCGTTGGCGAACGCGGCGGCTCGTCCGCGCAGCTTCCATGGCGCCTCATAGACCGCCATCGCGGCGGCCGAGTGGCGCATGTCCAGGTTGCTGGTTCCGTACTCCAGGCTGAAATCGGCCGGGTCCAGCACGTCATTGCCGGCTGCCTGTGCGCTCTCGTTGGGATTCCAGTCCATGGCGTGCGAGTAGGTGTAATGGGCGTGCAGGCTCAGCCCCCGGCGGCCATAGCGGACAATCTTCAGCGTCCACGCCTCGTAGGTCGAGTTGGCCCGGCTCATGATCTGGGTGATCTGCTGGTAGTTCTCGTTTTTCCTTCCGCATTGTCCGGCCTGGTTCAACGGCGCGCCGCTGGGACACTCCCCTTCAGGCCAGGAAGCGTAGAAGGGAACCGTGATCCGCGGGCTCTTGATGGGGCCCGCTCCGGTGAAAACGCACCCTTTGGTGGCTGATGTCTCATCGCAGACGTTGTAGGTAATGCTCTGCGCTGCCGCGGGCGGGTCGAGATTCGCGTCGATGGAGATCGGCAGCCAGCGGCCCAGGCTCACCATCGCACTGGCCGTTACCTCCACGCGTCCGGGCAGCTTCTCTTCCACGGCGGCCACCGCCTGATGGATTTCGGGGTTGTGGAAGCCCTGCGCAAACTCCACCGCGCCCGGCCTGATCGCGCTGGCCGGTTCGCCTTGCAGAACATATGGAAACGGCGGAGCGCCGCCGGCATTCAGATTGTCGGTCGGCCGCATGAAGAAGTTCAGGTCGCCGTTGAGGGAACCGGTCTGGGTCAGCGCCGTCTCTACGGTGACATTCTCAGTGCGCCCGAAGTACATCCCGTAGCCCAGCCGGAGCACCGGCCAGTGTTTCTCGCCCGTTCCGACAGCCAGGCTCACTCGCGGACCCCACTCGTTGCCCAGACTGGGCAGCTTCTGCGTCAAAAGCGGTCCCGGATTCTCGAGAGCGGCAATCGGCGGCGGCAACTGCTCCCGGCTCCAGCGCAACCCGGCCGAGACGACCAGCAGTTTGTTCGCCTGCCACTGGGCGGTCCCGTATCCAGCCCAGTCATTTGTGCTCAAGCGCCAATCAGCGGGGCCGATCGTCTGCGAATAGTACGAGTAGCAGGGCAGGCTGCCCAGGCCGCGCAGGGCGCCCGTCGGGTCGCGCCAGACCTTGCCGGTTTCGTCGCAATTGTGCTGGTTGTAGGGGTCCAGCTCACCGGCGAGCCCAAACTTGCCGAAGACCAGTGCGTCGGAGACGAAGTTCTCCACGTTCGAGTAAGTGTACGTCCCGGTCTGGTTGCGCAGCAGGCTGGTTTCGTCAAAGTTGTGATTGAAATCGAAGCCGGCCTTCACCAGCAGCTTGCCGCGAATCCAGTCCACTGACTCCTGCCCCTGATAGAGGCGTTCATCCGGGTAGCTGCCCTTCCCGAAGCGCGACGGGTTGCCGATGGTGAAGCCGTAGCGATTATCCACGACAATCTGCGGCAACTGGCCCCACGCATTTCCGCTTAGGAAGCTCTGCTCAAAGGTGGAGGGACTTTCAGGCCGCGCCTCCTGAAGAGTGTGCCCGGCCGAGGCCTGGGTCACTGCCAACAGATTCGGAGTCAGAAAGTACTCCCAGCGGCCCAGCAGCCACTCCTCGCTGGCCTCGCTCGACCCGAAGCTGTGGTTGCCATAGGTCTCCGATAGACGGGTCAGCCCGCCGCCGGGAGAATTCCACCAGGCGCCGATGCCGTCCAGCGTAAATCGATGGCGCTCTGCCGCCTCCCAGTCGAGCCGCCCAAAGCCGGTCCACTGCATCGCCGTGCGCGGAGACGGGCCGAGGAGACCGCCCATGGTTTCCAACATCTCTGAGTAGGCCTTCAGGCCGTCAGCCACCGTATTGGCGCTGCTCAACCCCAGCCGCGCGCCCAGCACCTGCATCTGGTCGCTGGTGGGCTGGGCAAAGAACTCATCCGGATGCCTTACGGAAGCGAGCCCCGGATCGTCGCGCTGAAAGCCGTCCAGAGCCGCAAACCAGAACAGCTTGTTGCGGCGAATCCGGCTCCCCAGCCCGATGCCCCAGACTGTTTCGCGGTCTGGAGGAGTGAAAGGCTCGGGCGTGAAGACAGGCGGGGTGGTCAATGTGGCCGGCGCGGTCTCCTTCACCCATTGTGTAAAGGGATTCCGCGCGCCCCATGTGTTCTGGCGGTCAAAGAGAAACCCCTGCCCATGCAGTTCATTGGCTCCGCGCCGGGTCTCCTCGTTCACGCGCCCGCCCGCAGCCCGGTCCGCCTCGGCCTCGACGTTGCCGGCCGCCGTCTCGACAGCGCGGATCGCCGCCTCGCTTACCGCAAATCCATGTCCCCCGGCCCCCACCTGCGCCGCGCCGGCCGGGGAGTCTCCGCCCTGTCCCAACGGTCCCTGGCCGGACCCGCTTCTTCCGTTTGTTCCGTTTGTCGAGCCAAAGGCCAGTCCCTTGCCGACTCCATCCACCTCGATCGCCGCCGGCTGCGGGCCCGCGCCCCGAAGCGAGATTTGGCCCTGGCCGCCCGACGGGGTCACGGATGTGGGTGCATTGTCCAGCAGGAAATCCTGCCAATGCCGCCCGCTCACGGGCAGAGATTGCAACTCATGGGCGGATATCGTGCTATTCACCGCCGGAGCTGCCGGGCCGCTCTGCTGAGAGGCCGCCTCAATCGGCTTGAGAGGAGGCTGCACAATGGGCGGCGAAGCTGGCGGAGGTGCTGCCGCCGGAGCCAGTGCAGCCAGGTGCGTCGGCGTCTGAACGGCCCCGGTCCCCCCGGGTGCCCCAGGTCCCGATTTTGGGACCTGGGAGGCCTGTAAGCTGGCATGCGCAGGAGCCGAAGCCACGGTTGTCGGAGCAGAAGCTGCCGGAGCCGGAGCTGCAACTACAGGTTTCAGTGGCGCTGTAACCTGCTGGTTTCCTCCGGCCTGTTGGGCTGCGGAAGAACTCGATGCGGAGGGAGACGGGGGTTTTAACCCCCGTGTAAGGCCAATGGAATCGGAGAGGGCTTTAGCCCCGGAGGGAAGTTCTTCAGTTGTCTTGCCTGAAGCCGGGGCTTTTTCCCCAGCCCCTTGAGCCAGCGTCATTGACGGCTCACTCATCGGCGCCGCCGGCTTCGGGAGAGGCTGGTCGTTTCTCGCGGGTGCCCCAGAGCCTGCCTTGAGCTTGTCGAAAGCCTGCCCTGAGCCTGTCGAAGGGGATCCCGGCTTTGGGATATGGGAATCATTTATGCTGGCGCGCGCAGGAGTCAAAGCCACGTTCGTCGGAGCAGGAGCAGCGGGAGCAGGAACTGGAACTGCCGCCGCCAGAACGGGGCTGGGCGAAAGCGGCTCAAACTCCATCGCCGTCCGCACCCGCGCCTCGCGGCCCGCATCCACCTCGATCTCTTCCACCTGGCCGCGCCCCAATTCAGGGCTCTCAGCCTTCAGCGTGTACACGCCCGGCTCCAGGCCGGTGAATCGGAAAGCTCCGTTTTTTGCAGTGGTTGAGCGCCACTCCGCTCCGGTGGCCTGGTTGCGAAGCACCACCGTAACGCCCTCCAGCTGCTTCGAGTGCAGGTCTGTCAGCTTGCCGCTTAGCGCGCCGGTAGATCCGTCTTCAACCACCCGCATCTCCGGAGATTGCGCAAAACCCACCGCCGCCATGCTCACGAGGAGTATGGCTACCGCCAGCGCCTTCATCCACCCGCGCTCTAACCCTGCCATCGAGACCCCAGCTCGCGGCAGACCGAGGAAAACTCCGCAACACACCTGCGCTCCGGCCCGCTCTCACGGCAAGTCCGGGTGGAGCAGGATCCTCCAGTTGGAGGTCTCCTGCCTTTAGCGATTCAAATTACCCCAACAGTTGCGTTGCAAGCGATTTTAGCCCTCAAAAGGTAAACTGAAAAGGAGGCACCTCGGATTTAGCCCCTCCAGCCGGCGTGCCGGGGGCTATTCCCTGTTCCCTAATCCCTGTTCCCTGGTCGTCCATGTTCATTGATGAAGCACGAATTCGCGTCAAAGCCGGCGACGGCGGCAACGGCTGCATGGCCTTCCGGCGGGAGAAGTTCGTTCCCCGCGGCGGACCCTCGGGCGGCGACGGCGGCCGCGGCGGCGATGTCGTCATGGTCAGTTCGCAGCGCCACAACACGCTGATCCACTTCCGCTACAACCCTGAGCACAAGGCGCAGCGCGGCGAACATGGCATGGGCTCCAATTGCACCGGCCTCGACGGCAACTCCATCGTCCTGCAAGTCCCTGTCGGCACAAGCCTTTACGACCAGGAGACCGGCGAACTGATCCACGACTTCCAGGAGCCCGACGAGCAGCTTGTCGTCGCCAAAGGCGGTCGCGGCGGGCGCGGCAACCAGCACTTCGCCACTCCCACCCACCAGGCTCCCCGCGAGCACGAACTCGGCCGCGCCGGCGAAGAGCGCCACTATCGCCTGGAGTTGAAGCTGCTGGCCGACGTCGGCCTGGTCGGCTATCCCAACGCCGGCAAGTCCACGCTCATCTCCCGCATCTCCGCCGCCCGGCCCAAGATCGCCGATTATCCCTTCACCACCCTCGAACCGAACCTCGGCGTCGTCACCGTAGGCGAGGAGCCGGATCAGGAGTCCTTCGTCGTCGCCGACATGCCCGGCCTCATTGAGGGCGCGCATCTCGGCTCCGGCCTCGGCATCCAGTTCCTCCGCCACATCGAGCGCACGCGCCTGCTCGTTCACTTAGTCGATGTGAGCGACGCCAGCGGCCGCCCCGACCCGGTAGAAGACTTCAAGGTCATCAACAAGGAGCTGGCCAGCTTCACCAGCAGCGCTGCCAGCAAGGAGTCTGATCCCTTCGCGGACGACGAAGATGAGCCCTCTGAGCCCAACCATCCCCTGGCCAACAAGACCATGATCGTCTGCGCCACCAAGATCGACAGCGCCAACCCGGACAAGCTCAAGAAGCTGGCAGCGCACGTAAAGCGGAGAAAGCTGGAGTTCCACGCCATCTCCGCCGTCACCGGGCAGGGGATTGACGAGCTGAAGTGGTCGCTGGCGCGGCATCTGCGGCCCGAAACGCCCAAATAGACTATTTCAACCAGAACAACTATAATTCTGATTGAAATGGAAGGAGGGCTCTCATGACCTGGCAGCTACAGCAGGCAAAGACCCGCCTGAGCGAGGTGATCGAAGAGGCGCACAACAGAGGCCCCCAGATCATCACACGGCACGGCGCGGAACGGGCAGTCGTTTTGTCCATTGGGGATTACCGCGCCCTCGTCGCCCACAAGCCCAACCTGATCGAGTATCTTCTCGGCGGCCCTAAGGTAGAGGGCTTCGATATAGAGCCCAGCCGCGATATGGGCCGGGAGATTGAACTGTGAGCGGGCAAGTCTCGTTTCTGTTCGACACCAACCTTCTCAGCGAAACCCGCAAGCCGAAACCCGATCCTGGCGTAATCGCGTTCCTGCAATCCGCCGAACTTTCGTCTAACTTCATCAGTGTGCTCACACTCGGAGAGTTGCGCAAAG